>Ga0207718_100071_pt1 | contig 121851 bp, 158 predicted proteins | sample A23M2SouthBayCA_FD_187749 | JGI IMG/M metagenome (GOLD analysis project Ga0207718, IMG submission 187749) | Aerobic enrichment media microbial communities from Eden Landing Ponds, California, USA - A23 M2 (SPAdes) | ecosystem: Environmental > Aquatic > Marine > Unclassified | place: Emeryville...
CGGTCGTCCGCCCCCGCCGCGACGCCGTCGGGGGTCACGTACTGCAGGGCGTCGGCCGCCTCGCGGACGGCCTCGGGGTCGATGTCGCCGAGGGCGTCGAACGTCGAGCCGTCCAGCCCCGCTTCCCGGAGGGCGAGGACGGCGTCGACGGCGGCGAGTTCGGTCCCCTCGGCGGCGTCGTACGCGTCGAACGCGGCCACGACCGCCTCGCTACCTCCGTCGTCGAGCCCGGCCCACGCCTCGCGGGCGGCGTCGACGGCGTCCAGCCGTTCCGTCACCGCGTCGGGGTCGGAGAGCGGCGTCAACACCCGAATGCGGTCGGCGGCGTGGTCGGTGAGGGCGTACTCGCTCGCCAGCGCCAGCAGGTCGTCGTACACCTCGCGCGCGTCGCGGGTCGCCAGCGCGTCCATCCCCGCCGCGTCGTTCGCGCGGCGGAGGATGCGCGTCGCTCGGCCCCGTGTGATCCCTGCTTCGGTCAGCGCGCGCACGTCCGCGGACTCGATGGCCTCGACGGCCGCTTCCTCTCCCAGCGTCTCCCGAAGGCGCTCGCTCGTCTTCGGCCCCACGCCCCAGTAGTCCTCCAGTCGCATACCGGAGGCAGTCGGGCGGGGCGTATAGTGGTTGCCTCCGACGGGATGCTGCGCGGTCGATCACGAGGGGAGTCGCCGACGACCGAACCTATATAAATGTACACACACGACTGTGTATCAATGGGGACGAAAACCATCTCGCTCGACGAGGAGGCGTACGAGCGGCTGAAAGCGCACAAACGCGAGGGTGAGAGCTTCAGCACGGTCGTCAAACGCCTCGCAGGTGAGCGATCCTGGCAGGAGGTTGCTGGCATCTGGGCCGGGGAGACGGCGGACTTGGAGTCGGTCATCGACGAGGGACGGGAGCGCTCGCGGCGTCGACGAGATCGGATTCACGACGAACTGGAATGATCCAGGACACTAGCTTTCTCATCGACATCCTCGACGGTGATCCGGACGCCGAGACCGTTCTCGAACTCGTCGAGCGGGAGAATCGCCCCGAAAAGATCTCGTCGATCACGTCGCTCGAACTGTACGAGGGTATCGAACGCTCAGCCAAGCCGGACGACGAGAAACGGGCGGTGTTGCGCGTACTGGACTCGAAACACGTGATTCCCGCCGATCACGCGATCATGAAACACGCCGGAGAACTGAGCGGACACCTCATCGAAGACGGGGCACGGATCGACCGCGAGGACTGTGTCATCGCCGCGACTGCAATCCAGGAGAACGAGCCCGTACTCACGCGGAACGACGCTCACTTCGAACGGATTCCGAATCTCACCGTCGAGACCTACTGAGACAACGCCACAACGACACGCCTTTTCGGCCGGCCCTCGAACGTCGCGTATGGACGCGAAGCGGGAACTGACGAGCGTCGACCTCGCCGCTCTCGTGACCGAACTCAACCGGTACGAGGGCGCGAAAGTCGACAAGGCCTACCTCTACGACGACGACCTCCTCAGATTTCGGATGCGGGACTTCGACCGCGGCCGCGTCGAACTCATGATCGAGGTGGGCGACGTGAAACGCGCCCACGTCGCCGACCCGGACCACGTCGCGGACGCCCCGGGACGGCCGCCGAACTTCGCGATGATGCTCCGAAACCGTCTGAGCGGCGCCGACTTCGCGGGCGTCGAGCAGTACGAGTTCGACCGCATCCTCGTCTTCGAGTTCGAACGCGAGGACGCGAACACGCGCATCGTCGCGGAACTGTTCGGCCAGGGCAACGTCGCAGTGCTGGACGAAAGTGGGGAAGTGATCCGGAGCCTGGAGACGGTGCGCCTGAAGTCGCGAACGATCGCCCCGGGGTCGCAGTACGGCTTCCCCGAGTCGCGCCTCCACCCGCTGAAGATGGGCTACGATGCCTTCGTCCGCCGGATGGAGGAGTCGGATACGGACGTGGTGCGCACGCTCGCCACGCAGCTCAACTTCGGCGGCCTCTACGGCGAGGAGATCTGTTCGCGGGCGGGCGTCGAGAAGGGTCTCGACATCGCCGACGCCGACGACGAGGTGTACCGCGACCTCCACGACGCCATCGGGCGACTGGCCGACTGCCTCCGCGAGGGCGACTTCGACCCGCGGATCTACCTCGACGACGAGCGGGTGGTGGACGTGACGCCGTTCCCCCTGAACGAGCGTGAGGGGCTGGACGAGGAGGTGTACGACTCGTTCAACGCGGCCGTCGACGACTACTTCCACCGCTTCGAGCGCGAACCCGAGGCGGAGAAGACGGGGACGGAGCGCCCGGATTTCGAGGCGGAGATCGCCAAACAGCAGCGCATCATCGACCAGCAGGAAGGTGCGATCGAGGGGTTCGAGGAGGAGGCCGAGGCGGAACGGGAACGTGCCGAGGCGCTGTACGCCAACTACGACCTCGTGGACGAGATCATCTCGACGGTCCGGTCCGCCCGCGAGGAGGGGCACGGCTGGAACGACATCGAGGAGACGCTGGCGGCGGGTGCCGAGCGCGGCATTCCGGCGGCCGAGGCCGTCGTCGACGTGAACCCGAAGGAGGGTGAAGTGACCGTCGACCTCGACGGGACGCGCGTCCCGGTCGACCCCTCGACGGGTGTCGAGAAGAACGCCGACCGGCGATACCAGGAGGCGAAACGGGTCGAGGAGAAGAAGGAGGGGGCGCTGGCGGCCATCGAGAACACGCGCGAGGAACTGGAGGCGGTCGAGCGGCGGCGCGAGGAGTGGGAGGCGGCGGACGACGACGACGCCGAGGAGGCCGCGGACGCCGAGGAACGCGGCGACGTGGACTGGCTCTCGATGTCGTCGGTGCCGATCAAACAGCCGGAACACTGGTACGAGGAGTTCCGATGGTTCCACACGAGCGACGGCTTCCTCGTCGTCGGCGGTCGGAACGCCGACGAGAACGAGGCGCTGGTGAAGAAGTACATGGAGGGCAACGACCGCTTCTTCCACGCGCAGGCCCACGGCGGCCCGGTGACGCTCCTGAAGGCGACGGGGCCGAGCGAGAAGGGGCGGGCGGTGGACTTCCCACAGTCGACGCTGGAGGAGGCCGCCCAGTTCGCCGTCGCCTACTCCTCGGTGTGGAAGGACGGCCGGTTCGCCGGCGACGCGTACATGGTCGAGCCGGAGCAGGTGTCGAAGACGCCCGAGAGCGGCGAGTACATCGAGAAAGGCGGATTCGTCATCCGGGGCGACCGCACCTACTTCCGCGACGTGTCCGCGAGCGTGGCGGTGGGGATTCAGTGCGAGCCGGAGACGCGAGTGATCGGCGGACCGCCGTCGGCGGTCGAACCGCAGGCGGCAACGTCGCTCCGTCTCGAACCTGGCAAGTACGCCCAGAACGACGCCGCGAAGATGTGTTATCGTCGGTTCAAGGAGCGGTTTGCCGACGACTCCTTCGTCCGCAAAATAGCCAGTCCCGACCGCGTTCAGGAGTTCCTTCCGCCGGGCGGGAGCGACATCGCCGACGAGTAGGGCGAGAGCGTGTCAGCCTACATATCTTTAATACCACGACCAACGTTGTAGTGCTGAGCAAACTGGGACGGCCCGTTGGGCTCGAATAACCATGATCTCCGAATCCCTCGGCTACCTGCGAACGAGCGACGACTGGATGAAGACGGTCGTAATCGGCGGTCTCCTGACGCTGTTCGGCTTTCTCGTGGTGCCGACGGTGCTGGTCGCGGGCTATCTGGTCCGCGTCCTGCGGGCGACGATGCACGGCGACGACGCGCCGCCGCGATTCGACGACTGGAGCGACCTGGCGGGCGACGGCCTCCGTGCGTTCGCCATCGCCATCGTGTACGGGCTGGTGCCCGCGATTCTGATCGGCGTAACGGCCGGCCTCGCGGCCGCCGCTGCGGGTCCCGGTCCCCGGACCGGTCTGGTCGTCGGCGCCGTGAGCCTCGTCGGCGGGCTCCTCGCGCTCGCGCTCGGCCTGCTGGCGGCGTACATCGTCCCCGCGGCCGTCGCCAACTACGCCGAGCAGGCGTCGTTCCGAGCGGGCTTCGCGGTCGGTGATCTCCGACCCGTCCTCACCTCGGGGACGTACGCGACGGCGTGGGCGATGGGTTTCGCCGTCGTCCTCGGCGCCGGACTCGTCGCCGCCGTCCTCAACGTCGTCCCCCTGCTCGGCACGGTCGTCGGGGCGTTCGTGAGCTTCTACGCTATCACGGCGGCGTACTACATCGTCGGCCACGCGTGGGGCGACGCCCGCGGCCTCGAACTCCACGACGGCGACGACGAGACGGGCGCGGAGCGGCCGGTGGTCTGATTTTCCGTTCGCGGCCCGAATGACAAGGTATGTGGCCGTGGACGGCGACGCTCCGGTATGCGAATCCAGAGCCGTGGTCGCGGCGAGGAGGGGCGCACCCGGCTGACGGTCGTCCCCGAGAACGTCGACGACCTCTGGCACCTGTCGTACGTCCTCGAACCCGGCGACAACGTGGAGGGAGACACCAGCCGCCGCATCCAGCGCGACGACGATCAGATGCGCGACACGGGCGGCGAGCGCGAACACATCCACGTCACGCTGGAGGTCGAGGACGTGGAGTTCGCCCGCTTCGCCAACCGCCTGCGCGTGGGCGGCGAGATCGTCGGCTGTTCCCGCGAGGACCAGTTGGGCCACCACCACACGCTGAACGTGGAGGAGCACGACGAGATCACGATCGAGAAACGGTTCAAGCCGGACCAGATGGACCGCATCGAGGAGGCCGAGGCCGCCGCGGAGAACCCCGACGTGGCCATCGCGACGGTGGAGGAGGGCGAGGCTCACGTCCACACCGTCGCCCAGTACGGCACCGAGGAGTACGCCTCCTTCACGCGCCCGACGGGGAAAGGGGAGTACGCCCGGCCACGGGCGGAACTCTTTCAGGAACTGGGCGAGGCGCTCGCTCACCTCGACCCCGACGCGATCATTCTGGCGGGACCGGGCTTTACCAAGGGGGACGCGCTGGACCACCTGGAGGCGGAGTTCCCCGACATCGCGTCGAAGACGACCGTCGTCGACACCGCCGGCGTCGGCGACCGGGGCGTCCACGAGGTGCTCAAACGGGGCGCGCTCGAAGACGTCCAGACCGAGACGCGCATCGCGCGCGAGGCGGAGCTCATCGACGCGTTGACCGAGGAGATGGCGACGGGCGAGACGGCCACCTACGGTCCCGAGGCGGTGGCGGAGGCCGCGGAGTACGGCGCCGTCGAGACTCTGCTGGTCCTCGACGACCGGTTGCGCGAGGAACGGCAAGGGCGGGGCGACTGGGACGTCGACGCCGACGAGATCATCACGTCCGTCGAGCGCCAGGGTGGCGACGTGGTCGTCTTCTCCGGCGAGTTCGAACCCGGCCAGCGTCTGAAGAACCTCGGCGGCGTCGCGGCGCTGTTGCGCTACCGGCTGAACTGATGCGCGCTGCACGACTCGCCGGGCAGGCGTTTCTCGGCCTCGCGATCCTCCTGTTCGTCGGGAGCGCGGGGGCGGCCCTGCTCGGCTACATCGGCGTCGACACCCTGACGACGATCGGTGTCGTGGCGCTCGTCTGTCTCGTCGGTGGGGGAGTCCTCGCCCGCCCGCGGTAGCTACTCGCGACCGGTCAGCGCGTCGCTCGCCGGGGCGAACTCGATCGACTGCCCGAGCCCGTCCTCGCGGGCTTTCTCGTAGAGCATGGCGGCCGCGGCGGCCGTCTCGATGCCCGTCCCGCCGCTGTCGAAGACGGTGATCTCGTCGGGGTCGGTGCGGCCCTCGGCCTCGCCCGCGACCACGTCCCCGAGTTCGGCGTGGCAGTGGTCGTCGTCGATGGCGCCCTCGTCGAGGGCCTGCATGTAGGCGCCAGCGTCCTGATCGAGGCGTCCGCGAAGGTCGATCACGTACGTCGACCGGGCGACCGTCTCGGCGTCGAGTTCGCGTTTCTCGGGGTGGTACTGCCCCATCGCGGTGACGTGCGTCCCGGGTTCGAGCAGGTCGCCGTCGAACACGGGTTCCGGCGAGTCGGTGGCGGTGACCACGATGTCGGCGCCCTCGACGGCGGCGGCGCTGGAGGAGACGGCGGCGACGCTGGCGTCGAGACGGCGGTCCATCTCCCCGGCGAACGCCTCGCGACTCGACTTGGTGGGCGAGTACACCCACACCGTCTCCACGTCGCGGACGGTCGCCAGCGCACGGAGTTGGCCACGGGCCTGCGCGCCGGAGCCGAAGACGCCCACTGCCGAGGCGTCCGGGCGCGCGAGGGCGTCGGCGCCGACCGCCCCCGCCGCCCCCGTCTTGAACGGGTTCATGCTCGCGCCGTCGAGCAGCGCCAGCGGTTCGCCCGAGTCGGCGTCGAACAGCGGCGTGACGAACCACGCGTCCGTCTCCCCGAACCCCGCCGAGTACATGTACCCGCCCATCACGCCCGTCTCGGGGAGGACGGCGGCGTAGGACGTAAACAGCCCCGGCGGTTCGTCGTTGTAGAGCGCGGTCCGGGGTTCGGCCGGTGCCCCCTCGCCCCGCTGTCGGTACCCCTCGCGCACGGCGTCGACGTACTCCGCGGGCGTGGCGAGGCCGGCGACATCACCGCTGGTCAGAAACAGCGTCTCGGTCATACCACTCCTGCGGGCGGCTGACAGTTATACCTCACTCCGGCGTCGTCCGGAGAGCGTCACGGGCGGTCGTCGAACTCCGTTCGGTCCCGGTCGACGGGTGCGGCCCGGCGGCGTCGGTCGGACCGGTAGAGTCGCAGCATCTCTTCGAGGAGGATCGCGTGCCGGTCGCCGGCCGCGTACTGGTGATCGATGAAGTCCTCCGCGTCGTTGAACTTCCCGCGGAGCGCGAGTTTCCGGACGAACGACACCGACTCCAGAAATGGGGGCCCTTCGGACTCCTCGCCCGTGCCGAGCGTCCGCTCCCGCTCCGGCATCACCTCGGCTCTGATCTCGTGGTAGTCGATGGTCTCCGGTTCGTAGTCGTCGAGCACCTGATTCAGGACGTAGTCGGTGGAGAACCGGTAGAACTCGGACTTGCTCTCGAACCGACCGTCCTCGACCAGTGACTCGATTTCGCCGACGACCGACTCGGGAAACCGAACGGTGCTCTTCACCATGCCCTATCACGCGGGCCTGAAGGATATTATACCTTTGTCAGACGTTTCTTCCGAGACGGATTTTCTCGCAATCGAATCGGCGGCGCGATCAGTCGGCGTTGATCGGCCCCCGACCCGCCGAACTGGTCGGCGTGTCGTCGGGCGTGCCGGCCGACCGAGCCACCGGGCCGTTGACGAAGAGCGCGTGGCCGACGACGAGGCTCGCGACGGCCGCCCCGACCGGCACGGCGACCAGCGTCGCGACGCCGATCACGTGTAACAGGGTGGTGATTCCGACGAGGGCGAAGGGGACGAGGCCGAGGACGTAGTCGTAGTATTCTGCCATGTGGCTCACCCGCACGATAATCGTTCGAGGTGCCACATAAATTTTTCTCGGAGGTTCTTCGAATCCCGCTTGGCGCATTTTAGAAACCATTTCATAAGTTTTGAATCATTCATATCGATGCGAACACCCATCGAAGATCATTATATTCCACAGTTACTGTAGAAGGAATTAAACCGCTCGACCGCGTGATATTCCCTATGAACGGAAACGACCGGTCCATCGTCGGACTCGTGATGGTGGCCCACGGGATGGTCCACACGTACGAGCTGTCGATACCGATCTTCGTCTCTATCTGGCTGACCGAGTTCGACGTGCTACGGATCGCGGGGATGGAACTGGCGGTCACGCAGGCGACGCTCGGACTCCTCGTCACCGCGGGCTACGCGCTGTTCGGCCTCGGTGCGCTCCCCGGGGGCATCGTCGTCGACCGGATCGGCTCGCGTCGGCTCATCGCCGCCTGTCTGTTCGGGATGGGCGGCGCTTTCCTCCTGCTCGGCACCGCGTCGACCCTTCTGGTGGTGGCGCTTGCGCTCCTGCTCTGGGGCGCGGCTGCCAGTGTCTACCACCCCGCGGGGCTGACGCTCATCAGCAAGGGCGTCGACGAACGAGGGAGCGGGTTCGCGTACCACGGCGTCGCGGGCAATCTCGGTATCGGACTGGGCCCACTCGTCACCGCCATCCTGCTTCTCGCCTTCGACTGGACCACGGTGGCGCTCCTGCTCGCCCTCCCCGCCGGCGTCGCCGGCCTGTACGCCCTCCGCGCCGAGTTCGACGAGACGGCGGCCGTGGACGGCGTCGTCACGGACGGCGGCGGCACCGCCGACGGCGTCGACTCGCTCGGCGAGTTCGCCACGGCGTCGAAACAGCTGTTCCTCGGCGCCTTCGCCGTCGTCTTCCTCATCGTCATGGCCAACGGGCTCTACTACCGCGGGGTGTTGACCTTCCTTCCGGACCTGCTGTCGGGGCTCCCCGGCTTCGAGCCCGTCGCGCTCTCGACGCTCGTGCCCGGTCTCGGCGGCGGTCGGACGCTCAACCCCGAGCGGTACTTCTACGCCGGCCTGTTGCTCGTCGGCGTCGCCGGCCAGTACGTCGGCGGCAAACTCACCGACCGGCTGTCGCCCGAGTACGGCATCGCGGCCGTCTTCGCGGTCCTCGCCGTCCTCGCGCTCGCCTTCCTCCCCGTCGCTGGGCTGGGACTGGCCCCACTGCTCGTCTTCGGGGCACTGTTCGGCGTGACGCTGTTCACCGCCCAGCCGCTGTATCAGGCGGCCGTCGCCGACTACACGCCCGCGGACCAGCGCGGCCTCTCGTACGGCTACACCTACCTCGGGACGTTCGGCATCGGCGCCCTCGGGGGCGCGCTCGCGGGCGCGATCCTCACCTACGCCGACGCCGGCGCCCTCTTCGCCACGCTCGCCGGGATCGCCGTCGTCGCGTCGGCGTGTGCGTTCCTGCTGTCCCGTCGGCTGTAACTGTTGCCAGCTGTTCGCCGCCCCGAGACGACGACCGTCTTGCCCGATTTACAGCCGGCAGTCCGACGCGGTGACGGGATCGGTAGTGTTCAGATAAGCCAGTGAAACTGAGAACACCTCGAAAGCCCCCGGCGTCGCGGCTCCCGGGACTCGCTGCGCTCCTCACTACGTTGCGGTGCTTGCGTCGTCCGGGCACGCCGCGACGCCGGCCCCTTTCAGTCCCGCCCGACGGCAGCCGGTCGGTCAGCCGATGCGGGTGGGACTGAAAGGGGCGCCTCGCTGGAGGAAGGCGGGCGACGCAAGCACGCGACCGAAGGGAGCGCGCGCAGCGAGCCCCCCGACTCCAGCGAGGCGGGGCTTTCGAGGTGTCTGCAATCCAATCGACCTAATCTGAACAGTGCGGACGGGCTCTACCGAAGCTTGAAAAAGAGGGTTCGCCAGATCGCCAGCCCGACGAGGCCGGCGCCGATCGAGACGGCGACGAAGGACAGCTGCACGCCGCCGTGGACGAGCGGTGTGGCTCGAATCCCCAGCGCGATGGCGTCGGCGAGGAGCCACGACCGGAGCGCGAGCGGGACGGCCGCTTTCGCTGACTCCGCGGCGCCCGGCGAGTAGGCGCCGAGGGGCGGTGCGGCGATGGCCCACCCGATCAGGAAGGGAGCGATGGTCGCGGCGAGGTATCCGGGGTTCGAGGCGACGTACGCGACGCCGTTGTGGTGGATCGTTCCACCGCTGAACACGAGGGCGAGGACGAGGACGTCACCGATCGCCATCGGTGCCGCGCGCCCGTCGAGGCGACGCTCGAAGAAGTCGGCGACTGCGTTGGCCATGTCCGCGCTTTCGTCCGGGGCCTAATGGCTCTCCCGCTTTTTCCCGACGACCGTGAACGCGAAGCCGCGGTCGAGAATCGTCGCCGTCAACCCCGTGTCCGCGACGGTGCCCGCCCACGCCGCCGGTCCCCGGAACGTCGAGTCGAAGCCGACGGCGCGTTCGGCCGCGACCAGCGCCCGCCCCCGGAGCGTCCCGGGGTCGAACTCGCGGATCACGAGGACGCCGCCGGGACGCAGGACGCGTTCGGCCTCGGCGAGGGCCGCCTCGGGGTCGGGCAGGTGGTGGAGCGCGTCGAGGACGACGACGGCGTCCACGCTGGCCGTGCGGACGGGCAGCCGACCGGCATCGCCCCGCACCGCCGGAGTCCCGCGGTCGGCGGCGCGGGCGAGCATGCGCCGCGAGGCGTCGACGACGACCGTCTCGGGCGTGTGCGCCGTGCCGACGGGCGTCGACACCGCCCGCGCGGCCCGCCCCGTCCCGCCGGCGAGGTCCACCACTCGCGAGACGGGACGGTCGGCCCGCGCCAGTCCCGCCCAGATGGGTTCGGGATCGGTCGCGGGCGCGAGACGGTCGTAGAGCCGCGCCACGCGGTCGAAGAACCGGACGTCGCCGGGGCCGTGCATAGCGGCGATGGGTGGCCGAACGCCAAAGGTTTCGGGGGCCGACGGCGTAGCACGACCATGGAGTTCGTCCTGCTCGGCTGGCCGCCGGACGGTCCCACCCTCCGTCTGGACTACCGGTGCTTCGCCTACGCCGGCAAGTTCGTCCTCGGGACGACGGGGAAGGCGGCCGTGCGCGACGGCGACGCTGACCCGACGACCGAGTACGACGACCACCTCCTCGCCGCCGCGTCGGTCAGCCCCGACCGAACCGACGACGACTGTCTCTGTGTCCGCTACGTGACCGTCCGCGACGACCGGCAGGGCGAGGGACTCGGCGCCCGCCTCCTCGCGTTCGTCGCCGACCGCGCCGCCGACCGCTACGACCGCGTCCGCATCGCCGTCAACAACCCCGCGGCCTACGTCGCCGCCCACCGCGCCGGCTTCGGGTTCACCGGTCGGGAGACGGGGCTGGCCGAACTCGTCTGCGAGCGACCCGCCGACCGGCCCGCACCTCGCGACGCCGACGCCTACCGCGCCGGCCTCGACCGCTACCGGGAGCGCGACCTCGCAACCGACGACGTGGCTCGCCTCGACGAGAAGGCCGCGGCGGGGCCGCCGGTGGCCGTCGATCCGCCCGCGGGCGTCGACGCCGCCGACACCGAACCCGGACGTTGAAAGTCGGTGGCGCCGTACGGACCGTCGATGGGCAACGCAGACCTCCGGCAACTCGCCGCGCTCGCCGACGTGGCGTGGGACGAGGTGGCCGACAGCGTCGTCGCCGTCGACGCACACAACTGGCTGTACCGCTATCTCACCACGACAGTCAAGTGGACGAACGACGCGGTGTACACCACCGTCGACGGCGAGGAAGTGGCGAACCTCGTCGGCGTCGTACAGGGCCTCCCCAAGTTCTTCGAACACGATCTGACGCCCGTCTTCGTCTTCGACGGCGGCGTGACGGAGTTGAAGGCGGCGGAGGTGTCGGAACGGCGCGCCAAACGGGAACGCGCCGAGGAGCGACGGGCCGAGGCCGAGGAGCGCGGCGACGCCGTCGAGGCCGCCCGCCTCGAAGCCCGCACCCAGCGCCTGACCGACGTGATTCTGGAGACGACGCGCGAACTGCTCGCACTGCTCGACGTGCCGGTCATCGACGCCCCCGCCGAGGGAGAAGCACAGGCAGCGTACATGGCCCGCCGGGGCGACGTCGACTACGCCGGGAGCGAGGACTACGACACGCTCCTCTTCGGAGCGCCGCTGACGCTCCGCCAACTGACGAGCAAGGGCCAGCCCGAACTGATGGATCTCGACGCCACGCTCGACCGTCACGGCATCAGTCTGGAGCAGCTGATCGACGTGGCGATCCTCTGTGGGACGGACTTCAACCCTGGCGTCGACGGCGTCGGCCCGAAGACGGCGATGCGGGCGATCACGGAACACGGCGACCTGTGGGCGGCGCTGGAGACCGAGGGGTGGCAGGTCCCCGACGCCGACCGGGTCCGCCACCTCTTCCGGGACCCGCCCGTCACCGACGACTACGATCTCGACCTCGATCTCGATCCGGACGTGGCCGCCGCCCGCGACTACGTGATCGAGGAGTGGGAGGTGGACGCAGACGAGGTTGATCGCGGCTTCGAGCGTATCGAGGAGTCGCTGGTCCAGACGGGACTGGATCGCTGGACGTGATCGTTCCGGCCCGGTGACTGCCCACCGGTTCGCTGGCGCGGCAGGTTTTTTCACCCGGCCCGCGTGTGTCGTCATCATGTCCCTCCAGCTCTCCCGCTATCGGCTCGGTTGGTGGAGTTTCGGGGCCGCCCTCGGAGCCGCCCTGATCTACGTCGTCTACGCCTTCATCGGGACGTTCGTCTTCGGCGTGTTCATCTACTACGCCACCCGGCCGATCTACAAGCGCCTCAAAGTACGGATTCGGCCGCCGAGCCTCGCCGCCGCCGTCTCGCTGTTCGCGCTCGCGCTCCCCGCACTCGCCCTCGTCGTCTACGCGTTGAGCATCGCGCTCGACGAACTCCTGAACTACGTCAACGGGGGAATGCTCGACCCGTCGCGGTGGCCTATCGTCGACGAGGATCTGTTGGGGCGGATCGCCGATCCGGCCACGCTCCTCGAACTCGATCCGGAGCAGTTTCTCACGGTCACGGGCCTCCGATCGCTCACCGCCTCGCTGGGGTCGGCGGTCGATACGGTGGCGTTCGTCGGCGTCGGCGCTATCCACCTGTTCGTGATGCTCGCGCTCGCCTTCTACCTGCTCCGCGACGGACAGCGCCTCTCGAAGTGGGCCATCAGGGAGTTCGGCGACGACCGCGGCGTCCTGAAAACCTACGGACAGGCCGTCGACCGCGACTTCAAGGGCATCTTCTTCGGCAACATCCTCAACGCGGTGTTGACGGGGACTATCGGTGTGCTCGCGTACTCGGTGCTGAACATCTACGCTCCGGCAGGGCTGGCGATTCCCGCCGCGCCGCTCGTTGGGCTGCTCGCCGGCGTCGCCAGTCTGGTCCCCATCGTCGGCATGAAACTCGTCTACGTCCCCGTCGCCCTCTATCTCGCGGGACTGGGCGCCCTGACCGATCCGACCACGCTCTGGTTCGTCGCGCTGTTCGTCCTGGTCTCCTTCGTCATCGTCGACGTCATTCCCGACCTGGTGCTCCGGCCGTACGTCTCCGGGCGCAGCCTCCACGTCGGGAGCCTCATGATCGCCTACACCTTCGGTCCGCTCCTGTTCGGCTGGTACGGGCTCTTCCTCACGCCCATGCTCCTCGTGCTGATCGTCCACTTCGCACGGCTGGTCCTCCCCGAACTCCTCGATGGCGAACCGATTCAGCCGTACGCGGTCGATCCTGGCGTGTTCGGTGTCGACGCGGACGGCGACGACGCCGACACGGAGTCGTAACTGGTCGATGTGAGTGCAAAAGGAAGCAAGCCACGCGAAAATCGCGTGGGTGCTTGCCGCCCTGAATTGGTCCCCGCTGACGCTTCGGCCCTCCAGACGAAGCGTCACCAGATACTGAGTCATCCCCCAACATAAAGATACCGCCTTATCGCTACATATGCTCCTCTTCTAACACCCAGCCGAGCGCGCGTTTGTAGTACGTGAACATCTGCGTCACGCCTTCGTGACGCATCGCTTCGTCGTCGAGTTGTTCCTGGAGGAACTCGTACTGGTCGCGAATCTCGTCTTCGTCGCGCATACCGCCCCATGGCGGGCGGAGACCTGTAGCTTCTCCGGAGCGTCGGCCTTTTGTCGCCGCCCAGCCAACGACGCGTATGAAGATTCGCGGCCAGCGTGAGTGTCAGGCGTGTGGACACCGGTGGTCGTACTACGAGACGGGGAGCGTCGCGTGCCCGGCCTGTGAGAGCCTCCGGAGCGTCGGCGTCGACGACCGGACGCTCCACACCGACGCGCCCGCGGCGCTCGACCTCTCGCCGTACTACGCGGCGTGGGCCGACGACACGCTCGCCGACCACGTCGACGACTGCAAGTCGGATCTGCGGGCGTATCTCCGCCAGCGAGGATTCGTCGACGGCGGCCGCCTCCGACCGCTCGACGACACCGTCCTCGCGGCCAGCGAACTCCTGCAGGTGATCGACCTGTACGGCCGGGAACGCGACCCCACCGACGCCGACGAACGCTACCTGCTTGCCCTGCTTCGAGGCGCCGACGAGGGCGAACGCCCGCCGCCGGAAGCCGTGTCGTCGGCGTGGGCGGAGGCCCGCGGCCTCGGCTACGCCAACGCCGTCGACGACTACCGCCGGGACGTACTCGAGTGGCTAGACGACCACCCCGACCCCGAGGCGCGGCGGACGCTGGGGACGATCCGCGAACGGGTCAAGCGGGTGCAGGCGCTGCAGGGCGACGTGTCGCCCGCCGAGGCCGAGTCGCTGGTGCGTGCGACCCGCGAGGTGGGACGGTATCTGATCGAGGGGGAGGAATCGTCGCTGTCGAGCGCGCGAGAGCGACTGCGCGATCGGTGACCGGTCGTCAGCGACGGTGGGCGCTGTCGAGCGCGCGAGAGCGACTGCGTGATCGGTGACCGGTCGTCAGCGACGGTGGGCGCTGTCGAGCGCGCGAGAGCGACTGCGTGATCGGTGACCGGCGCCTACGCGAGGTCGACCGGCACGTCTTCCTGCCGACTCGTCGCCTTCACCGTGTTGTAGAGGAGCATCGCGCGGGTCATCGGGCCGACGCCGCCGGGGACGGGCGTGATGGCCCGCGCCTTCGGCTTCGCGCTCTCGAAGTCCACGTCGCCGACCAGCGTCGACTCGCCGTCGCGTTCGACGCGGTTGACGCCCACGTCGACGACGACCGAGCCATCGGCGATCATCGACCCGTCGACGAGTTCGGGGACGCCGACGGCGGCGATCACCACGTCGGCACGGCGGGTCTTCTCGCCCAGGTCGTCGGTCCGGGAGTGACAGACCGTCACCGTCGCGTTGCCGTAGTCGGCCTTCTGGATCAGGAGATTCGCGAGGGGTTTGCCGACGATGTTGGAGCGGCCGACGATGGTCACGTCGGCGCCCTCGGTCTCCACGTCGGCCGCGTCGAGGAGTTTCAGGACGCCGTGGGGCGTGCACGGCTTGAAGATCGGGTCGCCCGCGACGAGGCGGCCGACGTTCTCGGGGTGGAAGCCGTCCACGTCCTTCGCGGGGTCGATGGCGCGGATCACGTCGCGGTCCGCGATGTGGTCAGGGACGGGCATCTGGACGAGGATGCCGTTCACGTCCGGGTCGTCGTTGAGGTCGGCGACGGTTCCGAACAGTTCGTCCGCGGGCGCGTCGGGGTCGAGTTCGACGTCGCGGGCTTCGATGCCGACCTCCGCGCAGTCCTGCTGTTTCATCGAGACGTACGTCTGGCTCGCGGGGTCGTCGCTCATGAGGACGGTGGCGAGCGTCGGCGTGACGCCGGCGTCGTCGAGCGTGTCGATGGCGTCGGCCAGTCCGTCACGAACCTCCGCGGCGACGGCGTTGCCGTCGATGATGTGGGTCATGCCCGAACGGCGATGCCGTGTGCTCTTCAAGTCTCCGTTTGGCGCAGTATCGGCAAGTGGGAGCGACCACCGGCGTTTTTCACCCAACGCGTCGAACGTGCGGGTATGTACGACGACATCCTGCTTGCCACGGACGGCGAAGTCGGCTCGGAGAACGCGACGGCGCACGCGATCAGACTGGCGGCGCTCCACGACGCCATGCTCCATACCCTCTTCGTCGTCGACAGCGACGTCTACTCGGCGTACAGCGGCGACGAGTACGTCGACGAGCGTGAGGGGCCGGAACACGGCCTCGAAGAGGTGGGAGAGGAGGCGCTGTCGGCGGTTCGGGAGCGGGCCGCCGACCACGGGGTCGAGACCATCGAGGAACTCCGGCACGGCCGCCCGCACGAACAGATCGTCGACTACGCCGACGACAACGGGATCGATCTGATCGTCCTCGGTACCCGGCGTCACCCCACGGAGTACCGGAGCCTCCTCGGGAGCGTCACCGACCGCGTGGTGCGGCTGGCCGACGAAGCTGTGACGGTCGTGAAGACGGAAGTCGAGTGAGCCGAGCGAAAACTGTTAACGCCCCGTGTCGAGTACCGTCGACCGATGCCGACGGACTCCCAACTCGTCACCGCGATCAAAGCCGACCTCGTCTGGTTGCTGGCCGCGTGGCGGAAGCTGCTGTTCTCGGCGGAGTCGCACAGCCATCCGGCCCGGAATCGCTGGCGCCCCGAGACGACTCTGGACCGACTAGCGTTTTGGGCGTGGAGCGGATTGGGGGCCGTGCTGATCGCCGTCGCGTACCCGTTCGCAGTAGTCGGATTCTGGGCCCGGTACGTGACCCGGCGGCTCAACCGCATCGCCACCGGCCTGGGGCTGATCGCCATCGTCGCCGTCGTGGGCGTCGTCTGGGGCACGCTGACGGTGCTCGCCTGGGGACAGCTTCCGACCTCGGGGTTCGTCGCCGTCCTCACGGCGAGCGTGGTCGCGACGATATCCACCGCGCTCGCGTGGGGAACCACTCGCGTCGGTGATCGGCGGCTGACGCTCGTCGCCGCGTACCCGTTCGCCGTCGCGGCGATTTTCCTCCCCCCGGTGACGGCCGCGCTCGTCTCGCCCACGCTGGGCGAGATCATCCTTCCGCGGAGCACGTCGCTCGCTGCGTGGCTCCTCGACAACGTCCTCGCCGTCGGTAATCTCAACACCGTCATCCGCCAGCAGTTCAACCTGTCCGGCGCCGCGTTCGTAGGGATGTGGGCCGGCCTCGCCGTCCCGATCGGCTGGGTGCTCGGTCTGCTCGTCACGTTCGCGAACGCGATCCGCCCGCGTGTCGAGGGGGACGGGCGGCGGTAAGGAGGGCGTCAGTCCGATTCGTCGGTCGCCTGGACGGGGTCGGCGTCCGCGCTCCCGTCGTCGCCTTCGTACTCGACGGCCCGCCGTTGCAGCGAGTCGATTCGGGGGACCTCGGTGACGTTCGAGAGCAACACGACCGCCGAGATGGTCGACGCTCCCGCCCGCGGGTCGTCTCCGGCGAGCACCTCGACCGTCTCGGTCTCCTCTTCGAGCCACTGGCGGGCGCTTTCGAAGCCGCGCCGAGAGAGTTCCTCCGGGGGACCGGACAGCACGACGAGGGCCCGTTCGGCGCTCGACACCTCACACGGCAGCGTCAGCCGGGAGTTGAGCGCCTGTCGAACGAGTCCCTGAATCTTCACGGCGTCGGTCGGTTCGTCCGGGTCGTCGTCGTCGCCGCCACCGCCGGGGAGTATCGAGAAGAGCCACGACAGGAACCCGCCGCCGTCGTCGAGTTCGGTCTCGGCGTAGCCGATGGAGGCGACGCCGCCCGGCGAGAGCGTGCGGATGAGGTCGCTCGAATCCATCGTGTTCGCCCCGATGGATTCTGGGTCGGTGTCCTCCCTGGCGAACAGCGTCACGATTCGGGACGCCAGTTCGTGATTCGCCTGTTCGTACCCGTCGTCGCCGCTACTGACCCACCGGTCGTTGTCGAATAGCATGACGCTGTCGGCCGCCGGTACGATCGACCGGAGCGACCGCGCGGCGTTCAGCGCCGCGTGGCCGCCGTCTGCCTCGGCCGGAAGGACGCCGAGGACGTACACCGGCTTGTCGTACAGGTCCTGCAGTCGCTCGACGAGGACGGCCCCGGCGCCGCTGCCGGTGCCGCCACCCAACCCTGCGACGACCAACACGCCATCGAGTTTGCGCATGGGTATGGAGTCGAGCGTGCGGTGTATCTCGGGGAAGTCAGTTCGGATGATCTCGACGGCGAGATCCTGATCCCCGTCGACACCCGTATCGACCTCGCGGTGCGTGTCGCCGATGGTGACGTGATTCTCCGGCGGGATGTGATCGAAGTCGTCGTCGACCGTCCGAGAGATATCGACCGTCAGCAGATGCCCGTAGCAGAGCTGCCGATCACCCGCTGTCTCGACGCCACGAATCGCGTCGACGAGACGGCTGCCGGCACCGCCGATGCCGACGAGCGCGAGTTTCATCGCATCCCCCGCGGAGTACGTTCGGTTCGGGCCACGGTTCAGACGACGGGGTCGAGGTCGTCGTTTTCGTCCGTGATCAGGTCGTTGATCTTGTCCTCGCGTTCGGCCTGCTGCTGAGCGATCTGTTCCTGTGCGTCGACGGCCTGATTCTGGATCGCTTCGATTCGTGGTGCGTCCGAGACGTTCGAGAGGAGCACCGCGGCGGCGAGCTGTGACGACCGCTCACGCGGATCGTCGCCGACGAGCACTTCGACGGTCTGGGCCTCCTGTTCCAGCCACTGTCGGGCGCTCTCGATGCCCTTCCGGGAGAACTCCTCCGGCGGTCCCGAGAGCACGACCAGCACCCGTTCGGCGCTCGACACCCGACACGGCAGCGTCAGCCGGGAGTTGGTCGCCCGGCGGACGAGCGCCTTGATCTTCGTCGCCTGGCTGGCGTCGTTGAGGGAGTCCTCGTCCGTGCCGCTGCCGCCCCACCTGTCGAGGAGGCCCCCTGGCCCACCCTCGACCGCAGTAGCGGCGTAGCCGATCGAGGAGACCCCGTCGGTGTTGAGCGTGCGGATGATGTCACTGGAGTCCATCGCGTTCTCCGCGACCTCCGAATCGTCGGTTTCGCCGGCCGCCAGCAGCGTCACGATCCGGGCGGCCAGCTCTCGATTCATCTCCTCGTAGCCCTCTTCGATCGTCTGATCGCGGGCGCGCCAGGCGTCGTTGTCGAAGCCGATGAAGTTGTCCGTCTTGTTGACGAACGACTGGAGGGACCGGGCGGCGTTCAGCGCCGGGCGGCCACCCTCGTACTCGCCGGGGAGGACGCCGAGGGCGTACACCGGTTCGTCGTACATCTCTTGGAGGGCGTCGATAACCACGGGACCACCGCCGCTCCCGGTGCCGCCACCGAGACCGGCCGCGACGAGGATTGCGTCGACGTTGTGGATCTCGATGTCGTCGAACGCCCGCCGGAGCTCGTCGATATCGGCCGACATGACCTCGGCGCCGATCTCGACGTCGCCGCCGACGCCGTGGCCTTTCGACTTCTGGTTCGTGTCGCCGACCAGCACCCGCTTCTCTTCGGGAATATACTCGGGCTTGGCGAGGTCCGTTCGCGCGGTGTTGATCGCATGGACGTGTCGACAGAGGTTCCGATTGGTCTCGGACTCGAACTCGACCATTCGGTCTACGAGCTTGCTTCCAGCGTTGCCGACACCGATTGTAGCGAGTTTCATAACCGTCGGTTCTTCTGACTGGATCGAGGGGTATAGTTAATTTGGTTCAGGACTGATAGGTTCCGGTCGGACGGACGAGAGCAGCGGGGAGCCGGCTACTCGTACAGCGGGTGGGTCGCACACAGTTCGTCCACCCGGTCGCTCACGGCTGCCAGCGTCTCCGCGTCCTCGGGCGCGTCGAGGACGCGCACGATCAGGTCGCCAACCTCGCGGATGGCGTCTTCCTCGAACCCGCGGGTGGTGAGCGCCGCCGTCCCCGCGCGGATGCCGCTGGGGTCGAACGGCGACCGCGTCTCGCCGGGCACGGTGTTGCCGTTGAGGACGATGCCCACGTCGTCGAGGGCGTCCTCGGCGTCGCCGCCGGAGAGGTCCGGATGCGAGTCGCGCAGATCCACGAGGACGAGGTGGGTGTCGGTACCGCCGGAGACCAGCGAGAGGCCGTGGTCAGCGAGCTGGTCGCCGAGCGCGCGGGCGTTCGCCACGACCTGCTCGGCGTAGTCGGTGAAGGAGTCCTCGAGCGCCTCACCGAACCCCACGGCTTTGCCCGCGACGTTGTGCATCAGTGGGCCGCCCTGCACGCCGGGGAAGACGGCGTTGTCGATGGCGTCGGCGTGTTCCTCGCCGCACATGACGATGCCGCCGCGGCCGGCACGGATGGTCTTGTGGGTGCTCCCGGTGACGAAGTCCGCGATGCCGACCGGCGAGGGGTGGACGCCCGCGGCGACGAGGCCGGTGATGTGGGCGATGTCGGCGACGTGGATGGCGTCGACGGCGTCGGCGACGGCGTCGATACGCTCCCAGTCGACCTGCCGCGGATAGGCGGAGAAGCCGGAGACGATGGCGTCGGGGTCGAACTCGTCGGCGGTGGCCGCCAGCCCTTCATAGTCGAGATAGCCCGTCTCGGGGTCGACGCGGTAGTGTTCGACCTCGTACAGCTGCCCGGCGAAGTTGGCGGGGTGGCCGTGGCTGAGGTGGCCGCCGTGTTCGAGTTCGAGCGAGAGGATTTTGTCGCCCGGGTCCAACGTGGCGAAGTAGACGGCCATGTTGGCCTGCGATCCGCTGTGTGGCTGGACGTTGACGTGTTCGGCGCCCCACAGCGCCTTGGCGCGCTCGATCGCGAGTTCCTCGACGGCGTCCGCGTACCGACAGCCGGCGTAGTAGCGCTCGCCGGGGTAGCCCTCGGCGTACTTGTTGGTGAAGACGCTCCCCTGGGCCTCGACGACGGCCGGACTCGCGTGGTTCTCCGACGCGATCATCGCGAGCGTGGTTCGCTGGCGGTCGGTCTCGTCGGCGATGGCGTCCGCGACCGCGGGATCGGTCGCACGAACGTGACTGTAGTCCATGTGTATCCGCGTGGCAAGCGACTCATAAAGCTGTCTCTCCGCCGAGTCGGCCGGTCGCTCGACGCGAACCTCTCACCAATTCCGACACTCTTCGATAGGTGGAAAATTAAACTGTTCAGTAATCCGAAAATACTCTGTTACGGCCACTACTCGTCGTTAAAATTAAATACGGATGTAGAGATATTGAATCCATGGTTGCCGGGGCGAATCTGCACGGGGAGAGCTTCGAGGAGATACTGGAGACGGTGTTCGAGTCGACAGAGACGCTGTTGTTGGTCGACCCCACCCGGGAGGCAGTCGAGGCGCTGACGACCGTGACGGCGGCCGCGGCGGACCCGCCGTCGATTCGGGTGCTGGCCGAGGCGGCGCTGTTGAAAGACGTGATGGACGACTTCGTCGTGGCGAGCAACGCCGCCGACCACGTCGCGTCGGGCACGCTCTCGATTCGGAGCGGCCCCAGCACCGCCAACGCGCTCATGATCACGGACGAGACGGTGTGGGCGCTGGTCGGCGTGAGCGACCACGTCGCCGCCCTCGGCACCGACGACGGCGACTTCGTCGCGACGGTCCGCGAGGCGTACGAGACCCAGTGGGAGACGGCGGTGCCGTACGACCTCCGGACGCCCCCGCTCTCCCGCGTCCGCGAGACGCTCGGCGAAGAGATCGGACAGGACGCACGCGTCGACTTCGACGCCACCCTCGACGCCCTGCGGTCCGCTCGCGAGACCACCGGCGGGTTCGACGAGGTGACGCTCACCCTTCTCGTCGCCGCCCGCAACGACGTGTTGCTCTACGACATCAGCAAGTGGGGCGAGGACGTGGGCATCGCGAGCAAGGCGACGTTCTCCCGCACCAAGACGACGCTGGAAGAGGAGGGCCTCATCAAAACCGAGAAGGTCCCGATCGACGTGGGGCGTCCCCGCCTCCGGCTGAAACTCAACGACGATCGGTTCGACGAGGTGACGCCCGCCGAACTCGCCGCGGTGACACTCAATCACTCCGCGTAGCGCTTCCGATCACTTTTCCCACCGGCGGCCGTCGGCCGAGCCATGCAGATCGGCATCGCGGGACGCGGACCGGCAGCCGACTCGGTCCGCGCCGCGCTGGACGACATCGACGCGACGGCGACGGCGGCGACGCCCGGCGACCTTGGATCGTACCCCCTCGGCGTCGTGATCGCGCCGGCGGGGGCGCCCGCTTTCGAAACGGCCGACGCCGCGGCGGATCGCTGGCTCGCCGTCGAAATCGGCGGCCTCGGCGGCCAGCCCTTCGACCTCGACGCCGCGGTGACGGTGTTTGCCGACGGCGTCGGCTACGCCGACCTGCGAGAGCGTGTCGCCTCGGCGGTCGACGGGGCGAGCGAGGGCGAGGACGAGAGCGACCCCACCGGCGGCCGGAGCGCCGTCCGCCTCGCGGGCGCCGTCGCCGGCCACCGCGCCGTGTCGCTCCTGAGCGGGGCGGATCTGGCGGGGACGGTGATCGAAGTACCCGGCGGCGAGCGACGCGTCCTCCCCGTTCCCCACCCCAGCGACCGCGACCGGACGCTCCGGCGCACCCACCGCGACGCGTCCCTCGACGACGCCCTCGACCGGGCGGAGCGGACCGTCGACGACCGCGTCGGCCTCCTGACGCAGGTGGGGGAACGCGAGTCGTTCCCGGCGCCGTACTACCTCGCGGCGACCGCCGACACGACCGTCTTCGGCGACGCCCGGGCCGCCCCCCTCACCGCCGGCGTCGACGACGACTGGGACCGCGCGTTCATGAAGGCGATCGGCGAAGGACTGGAGCGCTACTGCGCCGGCGTCTACCGGGCGGCGGAGTTCGCCAAAGCGCCGCCGTCGGCCGACGAGGTGGCCGGCCGTCGGCCGGTTCCGCCGACGGCGTTCGTCGGCGTCGACGCCAGCGACGGGTCGATTTCGTGGGTGCCCGGCGAGGAGCTGGCGGCCGGCGACGCCGTCGCCCTCCCCGCCGAGTTCGTCCACTACCCGCCGCCTACGGAGCGTCACCGACCGGCGATCACGACCGGTCTCGGTCTGGGGAACTCGGGCGTCGACGCCTTGCTCTCCGGGCTGTACGAGGTGATCGAGCGCGATGCGACGATGCTCGCGTGGTACTCGACGTACGAACCGCTGGGCCTCTCGGTCGACGACGAGACGTTCGACGCCCTCGTGGCCCGCGCCCGCGCCGAACGGCTGACCGTGACGCCGCTTCTGCTCACCGCGGACGTGGACGTGCCGGTCGTCGCCGTCGCCGTCCACCGCGAGGACGGGTGGCCCCACTTTGCCGTCGGCTCCGGCGCGAACCTCGACGCCGTCGCGGCGGCACGGTCGGCGCTCGCGGAGGCGCTCCAGAACTGGATGGAACTGCGCGCCATGGGGCCGGAACGGGCGGCGTCGGAGGATGGGGCTATCGGGCACTACGCCGACTTCCCGCCGGCCGCCGAGTCGTTCGTGGCGCCCGCACCGACGGCCCGGCGCGACGGTGGTGTGCCCGCGGCGAGCGTCGGTCCGGACCCCGTGCCGACCGGTGAGGCGGCGCTCGACGCCGCCGTCGATCGGGTGGTCGACGCCGGCCTCGACGCCTACGCCGCCCGGATCACCACGCCCGACGTGGCCGCCCTCGGATTCGAGGCGGTTCGCGTCCTCGTCCCCGCCGCGCAGCCGCTGTTCGTCGACGAGCCCTACTTCGGCGACCGGGCCGAGACGGTGCCGCCGGAACTGGGGTACGAGCCCCGTCTGGACCGGCCGTTCCACCCCTTCCCCTAGACGCCGATCGTCGCCCGCAACATGTCCCGCGTCCCGGGACCCAGCCCCACGGCGAGGATGGCGATCATGAGCAGGATGGCGTACTGCGGGCTCTCCTCGAAGATCTGCTCGTCGAAGAGCCAGACGACCAGGGTCGCGGCGACGAGTTTCACGACGAGGAAGGGCCAGGTGTCGCCGGTGAGGGCGAGGACCGACGCCGGGAGCGTCGACCCCGTGATGTCGACGATGGCGCGGTTGACCGGGTGTTTGGGGACGAGGTTCGGGCCGGCGCCGAGCGCGACCATCCAGTCGAGGCCGACGACGTTGGCGACGCCGTCGACGGCGTGCCCCCAGATGACGACGAATCCGAGGCGGGCGGTGCCGGCGTTGACCGTGGGGGCGTAGCGTTCGACGAGCCACCACACCCCTCCGGCCGACAGCGTCGCGCCGACGAGGATGACGATCAGCACCTGCGGATAGAAGGTGCCCGGGCCGTCGGGCGCGACGGCGCTCCAGAGGAGAAAGAGGAGCGTGACGACGAGGACGAGGGCGCCACCTCCGAAGAGTGGGCGGGTGTAGCGGTCGACGACGCCCTGCCGGGCGAGCGCGACGCTCGCGAGGAGAACGAGGAGGGTGACGGCGAAGACGGTGAAGTAGATGACTGGGCTGATGATGAGCGTGTTCAGCGGGTAGCCGATCACCGAACCGGCGGCGGCGTCGGTCACGTCCTCGACGACGCGGAGCGCCCCGCCGAAGAAGATGAACGGCAGGAGCGCGTAGAAGAGGTCGCGGTCGGAGCCGATGCCGAGTCGTCGGAGCAGGAAGACGAGGCCGGAGAGGGCGACGAGCAGGATGACGACGTAGCCGACCTCCGAGACGAGCGTGTACCCCGGGTAGGCGACCGGTTCCGCGGCCGCCGAACACGTCGCGGCGTCGTAGAGATACCGGGTGGCGCCGCCCTGGCGGACGGCACAGACAGCGGCGTTGGCGTCCGCCTGTACTGGCCCCCAGAAGTAGTGCCAGACGAAGCCGTCGTAGACGGTGCGTGGGAACAGGAGCGATCCGGCGATCAGCGCGACGAGGAGGGCGAGGACCGACCCGGCCCAGAGCCGCGCCGGATCGACGCCGAGACGTTCCGCGACCGTGGACATAGTTCTACGCCGACGGCGCCGCGTTTCAGGGTTGTGGTTGTGGGCGACGACGGCGCCCGCGAGTGGGGCGGACCGTCGTACGGTAATGACTTACAATAAACCGTATCAGGCGATCGTCGGATCGGGATCGGCGTCCGTGTCGTCGAGCCCCGTCGCGTCGCTGAATCCTTTCCCCCAGACCCACGCCGCGGCGATCTGGCCGTAGAACGTGACGAAGACGCCGGCGATCGCGCCGATAATGGGGACGATACCGAGGATGCTCGCGACGACGGCGGCGCCGATCAGGATGCCGATGCCGTAGAGCTACGGGATGGCGTACGCGCCGTCGACGGCGACGGTACGGATCACGTCGACGTCGAAGGCGGCGCCGAACGCGCCCTCGTGGGCGTAGTTGGCGAGGCCGATCAGGGTGACGTAGCCGAACACCAGCGCGAGCAGCGTCGAGAGCGCCAGTCCGCCGAACAGGCCGACCAGTCCGACGCCCGCGCCGGCTTCCGATCCCGAGAGGATGGCCGCCATCGATCCGCCGACCGTCACCGCCATCACGAGCAAGGGGATCAACTGGTAGATGATTACGATCACGAACGCGACCACGCCCTCCTTCAGGAGCGTCCCCCAGTCGTCGAAAACTGGCGGGTCCGCCTCGTCGGCCATCCCCGCTCGCAGGACGCGCAAGGTGTATCCGTACACGAAAAACGCCGGCACGATGAAGATGGACAACAATGTCAACACGCCGCCGATGAGAACGGTCTTGATCCAGTTGTCCGAGTTCGTCGGGTATCTGATGACCCAACCGAGATCTATCGCCATACCGACGTATCGGTGTGCCGAAATGTAAGTCTTTATCGGTCGCTACTGGGTCGGCGTGTCGGTCACCGACAGCGCTTCGGTCAGATCGGTCGTCGTCAGGATGCCCAGTCCGGTGCCGTCGGCGTCGGTCACCGGGAGGTGACTCACGTCGTCGTCGACCATTCGGCGAGCGACGGCCGCGAGGGGGTCGTCCGGCCCCACCGTCTCCACGTCGGTCGTCATGTACTCGCCGACGGTCGCCTCGTCCGCCGGGGCGGCGTCGGCGGCCACGCGAACGGCGTCCGTCGACGTAAAGATGCCCTCGGGGTGGCAGTCCTCACCGACGACGACGATGGATTTGATCCCCGCTTCCAGCATCCCGCGAGCGGCTTCGCTCACCGGCGTCCCTGCGTCGATAGTCAGCATCGGTGTACTCATCACGTCGCTGACCGTGGTCCGTGTCATACGTTGCCGTTCCGCGCGCACCGATATAAACGGCCGGGATCACCGGCCGTCCCGCTGTCGAACCGAGACAAATTTCAAGGTGGTGTCACAAACACGCGGACGATGCCCTCCATCACTCGCAGAACGCTTCTCGGCACGCTCGCGGCTGGCGCGGCCGTCGGCCTCGCTGGCTGTTCGTCGTCGTGCCCGGACAGCGAGCCCCCCGAGCCGTCCGTCGTGGTCGGCACGGGCGACGCCGGCCGGGCGTTCGAGACGCTCCCCGGCGGCGCGTGGCCGTCACCCCGCTTCGACGCCGGCAACACGGGTCACCCCACCTCGCGGCACCCGCCGACCGAGCCGTCGCTCCGCTGGCGGACGACGCTCACCGCCCCCCGCGTCGACGGGGCCGCCGCCGACGTGAGTTCGCCCACGGTCGCCGACGGCCGCGTGTATCTCACGACCGGTGCGGGCGCGTTCGCACTCGCGCTCCGCGACGGGACGGAGCGCTGGCGGACGACCGATCTCACCCCGACGACGACGGGGCCGACGGCCGGCTACGGGGACGAACTCGCGCCGCCGGTCGTCGACGACGGCACGGCGTATCTGGCGACGGCCGGCGGCGTCGTCGCCCTCCACGCCGACGACGGGTCGACGGCGTGGCGGAACACGGACGCCGCGGCGACGGGCGTCCCGACCGTCGCCGACGACGGGGTGTTCGTCCCGACGGCGGACGGCCTAGTCGGCTTCGACGCCCGCGACGGTCACCGCCGGTGGGCCGCCGACGTGAACGCGACCCTGCCCGCCGTGACGGACGGCACCGTCGTCGTGGCCGGGAACGAGACGGTCGCGCTGGACGCCACGACCGGCGACCGGCGCTGGTCGGCGCCGGTCCGCCCCGAGTTTCCCCCTGTCGTCGCCGACGACACCGTCTACGTCGGCACGTACGAGGGACTCGTCGGCCTCGCCCTCGACGACGGCACCGAACGGTGGCGCGTCGACCGTGGCTCCGGACGGGCCTTCTCGGCCCCGGTCGTCACGCCCGACACCCTCTACGCGGTCGAGCGTCCCGGCGAGGCGCCGGACGCGACGTTCGCACTCGACCGCGGCGGCGACGGCCCGCCCGACCCGCGGTGGTGTTCGTACGTCGGCGACGGGACCGTTACGGCCGCCGCCGGCGGCCACGCGTTCGCCATCCAGCCCGGCCCGAGCGACCGGCGAGCGCCGCCCCGGCTGGTCGCCTTCACCGAACGCTTCGGTGAGGCGACGTGGGGGTACGCCACTGCGCAACGGCCCCTGCCGCCAGCGCTGCTGGATGGCGGCGTCGTCACCGTGACCGACCGCGGCACTGTCGTCGCGTTCGGGGGTGCGTGATCGTGTGGCCCTCCTCCGACCGCGCCGTCGGCGGCCTGACCGTCCTCGGCGGCCTCCTCACGCTCGTCGCGACCCTCCCGACGCGCTGGTACGGCCCGACGCCGACGGACTCCTACGTCTTCGACCCGCCCCGATTCAGCCCGCTGTGGATCGAGCGCACGGTCGCCCCCGCCGTCGCCGTGGCGGCGGCGGTGCTGATCCTGACGGGGCTGGTCTGGCTGTTCCGGCGCGACCGGGAGTGGATGCCCCGCTGGCAGGACTGGTTCGCCATCGTGAGCGTTGTCGGCGCGGCCGTCGGCACGCTGGCGACGATGCTCCTCGTCTCGGTCGGCGGGCGCGCGGCCGCCGACCCGACCGCCGCGCTGAACGCGCTCCTCGGCCTCGGTCTCGCGCTCCTCGCCGGTCTCCTCCTGCTCCCCGGACTGCTGGCGTGGGGAATCGGCTACCTGCGTGACGGCCGCCACCGACTCGGCGTGGCGCTCGCGGGCGCCCCCGTCGCTGCCGTCGTCGTGGTGGGCGCGAGCATCACGCTCGACGTGGGAACCAGCCCCGTCGGCGCGCTTCCGGTCGTGTTGCCGGTCGGCGCCGCGGTGGTGATCGTGGGGTACGATCTGTGTGTCGGCGCTGGCGACGACGCGGCCGCCTGAGCGCCCGTTCACGCGGTGTGGTCGGCTTCGCAGGACTCTTCGATTGGGGAGTGGGTTGGGGCAGATTGAATCCATCCCGCCGCTGTCTGTCGATCACGCATCGTCATCCTCCCGTTGGTCGAGTTTGTCAAGATGCTGTCTCTTCCGTTGTTCGAACTGCGTCACTTCGTCGGCCTGATGGTAGTGCGCCTCGATGATGTCGACCGAGGCGTTGACCCGTTCGGCGACGACGGCGTCCTCCTCGCCGGAGGGAAGCCGCGCCGCGGCGAACTCGTCCTGACCGGTCTTCACCGGTCGATTCGAGCGCATCCGCATCTCGTGAACCCACAGGTACACCGCCCGGCGAATGTCTCGCGCAGGTGTCGGCGGCGTGAGAGATCGCGTACGAGCAGGGCATCGGGGGCGACCGACGTCGGATCGAGCGCCGGTGTCGCGTCCTGGCGAGCACGGGGTTGGTCGACGTGTATCTCCGCGAGGTCGGCTTCGACGACGAGTACGAACTCACGTCGTGGAGCGAGTTGTACCTCTCGGGTGACGTGGATGCCGAGCTACGGCGGCCACTCCCGGCCGTGCGCCCGCCGGATAAGGTGCGACCGGGCTGGTGGGCCGGGTTCGGGTGAGTTTCCAACTGCTTTCGTTCTCAGTCTTCACTGCGGAGGTTCGTAACATCCATCGAGTCAGACAGATGCCGTGTCTCGAAGTCGCCGTCGGCGACGATAAGTTCATCTCCGGTGGACCGCGCAGTCGCGGCAATCAGAAGGTCGCGGGCGGCCATTCGTTCGCCGTCATCCATCAGCCGATCCTGCATCCGTCCGGCCTCTATGGCGATCTGTTCGTTCAGGTCGAGTGAGCGAACGCCACCGAACTCCTGTCGAACGCCGACGACATCGGTGTCTCCCGAACCGACTTCCCCGTCGATCACCTCGAAGACGCAGAGCGACGACGTGAGGTAGGGCTGGCCACGGTCTTCGACGTACTCGACGACATCCGGGACGCCTTCGAGCATATCGATGATAACAGAGGAATCGAGGAAGGTCACCGTTCGAAGCTCTCCCGAGAACGCTTCACAGCTTCCCGTGCGCGGTCGGCTTCCTCTTCACTCCACGCGCCGACGTTGATGGGTTTCTCGCTCTGTGCGAGTCGCTCGAGGAGTTCGTCGAACGTCTCGTCATCACGTTTCAGACTCTCCAACATCTCTTTCGTCTCGTCGGAGACTCGAATGGACGTACTCATGTGTATGCAGACTGCATACACACTCATCTAACTTACGCCGGGCGGTGGCCTCGAATACGTCGGGACCGAGTGGCTGTAGTCAGAGCCACGCGACGCCGTCGCGGACGTCGTCGAAATCATCGAGCAGGTCGGCCCGAACGCGGACGCTCGGACTCTTCATCTTCTCCTCGCCGTCTTCGACACAGCCGCCACAGAGCGGTGTCGGCAAATCCGACAGCTCTTCGACGTGCCGGTTCACGCCGCCCACCCCTATCTTAAGGGGGTTGGGGACGGATGGCGATTAGCCCTTATAAAGAAATGGGTTGGGGCAGATTTGAACTGCCGGCCTCCTCCATGTCAAGGAGGTGTCATAACCAGACTAGACCACCAACCCGGTCGTGACGTGCTTTCGAACGCATCCAAACGTATCCCCGGCCACTAATTGAACCTTTCGGAACTGGGCCTTGCCAGGCGATTCCGGGGGTCTTATTAGCCGGCATCGCGGCGCCGACGCCGGTCGTTTCGTGGGGCCACGCGCCGACGACAGGTTTAAGAAGATGTATAGATTTGTTCATCGTAACCCGAACTAATACACTGGTGTTCATCCATGCAGGACTATATCGAGCGCGTCACCGACGGTGAGGATCTGACCCAGGAGGAGGCGCGGGCCGCGGCCCGCGCCGTCTTCGAGGAAGCGACCGAGGCCCAGATCGGGGCGTTGCTGGCGGCGCTCCGATCGAAGGGGGAGACGGAGACGGAGATCGCGGGCTTCGCGGAGGGAATGCGCGACGCGGCACGGACCATCGCGCCGGACCGCGACCCGCTCGTGGACACCTGTGGCACCGGCGGCGACGACTACGACACGATCAACGTCTCGACGACGAGCGCCATCGTCGCCGCGGGGGCCGGCGTGGCCGTCGCCAAACACGGCAACTACTCCGTCTCCTCTACCTCGGGGAGCGCGGACGTGCTCGAAGTCGCCGGCGTGAACGTCGAGGCCGAACCGCCGGCGGTCGAGGACGCCATCGAGCGCGACGGTATCGGCTTCATGCTCGCCCCGGTGTTCCACCCGGCGATGAAGGCGGTCATCGGCCCGCGGAAGGAACTCGGGATGCGGACGGTGTTCAACGTCCTCGGTCCGCTCACGAACCCCGCCGGCGCCGACGCGCAGGTGGTCGGCGTCTACGACTCCGACCTCGTGCCCGTGCTGGCCCGCGCGCTCGCCCGGATGGACGTCGATCGGGCGATGGTCGTCCACGGTTCCGGCATGGACGAGATTGCGCTCCACGACGCGACGACCGTCGCGGAGGTGGACGGCGACGAGGTGACGGAGTATACGCTGACGCCGGCGGACCTCGGCCTCGAACAGGCGCCCATCGAGGCCGTCGCCGGCGGCGGCCCCGAGGCGAACGCGGCCGACCTCCACGGCATCGTCGAGGGCGACGTGACGGGGGCGAAACGCGACATCATCCTCGCGAACGCGGGCGCGGCGATCTACGTCGCCGGCGCGGCCGGCGACCTCCAGTCGGGCGTCGACGCCGCCCGCGAGGCCATCGACTCCGGCGCCGCCGCCGCGAAATTCGACGATCTGCGGGGTGCCTGACCCGATGGTCCGGTCGAAGATCTGTGGCATCACGAACGAGTCCGACCTCCGGGCAGTGGCCGAGGCGGGCGCCGACGCAGTCGGCATCATCACCGAGGTATCCGTCGATACGCCCCGCGAAGTCGCGCCCGACCGGGCGGCCGACCTCGTCGCCGCCGCGCCGCCCTTCCTCTCGACGGTGCTGGTCTCGATGCCCGACTCCGCGACGCGCGCGGTCGAACTCGCTGGCGCCGTCGCGCCCGACGCGATCCAGGTGCACGGCACGTTCGACGACGAGGACGTCCGCTACGTCCGCCGCGAGACACGCGCGGACGTGATCACTGCCGTCGACGCGGCCGATACCGACCGCATCCGCGGCTACGACGGCGTCGCGGACGCCATCCTGCTTGACTCGACGACGGAAGACGGCGCGGGCGGGACGGGCGAGACTCACGACTGGCACGCCGCCCGCGCTCTCGTCGACGACTGTTCGACGCCGGTCGTCCTCGCCGGTGGGTTGACTCCCGAAAACGTCGCCGACGCGGTGCGGACAGTCGCTCCCTACGCCGTCGACGTCTCCAGCGGCGTCGAGCGTCGCGGTGGCGAAAAAGACCACGAGGCGGTCGCGTCGTTCGTTCGCAACGCGTCGGTGGAGGTGTCGGGATGATCGCTCACGGAAGAACGAACGACGCGTCGGTGGAGGTGTCGGGATGACGCCCGACCACGACCGCCCCGTCTTCCTCGATCTGTTCGGTCACGACGACCCCGTCGTCGCCCGCCTCGCGGTCACCCTCGACGTCGAGACGACGCCGCTGTCGGCCTACGCCGCCCTCGACGACCACAGCGACTACGGGTTCCTGCTCGAGAGCGCGGAGAAGACCCCCTCCAGCGATCCCGAAGGCGCGTTCACCGCCGACGACGAGGGGGCCGACCGCCACGCCCGCTACTCCTTCGTCGGCTACGACCCCGACGCCGTCGTCTCCGTGACCGGCGGCGACGTGACCGTCGAGTCGCTCGGCGGCCCGACCGCCGAACTGGTGGCGGAGACGGCGGGACTCGATGGGGACGGGGACGTACTCGACGCTCTCCGAACCACGCTCCCCGACCTCGACCGCGTCGGCTTCCCCGATGCGGACCGACAGCATCTCGACGGCGGCCTCGTCGGCTTCCTCGCCTACGACGCCGTCTACGACCTCTGGCTCGACGAGGTGGGCGTCGAGCGCCCCGATCCGATCGTCCCCGACGCGGAGTTCGTCCTCACGACGCGGACGATCACCTTCGACCACGCCGAGGACGCCATCCAGCTCGTCTTCACGCCCGTCGTCGAACCCGACGCCGACCCCGGCGCGGTGTACGACGCGCTCGTCGAGGAGGCCCGGGCGGTAGAGACCACGCTCGCCGACGCGGGCACGCCCGAGACGGGCGGATTCGTCCGCGAGGGCGAGACGGTCGGCCCCCGTGAGGAGTACGAGGACGCGGTGCGGGCGGCGAAGGCGCACGTCCTCGACGGCGACATCTACCAGGGCGTCATCTCGCGGAAGCGGGAGTTGACCGGTTCGATCGACCCCCTCGGCCTCTACGAATCGCTGCGCTCAGTCAATCCCTCGCCGTACATGTACCTCTTGCGTCACGACGACCGCTCCATCGTCGGCGCCAGCCCCGAAACGCTGGTGTCGGTCCAGGGCCGGCGTGTCGTCTCGAACCCCATCGCGGGCACCTGTCCCCGGGGCACGAGCCCCGTCGAGGACCGCCGTCTCGCGGGCGAGATGCTCGCGGACGGCAAGGAGCGCGCCGAACACACGATGCTGGTGGATCTGGCGCGCAACGACGTCCGCCGCGTGTCCGACCCCGGGTCGGTCCGGGTCGAGGAGTTCATGAACGTGCTGAAATACTCCCACGTCCAGCACATCGAGTCGACGGTGACGGGGCGACTCGCGGGCGCCGACGCCGGTCCCGGTGCGGGCGGCGAGCGCTCGCCGCCGTTCGACGCCTTCGACGCCACGCGCGCGACGTTCCCCGCGGGGACGCTCACGGGTGCCCCGAAGGTGCGCGCGATGGAGATCATCGACCGGCTGGAACGGGACCCCCGAGGCGTCTACGGCGGTGGCGTCGGCTACTACTCCTGGTCCGGCGACGCCGAGTTCGCCATCGTCATCCGGACGGCGACGATCGAGGCCGGCGATCCGGATCGCATCACGGTGCAAGCGGGCGCGGGGATCGTCGCCGACAGCGACCCCGCGAGCGAGTACGAGGAGACCGAACAGAAGATGGGCGGCGTCCTCGACGCCATCGAGCGCATCGAGACGACGACCCCCGAACCGGAGGTGCGCCGATGAAAGTGCTCGTCGTCGACAACTTCGACTCGTTCACCTACAACCTGGTCGAGTACATCTCGGACCACCCCGACCCCCTGACGGGCGACCCCATCGCGGTCGAGGTACTGAAAAACACCGCCACGCTCGACGACGTGCGGGCGGTCGACCCCGACGCCATCGTCATCAGCCCTGGGCCGGGCCATCCGAAGAACGACCGGGACGTGGGCGTGACCAACGCCGTCCTCACGTCGATCAGCGAGACGGTGCCGACGCTCGGCGTCTGTCTCGGCCTCGAAGCCGCCGTCTACGCCTACGGCGGCACTGTGGGCCACGCCCCCGAACCGATCCACGGCAAGGCCTACCCCGTCGACCACGACGGCGAGGGCGTCTTCACCGGTCTGGCACAGGGGTTCCAGGCGGGCCGGTACCACTCGCTTGTGGCGACGAGCGTCCCCGACTGTTTCGAGGTGACGGCGACCACCGCCCACGACGACACGGATCTCGTCATGGGGATTCGCCACCGCGAGTACCCGATCGAGTGCGTCCAGTTCCACCCCGAAAGCGTGCTGACCGCTGCCGGGCACGACGTCATCGACAACTTCCTGCACCGCGCTCGGACGCCCGACGCGCGGGCCTAACCGAGAAACATCGACGCCAGCAGGAGGAGGCCCACGACGAGCGCCGCGATGGTAACCAGTCGCCACGCGACTTTCAGGACGACGCGGCCGACGACGATGACGACGCCGATCGCGACGATAGCGAGCAGTATCCGTCCGAGCGGCCCCCCGAGAACGCCGCCGAACTGGAGGAGTATCTGCGATGTGAGCGACATATCCGGCATCCACTCACAGCGGGCGCATAAGTCTGTGGGCGGTAGCCCGCCGTTCAGCAGGGATATACGTTATATCAAAATCTGGATACGTAATGTGGGTCCAACCGCTCGGTCGGATCGTGTTCCGTGCGTGTCGGTGCCACGTCGACCGTCGCCATGCGTCCCACTCCCCCATCATCGACCCCCCTTTCGTTCGACTGCGCTTTCCGATGCAGTCATGCGATTTCTCCGCTCGTATTCTACTTTCACTTCGGTCTACATACCGTTATATGCGTCGGGAAGCGATGATGGAAGCGTGCATGCGGCTTCAGGCCGCACCTGATCCAACGGAGTAGACAGGAATCGGATAGATTGGCGAACGGAACCAACGCCTTTACACCCTCGATTCCACTTACAGCAACCGTCACGGACCCGCGGATTCGAGCCAGCAACCGGACCACGCCTGACCCTCGGGGGGCCGGGGTGAGGAGGGGCCGCGAACCGATCAGCACGACGACCAACACATGAGTACGCACGACATCGACACCAGCGAAGTGGAGTTACCGATCAAACGGACGGGCGGAGAGACACTGGAAGACCGACTCACCGCCAACGCCTACCACAACATCCTTCCCGCGCGCTACCTCCGCAAGGACGCGAACGGGGACCTGATCGAGGACCCGGAGGACCTCTTCCCGCGCGTCGCGAAGAACATCGCCCTCGCGGAGGCGGTGTTCGAGGCGCGCAAGCAGGACGTAGAGATCACGGTCACGCCAGACCAGTTGAAACCCGACCACCCGCGGCGCGACGAACTCGCCGCCGACGTATTTGGAACGGGAACCACTGCCGACGCCGACGCCGAGACGACCCTCTCGGTCTACAACGTCAACAAGTTCGCCTACGAGACGGTCGTCCCGGACCTTCCCGAGGATGTACGGGCCGTCGTCGAGGAGACCCGCGAGGAGTTCGAGACGCTGATGGGGGACCTCTCCTTCATGCCCAACTCGCCCACCCTGATGAACGCGGGCGACGAACTCCAGCAGCTCTCGGCCTGCTTCGTCGACTCGCCCGAGGACGACATCGACGACATTCACCAGACGGCCAAGGAGGCCGCACAGGTGTTCCAGTCCGGCGGCGGCATGGGCTACGCCTTCTGGCGGCTCCGACCGTACGGCGACGCCGTGGGGTCGACCGGCGGCATCGCGTCGGGACCGATCACGTTCATGCGCACCTTCGACCAGATGTGCGAGACCATCGCGCAGGGCGGTGCTCGCCGGGGCGCCCAGATGGGCGTCATGCGCATCTCGCATCCCGACGTGATCCAGTTCATCCACGCGAAAAACAAGGACGTCTCGCTGGCGCACACGCTCCGGCTCAACGACCCCGACGACTTCACGCACAACTCCTTCGCGGCGGCGCTAGAGGAGGCCCGCGAACTCATCGACGACGAGGGGAGAGTTCCGAAACACCTCCGGAACGCCGTCGAGGGCCACCTCTCCAACTTCAACATCTCCGTCGGCGTCACGGACGAGTTCATGGACGCGCTGCAGGCTGGCGAGGAGTTCACGTTCACCAACCCGCGCACGGGCGAGGCTCACGTCGCCACCGCCGAGACGAAGGAACTGTACGAGATGTTCGGCCTCGGCGAGTACGTCGAGGTTGGCGAGGAGCTCTCGATGCCCGCCGAGGTCATCTGGGAGGACATCGTCGAAGGTGCTCACGAGAACGGCGAACCCGGCGTGATCTATCTCGAACGCGTGAACAAGCAGCACTCCTTCGACGTGGAGGAGCATCCCGACCACCGCATCCTCGCGACAAACCCCTGTGGCGAACAGCCACTGGAGGAGTACGAGGCCTGCAACCTCGGTCACATCAACCTCTCGACGCTCGCGGACCTCGATGCGCCGGACTGGCGGGTCTGGGCCGACGAACACGCCGACGAGTACGACTCGCAGGCCGAGGCGGTCGACGCGTTCCTCGAGGACGCTATCGACTGGGACGCCTTCGACCACCGCATCGACTACGGCACCCGCTTTTTGGAGAACGTCGTCACGATGTCGGACTTCCCGGTCGACGAGATCGAGCGGAAGGTCCGCGAGATGCGCAAGATCGGCCTCGGCGTCATGGGGCTGGCACAGCTGTACGTCCAGCTCGGCATCCGCTACGGCAGCGACACGGGCAACGAGGTAGCCCGACAGCTGATGACCCACATCAACCACGAGTCGAAGTGGACCTCCCACGAACTCGCCGAGGAACGGGGTGCCTTCGAGGACTGGGACGACTCGAAGTACGCCGACCCCACCGAGTACCGCGAGTGGTTCGAACACCACACGGGGCTCGACGCCGACGAGTGGGCGGACGGCTTCCCCATTCGCAACCACAACACGACCACCATCGCGCCGACGGGCACCACGTCGATGGTCGGCAACACCACGGGTGGCTGTGAGCCTATCTACAACGTCGCCTACTACAAGAACGTCTCCGACGACGTGCAGGGCGACGAGATGCTCGTCGAGTTCGACGACTACTTCCTCCGGACGCTGGAGGCGAACGACCTCGACATCGACGCGGTCAAGCAGGAGGCTCAGGAGCAGATGGCCGAAAACGCCTTCGACGGCGTCGAAGGGCTCGACACCGTTCCGAACGCCATCGGCGAACTGTTCGTCGTCACCGGCGACCTCGCCGGGAAGGAACACGCCGCGGTCCAGTGTGCGTGTCAGGAGGGCGTCGACTCCGCCATCTCGAAGACCTGCAACTTCCCCAACAGCGCCTCGATCGAGGACATGGACGAGGTGTACCGCTACATCTACGAACACGGCGGGAAGGGCGTCACCGTCTACCGCGACGGCACCCGCTCGAAGCAGGTGCTGACCACCCGCGCGAAGAACACGGAGTTCGCCGACGAGGGCGAGGCCGCGGAGACGATCGTCGAACAGATTCAGGAGGTGTTCGGTGGCATCGAAGGCTTCCTCGACAACGAGGACGTGCAGGCGGCGCTCGACCAGGAGCTGAACGACCTGCTCGCCGCCGCCGACGGCGAGCGCGAACTCGGCACCAAGCGCCCGCGGCCGGACGTGCTCCACGGCGTCACCCAGCGCATCGACACCGGCTACGGGAAGCTATACGTCAACATCAACGAGGACGAAGACGGTCGACCGTTCGAGCTCTTCGCCAACATCGGCAACTCCGGCGGCTTCACGGCCTCCTTCACCGAGGCGCTGGCGAAGACGATCTCCACCGCGCTGCGCTCCGGCGTCGATCCGCGCGAAATCGCCTCCGAACTCCAGGGTATCCGCTCGCCCAAGGTCGCCTGGGACAAGGGCGAACAGATCAACTCCATCCCGGACGCCGTCGGGACGGCCATGCGTCGCTACCTCGACGACGAGATCGACCGCCCCTACCCCAAACAGCAGAACCTCACCGAGCTCGAGAAGGCCGAGGCGCGTGCGACGCCCGGCGACTCGCCCGACCCCGAGGCCGACGGCGGCGCGGCCGCGGCCGACGACGACACCGCCCAACTCCTCGCCGCCGGCGAGAGCCCCGAGTGTCCGGAGTGTGGCTCGATGAGCCTCTACTACTCCGAGGGCTGCAAGACCTGTGAGTCGTGTGGCTGGTCCGAGTGTTGACGCCGAACTGACGTAGGAACGGCACCGCTCCCTGACATTCTCACGTTCTCGTCGTCTCCAGGTTTTGATTCCGACACCGACCGACCGATGCCCGGAACAGTCATGTCCGTGTAGTCCTCCTCTAGAAACATGTCTGCACGGAGTGGCCGGCCCTGCCCACGCTGTGAGACGGCGATGCACCGCCGTCACTGCAAGTACGTCTGTCCGAACCACGGGGTCGTCTACGACTGCAGCGATACGTTTTGGTGACATGACGGTCCGCGAATCAGACAGCAGTCGGCTCTTCGGCGCGACGGGGCGAGGACCAGTCTCGACTCGACCGGCCGGACGGAAGGACGGAGCGAACGAATGGTGAGCGACGACGGCGTCGCCCGCGGGAAGGCCATTCAGCGCCGGACGGGCAAGACGTTCCACCTGGCGACGCGGCTCCTCCCCGAGCGGGTTCGCGAGCCGACGTACGTCCTCTATGCCTTCTTCCGGGTGGCCGACGAGGTGGTCGACGACGCCGAGGGGGTCCCGCCCGCGGAGCAGCGCGCGGAACTGGAGCGACTCCGGGCCGCGGCCCTCGGCGAGGAACCGACGGACGATCCCGTGCTCGCGGCCTTCGCGGACCTGTGCGAGCGCCACAGCATCAGCGACGCGGACGTGAACACGTTCGTCGACGCGATGTTGACCGACGTGACCAAGAGTCGTTACGAGACGTTCGCGGAGCTTCGGGCGTACATGGACGGCTCCGCGGCGGCCGTCGGACGGATGATGACGGCGGTGATGGATCCCGACGACCCCGACCGAGCGCTCCCCCACGCGACGGCGCTCGGCGAGGCGTTCCAGTTGACGAACTTCCTCCGCGACGTGCGCGAGGACATCGTCGAGCGGGACCGGATCTATCTCCCCCAGGAGACGCTCGCCGAGTACGACGTCCCGGCGGCGGAGCTTCGACGCTTCGAGACGAGCAGCCGGTTCCGGCGGGCGATGGAGCGCGAACTCAAGCGAACGGAGCGGCTCTACCGCGAGGGCGTCGCCGGCATCGAATCCCTCCCCGAGGACTGCCAGTTCCCGGTGCTCGTCGCCGCGGTGCTGTACGCCGACCACCACCGACTGATCCGCGACCGGAACTACGACGTACTCTCGACGACACCGGAGATCGGCACGCTCCGCAAACTCGCGCTCGTGGCGCGGACGCGGTGGCACTGGGCGTGGAACCGCGACCCCGAAACCGTGTTCCGGCGGGTGAGCGCCGTGCCCGACGCGGCCGGTGATCCCGACCACGGGCCGAACCGCGGGTTCGGACGCCGAATCCTCCAGGGCGCGGTCGACAGCCTGCGTCGGCTGACCTGACCGCTCGGGCGAACCGTCCGGACGACGGACTCCTCACCACCTGATTTCGAACCGTGCTCCCCCTTCGGCACTCTCCGTTATCGTGATCTCCCACCCGTGCCCCTCGACGATTTGGTAGACGATCGAGAGTCCGTAGCCGGTCCCCGCTTGGTTCGTCGAGTACCCGTGGTCGAACACCTCCGGACGGATCGAATCCGGAATGCCCGGTCCATCGTCCGCAATGTATAGTCCCGCCTCTCCGAGGAGGCTCCCCACACGAACGGTGACCGCTTCGCTCCCGTGTTCGATCGCGTCACCGGACTGCGTCCGGTTACCCGTGGAGCCATGCTCCACGCTGTCACCGGGCTCCGCCCGGTTGCTCGTCGAACCGTGTTCGACGCTGTTCCGGAACAGATTCTCCAGCAGTTCCTGAAACCGGCTTCTATCCGCGGTTACCGATCCCATCCCATCCTCGATCCGTAACGTGGCCTGCTGTGTCTCGACGCTAGCCCACGATTCACGGACACTGGCTTCGATATCGATCGACTCGGTTTCACCGACGGATCGACCCTCCTTCGAGAGTTCGAGGATATCGTCCACCAGATCACCGATCCGTGCAAGTGACTCCGAGATCCTTTCCAGTTCCGGGATTTCGTGGCTCTCTTGAGCGACGTCGGTGTACCCTTGGGCGACGGAGAGCGGATTCCGAATGTCGTGTGTTAGAATGTCGGCGAACTCGTTCAGCCGATCCTTCTGATCTTGAAGTTGGTTCTCCCGTCGTCGCCGTTCGGTAATATCCCGGATAATGCCCGTGAAATACTGCTCGCCGTCGTGTTCGTGTTCGCGGAGGCTGATCAGCGTCGGTACTTCGTGCCCGTCCTTGTGGAGCGCGGGCAGTTCTATCCCGTTCCAGTCGATGTTGCGCTCTCCCGTCTCGACGTACGATTCGAGCGCTGCAGCGTGCACGGGCTCTAAGCGCTCCGGGATGATCTTCATCTTCGAACTCCCGATCAGTTCCTGGGGCGTATATCCGAGAATATCCTCGACCGCCGGGTTCGCGTACACGATATTGCTCCCTTCGTCGATCGTCAGCATCCCCTCAGCGGCGTTTTCGACGAGCGTCCGGTAGAAACCATCAGTGTTGAGAAGAGGTGGTGGGGATCCCATGTCCGACCCAATTAGCGGGGTTTACGGTTAACCCTTGTTCAACACCAACTGTCAATCCGATATATTTCGAGTCGCTAGCCGACGGTTTACGGTTAACCCTTATTCAACACCAACGGCGCCGCGTCTCACCGACCGGTTCGACGCGGTGCGACCAGCCTCCGGCCCCGGCTTCGCCCCAGTCATTCCCGCCAAACCACCAACGGCGCCGCGTCTCACCGACCGGTTCGACGCGGTGCGACCAGCCTCCGGCCCCGGCTTCGCCCCAATCATTCCCGCCAAACCACCAACGGCGCCGCGTCGAACCGCTCGGTCCGCACCAGTCCAACCCCGAACAGGCCGCCGACGGCTGCCGCTCCCCAGTTGCCGAAGTAGAGGTTGATCGCGCTCCAGAGTAGGACGAAACTCACCAGGTCGTCGAGCGCGAACTCGCAGGTTTCGAGGCGGTCGAGGAGCGCGGCCCGGTCGAGGACTGCGTCGAGGACGAGTACCGTGATCGTCGCCGACAGCACCCACCCCGCGAAGTTCGACAGCGGGACGCCGTACACCGGGCCGCTCCCGGGGTAGGTCCAGAAGCCGAGCGCCACCGCGCCGGGGTCGAGGACGAGATCCATCGCGACCACGGTGCCGATCACGGCCGGGAGGCGCACCCACGCCCGCCGCGCCCGGTCACCGAGGAGGAGCAGGCAGAGCAGGTAGCCGTTACACACCAGCGGCAGGAAGAAGACTGGGAGCCCGACGGGGACGCCCGCGACGGTCGGCCCGAGGTCGATGGCGTAGTGGAAGTCGCCGTAGGGCCACCCGGTGCGCAGGCCAACGAACTCGATGGCGTAGGCGTAGCCCGCGAGACCGGCGATGCCGGCCGCCGCCTTGCGGTCGATCAGCGGCGCCACGCCCACGAGGAGGGGCGAGCGCATGACGAGTGTCCCCAACAGGAGCATGAGTGGATCGAACGCCAACGGCGGCGGGAGGAGTCGTTCCGCGCTCGCGACGAGGAGGACCGCGCCGACGACCGGGAAGACGACGGCGACGGTGAACCGGTTGTCGCGGACGAGGGCGTCGAGGCGGGCCTGCACGTCGGCTCGCGTTCCGGAGCGTACGGCCGCCGCGGTGGTGGGGGTCCTCGTCCCCGTCCCGGACCCGTCGTCGCTACCCATACACCACGCTCCAGAGGCCACCCATCGTGATGAGCGCGCCGACGGCGGTGTTCACGGCCGGAAACCACCAGTACGCCCGCGAAGCGTCGATCCCCGACCGGGCGACGAGGGCGACGCCGACGGGGTACAGTCCGATCAGGGCGCCGAGGCGGACGTCGAGTGCGCCGAAGGCGACGGCGGCGAGCGCCCAGCAGCCGGCACAGTAGGCGTAGCTCCGGCGCTCGCCCAGCGTCGTCGCCGTCGTCTCGATGCCCGCGCGGCGGTCGGGGTCGATGTCCGGAATGGCGGAGAAGGTGTGCATCGCCATCGTCCACAGCCACCCGCCCACGACGGCGAGAAGCGGTGGCTGGGCGCCCGCGACGGCCGCGTAGGCGGCGGCACCGGGCAGGACGTACAGCCCGTTCGAGACGGAGTCGAGGGGCGGCCGCGTCTTCAGGCGGAGCGGCGGGGCGCTGTAGGCGACGCCGAGGCCGAGGAAGCCCGCGAGCCACGGCCACGCGAGCGAGGGCGTCACCGCCACGGGTGCGAGCAGAAGGACGGCGCTCACGACGACGGCGGCCGGCACCGTCCGGTCGCCGCTGTAGCGCACTTCACGGCCCTCCTTCTTCGGGTTCTCCGTATCGACGTCGGCGTCGAACACGTCGTTGACGCCGTAGAGGAGGACGTTCGCGGGAAGGAGGAAGTACGCGAAGAGGGTGAGCGTCGCCGGCGTGAACAGGTCGGCCGTCGACGCCGCGGCGTAGACGACGCCGACGGCGACGGGGCCGGCGAGGTAGAGCCAGAAGCGCGGGCGCGACAGCTTCAACAGGTACCGCGCCGCCGACATCGTCATCGTCGTTCGTTCGCCATCCGCTCGGCCGTCAGGCGGCCGCTGATGAGACACATAGGGACGCCGATGCCGGGCGTGGTGTACGAGCCGGTGAAGTAGAGGCCGTCGACCGCCGTCGAGGCGTGTGGTGGCCGAAACAGGGAGGTCTGTCGGAGGGTGTGCGCGAGGCCCAGTGCCGTCCCCTGCGTGCTGTTGTAGCGCTCGCCGAACTCGGAGACGGAGAACGCCTCCTCGAAGACGATGCGGTCGCGGAGGTCGACGCCGGTGTGTTCCGCGATGTCGTCGAGCAGCAGTTCGCGGAACTGCTCGCGGCGTTTCGGGCCGTCCGCCAGACCCGGGGCGATGGGGACGAGGGCAAAGAGGTTGCTGTGGCCCTCGGGCGCGACGGTGTCGTCCGTCTTCGAGGGGACACAGAGGTAGTACGCGGGGTCCTCGGGCCACGACGGGTCGTCGCCGAAGATGGTGTCGAAGTGGTCGGCCCAGTCGGTCGGGAGGACGAGCGTGTGGTGGGCGAGCGGCTCCACGTCACCCTCGACGCCGAGATAGAGGAGGAACGCGGAGGGGGCGTAGGTGCGTGACTCCCAGTAGTCGGCGTCGTACTGGCGGTCCTCGGGGACGAGGAGGTCCTGTTCGGTGTGGGCGTAGTCGGCGTCGGAGACCACTTCGTCGGGGAAGAACTCCCGGCCGTCCTCGGTGCGGACGGCGAAGGCGCCCTCCCGGCCGCGGATCTCGGCGACGGGGTGGTCGGTGTGGAACTCGACGCCCAGCTCCTCGGCCATGGCGACGATGCCGTCGACGACGCCGCCCATCCCGTCCTCCGGGTAGTAGACGCCGAGGTCGAAGTCGACGTGGCTCATCAGGTTGTACAGCGCGGGCGTGTTGTCGGGCGCGCCGCCGAGGAACACGAGGGAGTACTGGACGATCTGCTGGAGTTTCGGATGGTCGAAGTACTCCTCGACGTGGTCCTGCATCGTCCCGAGCAGCGAGAGGCCGTGGGCGTAGCGAAGCACGTCGAGGTCGACGAAGTCCCGGAGGCGGGAGCGGTCCTCGTAGACGAAATGTTCCATGCCCACGTCGTAGGTGTAGGCGGCCTGCTCCAGATACTCGTCGAGCGCCTCGCCGGCGCCGGGTTCGTAGGACTCGAACGTCTCGCGATTTTCCGCCAGGTCGGGGACCAGATCCACCTGATCGCCGTCCTTGAAGAAGATGCGGTAGTGGGGGTCGAGGCGTTCGAGGCCGTAGTACTGGCCGGGGTCGCGCCCGAAGTCGCCGAAGAAGTCCTCGAACACGTCGGGCATGAGATACCACGAGGGCCCCATGTCGAACCGGAAGCCGTCGGCGTAGCGGCGACTCGCCCGGCCGCCCAGTTGCTCGTTCTTTTCCAACACGGTCACGTCCGCCCCGGCGTCGGCGAGATAACAGGCCGTCGAGAGACCGCCGAACCCGCTGCCGACGACGACGACCGACCGACCGTCGGCGTCGCCGACCGGCGAGCTATCGTTCATGCCACGGCGTAGGGACGTGAGCCGTATATACTGCCCGCCCCCGACGAGGTCGGCGATCGCCTGCCCGCACCGCGACGGCGGAAGTGGTCAGTCGTCCAGCCGGCCGTTCACGACCTTCCCGGCGACGAGGACGGGGTCCCACACGGGACTGAACGGCGGCGCGTACGCCAGATCCAGCCGTTCGAGGTCGGCGACCGTCATGTCGGCCTCGATGGCGGTGGCGAGCGTGTCGATCCGGATGGCCGCGCGGTCCCGGCCGACGATGGCGCCACCCAGCACCCGTCCGGTCCGCCGGTCGGCGACGAGGGTGACCGTCGTCTCGTCGCCGCCGGGGTAGTAGCCCGACCGCGAGCCGGCGGTGATCGTCTCGCTCACGGGATCGAAGCCAGCGTCCGCAGCCACGTCCGTATCGACGAGGCCGACCCGGCCACACTCCAGGTCGAACGCCTTCACCACCGCCGTCCCGGCCACGTCGCCGACGGGCGTCGGGTCGCCGGCGACGGTCGCGCCGATGGCTCGCCCGGCGCGGTTCGCCGTCAACCCGAGCGGCACCCACGTCTCCGCTCCGGTCACCGCGTGGCGTGCGGTCGCCACGTCGCCCGCGGCGTAGACGGCGGGCAGGCTCGTCCGCCCGTAGGCGTCGGTGCGGACGGCGCCGCTCGGTCCCCGATCGACGCCCGTCCCGTCGAGGAGGGCCGTGTTGGGGCGGATGCCGACGCCGAGCAGCGCCATGTCGACCGGACGCTCGTCGTCGGCGACGCGCAGGGCCTCGACGCGCCCGTCGCCGACGAGTTTGTCGACTTCGGTGTCGGTGTGGACCGTGACGCCGTGGTCGCGGAGGCTCGATTCGGCCCGCTTGCCGACCGCCTCGCCGAAGGGCGGGAGGAGATGCGAGGAGCGCTGGTAGAGGTGGACCTCGACGCCGCGGGCGGTCAGTGCCTCGGCCATCTCGACGCCGACGTAGCCGCCGCCGACGATGGCGGCACGGCCCGGCGGTTCGAGCGCGGCGTTGTGATCGACGCGGTCACGGTCGACGGGGCCGTCGCCGAGGCGGTCCGGGTCGTAGTCGTCGGGGGCGGCGAGGTAGGCGTCGATGGCCGCGGCGTCGTCGAGGCCGTGGAGGCTGAAGACGCCGTCGAGGGAGCGATCGAACGGCCCGGTCGCCGCGCTGGCACCCGTCGCGACGAGCAACTCCGCGTACGGCTGTTCGAACCGCTCGCCGTCGGCACGGACGGTGATCGTCCGTGTTTCGGCGTCGACCGAGACGACTTCGTGGCCGCGACGCAGGTCGATGCCGCGCTCTTCGGCCTCGGCCGGCGAGAGCGAGAGGAGATCGGTCAACCGCTCGACCGACCCCTCGACGAAGTAGGGCGTTCCGCAGTGGGCGTACGAGACCCACTGCCCCTTCTCGAAGACGATCACGTCACGGTCGGACTCGCGTCGGTACTTGCTCGCCGCGCTCAGACCGGCGGCGTCGCCGCCGATCACGACGAACGGATCGCGTCCCATACGCCCCGTTCAGCGAGGGGAAACAAAAGCGTACGTCGCGTTCGCGCGAGCGCTACGAATCCACTCGCTCGCGATACAGGAAGCGGCCGAGCAGTCCGGCGAGTGCCGTCTCGCTGGCGAGCGCGACCGTTTCGACCGGCCCGGCGACGGCGTGGGCGGCCAGATACACGAGCGTCGAGCCGTGGTGGTGCGTGCCTGGACCGACGAAAAAGAGGGGTCGGTGACCGCTCATGTGCCACGCGAAGTAGCCGACGACGTAGACGGCCATCAGGACGATGCCACCGGTGTAGAGCGGTCGCCGTTCGGCGCCCGCGACGGCCGCGACGAGGCCGCCCACGAGCGCGGCGCCGGAGACGACGAAGAGCGGCCACCGGAGATCCGGCGGGAGAAGGATGCCCGCACGCAGGTAGGTCAGCCAGTTGCTGACGCCGAGTGCCAGATGAATCACTGCGACGAGAACGGCCAGATGCGCCGCGACGACGTGGGCCGGATCGAAATCGTCGAGTTTCACTCCGTACCGGAGGTGCGACGCAGTGAAAACCGCCTCGAAATCGTCCGTCGCGTTCAGAAGCGGCCGCGGCGACGGAACAGGCGCGTGAGGAACCGCTCGACCGGACCGGGCGTCGTGGAGACGGAGACGCTGGGGAGGTAGTACTCGTTCGCTGGCGACTCGTCGGAGGTGGGTGTCTTGCTCATGTACCTCCCACTTCGGTCCGGATGGGATTAAAAATTCCGAAGTAAACTTAGCAAAACACAAAGTAATGTCCATTATTGACTAACGTTCACACACGTCACTGCCGTTCGTCCGGGGATTCATGCGGATCACGACCGAATGGTCGCTATGGACCGGGTGAACGCCGTCGTCACGGGGGCGAGTCGAGGCATCGGAGCGAGCGTCGTGCGGACGTTCGCTGCCGAGGGTGCACGGGTCACGTGCTGTGCTCGATCACGGACCGATCTGGACACGGTCGTCGAATCGGCCGAGGGATCGGTCACTGCGGTCCGTGCCGACGTGCGCGACGAGTTCGACGTGGAACGATTGATGGAGACGGCCGCGCGGGAGGGACCGATCGACGTGGTCGTGGCGAACGCCGCGGTCAACCACGGGTCGCCCGGCGAAAGTCCGCTCCAGGCGGCGTCGTACACGCGTTTCGACGATACGGTCCGCACGAACCTCCGTGGCGTCTTCGCCACGGTTCGGGAGGCGCTTCCGCATCTCGCACCCGACGGACGGGTGCTCGTCCCCTCCGGTGACGTCGCTCGCGAGTCGACGCCCGGCATGGGTGCTTACGCCGTCTCGAAGGCGGGTGCCGAGGCGCTGGTCCGGGGGTTCGCGGCCGACCTCGAACAGTCCGTCGCCGTCGTCGACCCCGGCTACGTCGCCACCGACCTCAGCGGCGGCAAGGGCCGCGATCCGGACGACGTGGCGCCGATGTTCGTCTGGGCGGCCCGCGACGCCGACGACATCGACGGCGAAACGCTCGATCTGCGGGCGTGGAAGCGAGCCACTCGGTGAGGCGAATCGAACGTATTATTAATTGCGAGAGATTCGTTGTTAACATGACCCGATTCTCCCGCGCCGGTGGCGTCGCCGCCGGCACGCTGGTTGCGCTCTCCGTTCTCGCGGTGACCGACGGTGCGTGGAAACTTCTCGGTATCTCGTGGGTGGCGTTTGGCGCCATGGTGCTCGGCATTCCGCTCGGCCGGCGGACGCTGGGCGACCGGTCGTGGGCGCTCGTGTGGGGGTACGGGCTCGCGGCCGGGGCGATGGTGACGAGCGCCGCGGTTTTTCTCGTCCCGCAGGCCATCGCGCACCACGCCAACTTCGGGGGGTTCGGCGTCGCCCTCGGCCTGTTGGTCGGGTTCGCCAGCCACACCATCGGCCACCGACTCGCCCACTACGACTTCCCGCTCGACCGCACGGTCGCCGAACTCTCGGCCCACGCCTTCTCCGCGGGCCTCATCATCGGCATCGTCTACGGCAACATGCCTGACCTCGGCCCCATCCTCGGCCTCGCTATCGTCTCACACAAGGGGCCAGCGGGCTACGCGGCGGCGCGGCGTCTCGTCTCGAACGACCGCGATCCGACCGTGTTGCTCCTGCCCGCGGCGGGCGTCGGCATCGCGGCCATCGTCGCCAGCCTGATCCAGTTGCCCGCCGTCCCGGCCGTTCGCGGCGTCGTCTTCGGCTTCGCCGCCGGCATCTTCCTCCACGTCGCCATGGACTTTCTTCCCCGATGTGAACTCGGGAGCGACGTCCACGAACTCCTGACGGTGACGGGCGACGCGCACGAACTGCTGGATCAGCTCCGGATCCACGCCGTCCTCAGCACGGGTCTCGGCGGCATCGCCGTTTTCTTCGCGTGGCTGACGGTCACCTAACCGTACAGCCGACGCAGCTGGTAGGAGATGCCGACGCCCGCCGCCAGCAACACGACGAGGTTGAACGCCGCCTGGAACAGCGACCGGTACTCCGAGGTGATCCAGGTCGTGATGGCGTTGGAGACGCTGAAGTACAGACGGATCAGCGCGACGAAGGCGAGCAGTCCGAGGACGAGCAGGACCGCGTAGTTGGCGTATCGACGGACGTTGCGGCCGTCCTGGGTCTCGTTGTCGGTGTCGGTACTCTCGCTCTCGTCGGGGACAGGGGTGGTGTCACTCATTGGCTCTTCCTCCGGGCGAGCAGGGCCGCGGCGACGAGGGCGACGAGGGCGACGCCGACGCCGAAGCCGGGGCCGCCGCCCGAGGTGGGCATCCCCGTCTCTTCCGGCACGGGGCGGTCGCCGTCCGTCTCGTCGCCACGGGAGAAGTCGCTCACGCGCAGTTCCACGTCACGGCGGGTCTCGTTGACGCTGATCGTCTCGGTCGGGTCCAGGTTCGCGGCGCCGCGGGCGCTGTCGATCACGACGCCGTCCTTCCAGAGCACGGCGTCGATGTAGTAGTTGTACCCTGTCGGCACCGTCAGCCGCGTCTCGACCGTCTCCGTCCGGCCGGGGCGGATCGACTCCACCGGGACCGACGTGCGGTCGGCGACGATGTTCGAGTCGGCCTGTCGGAGCGTCACCGTGACGCGCAGGTCCTCCGGTTGCTCGTCGCCGGTGTTGGTCAGTGCCATCTGGAGGGCGAGTGTCGTCCGGTTTCCGCTCGTCTCCGCGACGGAGAACGAGACGGGCGGAAGGGCGTCCGCCGCCGCGAACTGGACGGCGCTCCGGGCGTAGGGCGGCTGGAGCGCGTCGAGGCCGCGGAGTTCGCGCCCCCCGCTGTCGACGCGCTGGCCGTCGCGGTAGACGACCGCCTGGATTCGGTAGCCTCCCTCTCGCGCGACGCTCAGATTCGTCGGTACCGACACCTCGCGTTCCTCGGTCAGATTGCCGACGGCCGCGGTCCGGGTGGTTTCGACCAGCCCCGACTCCGCGTCGACGGCTTGGACCCGAACGGTCACGTTTCGGGCCGGCGGGCCGCGGTGTGAGAGTCGCGTCTCCACGTTCAGGACGACCGTGTCGCCCGTCACGTCGCCGGCCGAAATCTCCATGCCGGCGATGTCGACCGGTCCGGGGCGGATCGGTCGCTCGTCGGAGGGGTCGGCGAGGGCACCGGGGGCGAGGACGGCCGCCACGGCGGCGATCAGGACGACGCCGGCCGCGCCGGCGGCCAGCGCGGTTTCACGGCGCATGGACGTGAGGAATCGGGGACTCGGCAAAGGCTTTGGGGAGAGTGAAACCGCCATTTATGTCTCCGAGCCACGAGAGTGGGTGTATGGCCATCTACGTGCTCGGGACCGACACGGTCGACACGAGTGCCGTGCTGTGTGACTATCTCGACGCCCGTCTCGACCCGACGGATACGGTCCACGCCGTCAACTCCCTGCGTGGCGGCGACGCGACCGACGCGGCGGACGCCCGCGACGGCGAGGACGCGGTGAACGTCGTCCAGTCGCGACTCGGGGCCGTCGCGACGGTCGAAACCCACCAGTTCGTCCGTGGGAACGATCCCGCCGCCGACCTCCTCGATCACGTCGCCGACGTCGACGCCGACGAACTCGTCATCGGCGTCCGCAAGCGCAATCCGACGGCCAAAATCGTCTTCGGGAGCACCGCCCAGTCCATCCTCCTGCGTTCGGAGCGCCCCGTCGCCGTCGTGCCGTTGACCGAGGGCGTTTAGAGGCAGTCGTCGAGGAAGGCGAGCTGGTGGTCGGCGGCCGTCTCGAACGCCGACCCGAGCGGGTCGACGTGGCCGACCGGGAGCCTGAGATACGTCGCGCGGTCGATGCGATCCGCCGCGTCCGCGACGGTGGCGGGTGGCACGACGTCGTCGTCGCCAGCCGCGAGGAGGAGGGTCGGGCAGGTCACGTCCGCTGCGTCGGCGAGCGGCCGGTAGCGAAACAGGGAGAGGAGCCCCCTGGCCGCCGTCCCGTTGCGCCAGTCGCTCTCCGAGGGCACGAGGTCGAGATACGCGTCCCCCGTGGGGCGCGGGAGGACGCCGAACTCGTCGCGCCCCCCGACGACCGGGACCGTGCGGCCACGACCGAGCGGCGCGGCCAGGCGGTCACGCAGGCCCGCGCCGACCGCGCGGGCGAGGTACCGTGGCGAGCGAGCACGCGCGAACGCCCGCCCGTCGAGCATCGGCGCGACGGCGACGACGCCGTCGACCCGACGGGTCGCGGCCACGCGGACGGCGTGGCCGCCGCCGAGGCCGAACCCCCACAGCACGATCCGTCGGCGCTCGCCATCGAGGCGGCGGACGCGGTCGACCGCCGCGTGCCAGTCGCGAACCTGCGCGTCGGGATCGACGAGATTGCGGGCGTCCCGGTCGCGGAACCGACCCGTCGGTTCGGGGTCGTCGCTCTCGCCGAACCCCCGGTGGTCGAAGACGAAGGCGGCGTAGCCCGCCCGCGCGAACCGCTCGGCGTAGCGCGGGTAGCCGAACGTCGCCTCGGCCGCGAACTCCGGGCCCATGACGACCACCGGCGGTGTTGCGGGACGGGCCGGTCGGTAGAGCCGACCGCGACACGTCACGCCCTCGCTCTCGAAGGCGAGCGTCGTCGTCGCGACGTCGAAGCGGCGGCGGGGTGTCACGGTCGTCGCCATCTTACTCCTCGAGGGTTTCGAGGACGCGAGTCGAGAACTCGGTCTCCGAGATGCGGTACTCGCGAAGCCCCTCGAACCACTCGGCTTTCGCGTACCATGTGTTCATCACGTCGTCCTCGAACCGGAGGACGGTCGCCTCCACCCGGGTCGGCTCCCAGTCGTCCGCCTCGTCGAGGTCGATGAAGGCGTTCAACACCTTCCCCATCTCCATGTGGTTGACTTCGTCGCCCGGATACGCGGTGATGTACGACAGTTCGACCGGGTCGACGTCTTCGATGTCGTGTACGTCGACCCCGAAGTTCCGCAGTTCCTCCTCTAGTTCGGGTTCGTCCATCGTAGTCGCTCTTGAACCTCGGCAGGCAAAACCCTTGCCGGATCGGGGGGCAGTCGCTACGTGGGGTGAAAAACGGGGTAAGGGGACGGCGCCGTCAGTTCTTGTTCGGCTTCGGTCCGAGTCCGCCGCGGTCGATCATGGGGATCGTCGACGTCGGCTCTGCCGTCGGCTCCGGCCGGTCGCGGCGGCCGTCGGTCGTCGGACCGTTCCCGGACCGCGGCTGCAGGGGGATGACGGGGTCGACGGTGATTGTGGATCGGTTCTTCGGGGTCGTGCGTCGGGACGTGCTCATTGGGGTGTGTCGTATGCTGAGTCGGTTGCTGAACTGCGCTGCGTCATCGAACCACGTTCAGCATACGAGTACGACGCGTTGCATCGTGTTTTCTCCATAGCACCCATCCATAATAAACCTTCATGATCGTTGCTGGGGGATAGTCACGCGGTCTCACGACCCACGGATGGTGTCGGTATCTTGAAAGTCCTCGATACCGTCCGTCCGGCGAAGACGTGTCTCACGCTGGGCTCTCGCCGTTCGACGCCCTCTCGATGCCGGCCGTGGTTGGGTCGATTTCGCTGACGACGGAGGCCCTGGTCGTGTTCGGCATCGTTCTGCTCGCGCTCGTGTTGTTCGTGACTGAACTCCTCCCCATCGACGTGACCGCCATCTTCCTCATGGTCCTCCTGATGCTGCTCGGCCCCGACGGCGTCGTGAACGTCACCCGCATCTCGGCCACCGAGGGGATTTCGGGCTTCTCGAACCCCGCGACGATCACCGTCCTCGCGATGCTCATCCTGAGTTCGGGCATCAACCGGACGGGCCTCGTCCAGATCCTCGGGCGGAAGATGGCCGCCTTCGCGGGCGACGACCGGAATCGCCAGCTACTCGCCACTATCGGCGTCGCCGGTCCCGTCTCCGGGTTCATCAACAACACGCCCGTCGTCGCCATCCTCGTCCCCGTCATCACCGACCTCGCGCACGCGGGCAAGACGTCACCCTCGAAGCTCCTCCTCCCGCTCTCGTACGCCTCGATGTTCGGCGGGATGCTCACCCTGATCGGCACCTCGACGAACATCCTCGCGAGCGACGTGTCGGCTCGCCTGCTCGGTCGCCCCTTTTCCATGTTCGAGTTCACCTCGCTCGGCGTCATCGTCCTCGTCGCCGGCAGCCTCTATCTCATGACCGTCGGCCACCGTCTCATTCCCGAACGCGTCCCCGTCGAGGACGACTACGTCCAGGAGTACGCCATCGAGGAGTATCTGACCGAAGTCGTCGTCGAACCCGACTCGCCGCTCGTGGGGAAGACCGTCGGCACCGCCATCACCCACGTCGACTTCGACGCCGACATCCTCCAGGTCGTCCGCGACGACGAGGAGTTCATCGAACCGCTCGGCAACATGCGGATCACGGCAGGTGATGTCCTCCGTCTCCGGGCCGACCGCGACACGCTCCAGCAACTGGTCGACCGCGACACGCTCACGCTCACCGGCCACCCGCCACGGACGGGGGCGGAACTCGAACCCGAGGCCGAGACGGCCCAGACCCTCGTGGAGGTGGTCGTTCCCCGTGGCTCCTTCCTCGCGGGCAAGTCGCTGGCGAGTTCGACGTTCCGCCAGCGCTACGACGCGAACGTCCTCGCCTTCCGGAGCCGGGGCGAAACCGTCCGCGATCACATGGACCGTCGCCGCATCCGCGTGGGCGACACGCTCCTCGTCCAGGCCGCGCCGGACAGCATCGACCGCCTCGCCGACAACGAGGATTTCATCGTCGCCCACGAACCGGACGAGCCCCACTACCGGACGGCGAAGATTCCCCACGCCGTCGCCATCATGCTCGGCGTCGTCGGCTTCGCCGCCATCCCGTGGGCGTCGGTCGGTGGTGCCCTCGCCAGCGTGACCGGCGTCGGCGCCTTCGAGGCGCTCGCTGCGCTCTCCCTGCCCATCCTCGTCACCGCGCTCGCGGGCGTCGTCGCCATGGTCGCGACGGGCGTCCTCGCCCCCACCGAACTCTACGACGCCGTCGAGTGGGACGTGATCTTCCTGCTGGCCGGCGTCATCCCGCTCGGCATGGCGCTCGAACAGACCGGCGGCGCCGACATCCTCGGCGCCCTCGTCGCCGCGACTGGAACCCTGCTCCCCGCCGTCGGTGTCCTCTGGGTGTTCTACCTCGCCACCGGACTCATCACCGGCGTCATCTCGAACAACGCGAGCGTCGTGTTGATGCTCCCCGTTGCCGTCGAAGCCGCGACGCGCATCGGCGCCGACCCCTTCTCGTTCGTCCTGGCGGTCACCTTCGCCGCGTCGACGGCCTTCCTCACGCCCGTCGGCTACCAGACCAACCTCTTCGTCTACGGGCCCGGCGGCTACAAGTTCTCCGACTACGTCCGCGTCGGCGCCCCGCTCCAGCTGTTCCTCTCCGTCGTCACCGTCGCCGGCATCGTCGTGCTCTGGGGGCTGTGAGACGCCGTTGGACGACCCCCGACCGCGTCGCTGCCGCCAGAAACTGTTATTCGATTGGGGTGTTTAGCCGGTGCCATGTGGTACGGAACCAGTCCCGAGTTGGGGAGCCTGCACCCGCTCACGGAACAGTTCTCGAACCGAGAGCTATTCGACAGTGCGCAGCCGATAACGATTCGGATTCGGGGCGTGATGACTTCGGAGGACTACGAATGGGCGCTCGCCGGTGGCAACGATCTCATGATCGTGACGAAGTTCCAGATCGGTGACGAACCCCCCGTCGAGCGGCTCGTCTTCATGCGGAAGGACACGGCTCTCGGGTGGCACGACGACTTCTTCAACGACGTCGTCTACTCGACGCGGGACTTCACCGGCGAGCGGCTGACGCTCCGTCTCCAGGTCTACGACATCGACAATCTCGACGGGGGGCTGGTGCAGTCGGTCGAATCGTTCGCGGAACGGGCCGGCGGCCTCTTTCCGCAGCTGGCGCCGTACGCCGGGGCGGTCGACTTCGCGGTCGGTCCGTTGGTCGACCTGGTGGATTCGATCGACGATCACGACAGGGTTCTGGACGAGCGGGTCACGCTCGAAATCGCGGAGCCCGAGACCGGTCACAAACTCCTGCAACCGGGGTATTTCGTGCATTCGAAGGGCTCGATCGATACGAGTTACACGCTGGGACCCAACCTCCGCCTTCGGGATTCGAACGGCGACGAGTACCGAAAACACAGCTACGCCGTCCTCGAACTCGTGCGGGACGAACTCGCGGACCGACAGTACGAAATCGACCAGAAGGCCGCCAAACTCGTCTCGGAACTGCAAGGTAAGGGCCAGAGCCAACAGGTCGCACTCACCTACCTCCAGGAGACGCTCGATGCGTACAGCAAGTTCCGGAAACTGCAACGCGCGCGAGAACTGCAGTCCCGAGACGAGCGAACTGACGCGGAGCAGAACCTCCTCGAAGACCTGAAATCGAACGAGGCGTTGCAGCCGTATCTGGGCGACGGCTGATCGGCCAGCCGACGAATACGCCGACGAGGTGTGTGGCCGACGCGCCGGGTCGACGAACTACCGTACCGCGTCCGCGGCCTCGATCAGCCGCTCGACGCGCTCGACCGATACCGCGCCGTCGTCCCCCTTCAGCGCACTTCCGACGATGGCGCCGTCCGCGACCGAGAGCGCGTCGCCCACGTTGTCGGCGGTGACGCCGCTCCCGACGAACACCGACGCGTCGAGCCCACTGTCGTCCCGCGTCGCCACCGCCTCCCGCACCGTCTCGCGGTCGGTCGGTCGCCCCGTCCCCGCTCCGCTCACGACGACGCCGTCAGCCAGGCCGCGCTCGACCGCGTCGCCGAGCATCGAGGGCGCCCCGCCGTCCGCCCCACCCAGTCGCACCGAGTGCTTCACGGCCACGTCCGCGAGCACGCACACGTCGGCGTCGAGGCGATCGCGCAGCCGCATCGTCTCGTGGGCACGCCCTTCCAGTACCCCCTGATCGGCGACGCGCGCCCCGACGTGGACGTTGACGCGGACGAACCCGGCGCCCGCGGCGGCCGCGACGGCCACCGCACTCGGACCGTCGTTGCGGAGGACGTTCACGCCGACCGGTCGGTCGGTCTCCTCCCGGACCGTCCCCACGAGCGCCGTCAACTCTGCGACGACGTGTCGCGGTACTGAGTCGGGGTAGAACGGCGCGTCGCCGAAGTTCTCCACCAGCAGGGCGTCGACGCCGCCCGCATCGAGGCGCTCGGCGTCCCGTCGCGCGGCTGCGTGAATCGCCTCGCGACCACCCGCGTCGTCGTAGCCGGGGGCACCGGGGAGCGGTGGCAGGTGGACCATGCCAACGATCGGCCGTTCGACGCCGAAGACGGACTCGGTGTCCACGCTACACCACCCCCGCCGGATCCGCGTCCAGAATTTCCCACTCGTGGCCCGGCAGGAGCCGATCCGCACGGTCGAGCACCTCGCCCGCGCTCTCCCACCACTCGAACTCGTTCATCGCTAGCCCCCGGATTCGATCGCCGTCCGCGGGTACGTTGTCGAACGTCGGCACCGCGTCGACGGCGACGACCGCCGTTCCGTCCGCCGTCTCGACCGACACCGACTGGTGTCCCACCGTGTGCCCCGGCGTCGGGAACGCCGTCACGCCCGGACAGAGTTCCGTCTCGCCGTCCAGCGGCGTCAGATCCACCGTCAGCCACGGCGGTTCCCGTCCGAGCGACTTCGCCTCGTAGCGGTCCGCGTGCATCGGATAGGGGGCGATGGCGTACTCCAGTTCGCGCCGCTGGACGTAGATATCGGTGTCGGCCTCGTCGAAGGGATCGAGGGTGTAGCAGTGGTCCCAGTCGAGGTGACTGAGGACGACCGCGTCGATCTCGGTGGGGGCGTACCCCTCGTCGTCGAGGATCGATTCGAGGTCCTGTCCCGGCTCGCGGTGACACTCGTAACTCGGGTGGCGCTCGGCCATCATCCCGATCGGGCCGAACCCCGTATCGACGAGGACGGTCCGCTCGGCTTCGATCAGGTAGACGATAGAGGGCGCCTCGACGACGCCGTCTTCGCCCCGGACGAGAATCCGCTCGTCGACGACGAACGAGCCACAGCATCGGGGGGTTACGGTCGGAGCCATACCCCAAGCGTGGCCCGGCGACGGGATAAACGTTCGAAGCGGCTGACGCGCGGTACTCGCGAAGTCGGCGCTCGCGGCCGCGTACTCGGACGAAGCGACGACGAACGTCCGAACACGTCGCCGCCAACTACCCGTTCGGTTTCCGTTCCTGCTCGGGGTGGTTGGAGATGAAGACGCTCGTGTTGTTCGGGACGTCGTCGGTCACCCAAGAGTTCGCGCCGATACTCACGTGATCACCGATCTCTACCGGCCCGAGCACGTTGCTGCCGGCCCCGATAACGACGTGATCGCCGATGTCGGGATGTCGCTTGTAGCCCTTCGTCAGCATGTGTTCCTCGCCCTCCTCTTCCTCGAAGTGGAGTGCGCCGAGCGTCACGTTCTGGTAGATTCGAACCCAGTCCCCGACCGTGGCCGTCTCGCCGATAACGACCCCGGTCCCGTGATCGATGAAGAACTGTTCGCCGATCTCCGCGCCGGGATGGATGTCGATTCCCGTCTCGACCTTCGAGTACTCGGCGAGTTCGCGTGCGTACTCGACCTGATCCGTCTCGTAGAGGACGTGTGCGACCCGGTGGGTCAGGATGGCGTGAAATCCGGGGTACGACCGAATGATCTCACAGTAGCTCTTCGCCGCGGGGTCACCCTTGTACGCCGCCTCGACGTCCCGCTTGAGGATGCTTCGAATCGCCGGCAGTCGGTCGAGCGTCCCGTCGACGATGTCGGTCAGGTCGTCCGCGTCACGACTCGAATAGGCCGCGATGCCTTTCTGTATGCACGTTCCGAGACTGGTCAAGCGGCGACGAATCTCGGCCGGATCGTCTAGCAGTTCCGTCGCGTTCCAGCACCGGGGGAAGAGGAGTTGTTTGAGGTGGAGCGGTTCGTCACGCAGAAAATCGCGGCGCGGATACTCGCGTGAGGAGTCCGTCGGGAAGGGCGATTCGTCCGCTCGATAGGACTCGACGAGTTCTCTGTGGACGCTGCCGGTGTAATCGTACCCCATTGTATGGTTGTCAAGACGGTCGAGCAACGTAGTTCTTCCACTTCGAACTGCGCCGATCCTTCGGAGACCGTCCTGAGTGGTGCGGGTCGCGCCACACGACGGACTCCGTGCAGCGGACGGCGTCCGATGGTCGGGGCGCGCAGTCAGCACGACTCCGCCACGGCGACAGTCCCTCGCGGTACGTCGCGACCGATACGATTATTGCCAAACTCCGTCGAGGGTGCCTGTGTTGGACAGCAGTCTGACCGACGCCCGTGACCTCGCCGGGGGGTCGGCGTGGCGTATCATCACTATCGCGGCCGGATGGCTGTTGCTCCTGTTCGTTGGTGCATACCTGATCACTCCCGCCAGTATCCTCACGCTGGTGATGGCCGACCTCGGCATCACCGAGGCCACGGCTGCCGCACTCGTCTCGATGCCACAGGTCGCCGCGACGGTGATCGGGATTCCCGTTGGAATCTATCTCGACCGTGTGGAGAACCGCGCGGCCATCCCGGTTGCGGCGGCCGTCCTCTTCGTCGGCAGTATCGGCGACTGGTTCGCCGCAAGCCGGGGGAGCGTCTCGCTGCTGATCGCGTCACGATTACTCGCCGGTGTCGGGATGTTCGTGCTGTGGGTGGTCAGTATCAACGTCGCCTCGAGTACCGTCCCACCCGACAGGCGGGCGACGGCTACGTCGGTGATCATCTCGGGCTATCCCGCCGGGTACGCGCTCGGACAACTCGGGGCACCGCGCTTTGCCGAGGTCATCGGCTGGCCGGGAGTGTTTCCCGTCTTCGGCGGCGCGGTGCTACTGCTGTCGTTCGCGCTCTACGCCGCGGTCGGGCGAGTTTCACGCTTCCAGACGGCGACGGACCCGATCTCACTGACCGGCTTCAAGCGAGTCGTGCGAAACCGGAACGTGTGGATGGTCGTCGTCGTCACAACTCTCGGCTACTCACTGTATATGGTGTTCAACTCGTGGATGCCGACGTACATCACCCGCCGCTTTGGTGTCTCGCTGGCAGAGAGCGGCGCGTTCGTCGCGCTGTTTCCCGCGGTCGGAATTCTCGCTCGGCCGACGGGCGGGTGGCTCTCCGATACGGTGTTGGCCCAGCGACGGCGACCCGTCTTCGCCGCCTCGTTCGTCGGTGCAACCGTGCTGGCGGTCGGCATGTTCTACAGCACGACGATTGCGGTGCTGGTCGTGATGCTCGTCCTCGCGGGGGTGTTCATCCAACTCCAGATCGGGCTCATGTATCAGTCGATTCAGGAGTTCGTTGCTCCCAGCGCCGCTGGGACGGCCGTTTCGCTCGCGAGCGTGGCCGGGTGGCTGGGGTCGTTCGTCGCGCCTGTCGTGGCCGGAGAACTGGTCGCCACCGCCGGAACCGACGCCGTCCTGTTCGTGTTTGCGGTCGGCCTCGGTGTGGCGGGGGCACTCACCGTCTGGCAGATGGCCGAGTCCGGCGAATCGACGGCGCCAGCCTGACGCCAGTCCGGATCGTCTTCGGACGCAACGGACCCCACGAGGTAGTGGTTGTTCTCGGGGGCGTGGAAGAACGTGAAGAAGTGGGGCCGGTCGTTACTCCGAGCCGAACATCTGGCGCATCATCGGATGCATCTCCATCAACTGCTCTTCGGCGATCTCCTCGTACAGTTTGTACGTGATGGAGACGGTGAGCAGGAGGCCGGTTCCGGAGACCTGGCCGATGGTGCCGAGCATGTTGGCGCCGACGGCCAGCAGGCCGACCAGCGCGCCGCCGATGACGGTCACCTGCGGGATGTACCGCTCCATGACCTTCTCGATCACCTGCGGGTTGCGCCGGAAGCCGGGGATCTGCATCCCGGAGTTCTGGATCTGCTGGGCGGTCGCTTCCGGGCCCATCCCGGTCGTCTCCACCCAGAAGATGGCGAAGACGGCGCCGCCGAGAACCATGATCGTCAGGTCGAGGCCGACCCGGATCATGACCTGCCAGGGCTCGGCGGACGTACCGGCGAGCCACCACATCCAGTCGGTCCGCGTCTGGATCGGCGCCAGATAGTAGAAGATCCCGGAGACGGGCTGGCCGTTGCTGTACGTCCCGAGCCACGTCGGCATCTGGTTCCACGTGCTGTTGAGGATGCGCCCGGCGAACTGGATGTTCGCTTGCAGGGCGCGCACGAGGATCATGGGCAGGACGCTGGCGTAGATGAGCTTCACTGGGAAGCGCCCTCGCGCGCCCTTGACGCGGGCGTGTGAGAGCGGGATCTCGACCCGGACGCTCTCGGCGTAGACGACGATAGCGAAGATGAGCACCGTCGTCACCAGCGCGAGCAGCTGCCCCTGGCCGAGCAGGAGCGCCTGCAGCCCCTCGGCGGTGAGCGGCGAGGCGATGTCCTGCGCGCCGGTCAGAATGGCGAACCACGTCGGGAAGAAGCCGGGCGTGCCGCCCAGCCCCTCCCACGCGAACAGCCCGCCGACGAGCTGCTGGCTCACACCGGCGATGATGAACAGCCCGACGCCGGACCCGACGCCCCACTTGCTGACGATCTCGTCCATGAACAGGATGAGGATACCGCCGACGGCGATCTGGAGGAAGAGGAGGCCCTGCACGCCCCTGAGACCGATCCCCAGTGCCTGTCCGACCGCCGGATCGGCCGGCAGGAAGCTCCCGGCGAACACCATCGGTAACCCGGTCAGACAGATCATCACGACCACCAGGAGCTTCTGGAGGCCCTGATACAGCACCTGATCGCGGGGGTCGTCCGTGTCCAGGCCGAGCAGGTCCGCACCGCCCAGCAGCTGCAGGACGATGCTCGCCGTGACGATGGGGCCGATCCCCAGCTGGAGGATCGAGCCCTGCGATCCGGCGAGGATCGACCGGAAGCGACCGAACAGGTCACTCTGTGTACCGGCGTCCAGCCCGAACAGCTGGATGTTCGTCAGGAAGAAATACAACACGAGGACGCCCGCAGTCCAGCCGAGCTTCCGCCGGAAGGGGACGTGCCCCTCCGGCCGCGCGACTGACGGCATCCGCGTCAGCACCGGTTCGGCGGTCTCCTTCCATCCCATGGGTTTACTCCTCGTCCGACTCCTCGGATTCGTCCGCCTCGGACTCGGCCTCCTCGGCCCGCTCCGAGAGGTCGGCGCTGCCGCCGGCGGATTCGATCTTTTCCACTGCACTCGCGGTGAACGCGTCGGCGACGACGGCCAGTTCGTTGCGGACCTGTCCGTCACCGAGCACCTTCACCACGTCCGCGTCGTAGCCGTCGTCGGCGACGTCGCGGGCGTCGATGCGGTAGCCGTCACCGGTCTCCTCGGCGAGCCCCTCGGCCGCGTAGAGGGCGGCGTTCTCGTCGAGTTCCTGGACCGTCACTTCGCGCACCTCGTCCTGGACGGTTTCGGGGCGCGTGAACCCGTGTTTGCCGAGCGGTTCGTAGTTGTGGAACTCGTGTTTGTCGCGTCCCGCGGCGCCGCGACCGCCACGGTGACCGGCGCCACGCCGGTTCTTGTGCGTGCCGCCGCCGTGCGTCCGCGAGCCGCGCTGGCGCTTTTTCTTGTCGGTCATCGCATGGCCTCCAGCAGTCGATCCATCTCCTCGGTCGAGTGCTTGCCGAGCTGGCCGCTCTCGACCGTCGGGTGTTTGACGCCGTCGTGGCCGCCACGCGGCGGGTGGAGCCGAATCGACGGGGCGAGCCCCGCGTCGCGGAGCGTCGTCTCCTCGTCGACCAGCGCCGCCGCGAGTTCGTCCACGTCGGCGTAGTCGGTGTTCTCGGCGACCCACTCGTCGTCGATGTCGGCCGAACCTTCGAGCGGTTCGCCGCGCCGACGGATCAGCGTCGCGATCACGTCGGCCGACGGTTCGCCGTGGGCGACGTAGTCGTTGACCTTCGTGATCATGCCGCGGTAGGTGTCCGTCTCGGGCACCAGTGTACACTGGTTGACGGCGTGCAGGTTGAGCATCTCGAGGGTGTCCTGCACGTCACCGGAGATGTTCACCTCGCCGCGGATCTGGACGAGCGCTTCCATCACTCGTTCACCTCGGTTTCGCGCTGCTTGCGGCGCGCCCGCTGGGGCGTCCGCGACTGGGACGCGTTCTGGAGCGCGTTGTACGTCGCCTTCGCGAGGTTGACCGTCGTCCGGGTGTTGCCGTTGGACTTCGTCCACGCGTCCTGCACGCCCGCGAGTTCGAGGATGTTCCGAACCGTGGGCGCGGCCGCCAGCCCCAGCCCCTGTGGGGCGGGGATGATTTCGACCGTGACGGAGCCGGCTTTGCCCGTCGCCTTCCGGGTCAGGGAGTTGACGCCGCCCGCGCGGTCCTCCCAGGACCCGGAGCCGCGGTCGACCTCGATGATGTTCAGCTTCGCCACGTCGATGGCCTTCTGGATGGCCGAGCCGACCTGGTCGTCGCGGGCCTCGGCGTAGCCGAGGTAGCCGTCGCGGTTCCCCACCGCGACGACACACCGGAACTTCACCCGGCGCCCGGAGTCGGTCATCCGCTGGACCATGTTGATGTCCAGCACCTCGTCGTCCAGCCCCGGGAGGAGCTGATCGACGATTTCGGCCTCCTTCAGCGGGAGGCCGGATTCGAGGGCCTGCTTCATCGACCCGATGTCGCCGTCCTGTACCTTGCGGCCGAGCCGCGTGCGCGGTTCCCAGCCGTCGCCGTAATCGTTACTGCTCATTGTCCTCCATCAGTCGTTCGCGCACTTCGTCGAAGTGCTCGGGGAGCTCCGTCGCGTCGAAGTCGCCGCCGTACAGCGGTTCGTCCAGCTGTTCGGCGTACTCGGCGATATGCTCGCCGCGGTTGCGCGACCAGTCCGCGAGGACGCTCTCGCTGTGCGGGATATCGAGTCCCGCGTCGATTGCGCCTTCCTGTACTGCGAACACCTTGTTGCCCGGTGTCGCGGTGTTGAGGCCGATGTCGAGGACGGCCTCCGTGAGGCCAGCCTCGAGCGCCCGCATCCCCGCGAGATACCCCGTGAGGTACGCGCTGGGGAGGTTGCCCGTGGGGGCGTCCCAGCCGTACTCCGCGAGGTCCTCGGAGGAGGCGGCCGCGTGCGTCTCGTCACCGTCGGGACCGGGGGTGATCAGCTGCGCCCTGACGTGCCGGTTGCTCACGCGAGCGACCAGGCGGGGCTTGCCGGATTTCAGCAGGCGCAACCTCTGGTGGTAATCGGTTCGGTCCTCGCGGCGACGCCGCATCGGGACCTTGTATCGTGGGCCTGTTGCCATTAGTCGTTCACCTCCACGTCGTAGTTGTTCTCGATGTACGCTTCGAGTCGCGCCACGCTCTCGAACTCCCCACCGCCAGCCTTGTTGTAGAGCTCGCGGTACTGGGAGCGGTCCAGCGGACCGTCGTCGCGCAACTCGCGCAGACGACGCCGCTGGGCACGGATGCGACTCGTCCAGTTCTCCTTGCTGTTCTCGCGTGCACCGGCAGTCCCACGGCGGGAGCCGGCGCCGGTGCGGTGGCCGTACGCCTGCTTGTCGGCTCGTTCGCGGGCGCGACCACGCGAGTTGTTCGAGGACCCTTTCTGCTGGATCGTGCCCTCGTCGACGAGGTCACGGATGTCCTCACGAGTGATCGCTTCCGCGATTTCGCTCTGGGCCTCGGGGTCGAACCACACGCGATCCTTGCCCACGTCGAGCACGTCGGACGCGAGCCGTTTCTGTGCGCTCAGATCCGTCATGCTTCTTCCTCCACTTCGACTTCGATGTACGTCGGGTTGAGGACGCGAATCTCGCGGTCCTCACAGACGTCTTCGATGCGTTCGCGCTTGCGCGCGCCGACGCCACTCGCGATGCGCACGGCCTCGCTGTCGGGGTCGACCGACTCGAGGTCGTCCGTGTTGTGGACGCGTACCTCTTCGAAGCCGCTGGGGTGCAGGCCGCGCGCGGCCGTCGGCGAGCGGTAGCCCGCCTCGACGGTCGCTCCCTTGCCCTTGATCCCGCGGCGCTGCTTCGAGAGCTGTCCGCGGGGTTTGCGCCACGAGGGGTCGACGCGCTTTTTCTTGTGGTGGTCCTGCCGGTTGAACTGCGGCTTGCCCTCCCGGCGCTTCTGGACGAGCGCTCGGGCGGTGTCGTCGTCGAGGTCCGGCGTCTTGTCGGCGTGGCCGCGGGGACGAAGCTCCGTCTCCACTTCCTCGGCCTCCTCGGCTGCTTCCGGTTCCTCCTCTTCGACTTCGGCTTCGGTCTCCTCGCTGACTTCGAGACCACCGACGTCGGCCTTGATCCGCGCGGCGAGCGCGTTGCCGACGCCGCCGATGTCGGCCAGTTCGGACTGGCTGGCGGCCTTGAGGTCCTCGATGGACTCGTAGCCGGCCTCGCGGAGCGCGTCAGCTTTCGACGGGCCGACACCACCGATGTCTTCGATCTCCTGAATCTCGTCTTCGTCGTTTGCGCTCATCTACGCCCCACCTGCCTGTGGTTTCTGCGTGATGTAGACGCCGTCCTGGAAGACGCGGGTGTCCTTGTCGGGCACGCGCGTCAACTGTTCGATGTCGGCGGCGGTCTGTCCGACGGCTTCCTTGTCGGGACCGGAGAGGGTGATCTCCTCGCCGTCGACCTGTACCTGGGTGTCGCCGCGGATCGGCACTTTCCGCGGCGCGCGTTCGCCGAGGAAGTTCTCGATGACGACCTCGTCGCCCTCGACGGTGACCTGCATCGGGAAGTGGGCGTAGAAGATTTCCATCTGATACTCCCATCCCTCGGTCACGCCGTGGAACATGTTCCGAACGTGGCTCTCGAACGTGCCGAGCGTCGCGCGCGTGTTGGCGTCGTCGGCTTCGCTCTCGATCACCACGTGGTCGTCCGCCACCGTGACCGACACGTCGGGGTACCAGAGGCGTCGCGTGACGCTTCCGTTCGGCCCCTCGACGGTCAGATCGAGGTGGTCTTTCTCGGCGGACACGTCGTCCGGAATTTCGAGTTCTGTTCGGTTCATTGTTAGTAGACGTACGCGATCACCTGGCCACCGATGCCCTGTTCGCGGGCCTCGTAGTGGCTCATGACGCCGTGGCTGGTCGTGACGACGAGTGCCCCGTAGTCGCGGGCGGGGAGATACCGCTTCTCCCACTTTTCGAACTCGTCGGCGCCCGCGGAGTAGCGGGGCTTGACGACGCCACAGTGGTTGATCGCTCCTTTCAGTTCGATCTCGAAGCGACCGGACTTACCGTCGTCGACGAACTCGAAGCCGTCGATGTACCCGCGGTCGTAGAAGACCTCGAGTACCGATCCGATCACGTTCGAGGCGGGCTGTACCGTGTGGGACAGATGTCCCACGCTCTCGGCGTTGTCGAGTCCCGAGAGCGCGTTCGAGAGGGGGTCGTTCCCTGCCATTGTTATCGATACTTCTTGAAGCCCATGTCGCGTGCGACCTCTCGGAAGCACTGTCGACACAGGAAGATGTCGTACTTGCCGACGAGCCCCTGCTTGCGGCCGCACCGACGACACTGGTGGCGGTCGTCGGTCCGCGGCGAGGCGTGCTCACCGGTCACGTCGCGTTCGTCTTGTGATTCACTCATCGTGTGACCTCCACGTCGAAGTTGGCTTCGAGGAAGGCAATCGCGTCCTCGGCGTCGAGCCGATGACCCGACGGGATCGACCGCGAGACCTTGTCGCGCTTGGCGACGCGGTAGCCCGGTCGAACCAGATTGACCGTCACGTCGAGCCCGTAGATGCCGACGTTCGGATCGTACTCCTGACTCGGGAACTCCGTGTGTTCCTCGACGCCGAAGCTGAAGTTCCCCGTCTCGTCGAACTGCCCGGCCGAGAGGTCGACCAGCGCGAGCGCCGTATCGAGGAAGTCCGCGGCGGCCTCGCCCCGGAGCGTCACCTTGGCGCCGATGGGGTCGCCCTCACGGATGTTGAACTCCTGGACCGTCCGCCGGGCCTGCGTCCGCACGCTCTCCTGCCCGGTGATGTTCTCCAGGATCTCCTCGGCGTCCGCGAGTTCGCGACCACCTTCGCCGACGCCCATGTGGACGACGGCCTTCTCGATCCGTGGTTCGCGCATCTCGTGGAACTCGGCGGATTCACTCTCGCTCATTCGTCAGCCTCCTCGGTGAAGTTCTCGTCGATCACGACGACGTAGTCTTCGACCGTCTCGAAGCCCTCGCCGTCGTCCTGGGAGACGGTGACGACGTTGTCGCCGCTCCCCGGCGTGACCGTGATCTCGTCGATCGTGCCGATCTCGCCGGCGTGACTGCCGGCGACGGCCGTCACGAGCGCGCCCTCCTCATAGGTGAAGTGGGCGACGATCTCTTTGGTCTCGTTGTCGACGACGAGGGAGTCGCTGGTGGCGTACTCCGTCTCGGCGTCGACGCGGACGTTCGCGCCGTCGTGGAGCGTGAGCTGCACGTCGCCGCCGGTGACCTGCGTCTTGCGAACGATCTTGCCGAGGCGGCTCTGCGCCGCGTCGGCGTCGATGGGGGTCAGCGAGAGCCGACCGCCCTCGTCCGGGAACACGCGGTAGAACTCCTCGCGCTCGACGAACGCCAGGATGTCGAACATCCCGATGGGACGTTCGATGTCGGACGGCACGTCCCCGTTGACGAGGACGCCGTTCTGGTTCAAGGCGTAGTTGGCTTCCTTCCGCGAGTCGACGTAGCCGAGCACGTCCCGCAGGAGGATTAGCAGGGGAACCCCTGCCTCGCCGTGCGGGCCCGCACCGGCTTTGACCGTCCACGTCGCGGTCTTCCGTTCGACCGGCCAGGACTTCGGTACCGAGAGTCGTTTCTGGTGTCGCGTCATTCGCTACCCTCCAAACGCTCCTGCCGGCGCTCGTCTTCCAGGTCGAGTTCCGTCACGCGAAGGTTGCTCGCGTCGACGGGCCGGGGCACTTCTTCGCCGTCGGCCTTCTCGACGGTCACACCCTCGACGTGGACGACTTCGTCTTTGAGATCCACCGCGATCACTTCGGCTTCCTCGCCGGCGTGATCGCCGCGGAGCACTTCGACGGTGTCGCCCGCGTTGACGCGGACCGACCGCTGGCCGTACTCCTCGCGGAGGTCGTCGGCCAGCGTGGCTCGAACCTGGTCGTGTCGCTCGTGCAGGGGCGCGTTCCGTTTCTGCGTGCGCTGTTTGCGTGGCTGTCGAGTCATACGATCATAGTCGCTGTCGATGCGATGCTCCCGAAGCGTTCGGCGACTTCACGCGCCACGGGACCCTTGATCTCGGTCCCGCGAGGCTCTTCCATGTCGTCGATGACGACGGCGGCGTTGTCCTCGAACTTGACGCGTGTGCCGTCGGGGCGGCGAATGGGCTTGCGCTGGCGGACGACGACGGCCTCGAGGACCTGTCGTCGCATCTCCGGCGTGCCCTTGGTGACCGAGACGGTCACCTTGTCGCCGATGCCCGCTTTGGGGTGTCGATTCTTGGTTCCGGAGTAGCCCGCGACGCTGATGACCTTCAGCTGACGTGCGCCGGTGTTGTCGGCGCAGTTGATCAGCGATCCCTTGGCGAGGCCACGGGTGACGTCGGCTTTCAGCGCCTCCATCACTCGTCACCTCCCACTTTCTCGACGACCACGTGTGATTTGGTCTTCGAGAGGGGTCGGGTCTCCGCGATGCGGACCGTGTCGCCTTCCTCGAGGCCCAGACACGGGGGTGCGTGGGCCGGAATGCGACTCCGGCGTTTCATGTATCGGTCGTACTTCGGAACGCGAACGTCGTACTCGCGTTCGACGACGACCGTCTTTTCCATTGCTGTGGAGGCGACGGTGCCCTCCAGCGTCTGACCGCGCACGGACAGTGAGCCGTGGAACGGACAGTGCTGGTCGGAGCAGGCCTCCTCCGGTTCGGTTACGTTCAGTCCTATCGCCATGTGGATACACCTGCCTTCTCGGTTCGCAAGGCGGGTCGTGAGAGCAGTCGTGTGCCATCCACCGTAACGTAGGCCACGTCCTCGCAACCACCAGACTGACCAGTTCGGCTGGCAGTTTCCGACGGAAGTTTGGGCGTGGTCCCCAACGCCTTCTCGGCGTCGGCGGCTTCATCTGTGCACGGGTTCGGAAGGGCAAATTCGAAGGTCGTCCCCTGCTTGGGGAGCTGCCACACCCGATCCCCCTCCAACGTGAGCGTCCGCATCGTCTCGCTGACGACGCGGCCGCTGATCCCGACGGTGTCGGGGTTCGTCGAGTCGGCGACCCGCGCGTGCAGGCCGACGAGTTCGTGTCGGAGCAGGGTTTCGGGTGTGAGCGCCATCAGATATCGCCCTCTTCGCGCTGGATCGTCTTGATCCGCGCGATCGTCTTCTTCAGTTCGCCGAGTCGCGAGGGGTTCTCGGGCATCCCGCCGGCGGCCTGGACGGCCTTGGCGTTCAGCAGTTCCGTCTCGAGTTCCTCGAGTTCAGCCTCGCGTTCGGCGGGCGTCATGTCGCGGATCTCTTCGGTGTGCAGGATCGCCATTTACGCGTCCTCCTCCTCGTCTTCGTCGGCGGCTTCCATCTCTTCGACGAGATCGGCCGCTTCGTCCATCGTCTCCTCGTCGACATCTTCGTCGACCTCGGTGGACTCCTCGTCGGCCTCGGTCCCGTCTTCCGCTTCGTCTTCTGCTTCGTCGTCCTCGTCGCCCGGCAGTTCCTCCTCGACGACTTCCTCGACGATCTCCTCGTCGAGGCCTTCGTCGAGGTCCTCGGGCGTCTCCGTCGGCACTTCGACGTCCTCGCCCTCGCCGACGTCCGGGATCTCCTCGGGTTCTTCCTCGAGGAGGTCCTCGACGCCGTCGCCGGTTTCGGCCGCCTGCTCGACGGGTTCGACATCGGCGTCCTCGGCGATCTCGAAGTCGTCCGGAAGTTCGGCGCCCGGCGGGATGATCTTCACCGTCACGCCGATCGTACCGAGCTTCATCACGGCGACGCCCTGGCCCTCGTCCACGATGGATTCGGCGGGTTCGCCGTTGTGTTTGATGTAGCCCCGGTTGAACTTCTCGACGCGCGAGCGGGCGCCGGTGACCTTCCCGGAGAGGACGATCTCGGCGCCGAGGGCGCCGGCCTCCATGATCCGGTCGATGGTCGTGTGGCCCGCCTTGCGGAAGTACCAGCCACGCTCGAGGGCGTTGGCCAGGCGGTCCGCGACGATGCGGGCGTTGAGGTCCGGTTCGTCGACCTCCTGTACGTCGATCTGGGGGTCGTCGAGGTCGAAGCGCTCCTCGAGTTCGGTGGTCACCTTGCGGATGTTCTTCCCACCCTTGCCGATGACCATGCCGGGCTTCTCGGCCTTGAGGACGATCTGGGTCCCCATCGGGGTCTTGGCGACGTCCATGCCACCGTAGCCCGCGCGGCCGAGTTCGTCCGCGAAGAACTCGTCGATCTGGGAGCGCTGCAGGCCGTTCTCGATGAACTGGTGTTCGTCAGCCATTATTCCTCCTCCTCCTCGATGATGAGTTCGACGTCACAGAGCGTGGTGTTCCACGGGTCCGCGCGACCGAACGCACGGGGCTTGCGACCCTGTCGTTCGCCGACCTTGTGGGCGGCGACGTGCTTGATCGTCATGGACTCGCCCTCGAACCCCTGTTCGTCCGCGTTGTTGCGGGCGTTCTCGATGAGTTTGAGGAAGTCCTCGCTGGCCTTCTCGGGGTAGCGACCGGCGTCCCAGCCGTCGATGTCGCTCCGGTGACCGACGCCGGAGTTGTGCTGCTTGAACGGGACCGACTGTGTCTCGTCGATCACGTCGTGCAGGTACGACTCGGCGTCGGCGACGGACATGCCCTTGATCGCGCGGGCGATGGCCTTGCTGTGCTTGATGCTGATGGGCCGCTCTCGGAGCATCGCCTTGGCGGTCGTCTCCGGGTCGGCCTCGACGCTGTAGTTGATTCCCATGTGTTACTTGAGTGGCACGAACTTCGAGGACCGGGTCGCGCCGATGCCGGCCTGGCCGTGCTCGACCGAGGTTCGGGTGAGCTGGAACTCGCCGAGGTAGTGCCCGATCATCTCGGGTTCGACCTCGACGCGCTGGAACTCCTGGCCGTTGTAGACCGAGAAGGTCAGCCCGACGAACTCGGGGACGATGGGCATGTCACGGATGTGTGTGCGGATCGGGTCGTTGGCCGTCTCCTCCTCACCCGCGCCACGGGCCTTCTCGAGCAGTTTCTCGTGTTCGACCGAGAGTCCTCGAGTGATGGTTCGCCGCATTCGAGCGGGAAGCAGTTCCGCGACCTCGTCGAGCGACATGGACTGCAGCTCGTCGAGCGTGTGACCGCGGTAGGTGAACTCACCTTCGCGGCCGGTTCGGTATTCCGAGCTCATTATTTGTTCCCTCCGCGTCCGGTGCGTTTCGAGGCGATGTCACCCACCTTCCGTCCCGGCGGGGCGTTCCGCGAGACGGACTTGGGTTTGCCGGGGTGTTGCCGACCGCCGCCACCGAACGGGTGGTCGACGGCGTTCATCGCGACCCCACGGACCCGCGGCCACTTCGTGCCCCGGGACTTCATCTTGTGGTGCTTGTTGCCGGCCTTGACGAACGGCTTCTCCGTTCGCCCCCCGCCCGCGACCACGCCGATCGTGGCGCGACACTGCGGGTTGAGCCGCTTGACCTGGCCGCTCGGCAGCTTCACGACCGCCACGCGCTTGTCGTGGGTCATGAGCTGTGCGCTCGTGCCGGAGGCACGGGCGAACTTGCCGCCGTCGCCCGGGCTACTCTCGACGTTACAGACCGGAACCCCTTCCGGGATTTCGGCCAGCGGGAGCGTGTTGCCCGGCTTGATCTCCGCCGAGACGCCGACCTGGATCGTCTCACCGACCGTCACGCCCTCGGGGGCGAGGACCAGCCGTCGGTCCCCGTCCTCGAACTCCACCGCGGCGATGGGCGCCGATCGAGCGGGATCGTGTTCGATGTCGACGATCTCGCCGTTGATCGTGTCCCTCTGTTCCTCCTTCTTGTGTTCGAGTTCGGCCTTGTAGCGGTGGCTGGGGGCACGGAACGTCGGCCCACCACGACCACGCCGCTGGCCCTGAATGCGTCGTCCCATCTTAGAACACCCCGATTCGCGAGGCGATTTCCTGTGCGTCGTCGTCCGGCGAGAGCGTCACGACCGCCTTCTTCTCGCCGCGGGCGGTGATCTGCGTGTTCACCTGTTCGATCGTCACGTCGTAGCGCGATTCGATGGCGTCGGTGATCTCCGGCTTGGTGGCGTCGATGTGGACGATGAACTGGAGCTTATTGTCGAAGTCCATCTGATCCATCGCCTTCTCGGTCACCAGCGGATGCTCGATGATCGAACTCATCGGTCGTTCACCTCCGCGATGGCGCTCTCGGTCCAGAGCGTCAGCCGCCCGGCGTGCGTGCCCGGCGCCAGCTCTTCGGCGTTGACCTCCGCGGCCGTCGTCACGTCCGCGCCAGCGAGGTTGCGCGCCGCCTTCGACGGCTCCTCGCTCGTCACGAACAGGACCGACTTCGGCTCTCGATACTTTCGGCCGCGGGTCTTCCCGCGCCCGGCCTTGACCGACCGGCCGTCGTCGGCGCGTTCGACGTCCGCGTGGACGCCGAGCGCTTCGAGCAGGTCGACGACCTCGCGGGTCTTGACCAGGTCCTCGAACTCGTCGCTGACGACCAGCGGGAGTTCGAGATCCGCGTCGAACTCGTGGCCGCGCTCGGCCACGAGATCGGCGTCGGTCGTCGCGGCGACGGCCGATCGGATCGCGAGTTTGCGCTCCTTGTCGTTGATTCCTTTCCCTTGGTCCTTCTCGGCTTTCGGCGGGTGCGCCTTGCGCCCGCCGACCGTCTGGGGCACGCGGGCGCCCTGCCCGTTCTCTCGGGGCACGTGGGCCATCCCGCGGCCGCTGCCGAAGGACTCCGCCGGGGTTCGCAGCCCGGCGTAGGGGTCGGCACCGTACGCCTGCTTTCGGTTCGCCTGTGCGGCCAGGACGGCACGCTTGATGAGGTCCGGCCGGTAGGCCGTCTCGAAGACCTCGGGGAGGTCCACCGTGCCCGCATCCTCGCCGTTCAGATCGCGTACTGTTGCTTGCATTGGTTATCCCTGGTTGGATGCGGTGGAAACGTAGCGCACCTCGGGGTCGAGGCGCGGCTGGTCGTTCGGTCGGACGGCCGGGCGGAAGCGCAGGAGGCGCTGATCCGGTCCCGGCAGCGAGCCCTTGACGAGCGCGTACGGCCCGTCGATCTCGCCGTAGTTGACGAAGCCGCCATCGACGGACGGCTCGTCGCCGTCTCCCATGTCGATCAGGCGCTTGTTGAGCTCCGTCCGCTGGTGATAGCCCGTCTGGCCCTGCTGGGGGACGGTCGAGCGCACGCGGGACGGGTTCCACGGCCCGAGGTTCCCGATGCGTCGCCGCCAGCCCTGCCGGGCGTGCTTGCCCTTCCGCTTCTGGACGCCCCAGCGCTTGACGGGGCCCTGGGTGCCCTTGCCTTTCGTGACGCCGCTTGCGTCCATATACTCGCCCGCGCGGAACACGTCAGACATGGCGTGTTCGCCGCCCTCCGAGAGGAGGTCGAGCGCGAAGTCGAGGCGCTCGTCGAACGAGCCACCGCCGACGCGCGTCTCCATCACGTCGGGCTTTTTCTTCGGGACGTTCGCGAGTTCGCTCGGCACCGTGTGGGTGATCATCCGCAGGTCGTCGACCTCGCCGGCATCGACGGCCTCGCGGAGCGCCTCGGCGTCCGCCTCGAAGCTGTTGTCCGCCGGCAGGTCGAGCGTGCGGTCGAGTTCCGGATGGAACTCGTCGGTCCACACTTCGGTTGCCGGCTTCAGTCCGTACGACGTCTGTTCGTAGGCTCGCAGGGCGACTGCCCGCATCGGTGGCGTCTCGACGACGGTCACCGGGACCGACTCCTCCATCCCTTCGCGGGGGGAGTTGGCCTCGTCGTTGACCATGACGACGTGGGTCATGCCGGCCTTGTAGCCAGCGAAGCCCTGCAGTGCAGGGGCACCGTCGTCGTCGGGCCACGACCGAATACGCGGGACTTCGCTCTCCACGCGTTTGCGTGGGCTGAATCCCATCGAGCCTTTTCGTGGTCTGCTTGGTTGTGGCATGGATTTACTCCGTGAGTGTCAGGGACGCGAGCGACGCGAACATCGCTTCCTCGGTTCGCACCGTCTCGCTCCCTTGTCGCGGAATCGTATTCAGCCAGAGGTCGAACCCCGGATCGGGTTCGACTCCCTCGCCGCCGCCGGCGGCTACGTCCTCGACAGCCACGTCGAGGATGGCCGGAAGGCCGCGCCCGGGCGCCCCGAAGGCGACCGTCAGATCGTCCGCGTCGTCGATCCGCCCGACCAGTTCGGGCAGGCGGCCGACCGACAGTTCCGTCCCGTGGACGGAGGTGGCGATCCGAACCCCGGCATCGGGGCGGGCCAGCACTTCCGGCAGGTCCGCGCGTCGGACCTCGAACCCCGGCAGGGGTTCGTCGACGATCCGTGCGCGGACGGGTTCTCTCGAAGAGATCCTGATGGCGACGCGCTCCCCCTCCTCGGCCGACAGTCCGTCGGGGACGAGGAGAGAGATCGGGTGTTGCAGTCCGCAATTGACCCGGACGCGGCCGTCAGGTCCGACCTCGGTCACGATTCCCTCTTGTAACGACCCCGGACGCTCAGGTCCGGAGCCGGTCCGTGACGAGACGCGAAGGGGCGGCAGAACGCCGACGTACTCCAGTTCGTCCCGCGTGCCCCACACCTCGGTTTTGAGGTAGGGGGGCGTCGCGGCGTACCGCAGGACCGTTTCGACGAACCCGCCTCCCCATCGGCGCTCGCCTTCCCCGTCGGGGAAGACGACCAGCCGATCCGCCCGAAACACCGTCGCCGCGCGGGCGACGTAACCGAGTTTGCGAGTTGCCTCGCGTTTGTCCTCGGCTTCCCGGACGAGGGAAGACGGCACGAGTACGCTGAACGTCATGCCGAGCCTTTTCGCGTCACGTCACTAGACTGTGCAAGTCGTACCGTATCCTCCGGTAAAAGGGTAGCGAAAGTCGCGGCGGGCTGTGAGGCCCTGACACGCCCCAAAACGGCGTTTCGTGGGGACGAATCACACGCCACCGGACCCCACGCCGACGGCGGGTTGGCCCGGATTTCGGAACGCTTAATTGTCCCTCCCGATTTGGTGTGAATGCGAAGGGCGCTGGTAGTGTAGTGGTATCACGTGACCTTGCCATGGTCACAACCTGGGTTCAAATCCCAGCCAGCGCATATCGGCTCTACGAGCCGCTTGACGCCATTTTCCGTTGTCGCTAACACCGAAAGAAAGCGACAATGAAATACACGCCTAAACTACACGGAAATCACCGGATTGAGAGTCAAAACCAGCGGTACAGGGCTCCAAGACGATGAATATTGGAGAACCCCGCCGCGACGAACCCGCATACGACTTCCCCATCCTCGCGGAAGAAACCGAAGACGCGCTCGACGAACTCCACGCACGCGCACGCACAGACTACGAAACGTGGAAGCGAGAGTTTCTGAAATGGCTCTACTACGAAGGCCGAAATCCCGCCCGACAGCGCGGCTACTCCGATCACACCATCCGCGCCACCACATACAAAGTCGACCAGATAATGCGGTGGCTGTGGAACCAACGGGGTTACACGACTGAACTAACTCCCGACGACGCCGACGATCTAATGCAACAGCTCGGGCGGTACTCAGACTACGGCGACGCGAACCTCAACACGTTCGTCAAAGTAATCAAGCGCATCTTCAAGTTCTACAACCACGAGCGCGGGAAGAACATCGAGTGGGATTGTGACATAGAGCTCAACGAGCCCAACGTCACCAACCGCGACTACTTCTACAAAGAGGAGTTCCGCCCGCTCTACGAAGCCTCACTCGGCTACGGGACAGTCAGGCACTACAACGCCTGTACCCCGGCGGAACGCGACGCCATCAAAGCCCACCTCGCTCAACGGTTCGAGAAACCCAAAGACGAGATCGCGCCCGACGACTTCCAGAAAGCAAACACGTTCAAAATTCCCTCGCTCGTCTCCGTCACCCTCGACTGCGGGCTCAGGCCCATCGAGGTCGAACGCGCCAAGACAGGGTGGATCAACTTCAACGACCGCACCCTCGATATTCCCAAAGAGGAATCCAGTAAGAACGAGGACAACTGGAAGTGCGTACTCTCCGATAAGAGCATCCGCGCACTCGACACCTGGATTGAAGAACGCGAGCTGTACGACCGCTACAACGGGACGGACGCCCTCTGGCTGAATAAGCGGGGCAATCCGTACAACTCGAACTCGCTGAACACCATCCTCTCCCGAATTAAGGCGGAAGCGGGCATCGAGCCGGCGGGCCGCGACCTAACGTGGTACTCAATCCGCCACGGCGTCGCTACCGTGTGGGTCGACGAGGAGAACCTACACGACGCTCGTGAACAGCTCCGACACAAGAAGATCGAGACCACACTTGGCTACGCTCACTCTAATCACCGCAACCGACACGACGTGATTAACAGTAAGTGGTAGTTACACTCCACCTCGGAAACGGTGGATACGGTTCCACTAATCCTTCAACATAGATGGATTACTGGATATTGGCCTCTGCAAACGCCTCGGCTTCCCCGAAATCATCGAAGAAATGGGTGTGTTCATCATTCTCGTCCGTTGGGTGCTGGACAGCCCACTCTTTGTCTGTTACTTCTTCCATCCCTGTTCCCTCAACACGATATACGATCACTTCCTCTCCAGTTTCAGTATCCCTCCAGCCGCTCTTTGCATTCGTGTATTCGGCTCCTGCAAGCACCTCGTTCGATAGTTGCTTCCAACTGCTCATATTTGTGGATTATCTCGGGCGAACATAATACCACATCGTTGTCCTTGAGAATTATCGTGTGACACCTCGGACTACTCCTTAACGAGACTACACCGGAAGGAGAATACATCCCGGCGGGAGCTTCCGCCGTGATCTCCTAAGCAGTAGTCTCCTTATATATACTACCAGTAGACTGCTACATAGCGCACGCGAGGCTACCGGAAATTGTCGGATCTCAGCCCCTCTCCGAGAAGATCGTCGAGGGAGGGACCACGGTACACAATTTCGGCGGAAGCGGGCGAGCCACGAGACTGTTCTTCCGACGCTTCAGATTCACTCTCTGTGGGGTCCGTATCCTCAACCAGTCGAGAAGCGCGTTCAAAACCGAGAACGGCCTCAGCCTTCTGGTGGATACGCTTCGCGGCGCTCTCGTCGGGGTAGCGAAATCGGTCGTCCTCAATGGCTTTCGAGGTGAGTTCCATAATGACAATCAGTTCCCGCGTCCCGAGCTCAACGGTGTGCATCGGCATTACCTGAGAGGACGCTGATTCAGTATTTAAGCACGCCGCTGATTCTATTTTCTGAAAAAGCTGAGTTAGCTGCTTAGCGTGCGTGCTTACACACTCGAACTCAGATCAGTCATCAAGTTCCACCCGACTCACAGCCTCATTTGGAAGTTGGCTTTGATCCTCATCTCTCAGCGACCGACCATACTCCGTGTCAAGTTGCTTCACGTACTCAATCTCCTCTTCGTTCAAACCGAACATCGGGCCGAATAATTCATCCACTTGATCCACTATCGGCTTCAACTCGGCTACGCCTTGGATCTCTCCGCTGACGTTGATCTCCGGATGGAAACGCTCCTCGATACCTGTCCAAAGCTTGTTTGTTAGATCCTCAATCTTCTCCTCGTTCTCCTGAAGATCCCCCATATCCGGGAACGGGAACGATCTTACAAGCTTCCAAGAAACGTGTTGCTGATCACCGTAAGTCATCCAGTGATTATAGAACAGGGATGACTGCATCAACAAGAATGTCGCATACCGCTCCAGCTCAGAACTGAAATGCATCGGCTTGGTCTCCCTCGACCTGTCTTCCTCACTCCAAAGACTCTCCAACAAGGGGTTAATCCAGTACCGAGCACCTTCCTTCCTCCAAACCTTGTGCTCCGTCTTTTGATCCACCTCCTTATCACGGATCGTGGTATCAGAGGCTTCGGATAGTTTCTCTAAGATGGTTCGTGCAGTCTCCGTTCCTACTTTCGGCATGGACTTATCGCTGCTTTCACCGATAGAACCGCCGCCGATTGTCTCACCGAGAACAAGGTCATCAATTCGGCAATAATCGATGTTTTCCAGTCTCTGTTTCCGATCCTCATCACTGAACAAGATAAACCGGCTAGTCCGAATATCATCATCTGGCTCTTTAGCTTTCTGACCTGTGATAACCGCTGCAAGAGCCTCTGAGCCAGCAAAGATGTACGAAGGCCGCCAGCCGAAGCACGCTATCTGCGTATCTGTCAACTTTTTATTCAAGATATCGCGGCTGACGTACGCCTTGCTATCGTAAATAAGTCGAAGCGTGATCACGTTCCCAAAGACACCGCCATCACCGAGTAACTGCAACTGTCGTTCCAAGAATTGAGCGGCTATATCCCGGATATCTCCAGTCCGATAACCGGCAGTGAAACGTCGTTCCAGTCCGGTGACAAGATCTCCGTACGGCGGGTTGCCGACAACGATATCAAAGTCAACCGAGTACTCCGTACCTTCCTTAACGACTACTTCAGGGAACTCCACAATCCAGTGGAAAGCTTCGTGCGAAAGCTCGCCGTACTCTTCCAACTCCTGCAGATCATATCTTGTCGGCCGACGCTCTAACTCCAGTTTGAACCCTTCTTCAATCAGAGACCGTAACTCATCCATTTTCCCACGGAGATCCTCTCCATCCAACCTCCCGCTTTTCTTGTACGCTGTGAAACCAATTCCCTCCAATTTTTCACTGTCTCGTTCTGAAAGATTTGCACCGTCCTTACGTCGAGCTCGGGCAGCGTCTATAACCGGATAAAGCGACTCTAAATCCTCTGTCAAACCATCAAATTTTTCGACAGTTTTCACTTCATCCTCGAAGTAGTGATTAAGATTCTCAGCGTAGAAGTGGCGAATTTCTGGTCTGAGATCGTCAATTCGCATATCTAATTCCCGTCGGTTGATCTTCCCCTCTCTGTACTGGTCGCGCACATCCTGAATTCCGCTTAGGTCAACGTCGAAAGCCTGTAGCATCGACTGGCCGCTGCTGATCGCCGGAAGACCGACCAGAGAGTTCCCTGGTACGATGTTAACATCGATATTCGGTAATCGGCCGAACTCCTCGCTCCAACCTTCCTCCACCATTTTAAGCCAGACACGGAGCTTTGCAATTTCAATTGCTATAGGATTCACATCCACCCCGTAGATCGTGTTCAAAACCAAATCTTTTTTCGCTGAATACACGTCTTTTTTGTCTAAGTCGCCGCCTTTCATACCTCTCAGCAGCGACATCCTGACCCGGTGAATTTCGTCCAAAACAGCGGTGAGGAAGTGACCTGATCCGCAGGCAGGATCAACGATTTTCAGCTCACCCAGGCGGTCGTACGCCTCTTCAAGTGCGTCAGGATCGGTGAAGTATCCTTGACGTTGTTCAATTTCTCGAAGCATCTCCCCAAGATCATAGTCTCCGACAAGCTCCTGAGCCTGCTCCTCATCCATATTTGAGGCTTCAGCAACACGGCTGCTGTACGTGTCGACAAGAATTTCGTAGATTTTTGGATCGACTGACTGCTCGGTAATCAACCGTATTACGTCGCTCGGGGTGTAGTATGCACCCTCTTTTTTCTGTGATTGACCGCCGCTGATATGGTTGATCGTCATCTCGAAAACGTTGCCGAGGACAGCCGGATCTAACGTGTGGTTCCCATTATCCTCGCTTAGCTCGTGGCCCTCCACGAGATCTTGAACGACAGTTTCCAGCATCCGGTCGTCAACATCGTATCCTCGTTCCTGTTCTTCAGGTGCGAACAGGCTTCCGTTCAGGTAGGGTACTTCGTCGAACCAGTCCCCGCGATGCTTGGATATTCTGTCGTTTTCCTTAGTGTTGAACAGACTGAAGAACAACGGTTCCAGCTGCGATTTGTATAGACCACCGCCGAACCGATCTACCTGATTTTGAGCGTCTTGGAAGTTGTTTACACGTTCATTGAGGAAGCTCTCAGGGATAACATCGCCTTCTAAGAACTTGACAAAGAGCAGTCTGTTCACCAGTTTGATAGCGAATTTTCTTTTGTCTGTTTCAGTTGCATCTTCAGGAGCCTGAATGTCTGCGAGAAGAGTTGTGTCATAACTGTAGCTTCCGGACCCCTCACCAAACAAGAGTTCCACGTAGAGATCGTAGAATTCCTCAATTCCGGCCTTCTTTTTCGACCGGATGATCCTCGGTGCTTCCTGTGTGAGAAGTGTGTTAAAATCTTCTCGATTGAAAGTTTCGTAGAACAGCTCGGCTTTTGCTTGTACGTCAACCTCGGAAATACCGGATTGAGTTATGTAGTTTTTCTTATTGGCGATTTGAATGAGTTCTTGACGGAAACTGATCGGTGTTGGATCAACAGCTGTGTAGTCTAGGTAGTCGCCGCCGAGTTCGATCCGGAGTACGGTCCAAGTAACGCCATCTGTGGCTATACCGTACTCTGAGCCCTGTGAAGCCGCCCGATTGTTCAGGTACTGTTCGATATCGTCTTCTGCTTCTTCCGATCCGTTTATCGATTTGTCCTCACCGATTACCTTTACGTCGAGATTGGTTATGCCGAAGTCTGGATAGCCTTCTCCGCCGCCGTGGATCTCTGGCTCCCATTCTAGACCTACTGCGTCGATAAGTGGACGGATCAAGTGGTGCCGAAGCCATGGTTCCGGCTGACTTCCGAGCTCTGCTGTAACCGGCCTGTAATCACCTCTCAGAGTTCGTTCTAGTTTCTGAGGATCAAGTTTGCCGTGGAGATCATCAACGAAATCTTCTAGGATAGAACATATTTCACCTGAAGCCGACATGGATATCTCACTTATTCACTGGCCGGAACTTAACGGCTTCCTCTGAACGAACCATCTCTAATTGACTATTGCTAGTCAGTGATTTCGATGTCTGAAATTCTCGCCCACGTAATCAAGGTAGTCCGGGTGGAGGTAGCCCGGAACCTCCTCACCGGGGCCGAGGCAATACTTCTCGCGGAGCTCTGGCTTTCGGCAATCGAGGCGACGGTTCCGCGGTTTCACCCGCGACAGCTGCCGATCTCGATTCAGCTCCCGGCGAAGATTGCGGTAGGTGCGTTCGAGGGAACCGTAGTACCCGGCGTCGTACTCCCGCCAGCCTTCCGCCGTCCACACGCTCCCGAAGCCCGCCGCCCGGAGCGGAGACGCAGTATCCACGCTTTCAACGGGGACGCCGTACTTCAGCACCTCAATGTGCCTGTTCGGGGAGCCACCAAGCAGGTGTACCCCCCGGCAGTCTCGGTAGTCGATTAGAGGCCACGGGGGGTCTCCGAAGCGGGGCTGACACGGGAATCCCACCCTGAATCGTGGCGGAACGGCCCGCGGCTCTATGGCCTTCGGAACGACGACGACGGTCTCGGCGTACTCGGCCAGCTCGTCAGCGAGGGCAAATACTTCCTCGGCATCGAGGGTGCCGTCAACGTCGGGCGCGACCGCAATCCGGGGTTCCTCGTCGGCTACTCGGTGAAGGTGCCCTCGCCACACAGCCTCGAAGTCGTGGTCCTCCAGTTTCGTGAACGGCCAGTCTACGAACGCCACCGGGATGAAGTCGGGGGGCCGCTTCGCCATAGACTCTATCCCGACATACCCGCCGACGCGGTAGGCCGTCTCAGCGGCCTTCGCGGAGCCGTTCGCCGTCATAATCACCAGCCGCTCCGGGCCGCTCGGAGTCGGTGTTCGCTGTACCTGTCGCTGATCGAATAGGGTGGTCTGCCTCGTAGCCATAGGGTTCAGGTTAGTCGTTTTCCGCTCGCTTCAGCGCCATCCGAGCGTACCGCACCGCGTACCGGAAGTCGGTGTTAATCTTCTCGCCCCGCCGATACCACGGAGCGTCAACGGCGACAAGAGACCCGCACCGACTACACCCCGTCCCATCGTTGGCCGCCACGCGAAACTCTCGCGGTGGAGCCCAACAAAACGGGCAGGAGTACCGCCGCTCTGGATAGAGGGGGAAGGCGGCGACTGCACGGGCGTTCAGCTCCCGCTCGGCTTCAGCGGCCTCCGACTTCCGCCCCAAGTCTGCAAACGTGATCTGCTTCGAGGCCATTACTCTTTCTCCACGTCAACCGACCACCCCGCCTGCCGGAGAGTCGCCGCGTGCCGTTCCGCCTCGTTCCTGGTGGGAAACTCAGCGACGGTGCTTCCCGATCCTTTCCGTACAACGCAGTACGTCATAGGAAGCTCCCGAGGCCAGTCTGATACTGATTCAGAATCGCGGTTTCAATGTCGACGCCGACGGCTTCCACGATGGGGCCAATCGGCTTCTCAATGAGCGTTTCGACCATCCGTTTGGTATCAATGCGGAGGCCGTCGGGCAGAACCTCGGGGTCGTCGAAGCAAAGCACCTCTATCGACTCGTCCAGCTCAGCGAAGTACGTCGGCTGGAGGTAGACACGCTTCGGCTTCGAGTTCTCCCCGAAGTTCGTTCCGAGGAGCCGATTCGAGTTAATGGCTCCAGCAACCTGCGCGGTCGGTCGCTCGTAGGCCGCCAGCGGCTTCTTAATGCCCTGCGGGATACCAATAGCGTTCCAGTCGGGAGTCCCCGTACTCAACGCCTGCGCCGCCTTGTAGATCATCGTACTCAGCGTCGCCGTGTCTCCATCGCGGAGAATCGACTCGACGACCGCCGTCTGAAGCTCGCTCGTGAACGGAGCTACGTCGGAGCGGTTCGTGTGAAGGCCGACCTTCTTGATTTCGTCCGTCTCTTTGCCGTTCTTCCACGTTACGTGTAGGGCGTACCGTTTTTTCTTGCCGTACTGGAAGAACCGAGGAGAGTAGGACTCAACCTCAATACGCCAGCGGCAATCGCGGGTTCCCATATTGTATTCGACCGAGAACTCAGCGTATGCCGTCTCGTTGAGAGCGTCAGCCACGCGGTTCGCCTCGTCCAGCGCCTCGACACAATTATTTGCGCCAGAGAACGCTACGTAATTTGAGTCCGTATCTCCATAGATCACGCGACCCGCGGTGTTCGCCTCGACGTAGCGGGACGTGAACTTGATAACTTCCTGTCCCATCGTTGTGACGGCCTCCGCGGTCGCCTCGTCGTAGAGGAAGAAGTATTCCCACCCCATAGTGCCGTACAGACTGTTAACTATCGTTTTCCTTACATCATATTCTTCGCTGAAACGAAGGTACTCAGCGGTGTTTGGCGTGAGCGAGTTACGCTTTTCCTTCGCCTCCGCTTTGAGCGACAGCGCCTCGTCGACGAGTTCGGTCATTACACCGAGCCGATCAAGGCGGAAGGCGGCTCCGTTCGGGGCGTGCGTGAACGGGCCTTTGAACGTTTCCGGGTCAACGCGGCACTCCGGGCTCGCGTTCAGCATCCACATCGTGTTGGGATACAGCGATTCCAGGTCCATCCCGACGACGTGCTCAGCGACGCCGTAGTACGGATCGTGGACGTGGCCGCCCTCGTACTGTTTCTCCTTCTTTTCGTAGACGGTGGTCGGGCCGATCAGCCCCTTCTCGTGGAGCTTCCGCCGGACCATCATCTCGATGAAGTCGTTGTTATTCTCCGCATCACCGAAGTCAGCGCCGACTGCGTTCGCCAGCGCCGCCCGGAACGCGATAATTCCGAGCTTATCGTTGAGAGCGACGACGAGCCGAACGTCGTGGAAGTTGTAACGCAGGAGCTTATCGACGTTTGACTCCCACATCTCGTAGATGCCCTCGCCGGAGTGGTCGAGCTTCCGCTCTCTGAGTTCTTCCGCCGCGACCGCGTTGAGGGAGTACGACGGGAGCTCGCCACGCTTCGTCGATTTATAGGCGTCAAGCATATCGTAGATCACGCGGCCCGCGATGTGCGGGCGACCCGTCTTCGACATACCTGCCCACCCATCGCGAGCGAGTCGGGAGGCGTCGACGCTGAGTTTCTTCATCCGTTCGAGGATGTATGGTGCGTCGAAACCGATGTTCCACGCCGTCAGCACGTCGGGATTTACACCGGAAACGTACTGTGCGAAGCCCGCCAGCATCTCTACCTCTGTCTCGTAGTAGTCGAGCGCGTCCAGGCCCTCGGGGAGACCATCAGGAAGTGCCTCACCGACCGGGCGACCATTGAGCCACACGAAGCCGCGGTATTCACCGGACTGACTATCGTGGCTGACGAGGCTGAGAACCGGGCGCTCCCCCGGCTTCGGGAAACTCCCTCGGTCGTCGGTCTCAATGTCGAACGTCAGCACGGAGAAGTCCGTGGTAAAGTCGACAGGTTCTACGGCGGAAGCGGCGATCTCGGTTGCTCCGTCGGGAACGCGAATCCCCGTGTAAAGCTCTAAGTCAATCAGGGCGCGGTTCTCGTACCACACGTCAGTCTCGAAGTTGGCCGAGAACAGCTCGCGGAGCTCGCGGGTCGCGTTCGTCGTCGTCACCTCAATTCGGCTCACGTCGTCGCCAAACAGCGAGGTGTACCCGTGTTCAATGGAGACGACGTGCTCGCGGCGCTCGAAGTCCACGAGGCCGTTCAGCTCCGAAGTCAGCACGTAGAAGTATGGATTGAATCCCGTCACCTCTACCGTGTGAGCGTTCATCTCGGCGTCGCGTCCGTGAATACGAAGCCGGGTCTCGTTTCTGTCCGTTACTCGTTCTGTGTTCGTGATATACAGGTCTGTCATTGGTCTTTGTCTTGGTCTTGGGTTCAGGATTGAGGAAATCGCATAGCCGCCGCTGGTTGGTCAGAGCCAACGGGCAGAAATGGGGAGAATTAGAGGTGGGGGGAGCCGCCGTCGGTTCGGAGCTCGTCGAGAACTCCGTCTCTGTTCATCTCTTTACGTACATCTTCACTCAGCAAGATAGCGTCAGAAGCAGACAGCCATCCGTCTATCTGCACGTTATTGAGCTTCGTGATAAGGTATCGCTTATCAGGCGTCTGTTTGTATTTCGCCAGAAGCGCGGTGGCTCTCGGAACGATCTCAGAGTACGGGAGCTGGTAGTAGTCTACCAGCCACCGATCACCCCCCTCATCATCGTATGCTTCGACAGCGACAACGCAACTCATCTGGCTGTTCGGGGGCCGATGGACAGAGACGGACAGCGGAGGGGTAAACGTCCAGTTCCCGTCCTCTTTGTGAACCCGCTCCAGAACCATCTCGGGCTCCGGGGCCTGTTCTATCAGGGATTCCGATAACCCCTCGCACAGCGGAGACAGGGGGAGCAATCCTTGCGGCTTTCCGTCAAACTCGGTGGCGGCGTTCAGTTCTTCAACTGAGAAGCACGCCCGAGGATACGGTAATTGTGGGCTATTCATTTGGCACCGCATCTCCCTATGATAATGTTGGCTATATGGCTTGTGCCACCATAATGAAAGTGAAACTGAACGTGTCAGTACCACTCTATCACATTATTCTACGTTGAGAGATTTAGGAACCGCTCTCCAGCGGCTCTTTGCTATCAGAGTAGAAAGTTGGGCCAGGGCCATTCTTAGTCGCCCATTTGCACGGGCAGATGTGATAGAAAGATGACTTTTGATCTTCTTCCGGCCCCCACGCACAGAGTGGGCCGGGACTAATCGGGTAGTTGTCAACGTCGGTGCCAGCGTCTTCGAGCTCCTGGCACAGACGCTCAACTTTCTCGCGGCGCTTCTGCGTGGATTCAGCCGTGATGAAATCATCGTTCATCGGGTAGTATCCGCCGACTGCCGCCACGTTGTATTCGTCCTCAAAGAGCAGGGCGTAGTATTCCAGCTCAAGGAAGATGCCGTCGTTGCGGTATTTCTTCGGCGGGGTCTTGCCCGTCTTGAAGTCAATGACGACGACGCCCGCCGTATCAGGGCGGAAGTCGGGGAGAGACGCGGCCTCCACGATCACGTCAGCGAAGCCCATCCGGGGGATTAGCTGATTCCAGTCCCACACCTCGGCCTCGATGCCGACCGCGGGGAACAGCGAAACGTCACCGATCTCGCGGCACCGCTGAAGCCGGCGGGCCTCGAACAGCAGGAAGTTCGTGATGAACGGCTCCGTGTAGTCCATCCACCGGGTGTAATCCAACGGAAGGTAGATCGTGAGATCGTCGGACACGTCGCCGGTCTCCTCGAACGCCTCTCGGACGTTGTAGTAGTAGTCCTCGAAGACGGAGTGGATGTTCGAGCCACGACGCATATAGAAGTTCGTCGGCTCGCGGAGCCCTCGGATATACTTAAGATAGAAGTGGTATGGATTTTTCGCGTACTCCATCAGCCGCGACTTGCTGATGTAGGGCATATGCGTGTCGCGTTCCTCCTGAATCTCTCGGGCGATCTCGAAGTTGGGGGAGTCAATGGCCGGCATCAGCGAAGCTCCTGCGGGTACTCAACGTCGACTCCGAGCGCCGTCACCGCCAGATCAAATTGATGGGCGGCGTTCTCGAAGTGAGTTCTTGCGGTCTCGTTCGACGTGAGCGCCGCGAGGTAGATCAACAGGTTGTACGTCTCTTGGGAAGTAATTGGTCTCATTGTCTTAGGGCTCGGGGGAGCTGTATTACTGCGGAACGCGCCGCCGGGGAGCGGGCCGTCCGGTCGACTCGTAGGGCTTGCAGAACTCGGCTTCAAGCCACTCTTTCGTCGTCTCGTAGACTGCCGTCTGACAGGCCACGGGGCTTCCGCACGTCGCCCGGTAGATGTTCGTTCCGGGGTAGTTCCGAATCTTCAGGCGTTCACCGCACGATCCACAGCGGGCGTCGGTCTCAATGTCTTCTTCGGTGGTCATAGGGTTCAGGATTTTTTACTGGAAACGATCAGCGTCGTTTGCTTGCCGTTCGAGGGCGCGGAGATGGTCAGTCACGTCGCGCACCTGCGTTGTCCCGTCGTTGCCGGTCTCAAACTCCAGCACGACGTACCCGCCGGCAACCGCGTGGGCCAGCGCCTCGCTCAGCACCTCCTCGGGTGTGAACTTCATCGGCGCTCAGCTCCGGGCGCGGTAACAGCTCGAACAGAACCGACCGCGGAAGCCCGCGCCGACACGGACTTTCGTTCCGCACTCGGCACACGGGCGACTCGGCTTTTGCTTTCGGAGCTGTCGCCACGAGGTGCGGTGGTTCATCGGGCCGCCTCCTCGGTGTTGTCGGGAGTATCAGCAAGTGCCAGATACAACTCTTTGTTTTCTTCCACGTCTCGTTCCATCCACTCTTGGGCGCTCAGTTCGTCGTCGCCGTCGTCGGTATCCTCGTAGTTCTCGCGGTAGCCCTCAGCCAGCCGCTCAACAGGGGTGGCCTTCTCAGCCATATCAGCGTGGTTCTCCGCGGCCATTGCCGCGTACACCATTTCGTCCTCAGCGGAGTCACCGACCGCCTCGAAGTTCATTTCGTCAGCGAAGAACGTCCCGAAGAACTCTCGGGAGAACTTGTCGAGCCGACGGGTAAACAGCCCGAAGGCGATCACCTTCTCCGTGCTGTCGAGAACGATGGGCTCGCCGTGGGCCATAATTTCGAGGATCGAGCCGATGCTTTTCCAGCTCGATCCATAGTCTCGCGTTTTCTTCTCGAACGTGTCAGCGCCGGTTCGCAGAATCGTAGCGGCTTCGCGGCTGTTTTCGGTCTGGTCGTTGTCGGGGGTCGTGATTTCAGTCATTGTAGGGTTCAGATTTCAGTTACTCGAACAGGTCGTCCATTGAGGCGATGGTGGTAGGTCGCTCGTTGCGAATCCTGTCGATCTCCACGATGTTCAGCGCGGTCCAATCACAGCCGGGGCAATCGGCTATATCGTAGAACTGCTGAATCACCGGGGGCTGTACGAACGTCACCCCACAATTCGCACAGTAGAACCGATCTCGGGTATCGCAGAGATCGTCGTCGCCGTCGTGGTCAGTTGGATTCTGGCTCATCTCGGACTCTAATTATATCGCCAATGCGCTCGTATTCGAGACCGTCAGCCGTCGTGAATTTGATCGTCCCCGAAGGCATCCGCATAGCGTCAATGACGTTCTCGAATCGTTCGACTTCTCGGCCCTCCGGCTCGTCGTATGGATAGAGCCAGAGGGTGAACGGCGTGGCCTGCTCAGTCATCGGCGGGAACCTCGGGAGCTTCCGCCGGAATTTCACCCGTATTCGATGGGGGCCACGGTTGCCGAGCGAGAATCCCCGACACATCGGCCTGCCAACCGTCAGCGTTGACGTTGACCGCCTTATCGTCGAGGTACACGTCGGAGCCACCTTTGCCCATCATCAGGCCGTGGAACCGAACGTCCCACTCAGTCAGTCGGGCGGCGACAATGTGTGCCTCAGTCCACGGGCGAGCCGTCCACACCAGGAGGGTGTGACCCTCGTAGTATCGGTCCCGCATCCACTCAATGACTTCGGGATTTGGCCTCTCGTCGCCGTATTCGTATTCGTTTTCTGTCACCGTAATCGTGTGGTCGAAGTCGACGCTGATCGTTTTCTTCGACGCATAGGGTTCACTCGTCATTGTGGGTAGGATTCACGCTGATCTACGGCGGAACGCGGCTCGGGTCGTCGGTACAGGGCAATTCCAACCCAAATACAGAGTCCAAACGCCGTCGCCACGACCGAGCCCCACAGATCGAGGCCGATGTACGCCACAAGTATGGCAACCATCGACACGATCACGAGGCCGGAGTGGGTCATAGGCACCGCCGCCCGCCGATTAGCCAGCGTCGTCATAGCAGACAGATTCAGCGCCCACCCCGCGAGGGTGAGAACCAAATCCGGCCACGCCATCACTCGTCGTCGGACTCCGCCGACAGCTCATCAGGGTGGCCGCGATAGAGGTAGTACGTCGGCACGTCGTCGTCCATCTCTACTTCAAGGCTGTTCAGCTCGTAAGCGTTGAATACAGATTCGATTAGTTGCATCCCGACAACGAGACGGTGGTGGTCAGCCTCCGTCATTGCCTCTGGAGTACGGTCGGGATTTGGCGTCGGGTTGGGGGCAGAGTCGATCATTACTCGCCCTCCGCGGTTCCAGTCTCGAACGCGATGTAGAACACACCGCGCCCTTCGGGTAGTTCGAGTTCCAGCTCGCTGATTTCAAACGAGCGGAAGAACTCGTAGAGCGCCGCCGCGAGGAACGTTGCGATTTCCTCCTCGGTTTCGCTCATCGGTACGTCTTCAGGTTCAGGTTCAGGGGTGGTCGTCGAGTTACTCATTGTCTTCGTGTTGCCAGCACCGATCACTGGGCTGGTCGACTGTCCGGGTACACAGCGTCCCGGCGTCAGTCAGGTATCCGCACTCCAGCTCAGCCTCAGCGTGGTTGTCGCTGAAATTCAGCGGAAGCGCGGTGTCCGTATCCGCGTCTGTCTCACCGATCTCCACGAGCGCCAACAGGTGCCCGTAGGTCGGGTTGTAATTCAGCACTTCCACGATCCGTCCGGGGACTTCGACCGGCTCCCCCGGTTGCGCCCGGATCGTTACAAGGCGGTAGGTGCTCATTGCTCGTCCTCCGCCTCGCGGATTATCTGTTCGAGAACATCCGGCGGGATTTCCGCCAGCCGCTCGTCCTCGGTGATTCGCCGGTAGAGGTGGTGGGCCAGTACCAGAACGCTCAGCACGTCCTCGTTGCCCGTCTCCTCGTATTCGTGTTCGAGGAGACCCATCGCGTCGACTGCCATTACCCGAAGCGTAGACAGCGCCTCGTGGCCGTCCAGAAGCGCCGCCGCGATTTCTTCGAGCGTCGTCATTGCGGAACCTCCTCGTCGTCAGCGTCGGGATCAACGATCTCTGTCGGACTGATCCACGGCTGTCCGAGCGCCCACCGTCGACGCGAAACCTCGGCGTGATACTCTTTATCGAGTACCGTCGACGGAGCGTGCGTCGGGAGCGGAACCGTATCGAGAAGCCCACACTCCGGGCAGGGTCGGTCGCCGTGGTCGTCGATGTAGCAGACGATGGGTTCGCCAGACTTCACCGAACACTCTGGACAAACGAACGTCCCAAGCTCGACGGCTTTGAACAGACAATACGCGCCACCGAGCCACGGGCCGGTTTCCCACTCCCACGCATCAATAGTGGGATTGTAGATTCTGCGCGACAGCACCTTTACCACGCGGTCGTAGTCGGCGCGGGTTCCAATCGGCGTTGAGGGGTCTGACGCCATCAGTTTTCACCACCGTCGGCTTCCAGCTCGGCGTCACAAACCGCGACTGACGACTCCGGTGCTGAGGGAATCGCGTCGGTGAAGTAGAGCGGGTACATCCACGTCAGCGGTCGGGAGTCGGACACACCGTGAATCGTCGCGGTCGGTGCGCCCCACACCCCGATTGACTCCTCATAATCACCGGGTGGGCTGATCGACCCGGACATAATGACCGGGACGAGCCCGTTCAGCCCGAGGATGTGCTCGATTTTCGTTTCGTGGAAGTGACCACGGTACGCAATGTCGAACTTGTGGCGGCGAACCCACGTTCCCCATCGCTCCAGGGCAGATTTAGTGCCGATGTGCGAGAGGGACTTGTGGCCGTGTCGAAGGTGGCCGCGCCAGCGCCCGTTCCGCATTATGAAGTTCGTGAACAGCGTGGATTCGTTTTGAATCACGGTCACGTTCGTCATAGAGGAGGCCGCAACCAGCCGGGTCAGCATCTTGTAAACAACCGTGTCAGCGTTAGCCCCCGCAGACGGCCCCTTTACTCGTAGCTCACCGTGGTTGCCGGGCTGACACACCACTTGAACTGTGGGGAAGCGGGCCGCAAGTTCCTGAATTTGCTCGAAGTAGAGCTCAACAGCGAGGTCGATCTGTTCATCGAGGTTCAGGCACAGTTCGTGCGCTTGCGACGGGAAGATGCCTTCGCCGGTCACAATGTCGCCGCCAAGTAGGAGGTGGGCCGTGTCGAATACGGAGCCCGCGGCCTCCTGCCGGTCAATGAGCTCCATTGCCCGGTGGGTTACTTCGCGGATTCTCTCGGCGGCGATTTTGTCGTCGAAAATGACATTGCCAAATTCGTCGTGCGAGAGAGCGCCAATGTGGTCGTCCGTCCGGTGGATAACCACATCCTCGTGCCCGATCTCAGCGACGAGACCACCATCCGCGAGGACGGGCGGTGTCGTTTCCAAGAGCGCATCGAGGCGAGCGTTGAGCTTCCGAAGATGCTCGTTGCGAATCTTCGTTTCAGTCTGTTTGGACAGGGGGGAGGTGTCCGTCGGTACAGCAGTTGGCTGTGTTCTCCGACGGGGCTGTTCGGTCTCTGGTTTGGGGGCGTCGGCTACCTCATAGACTCCAGAGGAGTCTCGGTTGAATACGTAGCCTTTCTTCCGCAGGCGAGAAATAAAGCCTCGGACGGACGATTGGGCGTAATTCAGCGACTCAGCAATCTCGCTGGTCGTCGCCGGCAATTTGTCGAGAACGGACTGCTCCGCAGGAGATGGGATATGGGTCATTTAGGGTTCGGAATCGTGTTGGAATATCTGTACGAGAGAGTGGCGTCGAAATCCGGGGAGAGGGCAAATCGGCGTCTACGGGTGTGCGTCTCGGCACTTCGTACAGAGGTCTGGTCGACAGAATCGGGGGGCCTTCCGCCAAAGCGTCTCGGCCTTCCACCGATTGTAATTGTAACTGAGAACTTTGTCGATCTCGTCTCGGGTACAATCGCTGTCGTGGTCTGGTGTTCGCTCGTCGAGGAACGCGATGATTTCCTCGCTGGACACATCGAGGTTTGTGAGCTGGCTCAACAGCGCGAGCTTCATCTGGTGGCTCTGGTCCCCGTGGTCGTAGATTTCAGGATCATCCACGAACGCGAGGAGACAGGGCTTTTCCTTCAGAAGCCGCGGAATATGCTCAGCCGTCGCACGGATCGCTTGTGCGTCGTACCGGCTCACGCGGTTCGGATCATACGTCCACTTACCGCCGTTGGATTCGCTGGCGTCGTCAGCCAGTTTGATCCGGTGTTCAACTACTTTGCCAGCCTGCCGCGATTCAACGCGGCGGGATTCAGGCGGAAGCGGGCGAGGTTCTGCCGTCAGCCGCTCGTAGTCGTCGGCAGTCAGCGTCGCCAGCTCCTCGATGGAGACTGGGACGCAGTACCGCGGCTCACCGAAGTTCCGAGTCGCCCCCTCGTGGAGCGTATTCGGAAGCCGAGTCAGCCGAGACAGATCGGACGAATCTACGTCTACCCACAAGCTCACGTCTTTGCCGGATTGCCGGTCAATCTCAGCCATAAAGTCGTTCGCAAAGGACTTCAGCCCCCACTTGAATTGCGAGGCAGTCCCGATCTCCGGGTCAAGGACTGGGAAATCGAGGTAGAAGTGAACGCCCTTATGCCCTGAGAGCGCTGCCCGCCACACATCGGAGTGGCCGCTTTCTACAAGCGTTCGGGCAAACGGATTAATCGCCAGCTTCAGGAGCTTCGTCATATCCGCTCGCCACGCCGACCGATCTGCTTCGCCTGGAGACGACGGGCGACCGTACATCCCACCTGCCGGAATGTCGAAGTCGAACATCAGCGTGTCAACGTCGGGGATTCCACCCTCCGTCGTGTGACCACGGGGGAAGCCGTACACCGAGATGTACGCAGGCTCATCGGACATAGCCGACACCTTACGCACCGCCTCGGTGGGGCCTTCCGCCGTACTTTGTGACTTTCCGATACGGCGGGGATACGAGGTTGCCCACTCTGCGAGCGTTTCGTTGAGGTAGGGATTCATCGTCGTAATCATCGGCTAAGTGTTCCCTGCGTAGAGCCACCATCAGCCGGCTCAGGTTCGGGCTCAGGCTCTATATGCTGGTCTTCCGATAACGGAGCATCGTCGGTCTCGTCAGACTTACCGTACAACGGCGTCGACAGAACCTCTTTCAGCTCGTCTTCCGATTCAGCCAGCTCGTCTTCGAGCGACGTGTCTTCGAGGATGTTGACCGTCTCACCAGTAATCGGGTGCGTGACGATCATCGCCTCGGGGGAACAGTACCGCTCAACGTACTTTTCGGCCTGATCTGCCGGGAGAGTCGCCCGAACAGTCTCGGCGGCGATCTCGACGACGCCCTCCCAATCAATCTTGGACTTGTAATCCATATAGGAGGCCATCGGAGACGCCTGCCACGTAATCGGGCTATCGTCGTGACGGATCACGTAGCCCTTCGTGAACATATTTTCCAGCGAGCGTCGAACGTCGCGGTCAGTCACGTTGTGGCCGCCTTGGATCAGCATTTGCTGAATCTCAGCGACGGTGTACGACGACGGCTTTTCGCGCAGGAGGCTCAACACCTCAATGTCGTGGCCGCGAAGGTTGAGTGCTGATCGGAGCATTTTCTCTCCGAAAATCGCCATCGCATACCAGCAGTCAACGGGGGTGACAATCATCACCCGATCCCCGCCATCGAGGAACGTCAGCATCCGTTCGGCGTGGTGGTACAGCGCGACCGCCCGCATAAACTTGAACAGGCGTTGATTGTCGCGCCGGGCCTCGTTGAACATCGGCGGGATTACCTCAGCCTCCGCGATTGCCTCAGCCGCCGGGTTCCAGAAGGTCGCCATTGGCTTCTCGCTCTCGCGGCGGGTGCGGAATATCTCGGCGGTCTCGAAGACGCCGGTCATATATTCGCGGATTTCCCGAGCTCGATCTTCGCCCACCGAGTGCTCGAACGTTCGGGCCTCAACAGCGGCTTGAAGCGCCATTACCGCCTCGGTCTGTTCACGGGAGCCGTCCGATGTGAGGATCAGCGCCCGGTTCTTGATCTCGGCGTAGTCGTTGAGGTTAATGTCCTCGTTGTCGGTCGCAATCTGGAGGATCAGCGTGGCCGGCGGGTCAATCGTTTTGTCGACGACTTCCCCAAGGGTCACGTCAGTCACCTTCCGGTTTGAGGGCCGACCGTCACCGTGGTCTTTCAGAATCGGCTCCCACGTTTTCTCCATCGAAGCCAGATCGCCCCAATTGTGGACAGGGCGCTGGTTCATTTTGTCGAACTCGTAGTAGAGCGCGGTTTCCGAAGCGGTCGTCGGCACCGTGTAGACGAGGTTTTCGTGGTTCGTGAACGTCGAGGACGCCGAGTTGACGCTGTGGGTCTTACCGGACGACGAGGGGCCGTCGAAGATAATCAGGCCGCCCATCGGCATCGCCAGCGCCAACGTGAGCAAGTTGTGTTCCTCCCCCGCGGTGGGGTAGTCCTTCGCCAGTTGCAGAACCTCGTAGAGCGACGGGACAGCCGGTGTCTCGCCGTCACTCATCGCTGTCGTCGCCCTCCTCGGTCAGTTTCTTGGCGAGGATGCGAGACATTAGATTGCGCTCGGCGTTCTCACGGACGAGCTCGCCAAGCTCCTTCGAGACGGCTTCGAGATCGTCGTCGTCATCGAGGGTTGCGGTCACGGACTCAAACACTTCGACGGGCTCGAAGCGTTCGAGCTGAATTTTACGGCCATAGCTGGCGGTATATTCTGTTAGTTTCATTTCGGGTTCAGGAATTTCTCTGGAGTCGATTCAGCTCACAACCGCCCGCCGATTACACGGTGAAAGTTACCCCCGGAATACGGCGGAAGGCGGCGAGGATCGGGGAGGTGTGGTCAGCACCCCCGACGCTCAGCCTCAGCGGTTGTGGATTTCTTGAAGGATCGTTTCTTCGCCCACCGCGTCGATCATCTCGCTCGTCAGCGGCGAGTCGGCGTTGTCAGCCGTCTCGTAGAGCTGGTCGAGGATCGTCGCGTCGTCCTCCACGCCGAAGGTAGCCATCGCACGGATGAATCCATCGACGGGGCCGGGGAGCGCGTCAGCGGTAGGCTCAGCGGCTTCCGCCGTGGTCGCCGTCACGGTTGCCCCACCGTCGGTCTCGACGCCGGGGGTCTGCTGGACGGGAGCGCCCACCGAGTTGTCCATCACGACCTGCGCTCCGGTAACGAGGTCGATCAGAACCGGATAGTGGAAGTCGTACTTGTCGCCCTCACGAATCTGCTTGAAGTACGCCACGTCCACCCCTTCGAGTTCTTCCCGAAGGGTGAGCGGGGTCGAAATCCAGTCCGTCAGCGTGTCCTCTTGGAGAACCGCCGCCTCGCCATGTTCGCTCAGGAGCTTCACGAGGCGCTTTGCCGACGAACTCGGCTTCTTCGCACCCTGTTCCCACATAATGATGTTGCCCACCTCGTAGGCATCGTCAGACTCGACAAACTCGCCGTCGACGTAGACAGCGGTGGAGTCCGGTTCACCCGAGATCGGGTCGGACGACAGCGCCGCCGCAACAGGAGCGTAGTGGTACGTCTCGCGGAAGCTCTCGGAGTGACGCTCCGGAGCATCGAGCACGCCGAAGTCCTCGCCGTCGAGGAAGCCGAGCGCGTTCCACGAGAACAGCTTTACCTTTCCGGGCTTATCCTTCCGCTCCATCAGAACGCCATCCACGAGGGTTACGTCGTCCATCACGAAGCCGACGGACTGCCCGCCAGCGTTCCCGACCACCAGCCGCCCGACGTATCCACGGATCGTCGTCTCGGGGGTGATCGAGAAGTTAATGTCGTTGTATTCGTTGTCGTTACCACTCTGGCCGCCAAAGTTGTATTTGGACATTGTTGTGTGATCTCCTATCGGAGAGAAGACGCCGCCAAAGAACGGCGGCTGAGAGAGACGGGCGTGGTCAGCGCCCGCAGAGTCGAGAAAGAACCGCAGACCGCAGACACAGAACGTAAAAACCGAGTCAACGCCCCCGTGGAGGGGGCAGAGCTACCCCGAGGAATCGAACCTCGGGTGGGGGAACCACCCGTAGCTACCGAAGAACTATGCACAACCAAGAGCGGTCAATGAGCAATACTACTCGTCAGCGTTACGTGTCTCAGAACCCCGAAGCCCCGGAGGAATCGAACCTCCTTTCAGCACCAGCGGCGGATACGGCTTCGAGTGTTATTGGGGAAAGTTGAATTGGGGGTCAGGTTGGAGCGTGCGCCTGTGATCGCACGTACCGACCGAACGGTGGACACCGAGGAGAAGTGACAACCTCGCGTCCACAGGGGCAAACGCTGGAGTCGAACCAGTCAGAGCGCCAAGTCGCTCCGCCGCCTTTTTGTCCTCACTATACTATTCGTTGGAAACATCTTAAAGATTCCTCAAATCTGTCCGTCTGAGGAAACGGGAGTAGCATACTGCCCGCACCTTTATCCACTTCTGAAAGTGATTGGTAGCGTGGTATGCGGGTAAATGACAGACAATAAACTTAGGCCGTACAAGATATGCCCGTTCTGCGGCGAGCGAGTATTCGCCCGTGGGCTATATCTCCACGTTCTCAATACCCCCGACAAGGCACACGGCGGGGAAGACGCTGTTCCCGACGGGTTCAGCGCCAAAGACGTTGAAGACCAGGGAAAAGCGGCCAAAGATGTTACTGACACATCCGACAACCACGCCGATCTCAACGTAATGTGCAAGTTCTGCGGGGAAGTCTACCCCGACAAAGAAGAACTTGGGAAACACCTCTCGCTGATGAAACGGGTTGACGACCCGGTTCACCCGGAGAAAGCAACGCCGGACACCGCTGGATTAAGTGTCCCTGAGAATACCTCTCCGGTTCGCAGATCGCCACGTTTCCAGGTCAGCGCCGATAATCCAATGGCGCAATTTCGCAGAGAACGCGCCGCAAGCCAGACTCCAGACGAGCTCAAATTTGTGCCACTTGAGGAGCTTCTGGAACTCAGAGATTGGGCACGGGAGCGAGAAGGGCAATCTGGAGCATACGTCAAGGTTGCCAGCAAACTGGACGACCTCGTTGAAAAATACGGCTGACGTATGGCGGAAGGCGGCGACGATCAGAGGCCGCCGTCACACCCCTAATTGCTCCTTCAGCGTCTCGCTGTCGTAGTCCCTATTTTCAGTCCACGAGGAGAGCTGTTCAGCCAGCTCGATGATCTCCACGATTCCCTCGGCAGTCTCGTGTTCATCGTCTTCGAGAAGCGGGTAGATACCATCGAGAAACAGCTCCATATCCTGCGCTAAGGCCAGCGAATACGGGCCGATAATCTCGCAGATTCGAGCTATGTCGTCGCGTCGGGTGATCGTGACGATGAAGTTCCCGGCGTCGGTCTCACGGACGTTCGAGTAGATGCTGTTTTGGATGCACCAGTCGTCGAAGAACGCCATCACGATCTCCCGGTTGATCCGCACTCGGAAGTCGGTGTGTATCCCGAATCCGTGGCGGGTCTGTTGGTTCTGTTGGGCGCTTACACTCAGGCTTCCTCGGGTGTCGAGGAGGCCGGCAATGTAAGCGGTAGTCACCGCACTCTCGTCGTCTACCATTGGTTGTCGTAACCATTTGAAGGGGGATATTTGTATCTTCATTGCTGTCTGTGCTACTATGATTCTCTCAGACGGACGAATTTTAGATAGCTTTATACAGTCTTAGAGCGTCTATTAGGTAGAGAACAACCGTGAGAGGGTTCTCTGTCTGATACCTCTGGTAGTAATCTATTCGTTAGACTACTCTCTCTAAGACTACTACCTATACTACTCTCAGTAGACTACACTCTAAGGAGACTACTCTCTAAGCAGACTACATTGGAGGAGACACCTTCCGCCCTATTACAGGAGGAGAGTAATCTCCTATAATATAGTATAGGTAGCAATCTCCTCGGCCTCGGTATTTCGACTGCATCCTCTCGATTTGCGTTGTCTCCCCTATCTCCGATGCCTTTCGACGAATTATCTGAAGAACCGTTAGTCTCGCCGGACACCAAGAACGCCACCAAGTTCCACCCGTCCGAAGCACCCGCTGAACAGGAAGCCTACTGGAAGCGCCTCGCCGGTTACAACTCTGGCGTCTACAACGGCTACTGGGAAGATTCGACTGAAATCCGACGCCTCGACAATCTCGGTGTCTTCGACGCAATCAGCTCGCAACTTGAGCTGACTCCATACCAGAAGCGAACGGGACGGATGCACTTTGACGAGCTGAATATCCGAGCGTTCGGCTACTCCGTTGAGCTGATCGTCTTTGCCGTTTGCGTTATCGTCACCGCCGAAGATGGTCGGCGCTACTCCCCGAGGGCCGCCCCCGAGAATACCGACGCCGAGTTTGCCCGAATTGCTGACTCTCTCGATCTCCGCCCGAAGCTCATTGAGCGAGCAATCGGCGCAGTCCGAGGTGAGATTGATGCGTGAGACCGACTTCCGCATCATTACTGACACCAGAGAAAAGCTCCCTTACGACTTCGTGACCCACCGTGGCTCCATCAACCCCTCCGCCCTCGAAACCGGCGACTACACCATCGACGGATTCGAGGACGTATTCGCCGTTGAACGCAAGTCGCTGTCCGATCTTCTTCGGACGGTGACGTGGGGCCGTAAGAACTTCGAGGCCGAGCTGGATCGAGCCCAACACCTCGCTGAGTTTGTCGTCGTCATTGAGGCGTACCCCGACGATCTCAAAGATCACATCGAGGAATATGGGCGGAAGGTCCACCCCAATTCCATCTTCGGCTCGCTCAAAGCGTGGGAAGAATACCGGGGAATCCCGTTCCTCTGGTGTGGCTCCCGCGAGAACGCCGAACAGGTGACGCTCGATCTTCTCACCGAGTGGCACGAGACCTACGGCGTTGAGCTCTCGTAGTCGTAATCGTTGAGAACCCGATTTTTCGCACACGACCGGCAGGCAAACGCTTTCCGCCCGCCGGAATCGTGCATACTCCACCCATCTTCTGTTTCATATAGTGGCATCCCGTTTAACCGAGGGCCACCGCAGAACGCACACGGAGTCATTACTTCGTCCCAATCAGTCGGTTCGCTTTCTCTCTTGCTTCCTCGCTCATCGTGTAGTACGGGTGGCGACTGGCCCACACCCGCTCGATAAACTCGGTCCCGCAGGGATCGCAGAAGGCCAGCTCTTTTTCCTCGTCGACAATCACCGCTCTATCTCCACACGTCTTGCACCAGTCGAAGTTTAGGTCACTCATAATGCACCCCACCAACGGGGCAGGCTCCCGGCGGCTGTCGAGACCGCTGGTGCGCTACGTGCGCCGGGAGCGGAAGGGGAAGGAGGATGGATTGGCTACGAGCCGGAGGCCGTCACCGGGCCTCGTAGCGCCCTACTCAGCGTCGCCTTCCTCCATCGCCATCAGCAGGTTGTTAATGCGGTCCTCGCGGGCCTCGAACTCGGCCTTACGCTCGCGGAGGCTCTGGCTGTACCGTTCGACGGTCGCCAGCCCGCGTTTCTGGTTGAACGACAGTTCGCCCCCGTTCCGGACTTCAGCACGGCGACGCTCGCGCCGTTCGTACTCTGCCTCAATGACTTCCATCGTCTCGGCAGGGTTGTCGAGAATCCTCCGGGCCGTGAAGTAGTAGTCTTCGAGCTGGCCGTCCTCGGACTTCCCGCGGAACGAGTGAGTCAGCGCGTAGGTCAGCCCGGAGTGAAGCACCCACTTATTCAGCCGGTTGCGAGACCCATCCTCGGTCTGCCCGCGAGCCTTCGCGTCCTGGGCCGCCGCGTTTGCCAGATACTCGGGAAGACCGAGTAACTGGTAATACTCGGAGACAGAGTACGGAAGCTCAGCGAAGTTCATCTCGATTTCGAGGGCTTCGCTGATTAGCTCAAGCAGGTAGTCGCGGATCGCGCCCATCTGATCGAGCAGGTCCATAATCCAGCCGTGGTACTCCGAGGGCTTGCCGACGTGTCGCCGGCTCATCTTTTCGGTCAGCGCCCGGAAGCTGTTATCGCATTGCGTGTCGTAGGCGAAGCCCCGAGCGTACAGCGACATTGAGCCGTCGAAGCTGTTGCCCGTCTGAATCCCCACGTAGAGCGGCTGGCGGCCTCCCGGCGGGTACACCAGCTCGTCGGTGAGGTAAATGTCGCCGTGGACCTTCCGCCCGTAGTCGTAGACACGGAACTCCCCGATAATCGCGTCGTTGAGATCAGCGTCCTCGAAGGCGTCGGCCCACGGAGACCACGCCTCAACGGGATTGATGATGGTGTACCGCTCACTCGATACGGCATACACCATCGCGTCGCCGTTCTCAACGTCTCCCGCCGTGAACGCCTCAGCGAGTTCCGGGTTGACGACCGCGTTCGCCGTGCTGATCGGGATGTTGTGTTCACGACCGGGGTTGAACGGGTTTGCCACCTCGATCTCGCTCGTGGTAGCCGTCGGGAGCTGGCGGATCGCGTCTGAGAAGGACAGCTCCGGGCGGTCGGTGAGATCGAGCTTCCCGAGGATGCTCTCGGGCATCTCCATCTGGAAGTTGTCGAAGGCCGTCACACCTGCGAAGGGGATCGTGTAGTGTTCGTTCAGCGTTACACCGGCATCGCTCTCTGCGTCGTTGTGGTCACTCATAGTTGGTTTCGGGTTCAGGTTCCCCCTACCGTCGGGGGAAAGCGTCGCCGGGGAGTTGCACCCCGAAACCGCTACTCGACGCTCAGCTACACAGCGCCCATCCACATCGGCAGTAAACGCACCCGCCTTCAGGGATCAGATGGGGATTCCTACACGACGGACACCGCTCAGGGATTCTCACGGGCACCCTCCAAGTCCGAAGACCGCCGAAACGTAGACGTACATCAAGACCACCGAGGCAATCCCGAGGGTCAGACCGATGTTGGTCACGTCGAAGGCGTCCATTAGTCGGCCTCGCGTTCGGGGTAACGCTCCATTAGCGCCTCCACTTCCGCCATAATTCGGCGCTCAGCATCCTCCTGACTCGACTCGTCGGTGGGATCAAAGACTCGCATTACGCGGGTGGAGATTCGCTTCAGCTCGTTTATTTCGTCGTCGCGCTCCTCGCAGAGCGAAAGCACCGCGACGTGTTCTTTCGGCGGAAGGCCGGCGGTGTCGACGATCAGCTCGTAGAAGCGGTCGACGTGCTGGTTCGCCCACACCCGCCGGGAAGCGGGATGGTGGTAGTAGCCACCCTTCGAGAGTGGCCGAGACACCTCGCCCACCGACCATCTCCAGCCGTTCGGAAGATCGGCGCTACTACTACTACTCATTTCGCACTTCCTGATCCGCCTTCTCCAGCCGCTCGATGGTCTCTTGAAGATTGGCGTCGAGTGCCCGAGCCGACTTCGCACCCGAACACGCCAGCCGGGTAATCGCGGAGAGGTGGAGAATCGCCTGCCGAACTTTCGTATCCCGGTGCGTATCTCCGAGGGCGTACCGAGCTGATTCAGCGGCGTCGATGATGGTCTCAAACTCCGCCTCCATTTCTCCGACGTGGCGCTGTCTATCAATGCTCAGCTCGTCGGCCAGAATCCGGGGTTTGAAACTCATCGCGCCCTCCGCCCGCTCCCGTGATTCCGCGAGATTCGGAGCGCCGAGTGGTAGCGAGACGGCCAGTATTGGGTCGGGTAGAGGTTCTTCAGCGTGCTGTTCGTCACCGATTGGTAGTTGGTCATTTTCCGCATAGGGTTCAGGTTTCAGCCCCCTTCCAGGGGCAATCCGATTCGGGGAGTCGAACCCCGAGGTCGCCACTATCGGATAGGTCGGTTGAGGGCCGAGATCAGCAGGAAACTAATTCGACGCTGACAGCATCCCGATCAACGTTGTAATACTCAATCCCACCCGCTTCGAGCTGAGCGTTCGTTAGATTATGTGCCAACCCGAACGCCACAAACTCGTTCGGTGCGACAACTTGCTCAACGACTTCGAGAACACCGCGCTCGTCTAAGACCTCGACGGAATTAGCGTGAAGTAACTCCTCTATCGCCGCATCCATATATTCAGGCAAAACGAACACGAGTACCCGCACCTCATAAATCGGATTCGACTTCATAGGTGGTCAACCTCAAAGAGCGCACTTCCGAAGCCGTCGTTGTCGCCCGGATAGAACGACAGCGACCACCCCATCTCGTAGTAATCGGTGTCGTATTCCGGGGGGTGCCAGTACGATCCTCTCGATGTTCGGTAGGTCACGCCCACGTCGAAGCGCCCGAGGAACCGGATTCCCCATACGCGCTCTCTATCCGTGATAGTCTCGTAATTCTCGAAGTCGTCTCGGAGATCGTAGACCGGGGGGACGGATTCATTTTCGGCCCCATCGGGAAGCGCCAACTGAACGTCCTTGTTTCGCAGGACTTCGGGCGCGATTGAGAACGCCACGTCAGCGATGGTCTTCAGCGGGATTTCGACGGTCTCCACTTCGGTCTCAGATTCAGGCTCAGGTTCAGGGGTAGGGTCAGTTGTCATTTTCAATTCCTCCAAAGAGGCGGAACCGCTCTCCGAGGAGCGGAAGTTCGTTGTCAGCCGGAATCCGAACGACACCAATAATGTCGTCGGGGCTAACGTACACGCCGCGGTCGCCGGACTGGATGTGAACGCGCTTCGGGCCGACCGAGCGCACGGTGCCTTCGGCCTCCTCGCCGTCGTAGCTGAATCGGACGAGAAGCCCTGGCTTCAGCTCAACGCGTTTCTCGGTCATTTCAGCTCGGCCTCGGCCAGCGGGTCAATTAGGATGGTCGCGTTGCCAGCGATTACTCGGTCGCCTTCCTCCGTAACTACTCGAACGTCACACGAGTAATTCCCGCCGCCGAGATCGACGACGATCTCCGCGACGCCAGTCAGCAATTCACCGAACGGAACGGGCTTCAGGAAATCGAGTTGCTGATCGAGGAACACCACAACTGCGTCGCGGGTTCCGAATTTCGCCAGCGCCGCCGAGATCAGCGAACTGGTTAACGCGCCGTGAACGATGTTCTCACCGAATCGAGAGCGCCGCCCGGTCGGAACGTGGAGGTGGAGTGGGTTACGGTCGCCGGAGAGATCAGCGAATAGCTGGACTTCCGGTAGGTCGAATCGGGTGCTGTGGGTTCGGGTCTGTCCTTCTTCTAAGTGGTCTACTGCAAAGCTCATTTTGGGTTCAGGTTTTAGGTCATTGGTCGACAGGCGGTACTACTCGGCGTCCAAGTCGTCGACTCGTCGGATGTTCAGGTTGCGAACTCCGAGATCGACAGCCCGGACGGTGAATAAGTCGTGAGCAATTTCGACGTGGCTTACCCCCTCGACTAATTCAGGATCAGTCAGCTCGCCAACGGTCAATCGCTCCGACGTATCCAGCGCAGTTGTCAAACACGACACCACCAACGCAAGCGATTCGCGGTTGATGTGGGGGGAGTCGTGTTCTGGTACTCGACTCATAGCTGTGGGTTTATCTCATCCTCATTCCCCGGTTGATATTCGCGTGGGGAAAATCGAGGCCGGGGCGCGACTCCCGGCGGTTACGCTACTCGATACCGCCTCGAATTAGTCGCTTAGTCCCACCGTCGAACGCCGCCCTGCCGTTCCAGCGACGCGACTTCCCGACCGTGGGTAACGACGCGGTGCCACCGCTCGCGGAGGTTAATCATCGGGTGGTCGCCCCCGGTGTGGCGAACCGTACCCCGGATGTAGCCGCCGACCACGGTCTCACCATCGTCGTCGTAGATCGGAGCGAAGTCACGCGGAACGTGCCGCCCCAGGAGCGCCGACGCCGGGCTGTGATTGAAGCCAAACGAGAGCGGGAGAATCCGCCCGTCAAAGTAGGTCACGCCGGTATCGGTGTCTCGAATCCCGAGGCCCGCCCCAACCTTCGTCGGCTCGTAGTTGCCCGCCGGGAAGCTCGCCGGGGCCTGTTCCACGTCGTCGACGGTCTCGGTGAGAACGCCCTTAGAGAGCGGCTTGAAGATAGGGACGTCTTCTGGCTCGAAATCCTCGTCCATCGGAATGAAGAACCACTCGCCCTGCCGGATAATTTGGTTGCCCCGGCGGAGCGCCCACAGCGATGGGCGACCTTCGTAGACACTCATCCCCTCGGCCTCGGCTTCGCGCACTTCCGCTGGAGTCAGCAGATCGAGCGCATCATCCATCACGCGAATATTCTCCATTTCCTCGGGTTCGAGGCGGAAGGCGAACCGCCCGGTGTTTTCGCGGGTCACGTTCGCCGTCTTATCCCGACCGACGACGTAGCCGAAGCCCTGGGAAAACTCGACGAGCTTCACGCCGCTTCCCGCTCGAATCCCGACAATATCTTCGAGGCGTTCGCCGCGCTGGAGGAACCCATCGAGCGAGGTGAGCGGAAGTTCGCCGTGCGCTCGGGGAGCTGGCGACACGTAGGAGTAGAATCCCACCGCCCAATCCTCGTCGTTGTTAATCACGAGACCGTTGTGGGTGCGAATCGCCGCAATCGTCCGGTGGTGCATCAGCCGCCCGGAGCCGTCGACGTTCTGCCGCCCGGTCATCGACTGCCCAGAGTTCCACATCGCCGCGTTGTCGCCCCTCGTCATTTCGTGGGCCGGGAATTGCATATCGCGCCACGCCTTCGCCACGTCGGTCTGGCTGGAGTGAACCGCCTTCCCGGTCACTTCGTAGTCGGGGTGAATCAGCTTCCATCCGTAGGCCGTCTTTGCCCACTTGCGGTCGGGCTGAATGTCATCGAGCAGGGCGATTGCGTCGCCAATTCCCTCGGGAAGTTCGGCGGCGTAGAAGGCTTCGAGGTCTTCAGCAGTCGGAAGTTCGAGGCCGGAGAGATCGAGACGGATTTCCACGTCGTTGTTGGTCTGATTGTTGTCGTTGCCGTAGCTACCGCTGGTCTGGTCGTACATTTTGGTTTTCAGGTTCAGGTTTCAGCCGGCCACCCGAAGCCGGCGCTCGGTTCTCAATCCTTCCCCCTGCTTTTTCGGGGGATGCGTCGTCGGGGAGTCGAACCCCTGTATTTCCACTCGACGCTATTTGCTTAATCGCTCAGTCCCACTCCGGTTCCTGAATTTCCACGATGCCTATCAGCCGGTCGGCAAAGTGGAGGAAATCTTCTCGGCGTTCGTCGTCGTCCCACGTCGAGATGTATTCCCGGTAGTCTTTCAGCACCGACAACAGCAGGTTGTATTCTTGCTGGTACTCTACGTCGATTACTATTGGGTAGGATTCCATCTTAGGATTCTCTATCAGTAGGAGACTCTAATGAGGAGACTCCGTGGTAGGAGAGACCTTCCGCCCTATTACAGGAGGAGAGTATTCTCCTATATACTATACAGCTATACTACTACAACGCCGAATTGAGCGAGATTAATTCGCCCTCGTAAATCAGGTACGCCGTTGCGGGACGAGCGCTGTCGTATAGAATCGTTTTCTCGTTCGTCAACGGCTTCGAGCTGATCGGCGTCGGTTCATCAGTTGGATTGTCGGGATTAGGTTGCATTGTCGCTTTCTCCGAGGTACATCGCTGAACGCCCGTCTTTCAGGGAATAGATTTGCCAGACATAGATCGCCCCCCGAGAATCTTTGACTCGCTCCATCAGGGAGAACGGCATATCCGCATACTCCCCTTCAACGAGGAGGAGATTCTTGTAGCGGTCGTCGTATTCCATCCGGCGAATCCGCGAGCTGTCCTCGAAGGATTCAACCAGCTCATTGAGGAGTTTGCGCCCCATCAGATCATCACCTCAGCGTCGTCGTCGAGATCGGGGAAATCCAGCCGGACTTGAATCGTTCCGGTGTCTTCGTGGAAGTAGCGAATGAACAGATCGCCCACCGTGAATCCGGTCTCAGCGGCGGCGGCGAGGAAGTGGAACGCCGACGTATTTCGCCCGTTGAGATACAGGTGAATCCGAGCGTTGTGATCGTTCTCGGGATTGCACAGCATTACCGCTCCCTGATCGGCGTATTCCGCGCCGTCGTCGGGGGTGATCGGGTTGACCGTATCCTCGAATTGATCGAGAACAGTCACATCGAGGTCGCGGTTGTCGAAAGCTTCCAGAAGGTTCCAGAAGATTTGTCGTCGCGTCTTTTCGCCGTCGTTCATCGTGGTCGTGGTCGTCATTTTTGGGTTCAGGTTTCGGTGTTGGTCGTGATTTCAGCTCGATTCAGTAGTCGTCGAACAGCTCGAAGTCCTCGATCTCCTCGGAGTCCTGAATTTCCTCAACGTGGAGGCCGATTTCAACCTCGGGGAAATCCATCAGGCCGACAGAGCCGTGAACAAACGAGGCGTCGGTCACGATCTCCTCGATTGAGAGACCCTGATCTCGGAGGTACGCGATTGTCCCCGGCAATTCACAGTCCGGTAGGCCGTCGACGCCGAAGGATTCAGCCCAATTCGAGGCGTCGTATTCCAGAACGCGCCGGGCAAATTCGGAATCGGTAGCCACCAGCTCGAAGAAGTCGCGGGCGGTGAGCGTCCCGCCGAAGATTTCAGAGGAGTATTCAGCCGTCGGTTCCACAGGTTCGGTGGTAGGCTCGGTTGCCATCTTCTATTCCTTCCCCCATTTGGGGGAGGCCCCGCGGCGGGAGTCGAACCCGCCGAGTTACAACCGGCTCCTGATATTTCGGAACCGGGGAGTTCCTTTCGGGGCAGAGTTTCCTTTCGGGCACTCAACCAATCACAAACGTCGACCGAAGTCGCTGGCCTGATTTCAGGCCAAGCCCCGACCGGGGTGTGAATCCCGGCGGTCACTTATCGGGGCAAAATCCGGTGGAAGCGCGGTTGTCTATCGGAGCCAGCCCGGATCGGAATGGGCTTTGTCCTGCTTGTCGTAGAACGCTTCCGCGATTGCCAGCTCAGCCTCGTGCTGGAGGGTCCACGTCATTTCTTCGCCGTAAATCGCCTTCGCGTCAGCCGCTTCAATTTCGTAGCTCATTGGTCTAAGGGTTCAGGTGTATCGTTGATCGTTGGTTGTCGGTCGGTTCTTATTCGAGGTTCTTCAGGGCTTCAGCGGCCATCTTGATCGCTTCGGCGGCGGCGCTGATCGCCTCGGCCTTCGCCATTTCGGCGTCGGTGGTTCCGGTGGTCGTGTCGGTCGTCTTGGGTTCAGAGGTAGGTTCGGGTTCCGGTTCCGGCTCAGGTTCCGCGAACATCATTTCGTCGGTCTCGATTTCGGCCTGCTGTTGGTGGCGGAGGCAGAAGCCGTGGTCTTTGGCTTCGGCGGTGCAGGGTGCGCCGGCCTTCTTGCCTGATAGGTACAAGCCGTTGCAGGTGTCGGCGGGTTCCGGTTCGGGTTCGGCGACGGGTTCCGCCGGAGTTTCACCGAGGATTTCGTCTTTCAGGAGCTTTGGCAGTTTGAAGTCAGCCCCGACGAACAGCCGGTCGGAGTATTGATCCGTGATTCCGAGCGCCCTGATTTCGTCGTCGGTGATTTCGCGGGCTTTGATCGTCGTCGGGACGGGGTGGGCCAACTTGTAGGTCCGAAGGTCACCCTGATTCAGCGCCCTGAAGTCGTCTTGGATTTCGCGCTTTGCCCGCCGGGTTCGCATCGCCAGCCGTCCGACTTGCTGTTTCGCGCCCTTTCCGTCGACCGACTTCGCCAGCCGGTTTAGGAGCCACTCAGTACCGCACACGACATTGTATGCGTCGCCAGCCGAGACAGGTTCGGGGAATTTGGCCCGAGCGTTTTTGAGCTGGATTTCTTCGCGGGTTTGTTCGTCGTGGATGGTCGGGGAAGTCGCGGGTTCGGTGTTCTCAGGTGATTCAACAGCCAGCAGGGTGTCGTATTTGCTCATAGCAGTCACTTTTGGGTGGTCGTTCGGTCGGTACGTCGGTCGTTTCCCCTGATTTTTCGGGGAAGGCCCGCCGGGGGAATTGAACCCCCGCAAGTCCAAACGCGGGCTTATCCAGCCAGTCTCGAATTGGGATATGTGGTCGTCAAAGGCATATCCCACCGGGGCGCGGCGCTTTGATTATAGCGGTTCGCTAATCGCGGGTTTAGCTTCGCGTTAGGCTTTACGTCGCGTGGTACACTTCCCGTCGCCCGTTCGACTTCCCCGGTTTCTACCCGGTTTCACGTCGCGGCGCTTTTTGGGAATCACTCACGCGCCCGGTGGTCGATCCCACCGTCGCCCGTCCTAATGCTGATTTAACTCACTTCCGGGGGCTTTGTATCGCCCGTCCGGTCGCAAGAAATCGCCCGCTTTGGCGTATGTAGGCTCGGCGTATTCCAGCCGTTTTGTCCCTGAAATCCCCGACGCCCGTTGCGCCGATCCTTTCAGGCTTACTTCCCCGCCCGTCCTACGCGGGGGTTTTCTTTGGGGGGCTTTTCACCCCAAAGGTCACTCCGATTTGCCCGGTCGTCGTCGGGGGTGCCACCCCCGCCCGAGTTTCCCGAGCAACCGTTCTCCCGCGGGGGCCTCGTCCGGTAAAGTCAACCGTTGCCCCCGAGGGGATAGCTGAACAGATGTTGGAAGATAATATAAACGTTGTGGTAGTCTGCAATCCTGACACTTGGGGGTGCAAAGAAGCTGAATACGGCAGTTTGGAGCTTTGTCGCACTTACTGATGGGGTTACGGTAAGATTCGACTTAGCATTAGTTGCAGTCTAAGTCAATGATGTAACAAAGGGGTTGTGGTCGGACTGGAGGAGAGTGATGGAAAGGCCGTACAAAGTCGGAGACGGCGGGTTCCGCCGGAATCTGGGTTTGTGGGATACAGTCGAAAGGCCCGGCGGGGCTGAATCCGGGGGATAAGGGCTTTATACAGTCGTTTTAGTGGTTGTGAGATACAGCTATATAGGTGGCTAAGTGTAAGTGAACGGTGGGAAACGCTGTCGACGGGGGTTTGACTTGCCTTTCCTCTCAATTGACGGGCTTTTAGAATCCTCGAAACCTGATTCTATGGACGGTCTTTCACCTCTGATCCCACCGACTTACCGTAACCCCGAAATCCCTGCAACAAACGACTTGCTTCCAGCTCGAATCCGATTGCGGTAATCCGGCGGAAGCCCGCCGAAAAGGGGTTTCACGCTTTCTGCTACTGGGTTACGGTTAGTCGTCGACGGGTTACGCTAACGGTCGAGGAGGCTGGATAGAAGGGGGTGGATACCGGGGTGGTCGACGGATACGAGGAAGGGTTACGACACCGATCCCTGCTCGCACGCGGGAAGGATACGTTAGCCGCTCACAGGATTTCAGAAATTTCGGAACCCGTTATCTGTTCTTTCTATCATCCTTCCATTTCTATCGCCCTCTGCTGGTTTACGCACCTCGCGCCCGCGCACGCAATGCGTTAACGCGCAAAACGCGTAATGCGTACACGCAATTACGTATACGCAATGCGCGTAAATTGGCGTTTCAGGGGCTCTAACCCCAAGATTTATATTTCTATGTCAATAAAGTAGAATTAGAATGGCTACCAATGAGATCCGAGTAAGTAGTGCGAAGAACCGGCGTTCCAATCAAGCGATAGCGGGCAGATTAGAGAATCAAGATCGAGGCTCTGTGGATCGGGACAGGTCGATACTGCCCATCACAGATCACGCTCGTATGCGATGGGCAGAGCGAGCTTCTGATGCAGAATCAGATATTGAGACAGCATTGGTCCGATCCATCCCAGTTGACGCTCCCCAGAGAGAGTGTGATAGCGCCCGGCTGTACGCACCGTGTGATGTGGTGTTCAGGGTTCAAGATGGGAAAATTACCAGCGTGTGGCCAGCCAATTATGACACTCTCGCTACTGATGATCTCGGGCGGTGTGAGAAATGTGAAAATCTCGAACGGTTCACCGGAGTTGAACAAATTTGTCGCTGGTGCAGAAGTCACGCGGCAACTATAGAAATGGCGAATGGAGTAACAGTACGGTTCAATGGGGAGAAGTAGCATGGCGTTTACTGTTCCAGTAAAGGACCTGGCAGAGGTCAAGCCGACCGGGAATTACGTTGTTGTGAAGGCGTGGGTGAATCATATACGAGATCTCAATTCTCCTGTTCCCTATCAGAAGGGAATTCTTGGGGATGACTCCTCGTGGAATATTGAGCCGAGAAAATTCGTCGTATACGACTCTGATTTGCGACTCGAAAAAGGGAACAAGTATCGAATCTTCGGGCGGGAGCGAGGGTACGAAGATCTGGATGAGATTCAGATTGAAATTGGCGACGCCGACCACGTTACTTTACTCTACGAAGGAAAATAGGTGCTTGGAAATTTCTATAGTTGCAGAATTTGACAATATTGTTCGGCTGCGCGTGAGATCGGATTTTGGCGTCGGGTCGAAAACTGCTATATAAACTTGACTATTTTCAGCACTTCAGATACCGATAATAAGCTATTTAGTATATAAAGGCGGCTGAGATATATAAACCGTTGTGTATTAGTAGGGGTAGGAGTGAAGAAGTTGGCCCTCCGGGTTAACACCTCGACTCCACTCCCCTCTGACCTTTCCTAAATCGCCGTGATCGAGTTCCTCCATTAGTTGAGATAAAACCGTTACCGGATTTAGGAGACAGACTTTGAGCTGACACAAGTCGGGTCAGAGAACGCGAGTAACTGTGAGGCGCTTCCGCCTTAATCTCCTACAATACTCTCCTAAAGAGTGTTCTCGGATTAGAGTGGAAGCTCCGAGTTCTACCTATCGTAAGTCAGCCCTATATTATAGGTAGAAGGTTCGTCGACCGGCTATTCTTTTTGCTGATCGAGCTGTTGCTCGCGGTCTCTTTCACCTCTCTTTCTCACATTTTGCGGTCTCGGTTTCGGTTCTCTGGTCTAATCTGGTTCACTCTGGCGCTCTCTGCGCCCTCTCTGGTCTCACATTCAATCAACCGCCGTTGAGCGGTTTTTCACTACTCAATATGGCTACTACGACTTACAATAACTTCAAGCAACTTCTGCTGAACGGCGGGATCGACCTCGACACGGACACAATTCGCGCTCTAATCATCGACGATTCTGTTTCCTACACGCCGGACATTGACAACGACGTTTACGTTGACGACGTGACTGTGGCGGCCAGCGAAATGAGCGGGACGGGCTACACGCGCAAGACGCTCAACGTCACCATTTCTACGGACAACGCGAATGATCGTGGCGTTGCCGACGCTGACGACCTGAGTTACACCGGCCTCGACGCCGGCACGATCCAGGGCGTGCTGATCTACAAAGAGGTTAGCACTGATTCGGACTCGCCTCTTATTGGCTGGTACGAGTCGTCCGATTTCCCGCTCCCGACGAACGGGGGCGACGTTACGCTCACCATCAACGCGGCTGGCCTGCTGACTCTCGGGTGAGTAAATGGCTTCTCGTCTTTTCGTTCTACCCGAGGAAGGAACCGGAACGGAAAGCGACCCGTTCCGTCCGAAGTATCTCTACGACAACAGCACTCCACCTGCGTTACGACCGGAAGTAACCAAGTTCTACGGCGGCGAGGCGTTCGAGAAGGCGGGACAGGATTGGCACACGGTTCGTGTGTTCTCTGACGACCCGGCAAATCTCGATTGGCTTGAGTCACAACCCGACGTGTACGACATTGATTTGTCCGTCCTCGTCTCTGCACTGAATAGCTCTCCGCTGTTCCCGGTTGACCTTACCCCGCGAGAGTGGGCGCTGTTGTTCTCGAAAATCCTGATGCGGCCCTAATCTGACAAATGCCTACTACGTTAGCAGACTTTGAAAGCGGTAATCTCTCAGATTTTGCTCGTACTGACAATTGGGAAATTTCAGCGTTTAGAAAATCTGGTTCGTATTCGGCATCTGCTTACCAGCCTTACACTTCTCAGGGCCTTGTTTCAGGTAGCGGTCTACCCGCTTTTGACCGTGGTAATTCTCTTGAAGTTTGGGTCTACTACGGAAATTCAAGTTTCAATCCTTCATCCTATTTAAGTATCCTATTTGGTAGGTCAACTACAACCGGAAGGGCGTATCAGGTTTATTTTGATGGGAGTTCTTCAAGAGAAATTGAAATTGTAGGTGACTACACCACAATAGCGTCTCAATATGTGGGAGTTTTGGATTGGGGTTGGTATAAAGTTCAAATAGACTACGACCTCATTGGAGATGGTAAAATCGACGTTACGGTTTGGGACGAGAGCCTTACCGAGATTGCGTCAATATCTGCAACTGATACAACTTATAACGGTTCGTATTGGGGCGTTTCCGGTAGGGGAGATAGACTATACGTAGATGATTTTGTTCTTCTCGACCCCGCTGGTTCACAAGTTGTTACGCTTGATGCCGCGTCTCTGCTTACGAGCGCACAGTCGCTCTCGGCTACCAATTCGGGCGCTGTTCCTACTTCGGATGTAACCCGTGGACTCGTTTCAAAGTGGACGCTTGACGGTGACGGTCTCGATCAAGTAGGTACGCTCGACCCGTCAACGGTGTCTGGTGTCACGTACACGAGCGGGTACATTGACCAAGCGGGGTCGTTCGACGGCTCTGACTACATTGAGTACCCGGCTGATGGGTCTATTCAGACGGCAGATTTCACGATCTCCGCGTGGGCGAACCTCAACAGCGTGTCGGAAGGCACGACGAACATTCAGACTGTTTCAGCCAAGAACCTCGATCACACCGACCGGCAGTTCTGGTTGGTGGAGTGGGACGGTGCGTGGGTCTGTCGTATCGGGTCTAACGGACAGGGCGTGGTCGGCCCGGCGGCTACTCCGGGTGCGTGGACACACCTGCTGGCGACCTACGACAGCGCGAGCAACACGTTCGAGCTATGGGTGAACGGTGTTTCTGCGGGGACAGCGAGCGAGTCTACTATCGGCGGTGCTGGTCAAACGTTCTGTATCGGCTCGGAGTCGGCGGCCTACCGGATGTTCGCCGGCCTCATTGACGAGGTTCGGTACTACAACGTCGTTCTGACCGATCAGGAGATTGCCGATCTGTACGCTTACGATGGTACGTCGGCGCTGGTCACGGCGTCTCTTGAGGCGGCTTCTCTTGCGTTCTCTCCGCGTGCGTTGGGCGCGACGCCTGGTGCTACCGGAGCAACCCTCGGGGCGGCACAGGCGAACCTCGGCGCGTACAGCGTTGATACGGCTAAGGCGCTGGTGACAGCGGGGATGGATTCGGCGGCGCTTACGTCGTCGGTGTCCTCAATATCAGCGACTCCTGGCCCAACGTCAGTTGCACTCGGCTCAGCCGGTGTCACGGCGTCCCCGGTCTCTCCGACGGTGGCTCCTGGTCCTGTTTCGGCAGGGATCGACGCGGCAGGGATTACGGCGGCAGCGGCCTCGGTGGGTACGACGCTCGGTGTTGTGTCTCCGGTGCTTGCTTCCGCGTCTGTCTCGTCGACGCCAGCTCCGTTCGGGTCTATCGTAGGACCGACGACCGCCGACCTGGACTCGTCGAGTCTGTTTGCTCTGTCGCGCCCTCTCGGCGTCTCTGAGGCCGTGTATGCGGCGCTTGAGTCAGCGGCCATTGTGTCTGCTCCGGGTGCTCTCGGGGCGACTCCGGGCGCGGTGTTGGCTACTATGCCGGTATCTACGCTCAACGTGGTGGCTGAGTCCCCGGTGGTTGCGCTCGCGGAACTTTCCGTTGACCTCGACGCGGGCTCTCTCGATGTATCGGTGCGGAAGGTGACGCCGGTCGCCGGTTCTGTCTCTGTTGGGTTGGAATCGGCGTCGGTTGTGCTGACTCTCCCCGACGTTGAGGCACTCAAGGCGTTGGTTGCCGCGCTCGACGCGGCTTCTCTCTCGTCTGTCGCCCCCGATGTGGGTGCGATTCCGGGGCCTCTCAGCCCCGAGCTGGACGCCGCTTCCGCCGTTATCGGGGCGTCTTCGGTCGATGTTGCGCTTGATTTGCGCTCTGTGGGCTTCGATGTAGCCGATTTGGTCACTCAACTCCCTGGAATCTCGGCTGAGAACGTTCTGTATCTGTTCCTTCGAGTCAGCGAGGCCGGAAATAGCGGCTTCGCCCTCGATGGAACGGGTGAAACGAGCTTTTCGCTCGGTAATTCCGGTGAAAACGGCTTCGAGCTGGACTCTGGCAACGAAAACACTCTCTGATCTCTATGGCTGACTTCAAAATCACTCAAAACGACACGTATCCCGCAATTTCGGGGACGTGCAAGGATGATGGCAGTAATCCCGTCGATATTACGGGTGCGACCGTCCGATTCCACCTCAAGGCCCCCGGATCGGAGACCGCGAAGGTCGATGAGCCGGCTTCTATTCTCGATGCGGCGGCTGGATCGGTCGCGTATCAATGGGTTGCCGGTGATACGGACACTCCGGGGACGTATTTCGCGGAGTTTGAGGTGACGCATAGTGATGGGAACCCCGAGACCTTCCCGAGCGACCCGCTTGTGGTCTATATCCGCGAGGAGTTGGCCTGATGGCGTTCGGTGAGGTGACGGGGGCGACGGCCCAGGAGGTCGCGGAGCTGAAATTTCAGTACGAGCGGTCGCCTCACTACGAAAAGACGAGCGAACCCTTTGAGTCTGCGTACTGTTTGACCCGGATCGGCAAACAGCCCGAGGACTACGACGGCCCGACGCGCTGGTGTCAGAACCGGGCAGCGGTCGTCGACGGCGAGCGAGGTCACTCCTGCCGATTTCACGGCGGGAAACGGAACCCGGACACGGACAATCTCGATCCGCAAGCAAATCTGAAGCACTCGATGTACGCATTACCTGAAACTATCTACGCAACTCTCACCGAGGAGGAGCGCGAGCTCTACGAGTGGGTCTTTACGTGGCCGGAAGTCTACGAGATCGACCTCTCGGCTGACCCCGCCGCCGAACACGACTTCGAGACTCTGGCGCTCGAAATTGTCCGGCAGGCTCGCTCCTCGGACTACATCTTGGCGAATACGGAAGTTCGTCAGGAGGGTGTCTATACGGCACAGGGTGAGCTTCTGGAGCGAAAGGATGTTCCGAACTCTCTCATTGACGCTCACCAGCGCCAGATTCGCCTGATTAACACGATCAAGGACGCTCTCGGCATTACGCGGAAGGCGCAGGCGGCAAACGACACGCAGGAATCGGCTAACGATCTAATGGATTCACTCTCGACTGTTCTCTCGCGGTTCACCTCTGGTGGAGAGTACGATCCAGACCAATTCGAGTAAAAGCGCCCGTGATGGGGCGTTGACTCGGTTACGAAAGGGGGAAGGAACGACGAGTGACCAAACCCGTCGACCTATTCCCTGAACCCTAAGACGAAACCCGCGACCAACGGGATCGCCTACCCCGAGATATGCAGACTCGGCATATAACCATTTCGAGAAATTCTATGTTCCAGCCTTACACCAGCGCCTACGCGCTCGGTACGTCACAGCTCGTTGCCTACCCCGGCGACCGAGCAATCATCGACTTTGCTGACTTCGACGCTCTTACAGCGCGGTTTGGCTGGTCGTATCCGCTTATCTTCAAGATTAGCAATCGCTACGTCTGTGTCTATCCGGAAGATGGCGTCCCGTCGGGAGTCCTCGCCCTTCCCCACAGCGTTATTGACGAGCTGGAGATCGGCGTCGACGTTGATTTCCTCGTCTACCTCGCGTACCCCCACACCGTTCAGCGAATCATTGAGTGGGGCCTTGCGTGCCCGAATCACCCGGAGCGTGAGACCTGATGGTTATGAAGCGCGAAGGGCGGGATTCGTGGACGATTGCTTCCCGAGCTGGCCCTGGTGAGGGCGTCGACGCTCCCGAGGAGGAAGGCGAGAAACAGCACTCCCTTCGAGGCGTTCTCCAGGCGGTCACGATCTACTGGAAAGGCAACGGGTACAACCGGGGCGAGACGTGGATTCGGTTTGACCCGGACGCACTCGTGGAGGTAGAGGAGTGACGGAGGCGGCCAACGCCGAGCTCATTGAGCAGTTCGCTGAGGCCGTCGGGACTACCCCCGAGGATGTGTCTGAGCGGTGGGACGGTCGCCCGGATCGGATCATTGAAGATTTGTTTCGGATGCCAGATAAGCGCGGTGAGCTCCACCCGCTCCGACTGTTCAAGCCGTATCAGCAACAGTTCGTTCACGCTTATTTCTTCGGTGACGCCTCGACGCTGACGTTTCTGAAGGGTCGGCGGATTGGTGGCTCATTTGTGGCAATGGCGTGTTTCCTCCTCGACGGTCTCACGCGACCGGGCGCAATGTACCCGATTGTCTCGAAGAAGGAGAAACAGGCGTTCTCGCGGATCAACGACGTTCGGGTGCTGGCTGAGAACGCGGTTATTGACATACCGTTCGCTAAGAAGCCCACGCAGTCCGAGGTTGTCCTTTGGAACGGGACGAAGTTCGTGGCGTACACGGGTTCTCCCGATTCGTCTCGTGGTGACGGCGCTCAGTCCATCCTGTTCGACGAGATGGCGTTTATGGACGATCAGCAGGCGATGGACGACGCCTTCCGCCCGATGCTCTCGCTGTCAGACGGGAAGATGGTGCAGGTCTCGACGATCTTCGCTACCAACGACCTGTTTATGGAGAGCGTGAACGGTGGCTCTCGGACGGGCTTTACCGACGACGGAAAGAAGCTCGGGACGATCTCGCTGTATCAGCCGACGTTCTACAACGCTGACGAAATTGACCCCGAGGCTTCGCTGTACGACCAGCACCTCGAACCCGCTCGGCCCGATCTCAATATCGACCAGATTGAGGCGAAGCGGTCGGCTGACCCGGTGGGGTTCGCGCAGGAGTACCTGTGTCGCCCCGCTGTGGAGCAGTACCGCTTCTTCGACGCACAGAGCGTCCAGCGAGCGGCTGAGCGTGGCGATGAACCGGGCGTAGAGTTCGGGGAGCACGCTTGCTCAGTGTTTGGCGGAGATATGATGATGGCGGTCGACGTGGGCATTGAACACGACGATACCGCGGTCGCTGTCTACGAACACACCGAGAATCATCGTTATCTGAGATACACGGAGCTGGTTACGGAGGAAGTGTTGGCTCGGGCCGGCATCCTCGATCCCGACCGCGGTAACGCGAATCACGTCGCTACCCGGCTCGGCCAGCTCTACAACCAAATGGGGGTCTCGTATCTCATTATCGACTCGACGGGCGCAGGACAGACGTTCCCGCGCATTATCGAGGAGGAGATTGGCCGGGGCATCATCCCGTTCAACTTCTCGAATACGAAGGCTGTAAAGCAGATGTTCGGTGAGATGAACGCGGCTCTGCGGAACGACCGAGTGACGCTCACCAGCGATAAGACGCTGATTGACCAGCTCCTCGCAATTACACGGATACAGCCGAAAGAGTGGTCGACGCCCCGATTCACGGGCAAAGACTTCTCGCCGGACGGTAAGGACGACTTGGCAATCGCGGCGGTGATGGGTGCGTTCCCACCCGGCTTTGAGCACGCCCCCGCGACAGAAGTGGCAGAAAAGCCTCGATCTCCCGTGGAAGACACGGACGAGTCGCTGGCGGATCGGATTGAACGAACGCCGGCACCGACGAGCTCGCCGGCTTCCGCCGTGGATACGCCGAGGAATAACACAGCTCCAACTGGAGTGTTTGTCGCTGGCAGTATCAACCGCTCGTATGGGCGGCGATACGGGCGACACGACAAAGGACGTTACTAAATGAGTATTTCTGGTACTAATCCCAATTCTGACTCTGATGCGGTGTATCGCTCTCTGATGGCGAAGGCCGCTCGTGGCGACCTTCCATTTGCTGACTCTGGCGGCGGGCCGTCGTTTATGTTGGAGGCTCCGAAGGCGGTTCTTCGACAGTCACAGGGTGCTGGTGGCAAGCCGCGCCCGAAGGAGGCTCCGAAGGCCCGGATTGCGGAAATGCGGGCGATTCGGAAGACGGACCCGCACGTTGCCGAGCTGGTCAACACGCTCATCGACTATCTGGTGGGCTCTGGTGGAGTGATTACCCCGGCCAATATCCCGTACACGGATATGGAGCAGACCGCGGAGGATATTGCGGATTTCAAGCTCCTCATTGAGAACTCGGATTTCGAGTCCGTCACGTTGCCCGCGTGGGTTGACGAGGCGATCACTACGGGAACCGGGTTCCTCGAAACGGTTGTGGAGGACGGCCAGCGGTTCAAGCCGAAGATTCTCCCGACCGAGCGGATGAGTATTCTCACCGACGAGTACGGGAATACGACGGGGTACGAAATGGAGAATCCCGGTGGTGGGGAGCCAATTGAGTTTGCGCCCTACGATCTGGCGATTCTCCGGTTCGTGAAGTTCCCCGGCGAGGACTTCGGTCGGTCACTCATCGAGCCGATTGAGGAGCACGTTAATATGCTCCGAGATATGGAGATCGACTTGGCGCGGTTCGTCGCTACAAAGGCGTACCCGCCAGTTATCTGGAAGCTCGGGACGGACGAGCGCCCGTGGAATCAGCCACAGATTCAGACGTTCATTGATAGTCTGCGCGACATTGAGCCGGATTCAATGATCGGTGTGGGCCACGACGTTGAACACGACGTTGTGGGTGTCACGTCCACGTCGTCGAAGGCGGGGGCGATGAACCTCGATAGCACGTTTGCCCACTTGCTGAATCGTATTCACGTCGGGATGGGCGTGCCTGAGTTCCTAAATGACGGCGGAAGCGCCGGGCGCAATTCGGCTGTTGCGACGATGCCGAAGTTCGACCGTCGGATTCAGCGGTTCCGGTTGGCGATTCGGCAGGCGGTTCGCTACCAGATTTTCGTCTCGATTCTCGGGCACCCGTCTCCCGAAGATTACGCGGAAGTCCCGCCTGACTTCGAGTTTGGACAGCACAGCTCGGAGGAGGAGCGCCTGGAGACGGAAGAAGCCCTCAAGCTGTTCTCGATGGGCTTCCTAACTCGTGAGGCGTTCGCGGCCCGTGTCGGCATTGACCCCGAGACGGAGATGCCGTCGGACGCCGATCTTCAGGAGGTTATTGACCTTCTGACGACGATCTCGGGGACCGGCGACCGGATTCAAAACCCGGACGGTGGTCGCCCGACTGATACCGGGACTGGACAGCGGTCTGCTGGCCGTTCTGTTGCGACCCGGCAAAATCCTGAGCGCCCGACCGACGATGACAGTCGGCCACAGCGCGACATTGGACAAGAATGACTTATAAATGGAAGATTCTGAAAAGGAGCTTCTGTTAGAGGTTCACGCTTCTTCGGTTCGCACCGAGGAGAGCGTTCGGAACTTAGAACGACGAATCCACAATCTTCAGCGGATTTCTGAACACAGAAGCGAGCTCGTTGACCGACGGCTCGATACTCTGGAAAACGACGTTCAAGCGAATAAGACGCTTATTGGGGCGTTTATTGGCGTTGTCACCGCGGTTGGTGGTGCAACCGCCTCGTGGGTTCTCGGTCTCCTTCCACTCTAACTATGACTCTACAAATCGACGCTGAGCTTGCCTTTTCCGCGACGCCTTCCGCCCCAACTCAGGAGCTCTCTATGGAGGGCTTCAACGAGTATGGGGTTCGGAGGAATATCACGGAGGACGGCCAGCTCACGAGTATTGACGTGGTGTACCGGGCGATGGAGCCCGGCCTGCGGAAGAACTTTCGGATCACCCCTGAGTTTCTTCAGGGCGTTGTCGAGGACTTCAAGCAGGTCGGTGTGGTTCCCGCTCAGTTTGACCACAGCGCAAGCCAGCGAGCGAACGTCGGGACGGTGACGGATGCGTGGTATGCGGCGAACGCCCTGTACCTGCAACTGAATATCCCGAACACGGGTTCGTCTATTCGGACGGACACGATTGCCGACTTCACGTTTGAGCCGCCCGCGATTACGGACGGTTCGGTGGGGTTCGGCAACGACTACGAGATTGAGTTAGACGAGGCAACGGGCGAATACGTCCTCCTCGACGCTCAATTCCGTGAGTTTAGTCTGACCCCGTTCCCGGCGGGCTACGACAACGGTGGGCTCAGCGCCGCGTTCTGCGACGCCGCCCGCTCATACGGCCTCTTTGTCGATGACACCGAATCTACTGCCACGGTAGAGACGGAGGCCGACACCCCGGCGAGCGTTCACTTTTCGTATGCTCGGATTACCGAGCTCGATCTATCGCGCTCTGACGAGACTGACAACTAATTTCTATCTACTATGAAGGAAATCGAACTTTCCAAGCCCATCGACGAGATGGACGACGACGACCTCCGCACTACGTTTGCGAAGGTTCTGGAAGCGCACGAGGAGAACATTGCTGAGTTCGCTTCGCTGACGGAGGAGCTGGAGGCCGCCACGGCACGAGCCGAGGAAGCCGACGACACGCTCTCCGGGGCGAAGGCGTACTTTGCGGAGAAGGCATCGGGCTACACCCGTCTTTCGGGTGAGGTTCTGGCCGCTCGGTTCTCCCTCGATGAGCTCATTGAAATGGCGGGCGAGGCTGATTCTGCCGAGTTCGCTGAGGAGGAGGCTGAGGAAGCTTCCGCCGATGAAGACGAGGCTGAGTTCTCTGAGGAGTCCACGGAGGACGCCGAGGAGGAGGACACGCCTCTATTCGCTGAGAAGCCGCAGAAGTCCCCGGCGTTCACCGCTGATGAACAGGACGCCGTTCGTGCGGCGGCGAAGGCCCGCCTGAGCGGTTTGGCCGGCCTCTCGTTCGACAACTGAATTTTCAACTTTCTGATTTACTATGGTTAAGGCCCGTATCGCTACTTCCGCAGAACAGCCTATCAACAGCCACGCCGCGCTTGCCGGCGAGACCTTCAGCGAGGGCGACCTCGTGGGGATCAACTCGTCGGGTAAGCTCGTGAAGGCCGACGCCGACAGCGCTTCCACCGTGATGGCGCTCGGTGTCGCCCTGGCCCCCGTGACTCAGCTTTCGGACTACACCGAGGACGCCGTGAAGCTGGTCGTTGAGGCCAACCGCGCTCTCGTGGACCGCGACCGCATTACCGCCGTGAAGTATGGCGTCGAAGTCGAAAACGGCGACGACGACTGGGATTTCACGCCGGGTGAGCCGGTCTACCTCGCTCCTGGTGGCGGCTACACGCAGGCCGCGCCCTCGACGACTGGCGATCTTATTCAGGTCGTCGGATCGGCGCTGACGCCGGAGCGCATTAGCCTCCACGTCATCCCGAGCGCGACCACGGCCTGAGCTGTCTTAGGCACCCACTAATCGGGGCTGAGTCTCCCCCGCTTCCTGAGACTCATTTCTATCTCTATAATGGCATTTTACCGCGAGATTACGACGAAGGACGACGTACCGCTCAGCACCCTCCTGCTCGAAGCTGTCACCGAGCTGGAACTGTTCAACGAAGCCCCCCGAATCATCCGTGAGACGCTGACGCAGACTGTCAACGAGCAGACGTTCCGCGTCTACACGGGCGATATGACGTGGGAGGAGCTGGCTGAGGGCGAGCACGCTCGGACGGGCACGATGGACTCGACCGAGATGGCCTTCAGCGTGAAGACCTACGGGCGCTCGCTCGGCTACACGCAGGAGTTCATCGAGGACAACGAGGCTGACCTGATCCGCCGGCATTTCTCGAAGATGGTCGAGGGTGCGCTGGAGAAGGAGCACGAGGTCGTCTTCGACGTTATCCGCAACGGCTGGGCCAACGGCTCTAACCTCTGGTTCAACCCCGAGGACTTCGGGGACTACACCTTCGACAAGACCCACGACCACAGCTTCGCGGATACGCAGGAGCTTTTCGAGCGCAATGGTGCCACCGACACCAACGCGCACACCCCGTCTGAGCACCTGATGGAGCTCAAGGCTGAGCTCGAACACCACGGCAAAGTCGCTGACATTGCGGTGATCGGCTTCGACTTCGCCCGCGAGCTTCTGAAAGAGCTCTCCTGGGGCGCACAATACAACATCCCCACCTTCGAGTCCCTCCGAGAAATGGGCTACCCCGACTCTGGCATCGTTCTCGACGGGATGCGTGTCGTTCGCTCGGCGTACCTTCCCGGTATGGAAGCCCACGTCGTCGCGGCGGCGGAGCGCCCGATCTACTTCCACGAGCGCCGTGCGGTCCAGCTCACGCAGGGCCAGAACGGTGGGCCGATTGGCGACCCCGGACAGCTCATTGGGAGCTACGGCTCGGCTCGCTACGGTGCGGTCTGTGTCGATCCGCTGGCAGGCGCGAAGTGCGTCGCTGACAACCTCGCATAAATCTAAATGAGTCTGAGTACCGACGACCGTGAGCTTCTGAGTGGGGTTCGGGCCGGGCTCGGACTCTCGTCTGAGGCGGCGGTTACTGACGACGATCTCGAACGGGAGTTGACTGAGGCAAAGCGGCTCCTGTCTCGGGAGCTGTATTCTCGGCTGGCCGCGGGTGAAACTCTGTCCTTCACCGGGGCGGAACGCTCCGCCCTCGAAGCTCTCGTCACTCTCCGCGCCGCGAGGCTGAAGGGAGCGGGGGTGGCCGCTTCCGCCGAAATCCCGCGAGTAGTTTCCATCGGGAAGGCTACTCGGACGGACTTCGGCAATGCAGACCTGAATTTCAAGCGCGATGCTCTGCGGCTGGCGCTATCGAGGATTACTAATGGCAACTGACGACTACACGATGGGCCAGGAGGTGACGAAACACCTCGGTATGACGGTCGCGGAAGATCGTCTCCGGGGGTTGGTTGCTCGGGCGAAGCGCGAAATGCTGGCCGAAACGAATCTGGATACCATCGACTTCTACGGGAACGCCCACGCTGAATCGGCGCTGTTCTGGCTGACCTGTATCTACGTCGTCGGGGAACAGTCCTCGGGGGGCTCCGGCTTTGCGATTGGTGAGCTGGAAGTAGACGCCGGTTCGTCTGACCGTGATCCGCTCGTGGTCTGGCGTCGGCGGTATAACGACCGCCTGAGTGGACTCAGCGGCTCCGGTGGCTATGCGCTTGGAACCTCGAACCGGACTGACCGAGAGTACGACTTCAGCGACAACTCTACCTACTAATGGCTACGTTCGACACCTTCAGATCGGAGGCTTCCGCCAAGATACAGGCGGCTGGATATGCGTCTGAAATCCGGCGGAAGTCGGGTGAGACGACGGGGCGCTACGGCTCTCGGCCCGCGTTTTCAACGGTTGGCACGGAGTCGGTTATTGTTGTGCGGCGGTCTCGCCGGGCGACTATTGACCGGACCCGGATGGGCGATGTTCGCACGGACGAGCCCCTGATGGTGTTCACGCGAGACGCGGATATTCAGGAGGACGACCGGGTGGTGTACGGCCTTGATGGGCTGACCTATCGAGTGCTGGCAACGTCGATCTATCCGACTCACGTTGAGGCTCGCGTTCAAGTGAGCCACGAGGAACCGTAGATGGGCGATTTTGATATTCACATTGAGTTTTCCGCCAACGACGTGGCTTCTGATATTACGGAGGCTATTGAGGCGGGGATCGAGGACTCCCAAAAATCGCTCGCAAAGACACTTCCGAGAGTCGCGCAGGCAAAGCTCCGATCTCGGGAAGCGATGTTCCGGAGAGAGGTTCTTCACGGGTTCAAAACGAAGAAAACGAACGGCGGAGGCGTCTACGAGCTTCGGGTGTTCAACGTCTCTGACCACGCTTCTTACGTCGAACACGGCGTCCGAGGGGTGTGGGCGGGGACGAGCACCGAGCACGAATACTCTACGAAGCGCCCGCCCGTCGAGGAGCTACTACCGTGGGTTGAGCAGAAGCTCTCTGGTTGGACGCTTGTTACGTCGCCGGAGACGGGTCGGAGCCGACTGGTGCCGGCCTGATGCCCTCGATTGACGACTACGACGAGGACACGGTAGCGAAGGCGTACCACGTTGCTGAGCAAATCTACCGATACGGTCTGAGGCCGGTCGGCTATATGGATTCAGCGCACGGGTACGCGGAGCGGAACGCGGCCCGCATTGTCGCGCAGAAAATTGAACAGAGGCTCAAAGACCGATGAACGAATCTGACGTACTCGTACTTCTTCTCGACGAGCTCCGGTCTCTCACGTCGGCCCCGGTCTTTCTGGAAGGGTCCGGCGAGGAGCGGGCGGAATCTCCGTCTGTCGCCATTGAGGATTACTTCACAACGCCGCTTCCGCACCGAAACGGGGCGCGGAAGTACGTGGGGCCGGTGGTTGACGATCAGACCGGCGAGGAAATTGGAAAGGAGTACCACTTCTATTTCGAGTTTTCTGCCGATGTAATTGTCCGAGAAGACACCGAAGAAGCACGAGACGATCTTCTCAACGCGATCCTCCAGCACTTCGGCCCCTACGCTGACGATCCCCGCGATCTCGACGCTGATCTCTGCGAGCTGGAAATCGGATCGGCGTCGGCGCGGAGCGTTATCTTCCGTGAACCGGACTGGTTCGAGGGTGGGCGTGACCTTCGTCTCGTCTATCTGACCCGCGTCACGACGGGCGGTGATACGCTTGAAGAAATCGAGCGCGTCGTCGATCCCGACTTCACCGTATCCCGCGATCTCTGAGCTCTGAGCGGCTGAGCGACGCGGTTTTTATCTTACTATGGCAATCACTATTGGAAACACTACCCTTCCGGGCGTCTCCGTCCGGCAGGAGTCGAACAGCTCGGTCGGCATCAACACCACGGCCCCCGCGGATGTAGGGATCGTCGGTGAGGCTGACCTTACGAACGGCACGGCAAGCGCAAACACGCTCTATACCGTCACCACCGCACCGCAGGCGACCCGCCTGTTTGGTGACTCTCCCCTCGGGCGAAACGTCGTGGGGGCACTCCAGAACGGAGCCTACCCGATCTACGCGGTCGCGTGTGCCACCGTCGACGTTACCGACGAGGACATTTCCGGTCTCGGCACGACGAGTGGCACCTTCTCGAACGGCCCTCTCCCCGAAGATGCAAGCTCGATCAGCTTCACTGTCGACAGCACTTCGCTCTCGGTGGTTCTGACCCTCGACGACCCCTCGACTAAGACGCCGGCCTCTGGCGAGGTCTACGTCAACGTTCACAGCGCGGAGTTCGAGCTCGACGCCGCCCCGAGTACGTCGGGGACCGTGGACTACTCCTACCTCGACTACACGACCGCGCTCGGTACGATCCAGAGCGAAGCCGGCAACGTGATCGACTGGCTCGGGATTCTGAACGAGAACAGCGACGCTCGAAATACGCTTCAGGCGACTGTTAGCTCACTCAACTCGTCGTTCAAGCCCACTATTGGCGTGGTCGGCGCAGGCACGTACATCACGGACACGTCGGCGTACACGAACCCGTTTGACGACAGTCATATGCAGGTTCTCTACTGCCCGCGTGACCCGGACGGCGAATCCCTGATCGGAGCATACCTCGGCGTTCGCGGTCGGATTGGCATTGACCAGTCGGGTATGCGAAAGCGCCTGTCTGGTGTCGAGGGACTACTGCGGAACCCGACGGACACGGAGAAGGCCGATCTCGACGCGGCGAAGGTCGTCGTCATTGAGGCTGGTCCCCGCGGCCCGCGGATGATGAACGACCCGACGTGTGTCGACGACTCGAACACCGACGAGCTGGCCTACAACCACGGCCTCGCTCGCCTTCTTGGGGACTACATCACCCTCATTGTGGAGGAAATTTCCGACCCA
>Ga0207718_100075_pt1 | contig 120248 bp, 125 predicted proteins | sample A23M2SouthBayCA_FD_187749 | JGI IMG/M metagenome (GOLD analysis project Ga0207718, IMG submission 187749) | Aerobic enrichment media microbial communities from Eden Landing Ponds, California, USA - A23 M2 (SPAdes) | ecosystem: Environmental > Aquatic > Marine > Unclassified | place: Emeryville...
GGCCGCCGGCCGACTCCCCGAGGAACGCGGTTCCTCGCTCGCCACCAACGCCTGCACGGTGAACTCCTCGCCGACGAGTCGTTCCTCCAGTACGACGCGGTCGTAGTCGGCGTCACGGAGATACGCCTTCGCCTCGTCTTTCGTCACCTGATCGCCCGTGACGCGGACGCCCTTGCCGCCGGTGAGTCCGGCGGGTTTGACGGCCAGATCGCCGTCGTAGGCGTCGATGTACTCGCAGGCGGCGTCCATGTCCTCGAACGTCTCGAAGTCGGGACAGCCCGGGATGCCCTCCGCCTGCATAAACCGCCGCTGGTAGGCCTTGTCCGTCTCGATGCGGGCCGCCTCGGCGTCGGGGCCGAACGTGTAGACGCCGGCCTCGTCGAGGGCGTCGGCGACGCCCGCGGCGAGCGCCGACTCCGGGCCGATCACCGCGAGCGTCGCGTCCACGTCCTCGGCGAAGGCGACGATCTCCTCGGCCGCCTGCTCGTCGATGGACCGCATCTCCTCGGCCAGCGCCGCGATGCCGGGGTTGCGGTTGCTCGCACAGGCGTAGAGCGTACAGTCCGGCGCGACGGCGCGGGCGATGGCGTGTTCCCGACCGCCGCCGCCGACGAGGAGCACTGTCTCTGACATACGAGCCGATGCCCGTGGCAACGGCCTAAATTCATCGGTCGCCGGCCGCCGCGACCGCGATTCCCGTACGGCCGCCGGCGGCGGCGAACAGACCGACGGCGACCAGCGCCGCCCCGACGCCGCCGAGCGCGAGCGGGAGTTCGTAGCCCACCCGCGCCGCCGGCAGGGTAAAGAGCGGCGGACCGATCGCTTGCGCCCCGAGAACGACGCTCGTCCGCAGGCTCATGACGCCGCCGCGGAACGCCGGCCCGGCCAGCGCCGACAGCGCCGACGCCACCGACGGGAGGACCAGGCCGTGACCGACGCCGAAGACGCCGAGAGCGAGGAGAACGCCGGTCGCGGACGACGCGGCCCACACCCCGACGAGCCCGACGGCGTAGCCGACGAATCCGAGCGCCACGAGTCCCAGATTCGATAGCTGCCGGGCGAACCGGCCGTTGAAGACGGCGACGAGCGCGGCGACCATCATCGCGCCCGTCACGAGGGCGCCGACGCGCCCCGACGCCAGCCCGTACGTCCCCTCTAGCAGGAAGGGAACGGCGGTGAGGACGCCGCCGAAAAACAGCGTGAAGCCGACGAGCGTGGCGCCGTAGACCGCCAGCGCCTCGCGCGCCGGGAGCGACCGGATCGCGGCGCGCACGTACGATCCGTCTGTCGACCCCCGGTCGTCGATCGGCGGCGCGTCGAGATAGCGGGCGACGAGGCCCGCGACGACGACGCTCGACCCGTAGAGGTAGAAGGGGGCATCCCACGACCGCGCCGCGAGGACGCCGCCGAGGACGGGGCCCACGGCGGCGCTGAAGGAGATGCTAGCGCTGAGGACGCCCATCACGGCGTTGCGTCGTGGCCCGCTGTAGTAGTCGCCGACGAGCGCCATCGCCAGCGAGGCGAGGATGCTCCCGCCGACGCTCCCCTGAATCGCCCTGAGGACGAGGACGATCCACAGCTCCGTCGCGAGCGTCACCGCCAACCCCGCGATGCCGTAGACCAGCAGACAGGGGACGATCACCCGCCGCCGGCCGAGGCGGTCGGCGTACATGCCCACGACGGGTGCCAGTATCGCGCCCGGCGCGGCGAAGGCGGTGATGACCAGTCCGCTCCGGGCACTCGACACGCCGAACGCGTCGGCGACGGCCGGCAGTGCCGGGCCGACGATAGTCACGTCGAGCGGTGCCACGACCGCCGTCGCCAGGAGGAGATAGAGCCGGCGCGACCGCCAGGGGATACCCTCGTCCTCGCCCATCGGTCGGGGCGTCGGGCGGGACGCTAATCAATCCCGTTCCCGCTCGCGCAACTGCTCGCGGTGCAGGGAGAGGATCAGGTCGGCGAGCATCCCGAACATCAGCAGTTGGACGCCGATGAGGACGGCGAAGGCGGCGACGACGGCGAGGACTTCGTGGGAGACGCGCTGGGTGACCCACTCGACGCCGACGTAGATGGCGACGAGGATACCCGTCGCCGTCGACACCGTGCCGAGGCTTCCGAAGTAAAAGAGGGGGTTGTTGGTCTTCGCCCGCCGGTAGAGTTCGAGGAAGATGATCCCACCGTCGCGGATCGGATGGAGGTTGGTGTTCGACCCCGCCGGCCGGGGGTAGTACGTGATGGGGACGACCGCCGTCGGAATGCCGCGTTTGGCACACTCGACGGCCATCTCCGTCTCGACGCCGAAGCCGTCGGAGGTGAGATGCATCTCGCCGAAGGACTCCCGGGTGAACGCGCGGTAGCCGGAGAGGATGTCGCCGAACGACTCGCCGTGAATGAGTCTGAACGAGCCGTTGATGAGTCGGTTGCCGATCCGATTGAGTGCGGTCATCGCGCCCGGGCGCATGTCGGCGAAGCGGTTCCCGATGACGTGGTCGGCCTCGCCGGAACGGAGAGGCTCGAGCATCGCCTCGACGTCGTCCGCGCGGTAGGTGCCGTCGCCGTCGAGCATGAGGACGTACTCGCTGTCGACGTGTTCGGCCACCGCCTCACGGACCGCCTGTCCCTTCCCTGCCCCGGACTGCGTGACGACGCGGGCACCGGCCTCGCGGGCGGCCTCGCGAGTGCCGTCGGTGGAGCCGCCGTCGATGACGAGGACGTTCTCGTAGCCCTCGTCGCGGAAGTCGGAAACCACGTCGCCGACGGTCTCGGCCTCGTCGAGGGTCGGGACGAGCACGCAGACGCCGTCGGGATCGGCCATTGATGTGCCACTCACCGGGGCAGGCAAAAAGGCGTTCCCATCCCGTCGTCGCCGATCCGCGGTGTCGTCCGGCTACTTCGGGGTGGCTCCGGCGTCGAGTCGCTCCTCCGCGGCATCGCGATCCTCCGGATAGCCAACGTCGATGCGCCAGCCGTCCATCCGGATCGCGTCGATCGTTCGCCCGCTCTGGATCAGTAAGTCGATCGCGGCGGGAAGTTCGTACTCGCCGCGGTCGGAGGGCTGAACGAGGTGGCAGGCGTGGAAGATGGCCGGCGTGAACGTGTAGAAACCGGTCATCACCAGATTCGACGGCGGATCGTCGGGTTTCTCGACCACGCGCGTGATCTCGCCGTACTCGTTGGTGTCACAGACGCCGTACCGCGACGCCTCCTCCCAGGGCACCTCCTCGACGAGGAAGGCGGCGTCGGCGCGGTCCTCGGCTTGCCGGTTGATCACGTCGCCCAAGTTCGCCTGGAAGACGTTGTCGCCGAGCATGAGGACGAAGTCGTCGTCGACGTACGGCTCCGACGTCAGCAGTGCGTGTGCGAGTCCGAGTTGCTCGCGCTGGTGGGCGTAGGTGATCGGGACGCCGCGGTAGGCGTCGTCGTACCGCTCCATGATCTGCTCTTTCTTGTAGCCGACGACGACGACGAACTCCTCGAGGTCGATGCCGACGTCGATCAGCGAGTCGAACGCGTACTCGATCAGCGGCTTGCCGTCGACTTCGACGAGGACCTTCGGTTTGTCCTCGGTGAGCGGACGGAGACGAGTGCCCTTGCCGGCGGCGAGGATGACTGCCTTCATGGGTGTACCTGGCGGGCGGGATTGCAAATACTTTCGGCTCCGTCGATCCGAGGACGCGCCACGATCCGACGGCTACGACAACGGATCGACCGGCAGGTTGTTTCGCACGGTCGTTCGGAACCGAGTCGAGATCACCATCAGCACGGCGAAATACACCCCCGCACCCAGACCGACCAACAGCAGGACGGTCGCGAAGTTGTGTGACAGCAGCCGATACGTCTCCTCGAAACGAAGGCCGGCGTACACGACTCCGGCCATAGCGAGCGCCGCGACCCACTGTTTGCCGATCTCCCGAATCGGCACGTCGAAGTCGATCTCCCGGGCCAAGTAGTAGTAGCCGGCCACGGTAGCGACCGACGCCGACGAGAGCGTCGCGACTGCGGCACCGACCCACCCGAACAGGGAGACGAGACCGAGGTTGAACACGACGTTCGCGACGACGAACAGGGCGCTGACCCGGAACGTGTAGTCGGGACGGTCGATGGCACCGAGCGTCCCCGTCAGCTGCTGGCGGTAGCTCTCGACCAGACAGGAGCCGACCAGTAGGCCGAGCACGGCCGTCCCCCTGACGAACTCCGTCCCGTAGATGCGGAGGATCCGCGGCCCGAGCAACACCGCACCCACGAGCCCCGGGATGACGATCAGGCCGGCGTAGGCCAGGGCGTCGTGAACCAGGGGGGCAGCACGATCACGGCCCTCGGTCGCGGAGAGTTTGCTGACCTCCGGAAAGATCGCGGTACTGACCGACCCGCCGAAGGCGAGAAAGAACGTCCCGATCGTCCAACTCACCGAGTAGATCCCGACCAGATCCGACGAGACGAACAGCCCGAGCACCACGATGTCGATCCAGCCGAACGCTCGGCTGTGGATCGTCCCGATCCACGAGTACTGTGCGTACTCCTTGAGGCTCCGGAAGTGGCGTTTCGACGGCCACTCGACTGCGGGTGACACGATCCAGAGGCCGATCAGTCCCACCACCACGTATCCCGCTGCGTACCCGCCCAGCATGCCGAACAGCCCAAACCCGACGACGACGGCCGCGACCTGAACGAGGGTGCGGGCGGACATCCGAACCGGATTCAACAGCCCCTTGACGTGGACGAGGTGGTAGCCCGACAGCACCGACCCGGCCATCTCGTTGAGGAGCGTCGCGAACAACAACAGGACGACGAAGCCGGCGACCTCCGCGCCGACGTACGTCGTGAGCGGGGCGCGAAACAGGTAGACGAGCGTCGAGACGAGCAGAAACAGGCCGCCGACGGTGATCGCCCCGGCGGCGAAAAACTCGCCCTGCTCCTCGCCCTCACTGAGACGCTTCCGGAGCGCGCTCGTCACGCCGATCTTGCCCCCGATGGCGAGCCAGCCGACGATCGCCAAGACGAGCGAGTACTGTCCGAGGACGGTCGCGCCGAGTTCCCGGGCGAAGTAGATCGTCCCGGCGAAGCCGATGGCCGAGGCGACGACCCGCGAGACGAACGTTATGAGTGACGTTTGCCCGATCCTCATGGTCGGATTGGGTGCCCGTCACCGGACGAACGTCCGCGCCCCGACGACGGACGCATCACGATGGCGTGTCGAACTCGGCCAACGTCCGTTTCAAACCGGTTCCCAGATCGACCGTCGGCTCCCAGTCGAGCATCGCCTGCACCTTCGAGATGTCCGGGCGCCGTCGCGTCGGGTCGTCCTCGGGGAGCGGTTCGTAGACGATTTCGCTATCGGTGTCACAGATGTCGAGGACGTGTTCCGCGAGCGTGTGGATGCTGATCTCGTTCTCGCCGCCGACGTTCACCACGTCGCCGTTCATCGCGTCGGTCTCCATGACCGCCCGCAGGCCGTCGATCATGTCGTCGACGTAGCAGAACGTCCGAGTCTGACTGCCGTCGCCGTAGACGGTCAGGTCCTCGCCCCGGAGCGCCTGCGAGAGAAACGTCGGGACGACGCGCCCGTCGTCGGCGCGCATCCGTGGCCCGTAGGTGTTGAAGATGCGCACCGTCCGCACGTCGAGGTCGTAGGCGTCGTTGTACGCGACCGTCAGCGTCTCGCCGAACCGCTTGGATTCGTCGTAACAGCCCCGTGGCCCGCGGATGTTCACGTTGCCCGTGTAGCTCTCGGGCTGTGGGTGTACTTCGGGGTCGCCGTACACCTCGCTGGTGCTGGCAAAGAGCATCGTCGCGTCGTGTTCGAGCGCGTGATCCAACAGGAAGCGGGTGCCCTCCGTGTTCGTCAGCGCAATGCGGACGGGGAACTCGGTGAAATCCGCCGGCGAGGCCCGGGAGGCGAGGTGGTAGATCTCGTCGACCGCCGGCAGATTCGGCGCCTTTCTGAGATCCGCCTCGACGACCTCGAACCGGTCGTCGGTCTCCAGATGTTCGACGTTGCGGCGGGTTCCGCTGCCGAAGTTGTCCACACAGACGACCTCGTAGCCGTCGGCGAGGAGTCGCTCGCAGAGGTGGCTGCCGAGAAATCCCGCACCGCCCGCGACGACTGCGCTATCTTCCATGACCTCCGCATCCGTGTCGCAGAGTAAAAAAGTCGCCCGACTCGATTCCGATCGTTCTTTATTCCCGCCCGAGATGTGGTGACGCATGCAGTTCGGGACGCACTTCTCGGCCCGGAAGCTACGGCGGAAACTCGACGCCAGCGGCCCGTGGGCCACGTGTGTCGCGAGCGCCGAACTCCTCTCGCGGAAGCTCCTGTTCACCCCGCTGTTCGCCACGCTCCTCGAACGCGGGGCGCTGGGCGCCGTCTCCCGCGAGCGACTCCTCGCCACGCACGACGTTCATCCGCTCCAGCCCCCGGACGGACGGCAGACCGCCAGTTCCGATGCCGACCCCGAATCCAGTCGGTTCGTCGTCGCCGTCCCGGGGGGGTACGTCCTCCCCGGAAGCGGCGGCGTCTTCACCGCGGACGGGGAGTTCGTCGTGGAGTCGGTCGCCCCCCCGACCATGGATGCGGCGTACAAGACCATCCCACTCATCGGCCACCTGTTTCACGACGGTCCCCGGTTCACCCTCGACCTGCTCCGTGGCGACGTCCAGTCACTCGACCCCGTCGACGACTCGGCCGACCTGCTCTGTCCGCTGATTCCGCGCTACCGGAACTACTACCACTGGACGGTCGAGACGCTCCCGAAGCTCCGGATGCTCGACGCGTTCCGGCGGGAGACCGGCCGCGAACCCACGCTGCTGCTCCCCGACGATCCGCCGTCGTGGATGCTGGAGTCGTTCCGCCTCCTCGGCGGCGGCGAGTTCCCCGTTCGCCACGCGCGGGCGCCGGTGTACCGGGCCGATTCGGCGCTGGTTCCCGCCTTCGTCTACACGATCACCGCCGAAGACTACGAGTGGTTCAGGCGGCTGACGGCGGGGCTGCGGGGCAACACCGACGCCAATGCTGGCGACGACACCGACCGCTCGCGGCGCATCTACGTCTCGCGGGCCGGCGCGCGCGAACGGCGCGTCCACAACGACGCGGCCGTCCTCGACGCCCTCGACGACTACGGGTTCGAGCCCTACCGCCTGGAGGAACTCCCCGTCGCCGAACAGGTGCGCCTGTTCGCGGAGGCCGAGGCGATCGTCGGCCCCCACGGCGCCGGGCTGTCGAACCTCGTCTACAGTGAGGACGTCGCCGTCGTCGAACTGTTCGGCTCGAACGTCAAGGACAACTTCGCTCGCATTGCCGAGACGGCCGGGTTCGAGTACCACCGGCTTCAGGGCCGTCAGGACGGCCCCGACATCGACATCGACGTGGCTCGGCTCCGCGAGACCGTCGAACGAGCCGTCGGCTGATCGGCCGTGCGAGCGCGGATCGTCACCGCTTTGAGGCACGGCACGCCTTCACCCGGTAGCATGGGCGCCTCCTTCCGGCAGTGGCTGCGCGAACACCGCGAGCAGTTCCACGACGATGGCCCGAAACGGTGCGCGATGCACGGCGCCTACACCGCCTTTCTCGGCGGCTGGTACACGCTCACGTCGCGTCGACCGATCGGCCGGAACGTCTACGAAGAGGAGTGGGACCTACTGGTCGTCCTCGACGCCTGTCGCGTCGACGTGCTGGAGGCCGTCGCCGACGACTACGACTTCGTCGACTCGATCGACCGGGTGCTGTCGGTCGGCAGCCACTCCCGGGAGTGGCTCGCGGGGACGTTCACCGACGACTGGCGGAACGAAATCGCTCGCACCGCCATGGTCACCGGCAACGGCCACACGCAGGCCGTCTTCTTCGACGACGAGTTCCCCCCCAAGGAGACGGTGCCGTTCTGCCGGCCGAACTGGAACGTCGTCGACGGCGACGACTTCGGGCACCTGGAGATGGTGTGGCAGGACGACCATCCCGAGGGCTACGGCGTCCCGCCGCGGTCCATCACCGACCGGACGATCGAGGCGGGACGCGAGGGGAGTCACGACCGGTTGATCGCCCACTACATGCAACCGCACATCCCCTACATCGCCGAGGCGATGCGGGAAGACCGGGAGCCGACCGAGGACGAAGCCCGCGGGTGGAAGCGGCTGGAGTCGGGCGACCTCGACGCGGACACCCACTGGGACCTGTACGAGGCAAACCTCCGGTTCGTCCTCGACGAGGTCGACCTCCTGTTGGAGAACGTCGACGCCGAGCGCGTGGCGATCACCGCCGACCACGGCAACGTCTTCGGAGAATGGGGGTCGTACGGTCACCCGGAAGGCTTCCCCCACCCGGACGTGCGAGTGGTGCCGTGGGTGGAGGCGTCGGCGAGCGATACGGGAAGCCACACGCCGGACGACCGGGAGCGCGACACGGTCGATACCTCCGTCGAGGAGCATCTGGAGGCGCTGGGCTATGCGTGACCGTCGGCGGTTTCGTAACACTCATTCGCGATGTCTGCCAGAGGTGCAGTAACGAATGCCGGGCGACGACGGGGCAGGCAGCGAGTCCGTCTCGGTGCACGAACTGGTGGTTCGGAGCGCCGACGCCGCGCTCTCGCTTCAAGGCGACGACGGTGCCTTCCCCGCCGGAGAGAACTACGCCTACGGCGACCCCGAAACGCCGGTTCGGAACACCGCCCGGTGGACGATCGTCCTCTGTGGGGCGTATCAGTTGACCGACGACGATCGATTTCGCGACGCCGGGGAGCGAGCCGTCGACTATCTCCTCGGGGACGACGTTCGTCCGCACGGCTACACGTTCCACTGTCGGAAGACGACCGACAAGGATCACTGCAACGGACTCGTCGGGCAGGCGACCCCGATTCGAGCGCTCACGGTCGCGGACGAGGTTCTGGGGCGCTCCGACGCTCTCGACGCGGCGAGAGAGGTGTTCGCACTCCACCCGTTCGACGCCGACCTTGGACTGTGGGAGCGAATCGAGATCGACGGCCGGAACCTGTCGTTCGACCGGACGCTCAACCACCAGATCATCTTCGCCGCGAGATGTGCCAGACTGGCCTCGCACGACGACCGTGCCGCCGAGCGCATCGCGGCGTTTCTGGACGCGCTGGACTCGAATATGGCGCTCCACTCGGACGGTCTCATCAAACACTACGTTCACCCGCCGGTGCGGACGGTGGTGTCCAAATGCATCCGCAATCCGGAGTACTACCCGCTGGTGTGGAACGCCGTCGTGAACCCACTCTACGCTCGATCCGAGGATCGGCGTCGCAAGGAACTCGGGTACCAGCCGGTGAACCTCGCGGCGCTAGCACGACTCCACGCCGAAGTCGGCGACCACCCGTTCTGGTCGAGCGACAAACTCGACGCGGCGATCGACTGTCTGGAGGCGGAAACCGAACGGCTCCTCGCCGGTGACGGCCTCACGCACGGGAGTACGATGCCGGGGACGGACATCGCGTTCGTCTTGAACGAGTTCCGGGGGACGCCACTCGCCGAGTCGAAACGGCTCCTAGAACACGACCTCGACCGCTTGCTCGACCCGTCGACGTATCTACTCGAATCCAGCAGCATCGACCCGAACGATCAGGCACCGTTCATCGTCAAATTCCTCGACTTCCCGGACACCCGGCTCTCGATACCGACGCATGGCTGAACCGGCTCTCTCCGTCGTCGTCCCCGTGTACAACGATCCGGACGGCGTCCGCGAGACGCTGCGATCGCTCACCGATCAGGAGTCGCCGTCCGACCGCTACGAAGTGCTCGTCGTCGACAACGACTCGACCGATGCGACGCCGGAGGTCGTCTCGGCGTTCGAAGCCCGACATCCGGACGTGGTCGTCGGCCTCTCGGAGACCGACATCCAGAGTTCGTACGCGGCCCGCAACACCGGCATCGAACACGCCTGCGCAGACATCATCGCCTTCGTCGACGCGGATATGACGGTCGAGTCGACGTGGGTCGACGACATCCTCGACGCCCTCGACGGGTCGGCGGTCGACTACCTCGGCACCGAGGTCGAGATGTACGTCCCCGACGGGGTGGAGACGTTCTGGGCGCGGTACGACCGCGCGATGGGGCTTCCAGTCGGACACTACCTCCGGACGAAGCAGTTCGCGCCGACCTGCGCGCTGGCGGTGCGGGCGGCCGTCTTCGACGAGGTCGGCCGCTTCGACGAGACGCTCGTCTCGGGTGGCGACAAGGAGTTCGGCAGGCGCGTCCACGACGCGGGATTCGAGATGGGGTTCGCGGAGACCATCACCGTACACCATCCCGTGCGGACGACGTTTCGAGCACACCTCAAGAAGGCTCGACGCATCGGGCGCGGGCAGACACAGTTGTGGGCACGCCACGGTCTCGCCACCCATCCGCTGTCGCCGACGCGGTTTCTGCCGCCGAGTCCGTCACGTCTTCGCGACCGGAACCGGGACGATGCGGTCGCTGTGCCGCTCTTTTATTTCGTCGCGTATCTGTTCAAACTCGTCCAGACCGCGGAAGCCATCCGGCAGTGGCGGGCGAATCGGCGGTGACCGTCACGACGGGGCAGCGCCGGGAGCCGTCCGGCGTCGGTGCCCTCATCGAAAGGGGTTTGTCCGTGCCGGGAGATCGGCACACACGCCGACGTATGGTGTCAGAGTTCCGCTCGTCTCTCCGCCCGCGTCGCTCTCCGTTCCCGTTCCGGGCGTCGGGCGCGGTCCGGGCGCGAGTGGCCGTGGACGTATCGTCGCTCCGACCGTATCCACGGCCGTCACCGGTCACGACCTGACCATGACGGCCAGTGACCTCTCGGTCGTCGTCCCTGTGTACAACGATCCGTCCGGTATCTCGACGACGATCGAGTCGCTCCGTCGGGGCCGGTCCCCCGACGCGTTTCGACAGGTGTTCGTCGTCGACAACGCCTCGACCGATCACACCGCCGAGACGATCGAGGCGCATCTGGCGGGGAGCGACGGCTTCCACAGTCTCGTGGAGGACGGCGTCCAGTCCTCCTACGCCGCCCGGAACACGGGCATCCGTCACACCGACGCCGACGTGATTGCCTTCCTCGACGCCGACATGCGCGTCGCCGAGAGCTACTTCGAGCACGCCCTGACACACCTCCACGAAAACGACCTCGACTACGTGGGCTGTCGCGTCGACCTCACCATCCCCGACGGCGAACGAACGCTCACCGCCCGCTACAACGCTCACACCGGATTCCCGGTCCAACAGTACCTCGCCCGCCACCACTACGCTCCCACCTGTGCTCTGTTCGTCCGCCGCGAGGTATTCGAGGACGTAGGCCTGTTCGACCCGCGCCTGCTCTCGGGGGGCGACATGGAGTTCGGCAACCGGGTCGACGACGCGGGCTACGAGATGGGCTACTGCGCCGACGCCGTGGCGTCCCATCCCGTCCGCTCCTCGCTCCGGTCGCTGTACGGCAAGAACGTCCGGGTCGGCCGCGGTCACTGTCAGCTCCAGCGGTACTATCCGGACCGCTACGGCGAACCGCCGATTCCGCCCCGCCACCCGCCGCTCGACACGGATGACCCCGACCTCCCGCTCGACGACCGTCTCGCCTTCGGTGCGCTCTCGACGGCGATGACCGCGGCGCGGGCGAGCGGCTACGCACGGGAACTGGCGTCACCCTCGGACACTGGCGCGGACGTGGACGGGCCGCCGTCGCTGTAGCGGGCGGCGCGGGTACATTTTTACACACACAACACACACAGATACGTATGGGGAGCAAGAACATCTCGATCCCCGAGGACGTGTACGAGAAACTACGGGAGGAACGCAAACCCGACGAGAGCTTCGGTGAGGCCATCGACCGACTACTGGGGCGTCGACAGCTATCGGAGTTCTGGGGCGTGTGGAACGACGAGACGACGGACCGAGCGCGAGCGGCCATCGAGGCGGGGCGTGAGCGGAACGCCGACAGGCTCGACCGGCTCTACGACTGATGGCCTGCCTCGACACGTCGTTTCTGATCGATGTTCTCGACGGCGACGAGGCGGCCAGAGCGGTGATGACTGACCTCGACGAGCGAGCCGAGCGACACGCGGTGGCTCCCCTCACCGCGGCAGAGCTCTGGATCGGGGCGAATCTGGGTTCGGTTCAGGAGTGCCGTCGCACCGAGGAACTCCTCGAATCGTTGCTGTGGCTGGAGTTCGGTCGAGAGTGTGCTCGCCGTGCGGGCCGGCTTCAGGCCGCGCTGATGGAATCGGGATCACCGCTCAGCTTCAACGACTGCGTGATCGCCGCAACCGCCCTCGAACACGGGCAGGAACTCGTCACCGGCGATTCCGACTTCGAGTCGGTTCCGGACCTCCGGGTTCGGACTTACTGATTCTCGACCGTCTCCACCTTCTCCAGCAACCCCGGCGTCAGGAGCGCGTACAGATATCCCAGCCCCACGGCGCCAGTGAACACGAGGATGGTCAGGATCTGCAACACGGCGGCCACGGACGGCTTCGTCACACATCCTCTCAGCCGGCGCGGTATCCGGTCCAGAAACAGGAATCGGAGGTAGTCGGTCTCGTCCCCGTTGTCCTCGGGATACAGCAGATCCATCACGCGCTTGGAGTAGCCCTGCCAGAACGATCGGAAGACGAGCCACCGGAACTCGCCGCGGTAGTCGAACAGTTTGTGGTCGACCACCGCGTCGTCGGTGTAGATCACGCCCTGGCCGGTCAGCTCCCGAATCCGAATACAGACCGGGGCCTCGTGGGCCTGAATGTGCTTGTCGCCGCGGCGGCCGGTGTGGGTGTCGTAGCCGCCGGCCTCCAGGAAGACGTCCCGCCGGAACGAGATGTTGGAGCCGTACCCGTTGCGAATCTCCTCGCCGTCCGCGGCGAAGCCGGGTTCGACACAGCCGACGAGCCAGTAGAACTCGTCGGGGAAGAAGTCGGGTCGGTCGGTCTGCCAGTCGGGGCGCACGTCGCCGCCGACGGCGACGGCGTCGGTCCGCTCGTACACGTCGACGAGGCTCTCGATCCAGTCGTCGTGGGCGACGGCGTCGTCGTCGATCATCGCTACCACGTCGCCGGAGGCGAGTTCTGCCCCCTTCGTTCGGGAGTAGGAGATGCCGCGATTCTCCTCGTTGCAGTGACAGACGACGTTCTCGATGTCACAGAAGTCCGCCTGCACCCGGTCGTACACGTCCGGGTTGCCGTCGACGACGAGGACGACCTCCAGCGGGTCGTACGTCTGAGCGAGCGCGCTTTCGACGGCCTCGGTGAACGCGTCGTACCGATCCATCGCGTACGTACAGACGACGACCGACACCTGCATCGACGAAGCGTTCCGCCGAGGATCGAATAAGCGTTTTCGTTGACGAGTGGGGCGAGCCGGCGACTCCGCCCCGCTGTCGTCTCGGTGGAGCGGCGCGATGGGCGGTCTGAGGATTCCTCCCGGCCGATGAGGAAGGTTGAAATAACAGGAGCAATCGAACAGTATCCATGCGAATTCTGGTTACAGGCGCTCCTGGCTGGTTGGGGACGGAACTGGTCAGGGAACTCGACGAAACCGATCACGAGGTCCGATGTCTGACCCTGGTCGGGGAGGATACGTCCGAACTCGATCAGTTCGACGTGGAGACGTATCCCGGCGACGTTCGCAAGCTCGACACACTGAGCGACGCGTTCGAGGGTGGGATCGATGCTGTCTTCCACTGTGCAGGCATTATTCATCCTCCGACCCTCTTTGGCGCGGACGCGTTCTTCGAGATCAACGCGGACGGAACCCGGAACATGCTGGAGGCGTCCCGACAGGCCGACGTTGACCACTTCGTCTACGTCTCCTCGAACGCCGCACAGGGGTTCAACGACTCGCCGACCGAACTGATGACCGAGGAGATGGCCTGTCAGCCCGAGAGCAACTACGGGGAGTCCAAGTACATGGCCGAACAGCACGTCCGCCGCTACCACCAGCAGCACGACCTCGACTTCACCATCGTCCGGCCGTGCTGGTACTACGGTCCTCGGCAACCCGAGCGCATGAACCGACTGATGAACATGATCAAGGGCGGCAATCCGATCATCTTCGGGGACGGAATGAACCTCCGAAGCATGACGTACGTGCCGAGCCTCGTGGACGCGCTCCTGGCGGTAATGGATCAGCCCTCCGTCTCCAAAAACGAGACGTACTGGATCGCGGACGAACGGCCGTACACGACCAACTACATCTACCGGACGATCGCCGACATCCTGGGGGTGGCCGAGGACCTCCAGCCGATCTACGTCCCGAAACCGGTCTCCCGCCTCATGGAGATCGCCGACGTGACGCTCGGGAACCTGGGCATGTACGAGCAGAACGTCCACGTCGCGGGGGAGATGTCGAGACACATCGCCTGTGATCCGTCGAAGGCGAAAGCGGAACTAGACTGGGAGCCCCCCGTCGACCTCACCGAAGGAATGCAGGAGTCGGTCGAGTGGGCACACGAGCGCGGTCACATCTGACGCCGGCCGATGTACGCGCCGGATCCCGAATCGATACCCGACTCCACGGTCGCAGGCCTGGTGTACGAACTCCGGCCCTGGCAGTGGTACAAACAACTCGTCCTGTTCATTCCCCTCGTGTTTTCGGGATCGGCGAACGAGGCCGACGCGTGGCTACGCGTCGTCGTCGGCGCGGCCCTCTTCTCGGCCGTGGCGGGGAGTACGTACGTTCTCAACGACATCAGTGACGTCGAGCAGGACCGAAATCATCCCCGAAAACGACACCGGCCGATAGCGAGCGGGGTCGTGTCCGTTCCGTTCGCCCTCGTGTTTGCAGGGGGGCTCTACGTGCTTTCGGGGGGGCTGTCGTGGTTGTTGGATCCGCTGTTTTTCGGGCTCGTGGCACTGTACGTCGGACAGAACGTGGTCTACAGCTACTTCCTGAAGCAGTATCTCTTCGTCGACCTGCTGAGCATCAGTGCCGGATTCGTGATCCGTGCAGTCGCCGGAATCGTCCTGATCTCGGTGCAACTCAGTCCGTGGCTGCTCCTCTGTACGTTTCTCGCCGCCCTCCTGCTCGGGACGAGCAAACGGTGGGGTGAGCGTTCGGACGCCGACGACCCAACGGAGATCCGGGAGAACCTCGACAGCTACACCACCCAGACGCTTCGGTTCATCTTCATGACCGTCTCGACGATGCTCCTCATGGCCTACTCCCTGTACACGTTCTTCGCGCGTGACCTCCTGATGATGCTCACGATCCCCTTCGCGTTCTACGCCGTCTTCAGGTATGCGCATCTGACCTTCGCGCTGGAGGGGGACAGCGAACCGATCGCCCTCCTTCTCGACCGGCAGATCCTCGTCAATCTGCTGCTCTGGGGAATAACCATCGTTATCATCCTCTATCGCGGATCAGTCGGTGTGAGCATCTGATGATTCGAGTCGATCTTCAGACACACACGAACCAGTCCGCGGGGTGTGGGTGGATGGCCCCGGAGACGCTGGTTCGACGTGCGGCGGCCGTCGGCCTCGACGGTGTCGCGATCACCGACCACAACACGATGGACGCCGTCGCGGCGGCACGTCGAATCGCCCCGGACGACCTTCTGGTGATCCCCGCCGAGGAGATCGACACCCCAGAGGGCCAGATCATCGGCCTCTTTCTCGACCACCCGATCGAGCCGTGGCAGTCGCCGTCGGCGGTTTTCGACGCGATCCACCGACAGGACGGACTCGCGTTGCTGCCCCACCCCTTCGACGCGATGCGGGAACACCTGGAGACGATCGGCGACCACGTCGATTCGATCGACGCCGTCGAGACGATCAACTCGCGGTGTATTCGCTCCCGATACAACGAACGGGCTTCGGCGTTCGCGGAGCGACACGGCCTCACCAAAACGGGCGGGAGCGACGCACACTTCGCCCGCGAACTCGGCACGGCACACACGCGAATCGAGGGTGACGCTTCGTCGCCGGAACGCCTGGCTACGATCGTCCGCGAGGCCATCGCCGACGGGCGAACGCACCCTGTGGGATCGACCGGGACGCCGCTCGTCCACGTCGGAACCAAGGCGGTAAAGATGTACAACCGCGTTCGTAACCGATGACGATACAGAAGAAAATCTGGCAGTTCGTGATCCTGGGGCTCGTCGTCACTCTGCTGTTGAGCATCTATGCCGATTTCGGCAGGCTCATCTCGGCGTTCCGGTCGTTCGAGTGGACGCTGCTCCCGATCGTGCTCGCGCTGACCCTCGGAAACCAGTTACTTCGATTCGTCAAGTGGGAGTTCCTCCTTGGCGAGGTGGACGTCGACCTGCCCCTCTCGACGAGCTTTCTCATCTTCGGCAGCGGTCTGATCATGATCATGACGCCCGGGAAAGTCGGTGAAGTCTGGAAGTCGTGGCTGATCCGCGACGCCGACGGCACCCCGATCAGCACGACGATCCCAGTTATCGCGACGGAGCGGATCACCGACGTGCTGGGGGTCGTGTTGATAAGTTTGCTCGGCGTCCTCGCGTTCGATCGCTCCCCTGCGCTGCTGTTTGTGCTGCTCGTCCCGATGCTGGCCGGGATCCTGTTTCTCCAGTACGAACGGGGATGTCTCTGGCTCATCGACCGGTGTGAGCGACTGCCCGTCGTCGGCCGGAAGGCCGAGTCAGCCCGGGACCTCTACCGGAACGCCCGCGAACTGCTTCGACTGCGGCCACTCGGCGTGACCACAGTTCTCAGCGTCTTCTCGTGGGGACTCGAGTGTGTCGGCCTCTGGGTCGTTCTTCGCGGGTTCGACGCCGAGGTCAGCGTCCTCGTGGCCGCGTTCGTCTTCGCCGTGGCGAGCATCCTCGGCGCGGTCAGCCTGCTTCCCGGCGGCCTCGGGGTCACGGAAGGCTCGATGACGGGGCTCCTGCTGTTTTTCGGTGTCGAACGGGTCTCGGCGGCGAGCGCAACGCTCGTGATCCGCGCCGCGACCCTCTGGTTCGTGGCCATCCTTGCGCTGGTCATCTACACCGTCTATCGGCGCCGATCGACGACTATTCGAGGCCCCGGAGAGAACACCCAGCCATGAAGCTAGTCACCGGTGGCTCCGGGTTCGTCGGCGGACACATCGTGGAGCGCCTCCTCGAACGGGGGGCCGACGTTCGCGTGTTCGACCGCCACCCACCTGAGGTTGGCGTGGACGACGTGGAGTTCGTGGAGGGTGACATCTGCGATCCCGAGGCGGTGCGTGACGCCATGGCGGACGTCGATGTGGTCTATCACAACGTGGCGCTTGTTCCGGTCACGAAGGCCGGGAGTCGGTTCCGCGAGGTGAACGTCGAAGGGACGAGGACCGCGGTCGAGGCCGCCGAGGCGGCCGGCGTCGACCGCTTCGTCCACATGGGATCGAGCAGCGTCTACTCGCTGGCGGATGTCCCGATAGACGAGAACAGCCCCCTGCAGCCGAAAGGGCCGTACAGCCGATCCAAACTGCGGTCGGACGAAATCGTCCTCGGAACCGACGGGATCGAGTCGGTGGTCATCCGCCCGCGGACGGTGGTCGACAGACGCCGTGCCGGCATCTTCCAGATCCTCTTCGACTGGGTGAGCCGTGGGAAGCGCGTCTACACCGTCGGTCCGGGCGACAACACGTTTCAGATGGTGTCCGGCCGGGATCTGGCCGACGCCGCGATCAGCGCGGCGACTGCCGATGCGGCCCCGGGTGAAGTCTACAACGTCGGCACCGACGACTTCGGCACGATGCGGGCGGCGTACGAGGATCTCATCGACTACGCCGACACGGGTTCGTCCGTGTGGGGCCTCCCCGGTCTCCCGACCAAGTTCGGAATGTGGCTCCTCGACACGCTCGACCTGAGTCCCCTGACCACCTTCCACTACAAGACGATCGACAAGGACTTCTACTTCGACGTCTCGAAGGCGAAGGAGGATCTGGACTGGGACCCACAGGACAGCAACGCCGACTGTATGCGCCGCGGCTACGACTGGTACGTCGAACACGGACGGGATCGGTCGACGGAAGTGAGCGAGGGTCACCGCAAGGCGCCGGAACTCGGCGTGCTGAAGTTCCTGCGGAAACTGTCCTGAGCGGCGAAATCGGCAACCTCCCCGCCGGGGTTGGACGCCTATCGACAGCCGGAGACGTCGTCGAGATAGTACACGACGTATTCGTCGTTCGAGAACCGCCGCTCGAACGAATACGATCGATTGGTCGTCAGCATCCAGCAGGCATCGTATTCGGCCGCCTGTCTCTCGACGGTGGTCTCCGGAAGCGTCTCGTAGTTCGAGCCACACCGCCCGAGTCCGTCGTGTGTCAGCGGCCGGTCGAGATTACAGATGTCCGCGATCCGTCTCCCCCACTCGGTCATCGCGGTCGGACGGAACGGGAACGACTTGATGTTGACGACCATCGCCCGACTCGACTCCCATCTGAAGCCGTCCTGCGTGGGTGAGGCGATGAACACCGCGTCCCGAGGCGTCTCCGTTTCGATCCACTCGTACGTCGACTGGAGATCAGAGCCGTAGTCCGGGCCGTCTACCACGTCGAATCCGGCGATCATGCTCGCGGACACCACGACGACGACGAGCGTCGCGGTGGTTCCCCACTGAATGACTGTCGACGGGTCGAGATCCAGCGCCAGTAACAGTCGGTCGGCCACCTCGATACCGAGGGCGAACACGGCGCCGTAGAGCACCAGAAACAGGAAGTCGTCGACGTGGTACGGCTGGAGTTTGATGAGAAACGCCACGGGGACGACCTCGGTGAACAGCCACCCGGCGACGAACACGACGACGAGCGCGGCGGTCCAGACGACCCCGGCCCGTTTCGCGCGCGTGTCGGCGAACAGCCGATCACCGAAGACGACCATCGCGCCGACGGCGACCGCGGTGAACAGGATCGCGAGGGCGACCTGCCACACCGGCCAAGTGCTCGGGACGTAGTGGTGTGGGTGGCGCACCCACGCCATCAGGTAGACGCCACGCCACCCCGCGTCGGTGGTCGCGTTCTCGGCGAGCATCGGCGCGATGCCGACGAGCGAGATGACGCCGTAGATCGCTGCACCGTCCCAGGGAATCCGGCCGATCGCCTCCCGGAGGTCGGCGTTGCGGAGCGGTGACCACGCCTCGATGGCCACCGCACAGAGTCCGGCCACGACCGACATCCAGAAGCCGTTGACGACGTGGAACAGCGTCGCGACACCGAGAACCCCGAATGCCGGACGGTACCGTCGTTGGAGCGTCCAGTAGAGCCCCACGAGTATCAGGGCGTTCGCCAAGTGACTCGGGATGAGATACGACTTCACCAGCACGTTGCCTCCGAGGTCGATCACGTCCGTCAACGGGGAGATCATCGCGCCGATCACGAGAACGGCCACCAGTCGGTCGCCGAACAACGTCGTCACGATCCGGTAGGCCGCGGCCAGAATCACGACCGTTCCCAGCAGGTAGAGGAGGAACACCGCCGCCGGGAAGCCGAGTAGTTCGACGAACGCGGCGACGAACTGCGTATAGAAAAAGCGGGGCGATCCGAACCCCGTGCGGGCGGCGACGGTCCAGTCCGCCGCCAAGTACGTCGGGTCGAGCGCGTGACGGATCAGCGGGAACTGATTCGTCTGGTTCGACACGGCGTACTCGTACAATCCCGGATAGAATCCCCGGCCGACGACGAACAGGCCGAAAATAATCGCGAGGAGGCGGGGCGAATACGACCGCTCCGGGCCATCGTCCATAGTTGGTGAGTCGAACTATAGGAGTTAAAACTGTTGTCCGCCCGAATCCGGGCGTGCTCGCCCTCCCGAACATCGGCACGCATATATATCGTCGCTCGTCGACCTCTACGTACTTCTGCTCGTATGAACTCGACAGCCGGGTGGATTTCTCATCGGAGGGCGTTCTTGACCGGCTACGCGTTCGTCGTCGTCGCGCTGACCCTCCCGATCATCGACTGGCACACCTCGATGGACTTCGACAACGCGATTCGCGTCTGGGTCGTCACCCGGCCGCTCGATACCATCGTCCACAACGTCCGGGAGTGGGAACTCGCCCCGCCGCTCTGGCACTTCCTCGCCCACGGACTGACTCGGCTGTCCCCGCTGTCGCCCGTCGTGACCGTCCGTCTCCTGAACTACGGCCTGTTCGTGAGTCTCATTCCGCTCGTCTATCGCATCGGGCAGGCACTCGACGCCCCGCGAGCGGGGCTGATCGCCGCGGTACTCGTCCCGTGGAATCAGACGCTGTTCGACCATGTGACCACGGCGAACCACTACCTGCTCTTTGCCGCCCTCGGGGCCGCGTACACATGGCTACTCCTACGGGTGACGGTCGGGGATGGTTCGCGACGCACATGGGTCGGCTACGCGCTCGTCACCGCGGCGTACGGCTTCACGCACTACTTCGCGATCGTCCACGTCGCGGCCGCCGCGCTCACCGTCGCCGTCGTCGACGGCCATCACCGCGGTGTCTTCCGCGCCCTCGCTCGCGGCGACCTCCGGTCCACGCGGACCCGCCTCGTCGAGCGACTGGACGGCGTTTCGCCGGCTCGGTTCGCCGCCGCACACCTGCCTCTCGGTGTCCTCTCGGTGCTCTGGCTTCCCGTCCTGCTCCGTCAGTACCGCTACCAACCACAGGTGCAGGAGTCTATCTTCCCGCTCACGCAACTCGCCTTCGAGACGCTGCGACAGCTGTACTACTACTTTCCGGATCGGCTCTTCCCGCCGGCGCTTCTCGTCCTCCTCATGGGCGGGCCGCTCGTCGCGGTGCTCGGCCGGGCACGATACCACCGCGGGATCCGACTCCTCCTCGTGATGACGGCCGCCGCGTTCGGCATCGGGACGTTCGTCTTCAGTTCGAGGGACCCGGAACACCTGTTCTTTCTGTCGGTTCTGGTCCCTATCGTCGTCGGATTCGGGCTCTCCGTGCTCGCGACACACACGGTGGCCGCGGCACGGCGACTGCGGGACGAACGGGACCGCCCGGCGGCGTCGCTCTGTGTGGTTGGCGTACTTCTGCTCGGACTCGTCGCGGCGCCGTACGCGGCGACGGCCGTCGATCCGAACCCGCCGGTCCGCGACACCGATCTGAAAGGCGCTCAGGCGTTCGCCACGGAGTACGTGACCGAGGAGACGGCCGTTCTCAGCGTCACCCAGTGGGGACAGCTGATCCTGCACGTCTACGGCGCCCCGTTCGCCGCGAGAACCTACGGCGTCCCCTACAACATCACCAGCCGCCCGAATCTGATCCGACCCCGGACGCAGGCGGGGGTCTACACCGACGCCTCGCGTATCGTGTACAGTCCGGAACAGCGCCCCCGTGATCGACGGCGGCTTCGGCGTCTCGTCTCGGGTCACGACCGGGTCGTCGTGTTCGTGGCCCACGGATTCCCGGATCGTGTCGAACCGCTCGTCGCCGACCTCAGACGCTTCGGGTATCGACGGGCTACGTCGATGCGGACGGACGAAAACGGAGTTCTGGTATACGACCGAGACGAGCCCTCCGGCGACGCCGTCGACCGCGACGTGCGCGCCGCATCCGCTTCGAACGCGACGACGCCCGCCTCCAGTTCGATCACGTTGCCGAGAGCACTCGCTCACCCCCGCCAGACGCCGAAATTTCGGTGACGACCCACCGGCACGAATTCGCCACGCACGACTCCTTTCACAAGGTTTATGCCCATAATCCAAGTCCGTTCGGCCAATGAGCGACGATCAGAGTCAGGGGTCCTCGTCGGTCGTAGACCTCTTTTTCGACTGGTATCACGTCCCCGCCCTCGTCCTCGTCGTTGCCGGGATGCTCGCCATCCGTCTCCAGCAGTACGGCACCTTCATCCGGGACGGTGCGGTGTACTTCTCCGGTAACGACGCCTGGTATCACCTGCGACAGGTCGAGTACACGGTGCGCCACTGGCCGTTCACGATGCCGTACGATCCGTGGACGAACTTCCCGTACGGCACGAACGCCGCCCAGTTCGGGACGCTGTACGACCAACTCGTCGCGACGGCGGCGCTGGTGGTCGGTCTCGGCAGTCCCTCCAGCGACCTCGTCGCGAAGACGCTGCTGGTCGCGCCGACGGTGTTCGGGGCGCTTGTCGCCGTCCCGGTGTACGCCGTCGGCAAGCGCCTCGCCAACCGGATCGCCGGCGTCTTCGGCGCGGTCGTCCTCCTGCTCCTCCCGGGACAGTTCCTCCGGCGCGGCCTCGTCGGCTTCGCCGACCACAACGTCGCCGAGCCGCTCTTCCAGACGATAGCGGTGCTCGGCCTGATGATCGCCCTCGCCGTCGCCACTCGCGAGAAACCCGTCTGGGAGCTCGTCCTCGACCGCGACGTCGACGCCCTCAGACGGCCGCTCGTCTGGAGCGCGCTCGCGGGCGTCGCCGTCGCCCTCTACATGTGGGTGTGGCCGCCGGGCGTCCTGCTCGTCGGCGTCTTCGGCGTCTACCTGGTCTACCAGCTCACCAGCGACTACGTCACCGGCGGCTCGCCCGAGCCCGCCGCGTTCGTCGGCATCGTCTCGATGGTCGTCGCCGCCCTCCTAATGTTGCTCCAGTTCGAGGAAGGGTCGTTCAGCCCGACCGACTTCGGCTTCCTCCAGCCGGCCGTCGCGCTGGGGGTCGCCGCCGGCGCCGCGTTCATGGCCGGGCTGGCCCGGCAGTTCGACCGGCGTGACCTCGACCGGACGTACTATCCGGTCGCGGTCGTCGGCCTGATCGTCGTCGCCGCCGGCGCCGTCGCCGTCGCCCTCCCGGACCTGTTCGGCACGATCCGGTCGAACGCGCTCAGTTTCATCGGCTTCAGCGCCACGGCCGGGCTGCGAACCATCTCCGAGGCCCAGCCCTACCTCTCGCCGAGCAGTCTCCAGCAGAACGCGATGACGGCGACCGGCCGCATTATGTCCGACTACGGCTTCACGCTTTTCACCGGCGTCGCCGCCGTCATCTGGCTGCTCGCGAAGCCGCTGGTCCGCGACGGCGAGACGGAGCGGGTCGCCTACGCCGCCGGGTCGCTCGCCCTGATCGGACTGCTCTTCGTCGTCCCGGCACCGTTCAACGCCGTCGCCGACGCCATCGGCGTCGTTCCGGAACTCGTCGGCATCGCGCTGGTCGCGCTGATCCTGTTCGGCGCCGTCCTCCAGACGAACTACGACGCCGAGAAGCTCCTGTTCGTCGTGTGGGCCGCCTTCATGGCCTCGGCGGCGTTCACGCAGATTCGATTCAACTACTACCTCGCGCCGGTCGTCGCCGTCGCGAACGCCTACCTCGTCGGCCAGATCATCACGTATCTCGACCTGCGAGTGAGTTCGCTCGACGCCCTGCGCGACCTGCAGGGATACCAGGTGCTCGCGGTGCTGGCGGCCGCGATGCTGATCGTCACGCCGGTCCTGCTCGTCCCGATGAGCGTCCGTAACACGGGCAACGCCCAGTTCGACCAGAGTCAGACGGCGTGGCAGACGGGCCAGCAGACCGGTCCCGGGGCCGTCACCGAGTGGGACGGCTCGCTCCAGTGGATGGAGTCGAACACGCCCGCGCCCGGCACGTTCGGCGGCGCGAACAACGAGATGGACCACTACGGCACCTACGAACTGACGACCGACTACGACTACCCCGCCGGGGCCTACGGCGTCCAGTCGTGGTGGGACTACGGCCACTGGATCACCGTCCGCGGGGAGCGCATCCCGAACGCCAACCCGTTCCAGCAGGGGGCGACTGACGCGGCGAACTTCCTGCTGGCACCCAACGAGTCGGCCGCACAGAGCGCTCTCGGCGAACGGGACACCGAGGCCGCAGGCACCCGGTACGTGATGGTCGACTGGCAGATGGCCCATCCCCAGTCCAAGTTCGGCGCGCCGACCGTCTTCTACGACCAGTCGAACGTCTCACAGTCCGACTTCTACGGGCCGGTCTACTCCAGCAACCTCCGTGGCAACTTCTACCTGCGCACCCAGCGCTACTACGAGAGCCTGATGGTCCGGCTCTACGCCTACCACGGGAGTTCGATGCAGCCGGAACCGGTCGTCGTCGACTGGGAACGACGGACCGCCCAGACCCAGAGCGGGCAGCGGATCACGATCCGCGCCGGCCCACAGGACCAACGGATCGTCCGGCAGTTCAGCAACATGTCCGCCGCGCAGGCGTACGTCGCCAACGACAGCACGGCACAGATCGGTGGCATCGGCCACTACCCCGCCGAACGGGTGTCGGCGCTCGAACACTACCGGCTGGTGAAGGTGAGCGAGTCCTCGGCCAACAGCTCCTCCCAGTACCAGACGTACGCGCGCCGCACCTTCGCGGTGACGGGCGTCCCACCCTCGTCACAGACGCTCTACGAGCCCTCGTACGTGAAGACCTTCGAGAAGGTCCCCGGCGCGACCATCACGGCCGACGGCCTGCCGTCGAACGTGTCGGTGCGGGCGCAAGTGCCGATGCGGGTGCCGGCGACCAACGAGACGTTCACGTACACCCAGGAGGCGCGGACGACCCAGGACGGGGAACTGACGATGACGCTCCCCTACTCCACGACGGGGTACGACGGCTACGGCCCGTCGAACGGCTACACGAACGTGAGCGTCCGGGCGACCGGTCCGTACGTCGTGGAGTCGGCACTGGCCAGCGAGAACGGCTCGTTCGTCCAGTACCGAGGAGAGGTGCAGATCGATGAGGGTCGGGTCAACGGCGACGTCGACGGCCCGAAACAGGTGCGTCTGGAGCAGACCAGCCCGTTCGAGAACATCTCGATCGGCCCCAGCAACGAGTCGGAGTCCCTCACCCCGGCCGACGGATCGATCCGAACCGACGATTCCACGACCGAGGACGTGTCGGCTACGTCCGCGCCGGCGCTCCACACCCCCGCCGTCGCCGTCGCCCGCAACTGACGCGGCATGGCTCGACGCCTCCGCCCCCTGCTCGTCGTCTATCTCAAGGGCGTCTGCATGGGGGCAGCCGACGCCGTCCCGGGCGTCTCCGGCGGAACCATCGCGCTCATTACGGGCATCTACGAGCGACTGATCGCCGCGATCACCGCCGTCACGCCGGAGCGGATCGCACAGGTGCTCGCCGCGCCCCTCCCCGGCCGCCGCGACGACGCCCGGTCGGCCTTCCTCGCGGTCGATGGCCCGTTTCTGCTCGCACTCGGGGGCGGCGTCCTCACCGCCGTCCTCGTCGTGACGCGGCTCCTCCACGTCGCGCTCGAATCGACGCCCGTCCGCACGTTCGGCTTCTTCTTCGGCCTCATCGCCGCCTCCGCGGTCGTCCTCGCGGATCAAGCGTCGCTCGACACGCCCGGTCGGATCGGCGCCGCCCTCGTCGGCTTCCTCCTCGCCTTCCTGTCGGCCGGCCGCGCCGCCGCCGCCCTCCCCTCGTCACCGCTCGTCACCGTCGGTGTCGGCGCCGTCGCCATCAGCGCGATGGTCCTCCCCGGAATCTCGGGGTCGCTCATCCTCGTCATCCTCGGGCAGTACGAGTTCCTCGTGGGTCGACTGACCGCCTTCGTCGACGGCCTCCTCGGCCTCCTCGTCGGCGGGGGGGTCGGACGGATCGTCGACCCCGCGACGACGGTGGTCGCCTTCCTCGTCGGCGCCGTCGTCGGCCTCGTCACCGTCGCCCACGCCGTCCGCTGGGCGCTCGTCCGCTACCGCTACGCGACGCTCGCCTTTCTCGTGAGCCTGGTCGTCGGCGGGCTTCGCGCGCCGGTCGTGAAAGCCGGCGAGAACCTGTCGGCCGGGTGGACGACCGGCGCGCTCGCGACGTTCGGTCTCGCGGCCGTCGTCGGCGTCGTCGCCGTCGCTGTCCTCGAACAGTACACCGACAGTATCGCCATCTGATCACTCCCGGGGGACGGCGAGATTCCGGACGCCCGAGCCACACTCCGGACAGACGGTCACCCGGTCGTCGCTCGCCTCGCGGTGCGCACACGATCGGCACTCGTAGTAGCCACCTCCCGGACTGTACGGATCTATGAGATTGTGACGCATACTCATTACGAACGGACACCGTTCACCTAAATGACTGTTTCGGTGCCGAGGGTTCGCGTCGATCGGTGGTCAATCGTCGAGACGCGCGACCGTAACGAACGTCTCCGGGCGCCGTTCGGCGCGGTCGACGACGAAGCCGGCGTCCGTCTGGAGGGACACGGCGTCGTCGAGGCCGTACGTCTCGTCGCGGGGCGGCCCGGCCGCGCCGATGCCGTCGCGGTCCCAGTCGACGGTGACGAGGCGACCGCCGGAGCGGAGGACGCGGGCGACCTCCCGCAACGCCGCTTCGTCCGCGAACTCGTGGAACGTCATCGTCGAGACGACGGCGTCGAGTTCGGCGTCGGCGAAGGGTAGATCCGTGGCGTCGGCCTCGACGAGTTCGACGGTCGCCGGGACGCCCTTCTCGCGGTAGTGGTCGTGCATCGCCGCCTGCACGTCGACGGCGTACACCCTCCCGGCGTGGGGGGCGAGGTCGTCGGTGTAGAAGCCGGTGCCGCTCCCGAGGTCGGCGAGGCGCATCTCGGCGTGGGGGGCGACGAGGCCGTGGAGTTCCTCCCGGGAGCAGTAGCGATACCGCTCGGCGGCGTCCTCGAGGGCGTCCGCCCGGTCGCTGTCGAACGTGTGAAAGCCCATACCGGGGCGTGCCGGCGAGCAGTGATAAGTGGTCCTCTCCGACCGACGCGTCTCACGCCCAGTGGAGCATATAGAGGAGCGAGAGGCTGGCCGCGACGACGAGCGTCCCCACCAACCCGATGCCGACCGTCGCGAGCACCGACGACGCGGACAGCGCGACCTGGAACAGTTGGAGTCCGAGAAGGACGGTGAACGCGGAGAGGACCGTCCAGACCAGCGTTCCGATCAGGCCGTGGATCTCGTCGCGGACGATGGCCCGCACGCGGCTTTCGTCGAGGGTCTCGGAGGGCTTCATGCCGATGCCTGTGGGGGCCGGCGGCAATAATGTGACGGCGAGCGGATACGTGGCGTCCCCTCGAACGGCCCGACTGGTGCCGACCGCGCTTGAGACAGGGTTAAATCCCCGCCCGGTGCTATTCTCAGTCATGGGCGTCACGATCAGGAAGCCGACCGCCCGCCAGTGTGAGGACTGTGGGCGGAAGGAAGTCTGGAACGACGCGACGAGCACCTGGTGCGTCGCACGCGACGACGACGGTGAACGGGTCGCCGGCAACGTGTACTGCATCCACGAGTGGGACATCAACGGCACGTTCGTCCCCCTCGAGAGCGTCGCCGACGCGGACGTGTAGTCGGTGATGAGCGAGGACGACGAGTCGATCCTGCTGGCGAAGCCGACGGCGGACCGCTACGCCGAGCTGGTCGACCGGGTCGTCGAGTGGCATCCTCATGACGTGCCCTGTGTCGAGCGGTTCGACACGAGCGACGCACACGGGCCGTTCGCGGCGTGGTGTGAAGCCGCCGTGGACGAGGCGTAGCTACGTGTACGTCGGGTGTGACTCCCCGACGAGCCGTCTGAACCCCGCGACGACGGCACCGTGGGCGGCCACGAGAACGACGACGCTCACGGCGATGATGACCACCTGCCCCGGTGTCGACAGCAGGCCGAGCGAGACGATGAGCGTCGTCGCACACGCCGGCGCGTGGTTGGTGTCCGTGGCGATCATCCCCCAACTCGTCAGAACGATCGAACAGACACCGCTGGCGACGAGGTGGAGACCGGCCGCCGACCCCGGTGGCGGCGTCGCGGTAAGCGTCACGCCCGCACCGAGCAGCGTGTACGCGAGGAGGCCGGCGACGCCGCCGATGCAGTGGCTCGCGACGATTCGGGCGAGCCGCCTCCGGTCACCCCGTCGCTCGAAGGCGAGCAGAAAGGCTGAGGGGCCGAGACTCGGGAACACGAAGGGCTGGCCGCTGAGCCACGCCACCGCACCGAGGACGGTGAAGAGGACGCCGGCGTAGACGCTCGTCCCCAGTCGCCGACGGCTCGGCGTCACTGCAGGGACGCCAGCGCTTCCAGCGTGCCGTCCATGTGTGCGCCGTCGGTGACGTGGTCGGCGGCGGCGCGCGCCCGGTCATCCGCGTTCGCGACGGCAAACGACTCCCCGACCGTCTCGAACGTCGACACGTCGTTCTCGCTGTCGCCGACGGCGACGAAGTCGGCAGGATCGAGACCGAGCGCCGTCGCGACCGCTCGGAGGCCCTGCCCCTTCTCGACGCCCGGCGTTTTGAGGTGGTAGGCGTAGCCGGTGTCGACCACATCGAGGCCGAACTCCTCGGCGACCGCGCGCAGGAGCGCCTCGTCGGCGTCGAGGCTGATCGCCACTTCCGTCTCCCGCCACCGGTTGACGGTGTCGGCCGCACCCCATCCGAGATCACCGCCGCGGTCGACGAACGCCTCCGCGGCCGCCCACGGGCGGTCGGAGTCGACCGTCACGCGCACCTCGTCGGCGGTGTAGACGACGCCGCCGTGTTCCGCGATCACCTGCTCGGGGATCTGGAGGAAGTGACAGAGCGCGACCGGATACGGGAACGCCTTCCCCGTCGCGAGGACGATGGGGGCGTCCCACCTCGGCAACGCCTCGAAGACGCGGGGGTCGATCCCACCGGTCGGCGCGGTCAGCGTCCCGTCGATATCGAGTACGAGCGGCGGCACCATATCCGATCCAGCGGGGCGGGCGTGATAAACGCCGTGTCACGGAGCGGCGAGCGTCCCGACCGACGCCGTGAAGTGAGCCGCTCGCACAGTCCCGCCCATGCAGACGACCGTCCTCGTGATCGGCGGCGGCGCGACCGGCGTCGGCGTCGCCCGTGACCTCGCGCTCCGCGGCGTCGACACGACGCTCGTCGAACGCGGCGCGTTCGCCGCGGGTACCACCGGCCGCTCGCACGGTGTCCTCCACAGCGGCGCCCGGTACGCCGAGGCCGACCCCGACGACGCCGCTGCCTGCCTCGCGGAGAACCGCATCCTCCGGGACATCGCGGACGCCTGCGTTCGGGAGACCGGCGGCTACTTCCTCCAACTCGACGGCGACGACCCCGCCTACTTCGAGCGCAAGCGCGCGGCCTGTGTCGACCTCGGCATGTCGGTCGAGACGCTCTCGGGCGACGGCCTCCGGGAGCGCGTCCCCGAGGCAAGTCCGACCGTCGAGCGCGCCCTCGCCGTCCCCGACGCCGTCATCTCGCCGTCGCGGCTGGTCGTCGCGAACGCGGCCGACGCGCGCGAGGCGGATGCCGCGCTCCACGACCACGCGCCGGTCGAGGATATCCACGTCGAGGACGGCACGGTCGACCGGGTCGACGTTGGCGGCCGCCTCGACGCGACGATCACCGCCGACGCCGTCGTCAACGCCGCCGGACCGTGGGCCGAGCGGTGTGCGGCGCTCGCGGGCGTCTCGGTGCCCATGCGACCCACCTGCGGCGCGATGGTGACCGTCGAGAACCCCGGCGTCGACGCCGTGTTGAACCGGTGTCGGCCGCCCGCCGACGGCGACATCGTCGTCCCCCGGGCCGACGAGGCGGTCCTCGGGACCACCAGCGTCCCCGTCGACGACCCCGACGACTTCGAGCGGACGGCGGCGGAAGTCGAGCGCATCGTCGCCGAGTGCGCCGCGATGTGTCCGGCGGTCGACGCCCCGGTCCGGCGCACCTACTGGGGGGTCCGCCCGCTCTACGCGCCGGACGAGGCGGGACGGGATGCCCGCGCCATCTCCCGCGGGTTCGCGCTCCTCGACCACGCGACGGACGGCGCGGCCGGCCTCTACACCATCGTCGGCGGCAAACTCACCACCTACCGGCGGATGGCCGAGGCGACGGCCGACCGGGTGTGTGACCGCCTCGGCGTCTCGGCGACCTGCCGAACCGACGACCGGCCGCTGCCCGGTGCCGACGATCCGACGCGTCTCGACGCCCTCCGCGAGGAGTTCGGCGTCGACGCGCCGGCCGACGGAGTGCACTGATACGGATCAGTGTGAGTCATCACCGGTGGTTCGGCGGACCGTCCCGACGAACCACCGGGAAACAGTTACACTAATCCGTATGACGCTGCCGCGCACGCTCCGACTTACCACCGGACGACGTAGGTACAGCGGTCGCCACCCCGCCGCCGACAGGTCTCGCCACGCTCCTCGACGAGGACGAACGACTCGACCGGCGAGTGGTCCTTCGCGACGGCGCGAATCAGGCCGCGGTCGAACGGACAGGGGTAGGGGTTCCGACACTCCACCCGGCCGCGCCGCTCGTCGATCCGTTCGAAGCGGTAGTGGCCGATGTCGCCGCCGCGGTGGTTGCGGTGGTAGGCGTCGTCGATGGATCGGAGTCCCTCCGCGACGCCGGAGACATCGCTCGGCCACCGGGCGACCGACGGAATCCGCTCACCCAGCCGATCCAGAACGTGTGGCCCGAACTCCTCGGCGACCGTCGACAGCACGTCGAGTTCGGCCGCCTGCGCGTACCAGTCGTCGGGCTCCGGGTCGTCGATTCCCTGCTCGGCCAGCGCCGCCCGGACCGCCTCGCGGTGGGCGTCGCGGAAGTGCTCGATTCCCTCCTCGATGGCGAGGATGACTCTCCCGCGGGCCTCCACCCCCGCCTCGAACGGTTCGTACTGGTCCATGCGTCGGGCGTCGTCGCCCGGGACTCGTTGGTCGATAGACAAAAACGTTCGTCCGCCGGGCGTCATCGTGTTTGTTGTGAGTCACTCCCGCAGGTTCACCGCCCCGTTCCGGTGAACCAGCGGTAACCAGTCACAATAAACACTATCAGGACCGCTCGCGGTCCCGCGTCACCGTCTCGCCCGGTTCGGTGCGTGCACCGGTACCGAGCACGACGCCCGCGTTCAGCGCCGTGTCGATACCCGTCTTCACGTCGTCGCCACAGACGACGCCGAACTTGCGTCGGCCCGTCGACGTTGGGGTCCCCTTCACCCGGACGATCACGTCCGAATCGTCGTGGCGGAGGTTGGCGACGGTCGTCCCCGCGCCGAAGTTCACGTCGCGTGCGAGGACGCTATCGCCGACGTACGAGAGGTGGCCGACCGTCGCACCCGACATCAGCACGCTGTTTTTGATCTCGACCGCGTGGCCGACGTGTGCCCCCTCGCCCACCAGCGTCGCGCCGCGGACGTAGGCGTTCGGGCCGACCGTCGCGCCCGCCCGGACGAGCGCCGGACCCTCGATCACGACGCCAGCGTCCACCGTCGCCCCCGCTTCGACGACGACTGCTCCCCGGAGGTCGGCGTCCGGATGCACGTCGCCGTCGAGCCGTCGCTCCAGGTCGCCGACTTTCCACTCGTTCGCGGCGAGGAGTTCCCACGGTCGCCCCACGTCGAGCCAGCGATCCACGGTCACCGCCCGCACGTCGACGGCGTCGCAGGCCCGTTCCAGCACGTCGGTGAGTTCGTACTCGCCGCGGTCGCTCTCCGTGACGTCCAGCCAGTCGCGTGCCGCCGCGGGAAAGACGTAGGCGCCGGCGTTGACGAGGTCCGACATCGGATTCGCGGGTTTTTCCGTGACGCCCCGGACGCGGTCGTCGCCAAGATCCAGCACGCCGTAGTTCTCGGGGTCGTCGACCCGGTACGCGCCCACCGCGGGGCCGGCGTCGTAGAGACGACGCAGCGACGCACGGTCGTAGAGCACGTCGCCGTTCAGGACGGCAAACGGGGCGTCGTCGAGGGCCGAACGCGCGGCCCGGACGGCGTCGGCGGTGCCACGCTGGCGCTCCTGCGTGACGAACTCCACGTCCCGGTCGCCGAGGGCCTCGCGGACGGCGGCGGCGGCGTAGCCCACGACGACGACGACGCGTGTCGCACCCGCCGCCGTCGCGGTGTCGACGACGTGTTCGACCAGCGTGCGGTCCGCGACGGGGACGGTCGGCTTCGGTCGGCGGTCGGTGAGCGGGCGGAGCCGCGTCCCCTCACCGGCCGCGAGGACGACTGTCTGCATGGCCGAGGGGAGGGCGGACGCCGACAAAGGGGTTACCCCTTCACTCCACGGTGACGCTTTTCGCCAGGTGGCGCGGCTTGTCGATTGATCGTCCCATGCCCGCCGCCATGTGGTAGGCGACGAGCTGGAGCTGGACGTTCGCGAGCAGCGGTGCCAGCCGCTCGTCGGTCGCCGGGATTTCGAGGACGTGATCCGCGTAGCGACCGGCGTCGGCGGCGCCGTCGGTGACGACGATCACCGGCGCGTCGCGCGCCTCGACTTCCTTCACGTTGCCGATGGTTTTGCGCGCCGCCTCGCCCTTCCCGGTGACGACGGCGAAGATAGGCGTCTCCGCGGTGACGAGCGCCAGCGGCCCGTGTTTCAACTCGCCCGCCGCGAACCCCTCGGCGTGTTCGTAGGTGATCTCCTTGAACTTGAGCGCCCCCTCGAGCGCGACGGGGTAGTCGAACCCGCGGCCGAGGAAGAAGAAGGCCTCGCTGTCGGCGAACTCCTCGACGACGGCGGCGGCCTCGCTCTCGTCGAGAATCGCCTGGACGTCGTTGGGCACCCCGCGGAGCGCGTCCACGAGGTCGGGCTGTCGGTCGTGTCCGCCGTCGGCGAGACGCGCGGCGAGCAGGTTCAGGCCGACCAACTGAGAGGAGAACGTCTTGGTCGCCGCGACGCCGATTTCCGGACCCGCGCGGATGTAAACCACGTGGTCACACTCGCGGGCGGCCGTGCTGCCGACGACGTTCGTGAGGACGAGCGTCTCGGCGCCGCGGCCGGCCGCCTCCCGGAGCGCACTCAGCGTATCCGCCGTCTCGCCGCTCTGCGTGACGCCGATCACGAGGGAGTTCTCCGGAATCGGTGCCGGCGCGGTGGCGTACTCGTGGGCGTAGTAGGCGTCCGCGAGGATACCCCTGGCTCGCAGGAGTTGCGCCCCGTAGAGGGCGGCGTGGTACGACGTACCGCAGGCGACGAACTGCACCGACGCGGGTTCGTCCAAATCGCCGAGTTCCTCGACCGTGATCCGGCCGTCGAGTTCGTCGACACGGCCGCTGAGACACTGCCGGAGCGAGCGGGGCTGTTCGTGGATCTCCTTCAGCATGTAGTGGTCGTACCCGCTCTTGCCGGTCTGTTCGGCTTCCCACTCGACGGTTCGTACCGCCTTGTCGACGGTCGCTCCGTCGGCGTCGGTGACCGTCCACCCCGAAGGGTCGAGACGGACGAACTCGTCGTCCTCGAGGTAGACCACGTCGCGGGTGTGTTCGAGGAAGGCGGGCACGTCGCTGGCGATGAAGTACTCGTCCTCGCCCACACCGACGACGAGCGGCGAGTCCTGCCGAACGGCAAAGAGGGCGTCGACGCCGGCGACGACGACGGCGAGGGCGTAACTCCCTTCCAGCCGACCGGTCGCTCGCCTGATCGCGTCCGCCGGATCGGCACCGGCCTGCAGTTCGCGGGCGATCAGATGGGGGACGACTTCGGTGTCCGTCTCCGAGGTGAACGTCACCCCGTCGGCTTCGAGTTCGTCGCGGAGGGCGCGGTAGTTCTCGATGATGCCGTTGTGGACGACGGCGACGCGACCCGCCTCGTCGGTGTGGGGATGCGCGTTTTCGTCCGTCGGCGGACCGTGCGTGCTCCAGCGGGTGTGGCCGACGCCGACCGGTCCCGCGAACCCCGCCCGGGCCTCGTCGTCGAGGGCAGCCGCCAGGTTCGCCAGTTCGCCCGCCCGTTTCTCGACGGCCACGGTCCGCCCGCCGACGGCGACGCCCGCGGAGTCGTAGCCGCGGTAGTCCAGATTCGAGAGGCCGCCGAGGAGCACGTCGAGGGTGGCGGTTGCGTCGCCGACGTAGCCGATGATCCCGCACATCAGCGACCACCTCCGGTGCCGGTGTCCGTCATCGCCGCACCTCCGTCTCCTCGGGGACGACGCCGCTGGCGTGCGCGCCCGTGCCGACCCGGACCGCCGTCCCGAGGAGCGTCCCGGGAGCGACGGTCGCACCGCCGGCGACGGACGCGCGGTCGGCGGCGACACAGCCAAGTTGGCGGTCTTCGTGGATCGTCGCCCCGACCCGGACGTCCGCCCGTCCGCCCGGAACCGTCGCGCCCGGACCGAGCGTCGCCCCCTGTCCGGTGACGGCGTCGACCACCGTGGCGTTGGCGCCGACGCGAGTGTCGATGTCGAGGACCGACCCCTCCACGACGGCACCGGCGCCGACCGTCGTGTGCCGCCCCAGCGCGGAGTCCGGGCCGACGACGGCGCCCGGCCCGATCATCGCGTCGGGGCCGACGACGACCGGTGCCCGGAGGACCGCCTCGTCGTGGACGCTCGCCGTGTCGTCGACGTAGACGCCCGGACGGCGCTCGGGTTCGTCGACACGCCCCGCCGCGAGCAAGTCTCGGGCGACGGTCAGCAGGTCCCACGGATACGTGGCCGTCGACCACAGGCCGTCGATCCGCACGCCGCGGACGCTGCTCCCCGATCGAATCCCCTCGGCGATGGTGTCGGTCAGGCGGAGTTCGCCCGCCCGCCGGTCGGTCGACTCGATGTCGTCGAACACCGACGGCCCGAAGGCGTAGATGCCGGCGTTCAGGAGGCGGTAGGTGTCCTCGTCGGGTCGCTCGACGAGTTCGACGATCCAGTCGCCGTCGAGGCGGACCGCGCCGTACTCCGGCGCCCGGTCGCTCTCGACCACGGCGAGGGTGGCCACGTCTTCGACCGTGTGGGCGTCGATCACCGACTCGACCATCGACGCCGTCACCACCTCGTCGCCGTTGACGACGAGGAAGTCGCTGTCGAGGGCGTCGCGGGCCCGCAACACCGCGTGTCCCGTGCCCAGCTGTTTCTCCTGGACGTGGTAGGTGACGGGCCGTCCGCGGTAGGTCGGCCCCACATGGTCCTGCACCCGGCCGCGCTGATAGCCGACGACGACGTGCAGGTCCTCGACGCCCGCGTCGACCAGGGCGTCGAGGACGTACTCCAGAATCGGTCGGTTCGCGGCTGGCAACAGCGGCTTGGGCCGGTACTTCGTCAGCGGCCGGAGGCGTGTCCCCTCCCCAGCCGCGAGGACCACCGCGGAGTCGAGTTGCATACTCCAGTGTTCGGGGTGCCACTCCTTAACACTGATCCGCACGGTCGACGATCCGAATCCTCTTTGCCCCACCGTCTCAGGGATTAGGTGATGAAGATCGGTATCGTCGGTAGCGGCTACGTGGGAACGACAATCGCGGCCTGTTTCGCCGATCTGGGCCACGAGGTCATGAACGTCGACGTCGACGAGTCGGTCGTCAGGCGACTGAACGACGGCGAGGCGCCGATCTCCGAACCCGGCCTCGACGGCCTGCTCGATCGGTACGCCGGCGACTCGCTGTTCGCGACGAGCGAGTACGAGGACCTCGTCGACTTCGGCCCCGACGCCATCTTCCTCGCGCTCCCGACGCCCGCGAACGACGACGGAAGCATCGACACCGCGGTCATCGAGGCGGGCGCCGAAGCCCTCGGGGGCGTTCTCGCCGACATCGAGGGCTACCCCACCGTCGTCGTCAAGAGCACGGTCGTCCCCGGCACGACCGAGGACGTACTCGGGCCGGCGCTCGAACGCGAATCCGGCGGGCAGGTTGGCGTCGACTTCGGCCTCGCGGTCAACCCCGAGTTCCTGCGGGAGGGCAGTGCCGTTTCCGACTTCACCGATCCCGACAAACTCGTCTTCGGCACGGACGGCGACGACCGTGCCCGCGAGACGCTCGATGCCGTCTACGCACCCCTGCTCGACGAGAGCGACGTGCCCGTCGTCGAGACGGGGCTCCGCGAGGCCGAGATCATCAAGTACGCCAACAACGCCTTCCTCGCGGCGAAGGTGAGCCTCATCAACGAACTCGGGAACATCTGCAAGGAGTTCGGCGTCGACGCCTACGAGGTGGCCGACGCCATCGGCCTCGACGACCGCATCGCCGAGGGGTTCCTCCGGAGCGGCGTCGGCTGGGGCGGCAGTTGCTTCCCGAAGGACGTGAACGCCCTCGTCGCCGCGGCCCGCGAGGCGGGGTACGACCCCGAACTCCTGCAGGCGGCCATCGACGTGAACGACCGTCAGCCGGGGCGCATGCTCGACCTGATGGACGAACACGTCGACGTCGAGGGCAAGCGTGTCGCCGTCCTCGGCCTCGCGTTCAAACCCGGCACCGACGACGTGCGCAACTCGCGAGCGATCCCGATCATCGAGGGGTTGCAGGAACGCGGCGCGGAAGTCATCGCCTACGACCCCGATCCGGGCGCGCGCGACAACATGGCCGCCCACTTCCCCGACGTGGAGTATCTGGCCTCCTCGTCGCCGACGCTGTCGGGCGCCCACGCCGCACTCGTCGTCACCGACTGGCCGGCCTTTGCCGATCTGGACCGGGAGTTCGATCTGATGTCGAACCCGGTCGTGATCGACGGCCGGCGGATAATCGACCGGCGCGAGGGAATTACGTATGAAGGGTTGACGTGGTAATCAGGCCGCCCGCTGCTCCGCTTCCAACCGCTCGATGCCGATAGTGACGGTTACGTCCTCCACGTCCCACTCCTCGGTCAGATCGTCGGCGCCGGCGTCGAACTCCGCGGTTCTCGTCTCCTCGGCGATCAGATCGCGGTGCGCGTCGACGAAGCCGGCCACCCGGTCGTCGTCCACGTCGACCCGCGTGCGGATACGCTCGTCGACGTCGAGGTCGAGCTGCTTGCGCATCTCCTGAATCCGGCGGACCACGTCGCGGGCGTACCCCTCCGACTCGATGTCGTCGGTCAGCGACGTGTCGACGTAGACGGTGCCGCCCGTGCGGTCGCCGTCGAGGGAGAGGTCGAAGTCGGCGCTGGAGACGTTTTCCGGTGGCTCCGCGCGGAACGACACCATCTCGTCAGTGAGTTCGTACGACTCGCCGTCGACGGTGACGGCGAAGTCGTCGGCCGCCAGGTCCTCGCGGCGCAGTCCCTCCACGGCGGCCATCACCTCCTGTGCGTCGCCGCCGAAGGCGGGGCCGATGACGCCCATCTCGGGTTCGGCGCGTTCGACCAGTTCGTCGAACGCCTCGACGACCTCGACGGCGCGGGTGTTCACCCGGTCGGCGAACAGCGCCGACAGGGAGCGGACGGCGTCGGCCACGTCGTCGTCGTCGGTCTCGACGATCACGCGCGGGACGGGCCAGCGGAGCTTGCGGCCGCCCTGCTGGCGGGCGTTCGCCGCCGCCTCCTCGACGGCACGGAGGACGGCCACGTCCGTTTCGAGGTCGGGGTCGTGCCACGCGTCGTCGACCGTCGGGTAGGATAGCTGGTGGACCGTCGTCGCCTCGCCGTCGAGGATCTGGTACATCTCCTCGGCGAGGTAGGGCGTGACGGGCGCGAGCAGGCGGATCGTCTCGTCGAGGACCGTCGCGAGCGTGGCGTAGGCGCCGCGCTTGGAGGCCGAGTCGGCCTCCTCCCACATCCGCTCGCGGATGGCCTTCACGTAGAAGCGGGAGACGTCCTCCGTCAGGAAGTCGAGGACGGTGTTGAGCGCGTCGTGGACGGCGTAGTCGTCCCACGCCTCGCTCGCCTCCGCCTTGACCGACTGGAGTCGCGAGAGCACCCACTCGTCGACGACAGTCAGTTCCCCGTCCGAGAGGTCCGCACTGGCGGGGTCGTAGTCGTCGAGCGCCATGTACTGCAGAGGGAACCGGAAGACGTTCCAGACGATGTTGAGCGTCGACTGCATCTCGCCCAGCCCCTCCCACTCGAAGGAGAGGTCGACGCCGTGCTGGTCGTGGCTCATGAGGTAGGCCCGCAGCGGGTCGCGCCCGAAGCGGTCGATGGCCTCCTCGGGCGTGACGATGTTGCCGAGCGACTTCGACATCTTCCGCCCCTCGCTGTCGTTGGCGAAGCCGTGCATGACGACCTCGTCGTACGGGATCTCGCCGAGGGCGGCGGTGCCCATGCCCAGCTGCGACCAGAACCAGCCGCGGGTCTGGTCGTGGGCCTCGACGATCAGATCCGCGGGCCAGAGGTCGTCGAACCGCTCCTCGTCGCCCGGGTAATTCAGCGTCCCCCACGTCGCCACCGAGGAGTCGATCCACACGTCGAACACGTCTGGGACGCGCTCGTAGGTGGTGCCGTCCTCCGTGATGGTGAGCGGGTCGACGCTCGGGCGGTGGAGATCGATCGTCTCCGGGTCCACGTCTTGGTCGGCCCGCTCGGCGAGTTCCTCGCGCGTCCCGACGACGAGGATGTCCTCGGCGCTCGGGTTCGGGTCGTCCTCGGGCACCCAGACGGGGAGCGGGATGCCCCAGTAGCGCTGTCGGGAGACGTTCCAGTCCGGGGCGTCCTCGACGAAGTTTCTAAATCTGTTGTCCCGCGCCCACTGCGGATGCCACTCGCTGTCGTCGATGTTGTCCAGCAGTTCGTCCTTGACGTCGGTGACGGTGATGAACCACTGGTCGGTGGCGAGGTAGACGATGTCCGTGTCACACCGCCAGCACTGTCCGTAGCGGTGACTGGTGGTGCCCGACGCCAGCAGGTAGCCGTGCGCGTCGAGGTCAGCGATGATGTCGTCGTTGGCGTCGCGGACGAACTGGCCGGCGTAGGCGCCGGCTTCCTCGGTGAAGGTGCCGTCGCCGGCGACGGGCGAGAAGACGGGGAGGCCGAGTTCCTGGCCGCGCTCGAAGTCCACCTCACCGTGGCCCGGCGCGGAGTGGACCAGCCCCGTCCGGTCCGCCTCGACGTAGTCGGCGGCGTACACCTGTCCCGTCCCCTCGCTGTCGGCGTGGTCGGGGACCTCCTCAGCCAGCGGGTGGTCGTAGCTCCAGCCGACGAGTTCGTCGCCCGTGAACTCCGCCGCTACCTCGTAGCTCTCGTAGCGACCCTCGCGGAGTACGTCCTCGACGCAGGGTTCGGCGACGTAGAGCCGCTCCGTCTCGCCGTCTCTCACCGCGTCGACGGCCTGATACGTCATCTCGGCGTCGACGGCGACGAACTCGTTTGCCGGGATGGTCCAGGGCGTCGTCGTCCAGACGACGAGGGAGCCCGCCCGATCCTGCAGGGGGAACGTCACGTAGATCGACGGGGATTCGATCTCGTGGTACTCCACCTCGTTGTCGGCGATGGCCGTCTCACAGCGGGGACACTGGTTGATGGCGCGCTTGCCGCGTTCGACCAGGCCGTTCTCGTGGACCTGCTGGAACGCCCACCACGTCGCCTCCATGTATTCGGGTGAGACCGTACGGTAGGGGTCGTCCCAGTCCATCCACGCGCCGATGGACTGGAAGTCCTCGTCCATCTTCTCGCGGTTGCGCTCGGCGAACGCCTTGCACTCCTCGATGAAGGCCTCCATCCCGTACTCCTCGATGTCCTTCTTGGAGTCGAAGCCGAGTTCCTCCTCGACTTTCACCTCGATGGGGAGGCCGTGCATGTCGTAGCCGGGGCGGTCGGTCACGTCGTACCCCGACATCCGCTTGTAGCGGAGGATGGCGTCTTTCAGCGTCTTGTTCCACGCCGTGCCGAGGTGCATCTGCCCGCTCGTGTACGGCGGGCCGTCGACGAAGAAGAAGGGCGGGTCGTCCGCGTGTGCCTCCGTCGCCGCCTCGTAGGCGTCGTGGTCGTCCCAGTACGCGTTCACCGAGGATTCAACGTCCTCGGGGGCGTACTGGTCGCTGACGTCGTCGGCGTCGTCCATACCCGACCCAGTTTCCGCGCGTATATCAAAACGGTGGTCGCGCGCCGACGGTTCACATCTCCTGTTGCGTGGGTCGGATCAACAGTTCGTTGAGGCTGACGTGCTGTGGCTGGCTGACGGCGAAGCGGATCGACCGCGCGATGTCCTCGCCCGTCAGCGGTTCGATCGACTCGAGCCACTCCTCGGTCTGGGACTGGATCTCGTCGTCCGGGATGTGGTCGGCGAGTTCGGTGTCGACCAGCCCCGGCTCGACGATGGTCGTCCGGACGCCGTCGTCGGTCACTTCCTGGCGGAACGCCTCGGTGAAGCCGTTGACGCCGAACTTGGTCGCGTTGTACCCACTCCCCGTCGCCATCGACTGTCGCCCCGCGATAGAGGAGATGTTCACGACGTGGCCCGTGCCGTCACGGAGCGCCGGGAGCGCGGTCTTGGTGGCGCTCATCAGGCCGAGGAGGTTCACCTCGACCATCTGCCGCCAATCGTCGGTGTCGGCGCTCTCGACGGCTTCGAGCAGCATCACGCCCGCGTTGTTGACGAGGATATCGAGCCCGCCGAGTTCGGAGACGGTCGTCTCGACCATCGCCTCCACCTGCTCCTCGTCGGTGACGTCCGTCGGGACGACCAGCGCCTCGCCACCCTCGGCTTCGATATGGTCGGCGACTGCTTCGAGTTCGGACTCCCGCCGGGCCGCGAGGGCGACGCTCGCACCCGCGTCGGCGAGCGCTTCCGCTGTCGCCTCGCCGATGCCCGACGACGCGCCAGTTACGAGTGCGACTTCTCCGTCGAGTGCGTTGGATACCATCGAGTCGCCGTCAGGCTCGGCCGCTCAAAAGGCTGTTCGAACCGGAACCTGTGTGTGACGTTACCGAACGGCTTTAGCGCCGCCGTCGCCCATCCATGGGTATGACGCTCGATGTCGAGGTGCCCCCACCGCCGGAACTGGAGCAGATCGATCCGAACCAGTACGAGGACGCCGACGTGGTCGGCGACACTGACTACAAACGGGACGAAATCGAGGCGTTGCTCCGCGACGGGGCGTGGGCGGCGGCGTTCACGCAGTGGGCCAACGACACCGGCATGGACGAACGCGAGTTCGACATCGTCACCGACCTGAACATGCTCCGGCGATTCGACTTCTTCTGGGACTCCTTCGCGGAGCGGGTGGGCTACCACGCCCCCGGCATCCCCGAGGACTGGAAGGAACGGGACTACCACCCGGATCTGGATTCCTGGGGGACCGTGTCGTCGATCAACGCGGGGCTGACCGAACTCGGGCAGATCGTCTGTGACGTGTTGCTGGACGACTACATCGAGTGGGAGACGGAGTACGAGGCGCCGGACGACCTCCCGGATTTCGACTGACCGACCCTACTCGGCGGCAGGAACGGAGAGCGTGACGACGCTCCCGCCCCCCGCCGCCTCGGAGACGGCAAACCGGCCGCCCGCCTTGGTGACGACCCAGTAGATCAGCCAGAGACCGAGACGTTCGGCGTGGTTCAACGGCGTCTCGCCGCCTTGGAGCACCTCTATCTCCTCGTCCGGGATGCCGGGCCCCTCGTCTTCCACCTCGATGTCGATCCAGCCGTCCGGTCGTTTCGCAATGCGGACCTCGACCGACGGCGTCGGCGACTCGTCGTGTTTGACGGCGTTCTCCACCGCCTCCTCGACGGCCGCCATCAGGCCAGTCACGCCGACCGGACAGGGATCGTCGGGGCGCGTGACCGTGATCGTCGCGTCGGGGTAGCGGTCTTCCAACATGTCGACCAACCCCACCATGTGACTCGACAGATCGATCGGGGCACGGGACGCACCCGCCGACGAGATGACGTGTTCGGTCTCTCGGACCGACTCCGCGAGGCCCATGAGGTCGGCCGCCGCGTCCCGGATCGTTTCGAGCGACGGCGGTTCGTTACCCTCCTCGAACTCCTCTTCGAGCAGCGTGACGTGTCCCTCGATCACGTTCATCTTGTTTTTCAGGTTGTGGCTGAGGACCCGATTCAACACCTCCAACCGGCGTTCCCTGATCTTCCGGTCGGTGATTTCCGTCTGGAAACCGACGAAGTTCGTGACGGCATCACCGTCGCGGACGGGCGCGACATCCAGTTTGACCCACATCCGCTCGCCGTTCTTGTGGTAGTTCACGATGTCGACCGACACCGGCTCGGCGGCCCGAATCCGCTCGTTGAGATACTGCGCCGTCTCCGGATCGGTGCCCTCGCCCTGGAGAGCCCGGAAGTTCCGCCCCAGAACCGCCGAGCGGTCGTACCCGGTGATCTCCTCGAAGCGCTCGTTCACGTACACGATCGGATCGCCGTCCTGGTCCGGATCGGTGATGACGATGCCCACCGGCGCCTCGTCCATCGCGCGCTCCTTCAGCCGGAGGTCGGCGACCGTCTGTTCGAGTTGCCGTGAGCGTGAGTCCAGTTCGAGAGCGGTCAGTCGGCGTTCGATCAGGTTTCCGATCCGGGTGCGGAGTTCCGCCCGCTCGACCGGCAGTTCGATCACGTCGTCGACGTAGTTCCAGACCGCCGCCCCCGTCGACCCGGCGGTGGCGGGCACCAGCAGAACGAACGGCAGGAAGACGTCGTCGTCCCGGGCTTCGATGTTCTCGGCGATCCGGCCGAACTCGCCGTCGCCGACCACGCAGCAGTCGAACGGCCGCTCGAGGGCGGCGGGGTCGGTCGTCGTCTCGACGCGATATCGGTCGCCGAGGGTCGTCGCCAGCAGTTCCCGGTTCCGTCCAGCCCCCATGAACAGGAGCACCCGTGGCTCCGTGGCGGCATCGGTGCCGTCGTGACCGGTCGCTTCCTCCCGGCCCAACTCGTGGGTCATGGGGTCGGCGTCGATGCCGGGTACGGGCCACACGGCAATGTAACTGTTCTCTCCGATACGCGAAGTGTTGTGTTTATCGCCGTACTGTTCTCTGCCGTCCGCCCGGAGTCTTCCGATTCGACTGCCGGAAACCGTGCAGTCGGCGGGTCGCGACTCGACGGTCGGCACTTTCCCCCGATACCTGACCAATGTCGGCTCTGAGGCCGGTGATCGCTGGTCGTCAGTAGCAGTATCGCGAGACTCAGGGGTGCGGGTTTTTCGGGGATGCAATAGTGTTTCTCGGGGAGTCGATGCTTGGCGCAGCACTGACCTCCACAGAAGTTGCAGGTATTCGGAAGGTTGTCACCGCCGTCACAGCCCGGATGGTTTCAGTCCGCTATTAGATCTCGTTCTGAGCGTCAGTTGGCGTGGTTGGCGTGGTTGTATCAGTGTCGTTGGGGCCACCTCCTCCGACGTCTTCCTCAGGTGAATGAAACGAGAGGTTGACCGAGAGTCGAGGGTAGCCAATACCCGTCCTGTATCCGATCGCGCCCAGACAGACTGGCCATGCTAGGAGGGCGACGAGCCCAACGACGAAGGAAGCGACATCTCCGGCCACTGCGCCAGCCCCGCCCGCAATCATCGCGACCGGGCCGAATAGCGCGAGAGCGACGAGAAAGATTGAGAGCGTGATAGCAAGCCGCCAGAAAAAACCAACGAGGATGAACCACACCCATCGCACACCGTAACTGGCACTGCGTTTTAGCAACTTGGTCTCAGTCATACTGTCACGTTTCTCTAATGAATGGAAAATGTACCGCCGCTTTCGGGATTGCGCTGGCGTCGTCTGCTGCCCATGTGAGTATCCCGCAGCGAGAACTGCCCCTCGATATCGCCACCGTGCTCGCCATTAGCGTCGAATATCTCGTACTGGTTCGGAATGAGATTCACAACGGAGACGAGGTGCCGGAGCGCTGCGAAGAGTTTGTTCTTCGATCGACTGGTCGTCAGTACGTCCCCCGTGTCGGGATCACAGATCGTCCAGTTTTCCACGAACAGCGAGAAATCCTCGTCGAGGCAGCGTCCTCAAAGTATCGGGAATCTGTTAGAGGATCAACCGGGTGAATCTCCATTCTGGACCCTCGCAACGTGTACCGTTCGACCCGCCACATCCACTGTCAACAATGATAATTTGTCGAGAACATATATGCGTATGAGGAGTCCCTCGTCGATATGGTAGATCGACGAACGGTCCTTGCGGCGGTGTCCTCACTCGCGATCCCTTCAGTAAGTGGGTGCATCGGTGGTGGGAGTGGGGCAGAAGAACATCTCGAAGTTGCATACGATGCCCTCGACAGTGCAGGCACTGAGATGTCGAACGAGGCCGATAAATTCGAGAACGCTGACTACCAGAGCGGAGATGGGATCGACATCCGAACTGCCGAAATCCGCGAATACCTAGACACTGCGTCGAATGAACTTGATGCTGCAGCGGAAGACGCAACGAGCAGTCAGCGCGATCGGATCGAGGCCGTCCGAGGCTATATCGAATTCGCGCGAGCCGTGACCGAATTCACCGATATTCTCGCCGAGGGCGTGACACAGATGATGACTGGATTCACCTACTTCCAGGCCGAACGATACGGCGACGCCGAGTCACAGATGCAGACTACCGAGGACACGTTCGCCACGTCGATGACGCGATTATCTGAGGTACAAGTCCGGTACGATGATTTGGATACCTCGCTGCTGGATGATATTGACCAAGTGGAAGTCGAAACGTTACAATCGGACATAGACCGGTTGCGAGAGTATCTCCCCGCCTTCCAAGCAGTCGTGACCGGTATGCAGCCTCTCTCGGCCGGGATGGTTGAATTCGAAGCGGCCACTACCGCGCTTGACGAGGATCGGATCGAAGCCGCAAGACAGGGATACCTCCGCGCCGAGGAACAATTCATCACGGCGCACTCGACGTTCGCACCGATGGAAACAGAAGCACCTGCGGAAATCCAGTCGACGTTCATCAAACTGACGTGTACTGCCGGGGCAATACGCGATGCCTCGAACTATCTTGCCTCGGGCATACGAGCGTATCAAAATGGAAATCAATCGCGAGCGGAGCGGCAAATCGAGCAAGGACGAGAGGCTGCTAATCGGTGTAGCTTCTGATAGCGACAGCGTGGACGGACACGCCGACGGGAGTCGACGCCGTCCGAATCAGGTCACATTGGGGCCCCGATCAAGCGATTTGCAGAGTGTAGATCTAACTCGAAGCGGTCGTTCCCACCGACGAGGCGGGTGATTTCGGGCATGAATCACGCAGAAATCGCACCGCCTCATCCCTGATCCTTATCTGAACACCGCCTCCGATCCGGTGCCGCCACTTATGCGTCTGTGGGTCGAACTCCAAGCATCTATGCTGCCGGAGAGTCGTCTCTCGACGGGCATCGAGGGTCTGAACAACGTTCTGAATGGCGGCTATATTCCCGAGCGAAACTACATGCTCCGTGGTCCCGCCGGCTCCGGGAAGACCATCCTCGGCTTCCACTTCCTCCAAGCAGGCATCGACGCGGGGGAGACGGCGCTGTTTATCAATCTCGAGGAGGACCCCGACGACCTCGAGGCCAACGCCGCTGCGCTCGGATTCGAAACGGACGCCATCGAATTTCTCGATCTGAGCCCGACGGCCGACGTCTTCACCGACGACCGGTCGTACGACGTGTTCGAGGCGTCCGAGGTCGAACAGGAGCCGCTCACCGAAGCGATCGTCGACCGGGTGACCGAGGTGGACCCCGATCGAGTGGTCGTCGATCCGCTGACACAGCTCCGCTATCTCACGTCCGATGACTACCAGTTCCGCAAACAGGTCGTCGGCTTCATGCGCTTTCTCGAACAACGAGGCGCGACCGTCGTGTTCACCGTGCAGGACACGCGGACCCTCCCGACCGAGGATCTGGAGTTCATCGCGGACGGGACGATCCGTCTGGGCTCGACCACGTACGGGCGGACGATACAGGTGCCGAAGTTTCGCGGATCGTCCGTCCGAAGCGGCGACCACACCTACCGGATCACCGACGACGGGGTTCGGGTCTTTCCGGTGATGGTGCCGGATATCCACGAGCGCGACTTCCCGGTCGAGCAACTCTCCGCTGGCGTCCCGGAGATCGACACCCTCCTCGACGGCGGCGTCGAACGGGGGACAGTCACCGTTCTCAGCGGTCCCTCGGGAGCCGGCAAGACGACTCTCGGCACGCAGTTCATGAGCGCAGCCGCCGACCGAGGCGAGCGCTCGGTCGTGTACCTGTTCGAGGAGAACGCCCGGACGTTCCTGACCCGCTCGGAATCCATCGGCATCCCCGTTCGGGAGATGATCGACCGCGGGACGTTGGAGCTTCGGGTCGTGGAGGCGCTGAACCTGTCACCACAGGAGTTCGCGGAGATGGTCCGTACCGACGTGGAAGCGAACGACACGCGCATCGTCATGGTCGACGGCATCGCCGGCTACCGGCTGACGCTCCAGGGCGAGACGGAGATGGTGACTCAGCGACTGCACGCGCTGGGTCGGTATCTCAAGAACGTCGGCGTGACCACGATTCTCGTCGACGAGACGCGAACCGTCACCGGTGAGTTCACGCCAACCGAGGAGAACATCAGCTATCTGGCCGACAACATCGTCTTTCTACGCCACCTCGAACTCCAGGGCGAACTCCGGAAGGCGATCGGCGTGCTCAAGAAGCGCACGAGCGACTTCGAGCGAACCTTCCGCGAGTTCCGGATCACCGCCGACGGCATCGAAGTCGGCGAACCGCTCACGGGGATGCGCGGGATCCTTCGCGGGACGCCGGAACTCGTCGACGACTATAGTAGCGATTGAAAGTCGTCGCACAGTCTATCGCACGCTATCCTGCGATTGGCTGTGCAGACAGTTTCAATCGCTACTAGGACTCCATTCGCTCGACGAGTCGCTCCAGTTGGGCCGCCCGGTCGTCGAGGGCGGCGTCGCGGAGACGGCGTTCGCCCTCCGTCGGACACGCCAACTCGGGCACGGACGTCGGTTCGCCGTCGTCATCGACGGCGACAAACGTGAAAAACGAGGAGGTGGTCGCGCGTTCGGTGTCGGTGCGGGGGTTCTCCGCGCGCACTCCGACGGTCACGTCGAGACTCGTCCGACCGGTTTCGTAGACGTAGGCCTCGACGACGACCACCTCGCCGAGGTCGATGGGGCGCTTGAAGTCGACGTGTTCCATCGACGCCGTGACGACCCCCTCGTTGGCGAAGCGCATCGCCGCGATGGCGCCACAGACATCCATCCAGTGCAGGACCGCCCCACCGAGCGCCCGCCCGCGCGTGTTCGTGTCGTTGGGCAGGACGATTTCGGTCATCTCAGTGTGGGACTCCGCGAGCGTCGCCGTCTCGTCTGTCATGCCGGATGCGTGTCGCCCGGGGCTGAAAAGTTCCGCCGATCCAGCGGACACTCAGTGTTCGTCGTCGAAGTCGTCGATCCGTTCGGGTTCGAACTCGTCCTCGTCGCGGCCGGCGCGGTCGAGGACGCCGTCGGAGACGGTGATGGGACAGTCCACTCGGACCGCGAGCGCGATGGCGTCGCTGGGCCGGGCGTCGAAGACGAACTTCCGGGGTTCGCCGTTCTCGTACTGCTCCACGTCGACCTTGGCGTAGAAGGTGCCGTCGGCGAGGTCGTCGATGCGGATGCCGTCGACGGCGCCGCCGAACTCGGTGAGCATTTCCACCAGTAGGTCGTGCGTGAGCGGTCGCTCGAATGGTTCGCCGGATAGCCCGAGTTGGATCGCCCGCGCCTGATCGGCCGTGATGACGATGGGGAGATACTCCTCCCGGGCAGCCAACAGGACCGCCGGGACGTTCGAGCCGTCCTCGCTCGTGCCCACCCCGATACCGGTCACCTCGGCGGTGTGCTCCATGGCCGTCGCTTGGTACGGGAAGTATGAATAGCTACGGGGATGGGAGTCGGTGCTACCGCCGCACGTACCACACGGCGCCGACGACGGCGAGCGCGACGAGGCCGCCGAGGAAGAAAAGCAGTCCCGGCGGGAGGCCACCGGCGGCGTCCGCCGCGGTCGGCGCCGCCTCGGTGCTCATCGTGCCCATGCCGCCACCACCACCGTCGGCGCCGCCGCCCGTCCGAGCGCCGAACGGGAAGCCATCGGCGTACCACTGCACGAAGAGGCTCACCAGACCGAGCAGGCCGACGGCGCCGAGCAGGTTCTTGAGTGCGCTCTCGAGGCCATCCCCCTCCTCCTCGCGCCCGGCGAAGACGACGAGCGGTCGGTCGGCGGGCGCGTACCGGTTCATCTCCCGGCCTTTCTCGGAGTAGACGGTGTCGACCACCTCGATCAGTCCCGCGTCTTCGAGATTGCCGAGGTGGTACTGGGCGTTCTGGAGGGAGGTGTCCACCCGGTCGGCGACGTTGGCTGGCGTGTCCGGTTCGTCGTGGAGGGTCGCGAGCACCTCCCGGGCCGTGTCGGAGGAGAGGGCCGACAACAGGTCGTCGGCGTCCTCGCTGTCGAGGCCGATGACGCGCGGGTCGGCCTCCTCGGCGGGGGTGTCGGGACGCGAGGGCAGCAAGTCTGCCATGCGGCTGCCTACAGCCCCCCGTGGTACAAATCTTCCTCTCCGTCGCCCGGCGCGAACCGGATTCCAGACAGGACGCTAAATGCCTGAAACTCCCGAATTCGGGGCTTCTGAACCGTGACAACGGATGGCAGCGAAAACGGATAAGTGGCTGGAAGCCGTAGACGAAACCGCAATGAGCACGCAGGAATCAGTCCGACAGCAGGCCGATACGGTGGAAGCCAGCGAAGCGCTCCGACTCGAACAGGAGAAGGTCGAGCAGCTCGTCGAGGCGCTCAACACGGACCTCGCCGCGACGTACGTCCTCTACCACCAGCTGAAAAAGCATCACTGGAACGTCGAGGGCGCGGAGTTCCTCGGCATCCACGAGTACCTCGGCGAGGCGGCCGCGGACGCCGAGGAAGCGGCGGACGAACTCGCGGAGCGCGCGCAGGCGCTCGGCGGCGTCCCGCTCGCGGGCGGCAAGCGACTCGAAGAGAACGCGCCCGTCGAACCCGAGGGCGACGACGTGTACGACATCCGGACCTCGCTCCACAACGACATGGAGATGTACGGGGACATCATCGAGACGGTCCGCGACCACGTCGAACTCGCCGAGGGACTCGGCGACCACGCAACCGCCGAGATGCTCCGCGAACAGCTGATAACCCTCGAAGAGCACGCCCACCACCTCGAACACTACCTCGAAGACGACACGCTCGTCCTCGACAGCGCGACGAACTAACACCGTTTCTGCTGGAGGGCGGTTTCCAGCGTCGTTTCACCTATTTTTCGACCACCAGCACCCGCAGGTCGTTGACGTTCGTCCCCGTCGCGCCGGTGCTGACGACGGCGTCCCGGTCACCGAGATAGCCGTAGGCGTCGCTGTTCGCGAGTGCCTCCCGGGCCGCCCGAACGTCGTCGACGGTGTCCCCGTCGACGACTGCGCCCGCAAACTCGCTACTGCCGTCGCGGCCGTCGGTGTCGATGCAGGCGAGGGTCGACGAGGCGGGGAGTTCGACCGCGGCCGCCAGCGCGAACTCGGCGTTCGGGCCGCCGACGCCGTCGCCCCGGACCGTCGCCGTCGCCTCGCCGCCCGAGAGGACGACCGCCGGCGCTGAGAGCGGGTTGCCCGTCGCGGCTATTTCCTCGGCGACGGCGACGTGTGTGAGCGCGGCTTCCCGCGCCTCGCCCCGAACCGAGGACGAGAGGAGGCAGGTGTCGTACCCCCGGTCGGCGGCCACCTCGCGCGCGGCGTCGAGGGCGGTGAAGCCGTCGGCGAGGACGTGGTTGGTCACCCGGTCGAACAGCTCGTCGCCGGGCCGAGGCGTTTCGGGCAGGTCACCTGCCGCGCCGGCCGCCAAGCGCTCCCGCACGGCCGCCGGCGGGTCGACGCCGTACCGTTCGAGCGCGTCGAGGGCGTCGCAGTACGTCGATTCGTCGGGCGCCGTGGGGCCGCTGGCGATCACGCTCAGATCGTTGCCGACCACGTCGCTGAACACGAGACTGACGACGGTGGCCGGCGCGGCGAGTTCGGCCAATCCACCGCCTTTCAGCGTCGAGAGGTGTTTGCGCACGGCGTTGAGGTCGCCGATCTCCGCGCCGGCGTCCAGCAGCGCGTCGGTCGTTCGCTGGAGGTCGTCGAGCGTGATGCCCTCGGCCGGTGCGGGCAGGAGGGCGCTCCCGCCGCCGGTGATGACCGCGAGGACGAGCGTTCGCTCGTCGGCGTCGGCGACGAGGTCGCGGATGCGGTCGGTGCCGTCGACGCCGTCCTGACTGGGGACGGGGTGGTCGCCGTGGCGGCGTTCGATGCGGTCGCCCGCCGCGGGGTCGGGCGTGACGACGGCGCCCGCGTCGATGCGGTCGTCGAGGACGCTCTCGAGTGCCGTCGCGACACCGTCCGCGGCTTTCCCGCCGCCGACGACGACGATCCGGTCCACGTCCGAGAGGTCGTAGGCCGCGTCCGCGACGTGGAGTCGGTCGCCGTCGAGGCGGATCGACTCGTCGACGACGCGGCCGGGTCTGGCGGCGTCGATGCCCGCCCGGACGCAGGCCAGTGCCGTCTCCCGCCCGCGGGTCGATGCCAGCGCGGGTTCGTTTTCGATGGAGACCATACCCCGCCTCTCTCCGACAAGGGTAAAAAGCGTGCCCCAGTAGCGGGCGGTGATGAGTGACGCCGCCGGCGAGGGCGAGGGTCGTGTCCGCGTCGTGGGCACGGCCCACGTCTCCGCCGAGAGCGTGCGAGAGGTCGAGGAGGTGATCGAGGCCGACCGCCCCGACGTGGTCGCGGTCGAACTCGACGAGGGGCGCTACCGCCAGATGCAGGGCGAGACGCCCGACGACATCGAACCCGGCGACCTCCTGCGCGGCAACACCGTCTTTCAGTTTCTGGCCTACTGGATGCTCTCGTACGTCCAGTCGCGACTGGGCGAGAAGTTCGACATCCAGCCCGGCGCCGACATGCTGGCCGCGGTGGAGACGGCCGAGCGCCTCGGCATCGACGTGGCCCTAGTCGACCGCGACATCCAGACGACGATCCAGCGATTCTGGGCGCGGATGGGCGTCTTGGAGAAGCTCCGCCTCGTCGGCGGCCTCGCGTTCGGCCTCACCGATGCACGGGGGATCGGCCTCGCCCTCGGCGTCTTCGTCGGCGTCGTCGCCGGGCCGCTGCTGGGCCTGTTCGGCCCGTCGCTCGGCCTCTCGACGCCGGTGCTGACCCGCGTCACCGGGGGCGTCCTGCTCGCCGTCGGCGTCGGCTTCGTCGTCCACACGCTCGCGGACGCCGTGGACGCCGTCGGCCCCGACGAACGCCTCTTCGTGGCGGCGGGCGTCGGCCTCGCCGCCGGCCTGATCGGCGGTGTCGGCCTCGGCCTCGCGGACGGCGTCGTCACCTCGCTCGGGACGTTCGTCGTTCGCGTGGTCGGGAGCCTCACCCTCGGCCTCGCCGGCGGCGCGACCGTCGGTCTGCTCGCCGGCTTCCTCGCGGACCGCGCCGGCTACGGTGCGCCGGCCGAGGAGGAACTCGACGAGTTCGACATCTCGGAACTCACCGACGCCGACGTGGTGAGCGTCATGATGGAGGAATTTCGGACCTTCAGCCCCGCCGGCGCCCGTGCCCTGATCGACGAGCGCGACGCCTACATCGCCCACGAACTGGTCGCCCTCCGCGAGGCGGGCAACCACGTCGTCGCCGTCGTCGGCGCGGGCCACAAGGAAGGCATCGAGTCGTATCTCGACGCGCCGGAGACGCTCCCGGGGCGTGAGACGCTCGTCGGGGCCGACTCCGGCGGTGGCGTCCCGTGGCTGAAAGCGGCGGGGATTCTCGTCTCCCTCGGCTTCGTCGCCTTCTTCGTGCTTCTCGCCATGGCGGGGGTCCGTAATGGCTTCCTCCTTCGACTCTTTGCCGCGTGGTTCGTCGTCAACGGCGTCTTCGCGGCCGGCCTCGCCCGCCTCGCTGGCGCGCGGTGGGATTCGACGCTCGTCGGCGGCCTCGTCGCGTGGATGACCTCGGTCAACCCCCTGCTCGCGCCGGGGTGGTTCACCGGCTACGTCGAACTCCGGCACGCCTCGGTCAACGTGAGCGACATCGGTCGGCTCAACGAACTCCTGAGCGACGAGGAGACGCCCATCCGGACGCTGATCGGGCAGATGTTCGACGTGCCACTGTTCCGCCTCATCATGATCGTCGCGATGACGAACGTCGGGAGCATGATCGCCAGCCTGCTCTTTGCCGTCTACGTCTTGCCCCTCTTTGCGACCGAAATCGGCGGCGTCGACGGCGTCACCCGCCTCATGATCGAGGGGGCGCGCAACAGCGCCGAACTCCTCTGGAGGACCGTCGCGTGAACCTCACGTTCAGTCAGCGCGAACTCCGGGATCTGGCCGTGGCGTGGATCGCCCTCGGCGTCGCCTTCGCCATCTTCTTCGCCGGTGGCGGGAGGCGCGCCGTCTCCATGCTCGTCGACGAGGGGTTGATCCGGCCACTCCTCGTCTCCCTCGTCACCGCCGGTCTCGGCTTCCTCCTGCACGAACTCGCGCACAAGGTGGTCGCGGTTCGGTTCGATCAGATCGCGGAGTTCCGCGCCGACTACGGCATGCTCTTTCTGGCGGTGATGAGCGCGCTCGTCGGCTTCCTCTTCGCCGCGCCAGGCGCCGTTCACCACCGCGGTCGGCTCACGGAACGGGAACACGGCCTCATCGCCCTCGCCGGCCCCGTCACGAACGGCCTCCTCGCGCTGGTGTTCGCGCCGCTGTACGTCCTCGGCCTCCTCGTCGGGTCGCCGCTGCTCTCCCTGATCGGCGGGCGCGGCGTCGCCATCAACCTCTTTCTGGCGGCGTTCAACCTCATCCCCTTCGGTGCGCTCGACGGGAAGACCGTCCTCGGCTGGAGCAAGGTCGTGTTCGTCCTCGCTTTCGTCCCCGCGGCCGCCGTCACCGTGTTCGTCGTGTTCGTCCTCGGCATCGGCTTTTAGCGTCGGCGGCTCGTAGCCCCCGATGTCATGGTCTCGCTCTCGTGGGTAGCGACCGGCCTCTTCTTCCTCCTCGGTGGTCTGTACGGGGTGATCCGACCCTACCGAACGGCTCGATTCACCGAGCAGGTCGACGCGCTCGGTAGCAAACGGGATACGAGCACGGTGGAGCCGACCGCCTTGAACGTCCGCCTGACACGCTTCGTCTCGCTGGTTTCGGCGCTCTGTGGCGCGGGCATCGTCGCCCTCGCGGTCGCACCTACCTGACGCCGTCCACTCACGGGACCACCGTCACCGTCGCGTCCGCCCGGCGGAGCATCCGTTCGGCGGCGCTCCCGAGGACGATCCGCGAGAGGCCCTCGCGACGGTGGCGTACGTCGTCGGCAACCTGCTCGGATCGGTCGCGTGATACTGTCGGCCGTGAGTCGGAACGCCCGGCAGTACGAGTTCCGAAGGCTTTTGCTGACTGACCGGTCAGTAATCACGTGGCCGCCGACTCTCCCTCTACCCCGACCGACGACATCATGTGTGCGACGTATCGGGCGCTCTGTCGGCACGGATACGCCGATCTGACGATGCAGGATATCGCCGACGAGTGGTCGAAGAGCAAGGCCGCCCTCCACTACCACTACGACACCAAACGCGGCCTCCTACTGGCCTTTCTCGACCATCTCTTCGAGTCCTACACCGACCGCGTCGCGGACGCCGACGAGGGCACGCCACGGGAGCGACTGCACGCCCTCGTCGGCGACGCCCTCGACCCGCCGCGGGCCGGCGCGGCCCGAGAACTCCGGACGGCACTGTTCGAGGTCAAAGCCCAGGCGCCCCACGACGACGCTTTCCGGGAACGACTGGAGCGGTTCGACCGCTACCTCCACGACGAGATTCGGGGCATCGTCGGCGACGGCGTCGACGACGGGACGTTCGTCGACGTGGACCCGTCGGAGGTGGCGACGCTGCTCGTCACCTTCGTCAACGGCGCGCACTCCCGCCGGGTCACCCTCGGCGAGGACGGGGGTGCCCCCGATGCGATCCGATCGTACATCGACGCGCATCTCGTGGCGGAGGCGACGGCACGGCGATGAATCTCTCCGACGTGTTCAAATCCCGCGACGAGTTCGACCTGACCGACGGCGACGTGGGCAAACCCCTGTTCTATCTCTCCCTCCCCATCGTCGTCACGAACCTGCTCCAGACGGCGTACAACCTCGCCGACACCTTCTGGATCGGGCAGTACAGCACCGACGCGCTCGCGGCGATCAGCTTCGCCTTCCCGATGGTCTTTCTGATCATCTCGCTGGGGATGGGGCTCGCGGTCGCCGGGAGCATCCTCGTGGCGCAGTACACCGGCGCGGGCAAGGAGGGAGAGGCCGAGTACGCCGCCTCCCAGACCGTCGGGTTCGCGGCCGTCGCCTCCATCCTCGTGGGCGCCGTCGCCTACGTCTTCGTCGGCGACATCCTCGCCGTTCTCGGCGCCGAACCGGACGTGTTGCCCCTCGCGACGGCGTACATGGAGATCATCTCGCTGGGCGTCTTCTTCATGTTCGGCTTCTTCGTCTTCATCTCGCTCATGCGGGGGTACGGCGACACCATCACGCCGATGCTCGTCATGCTCGGCTCCGTCGCCCTCAACGTCGTCCTTGATCCGCTGCTCATCTTCGGCTGGTGGATCTTCCCGCGGTGGGGCATCGAAGGCGCGGCCATCGCGACCGTCTTCTCCCGGGGGCTCGCGCTCGCCGTCGGGCTCTGGATCATGTTCGCCGGCCGGCGCGGCGTGCGCATCCGCCCCCGCGACATCGTGCCCGACCTCAACTACGGCCGCCGCCTCGTCCGCATCGGCGTGCCCGCCTCCGTCGAGGGGACCGGCCAGGCCATCGCGATCAACCTGCTTATGTTCATCGTCGGCACCTTCTCGACGCCCGTGGTGGCCGCGTTCGGCATCGGCATCCGCGTGTTCTCGGTCATCTTCCTCCCCGCCATCGCCGTCGCACGGGGCGTCGAGACGATGGCGGGACAGAACATCGGCGCCGGCAAACCCGACCGGGCGGCGCTGGCCGCCGGCGTCGCCGCCCGGACGACGTTCGTCGTCCTCGCCATCGCCGGCGTCGGGACGTTCTTTTTCGCCGAGCCGATCGTCGACCTCTTCACCAACGACCAGGCCGTCATCGACGTGGGCGCGACGTTCCTCCGGTACGTCGCGCCATCCTTCGGGTTCATCGGCATCATGCGCTCGTACAACGGGGGGTTCCGCGGGGCGGGGAAGACGCTCACCGCCGCCGCCATCGCCGTCACGATGCTCGGCCTGATCCGTGTTCCCATCGCGTGGGTCGCCGCGGGACCGATGGGACCGACCGGCATCTGGCTCTCGTTTTTCATCTCCAACGTCGTCGGTGCGGTCATCGCGTACGTCTGGTTCCAGCGCGGGACCTGGCGCGGCGCCGACGTGCGCGAGCCGCAGGTCGGCGACATCGCCGAAGAACCGGCGACCGACTAACCGACGGCAACGACTCGGACGGTCGGCTGTAGCCGTACGGAGCGCTTCGCCGCGGACGGACGACCGATAGTATAAGTGACCGTTCGGCGTACGGCCGTTCATGTCAACGCACAAGTCATCGGAGCCGTCGTTTCACATCTCCGATCACACCGTGCCGTCCGCGACGGTCGTCGCCGGGTTCTCGGCGTTCGGCCTTGCCGGCCTCACGGCCGCCGACTACCTCGTCGACCACCTCGACCTGACGGAGACGGGCCACCTCACCGCCGACGCCCTTCCGTCGATCACGCCGTTCGAGGCCGGCCGTCCCCGTCACCACTCGCGATTCTTCTCGCGCCCCGACCTCGATCTGACCGTCTTCGTCAACGAACTCTTTCTGCCGGCGCCCGTCGCCGACTCGTTCGCCGACGCGTTGCTCTCCTGGACCGACGAACACGGCGTCTCGGAGTTCGTGGTGCTCTCCGGCGTCCCGTACGCCCACGGCCCCGACGAACACGACACGTTCTACGTCGCGTCCGACGACTACCGCGACCATCGCCTCGCCGACGTCGACATCCGCCCGATGGGGCGGGGCTTCCTCGACGGCATCAACGGCGCGCTCATGTACCGAGGCATCGAGTCCGACCTCCAAACCGCCGTGTTCATCACGCCCGTCCACGCGCAGGTCCCGGACGTGTCGGCGGCGATCCGTCTCATCGAGACGTTCGACCGGGTGTACGACCTCGGTGTCGACGCCGGCCCGCTGGAGGAGTTCGCTCGGACGGTCGAACAGTACTACCAGGACCTCGCGGCGCGACTCGAGAAGGTCGAGGAGCGACAGACGCCCGAGGATCGGATGTACATGTGATCGGCCGTCGACCGCGAGTCACGGACACCGTCGAGGTGCCGACCGACGGTCTCAGACGGGTTATTGTAAGTCGTTACCGGACCGTCTCGGCGGCCCACCGGTAAACAGTTACAATCACAGCCAGTCTTCCGCTCGGAAGTACCGGAGCATGACCGCCGCCGTGAGCGTCATCCCGAGGAGGACGGCGGGGTAGCCAAAGCGCCACCCGAGTTCGGGCATGTTGTACGGTCCGCCCCCGAAGTTCATCCCGTAGACGCCGACGACGAACGTGAGCGGGAGGATGATCGTCGCGACGACGGTCAGCCGTTTCATCACCTCGTTGGTCGACTGCGAGAGCGTGTTGAGGTAGATATCGCGGGCGCCACTCGCCAGATCGCGGTACGTTTCCACGAGTTCCACATGCTGGACGAGGTGGTCGTACACGTCGCGGAAGTACTTCTCCGTCGACTCCTGGACGTGGTCGGCGTCGCCGCGGGCGAGGACGCTCACGGCGTCGCGGGTGGGCCAGACGATCCGCCGGATCGAGAGCAGTTCCCGTCGGAGGCTGTTGAGGATCTCCAGCGTCTGCGTGTCGGGATCGTCGATGATGCGATCCTCGACGGCCTCGATGTCGCGCCCGATTTCGTCGAGAATGCCGAAGTACTCGTCGACGACGGCGTCGAGGATGCGGTAGGCGGTGAAGTCGGCGTCCCGCTGGAGCAGTCGTGGCTCCTCGCGACGCACGCGCTCCCAGACCGTCTCGACGGCCGCCGTCTCCTCGACGGCGACCGTGATGATCCAGTCGTGGCCGAAGAAGAGCCCGACGGGCTGATCCCGGATCTCTTCCTCGAACGTCGTCTCGCCACCGCGCAGGGTGGCGGTCTTGACCAGGGCGAACGTGTGGTCGGGGAACAGTTCGACTTTCGGGCTGACGTTGCCGCGGACGTCCTCGATTTCGAGTGTGTGGAGGTCGAACGCCGCGCTCAGGCGGTCGAGTTCGTCGTCGGTCACGTCCGAGGCGCGAATCCACGTCGTCCCGGTCGCGACGCGGGCGTCGCGGAGCGACTGGGCGTCGGTGTCGCCGTAGGTGTCCACCCGGTCGCCGTCGTAGACGAGCGTACGGATGGTCACGCGTTCGTCCTCCGGGAATCGCCGATGGCCGCGAGCGTGATGCCGAGCATGAGCGCCGTCAGGGAGAACGCCCGACCGGGGTAGGCGACGAGAACGCCGACGACGTAGCCACAGACGCCGACGACGGTGAGGCCGGTGCCGGCGAGGAACGTTCGATCCATGTCACGTACTCACACGTCGGCCACCAAATACTGTCGGCCGAGCGGTGGACGGGAGTCCCGATAGCGGCAAACGGTGTGCTTTTGCGTCCGGCCGACGGGGTGTCGCGCATGAACGACGACGGGGACGAAACCGAGGAACTGACGTACGCGGCGACGGGGGTCGACATCGAGCAAAGCGAGGCGGCGACGGCGGCACTCGTCGGCGCCGTCGGCGAGAGCGCGGGCGACTACGCCGGCCTCCTCGACATCGGGGATCGCTATCTGGGACTCGCCACCGACGGCGTCGGGACGAAACTCCTCGTGGCCGAGGCGCTCTCGGACTACTCGACGGTCGGTATCGACTGCATCGCGATGAACGCCAACGACCTCGTGGCCGCGGGTGTCCGGCCAATCGCCTTCGTCGACTACCTCGCGGTCGACGAACCCGACGAGCGCTTCGCCGAGCAGATCGGCGAGGGGCTATCCGAGGGCGCCGAACGCGCGGGAATCGACCTCGTCGGCGGCGAGACGGCGGTGATGCCGGAAGTCGTCAAGGGACTGGATCTCGCGGGGACCTGTGCCGGCCTCGCCGCGAAGGACGCGCTGTTTCCGGGCAGTGCCGACGTGGGCGACACACTCGTCGGCGTTCCGTCCTCCGGCATCCACTCGAACGGCCTGACGCTGGCGCGGACGGCCGTCACGCGCGAGGGGGCGTACACCGACCCCTGTCCGTTCGGCGACTACGACACCCTCGGCGAGGCGCTGCTCGAACCGACGCGGATCTACACCGACCTCCTCGATCCGATGCGGGCCCACGGCGTTCACGCGGCGGCCCACGTCACGGGCGGCGGCTGGACGAATCTCGACCGACTGGGGGACCACCGCTACGTGATCGACGACGCGTTCGAGCCACAGCCGGTGTTCGACTACGTCCAGGAGGCGGGCAACGTCTCCGACGCGGAGATGCACCGGACGTTCAACATGGGGACGGGCTTCGTCGCGGCGCTCCCCGACGAGGACGCCAAGGCGCTGGCGGACGCCGTCGACGGGCGCGTGATCGGCCGCGTCGAGGAAGGCGAAGGCGTCGCGATTCGCGGGCTGGAGCTGTAACGAGCAGGGCGCGTCGTCGGGACGGGGTGGACACGCGACGGCGGACCGGCCCCGGGCAAGGCGTCAGATCACGGCAGCCGTGGCCGCGTCTCGATATATGAATCTCAGGAGAGTTCCGCCGCGATGTCCGCTTCGGTGATGATGCCGACGGCTTCGCCGCCGTCGGTGACGATGACGGCCTTGTAGTAGTCGAGCAGGTTGCTGATCTTGTCGACGGAGTCCTCGCGCGAGACGGTGGGGAACTGCTCGCTCATGATTTCGGCTACCGCCTTCTGGCCGACGTTCTCGCCCGCGCGGCGGATGTCGCTGAAACTGATCGAGCCGATCGGAAGCCCGTTCTGCAGGACGGGAAGCTGTGAGAAGGCGGCCCCCTCCATCCGCTGTTCGGCGTCGGCCACGGAATCGTCCGGCGCGACGCTAACCAGCGTCTCGTTCATCAGATCCTCCGCACGAACGACCCCACCTTCGGCCTCGTCGAGCGCCGACACGATGCGGCGAAGCGTCGACAGCCGAGGGTCGACGTCCCCGCCCTCGATCCGCGCGATCAACGGCTGCGAGACGCCCGCCATCTCCGCGAGCGCACTCTGGGTCAGATCCAGCGAGGTGCGTCGCTCCCGCAGATCCTGCGAGGTCGGAAGTTCCATGCGATTTAATAACCGCCGGTTATTAAAAGTACTTTCGACCTGCGCGCCAGGGGGGGGCCCCAAGACTTATGTAAAATCTGACGAGACCTTCGTGGCGTATGCCCGAGTGCCAGAACTGTGGTGCGTTCGTCACCCGTGACTACGCCCGGGTGTTCACTCCCGACGGTGTAGAGGAACCCCGTGTCTGTCCCCGCTGTGAAGATATGGTCCGTGACGGCGCCGACGTCCGTACTGCTCGCTCTCCGCGAAACTCCTGATGGAAGGGGCGGGATTCGAACCACGCGAAGCCGTGTGTCGACCGGGACCGGTCGACTTCCTCGCGGACCGACGACGGCCGGCGAGGACGCTCTACCACTGAGCCACCCTTCCACCCGACAGTACGCCGACGAGTCACTAATACGCACGGGTCGCGCGAGGAGGACGACGACCAGTATCAGTCGCCCGGCTGCAGAGCGAGCGTCACGATGCTTCCCCGCGGGTCGTTGGTCTCGAACGTGACTTCGCCGCGGGACATCGTCGCGATCCAGTGAACCAGCCAGAGGCCGAGTCCGCTCCCGTGTTCCAGCGGCGTCTCCGTTCCCTTACGCAACACCTCGCGTTCGGTCTCCGGAATCCCTGGTCCGTTGTCGGCGATGCGGATGCGTACGTGGGCGTCGTCTTCGGCCGGTTCGACGGTGATCCGCACGAACGGCCGTTCGGCGTCGTTGTGTTCGATGGCGTTGATAAGGAGGTTTCTGACCGCCGTGGTGAGATGTTTGGCGTTGGGGACGGTCACCGTCACCCCGGGTTCGATAGCCGATTCGAGACGCGCGTCGGGGTGATCGGTTCGGACGCGTTCGATCAGGGGCATCAGGTGATCGTCGAGGGAGACGGACTGCATGGCGCCACCGCCTGCTTCGGCCGTCTCGACCAGCAGTCGGACCTGCTCGCCCAACTGGTTCAACTCCGCCGCTGTCTCGGCGATGCGCTGCCCGGCCGCCGCGATCTCCGGATCGTCGCTCTCAGTTACTTCGTCGGCCCAGCCACTAATGATGTTCATCCGGTTGCGGAGGTTGTGACGCAACACCCGATTGGCGACCTTCAGTCGCTGCTGGTAGAGATGCCGATCCGTCACGTCACGAAACCGGAGGACGTACCCCACGACCCGTTCGTGACCGTCCGACAGCGCCGAAGCAGTCAGATCGTACGTCCGCTGGGTGTGATCCACCACCGTCGTCAGGGTCCGCCCTTCGAAGGCGTCGGGGTCGAAGTCGGCCAGTTCCCGTCCGCACTCTTGGATCGGTCGGCCCTTGATCGGTCCGCCGAGGATGCGCTCGGCGGCTGGGTTCGCCGTGACGACGCGGACGTCCTCGTCGAGGATGATGAATCCGTCGTCGGCGTCGGCGATGATCCGTTGACGGGCGACGGGGACGCGTTCAAGCAGGTCGAACCGAAACAGCGCGAGCCCGAAGAAGGGTCCAGTGACGATGAACGCGAACGGGGTGTAGTCGAGCGGCGGGAGGAATGCCGGCTCGACACCCATCGAGAACGCGGCGTTCGCCACGAGCGGTGGGATGGCACCGAAGACGAGCAGACCGGCCTGCGTCCGGTACAGCGTCGAACGGACGGTGGCGAGCGCCAGCAAGCCGAACCCGACGGGCGTCACGACGTACGTGTACAACAAGTGGACGAGATACGCCGACTCGACCGTGAACTGGAGCGCGTGAAGCGAGCCGTAGGTGACGAGCGTCGCGTCGGTCCAGACGAGGCCGTGCCACGGGTTCGTGAGTGTCAGCAGACCGAACACGAGCGGATCGGCGACCAGCAGCGCACGAACCGGACGTGTGAGCCACGCCTCCTGGTTCGTGTACTGGACGGCGAACAGAAACCAGAGCGTGGGGACCAGCCCACCGACGGCGAGGGCGGCGCGTTGCCACACGAGCTGAGCACCGAGCGTCGTAAATCCCAGTGCGATTGCGTAGAGGAGGATCCAGCCGGCGATGGCCAAGATGAGTCCGAGAAACGCTGCCGCCGCCGGCTCGGACCGGTATTCCCAGCCGGCCGCCACGATCACCAAAAAGAGGATCGCAGCAGCAGTGCCAACGAACGTGTACAGGGTCGGATCCCAAACCACGCCGTGGGATGGGCGAAGACGGAATAAAAGTACTCCGGCAGGTCGGCGTCCGCAGGTTACTGGAAGCCGATACGCCCGCCACTGCCGCGGCCGGCGAGACCCTCGCCGCCGCCACCACCCTTGAACTGCTCCTCGATGCGCTCGTAGTAATCCATGATGTCGTCCGTGATGGTGGGGCGGACGTTCTCCATGGCCTGTCGGAAGTGGCGCATCTCGACTTCCTCGGCGTCGTCGTCCTCGCGGAGGGCGACCATCGCCGCCTCGCGGGCGATGCTCTCCAGGTCGGAGCCGACGTAGCCGTCGGTGATCTCGGCGATCTCGCGAAGGCTCACGTCCGGCGCCAGCGGCGAGCGCTGCGTGTGGATCTTCAGGATCTGTTCGCGGCCCTCCTGCTCCGGTTCGCCGATGAACACGAGGCGGTCGAACCGGCCCGAGCGGAGGAGTGCGGGGTCGATCATATCCGGGCGGTTGGTCGCGCCGATGACCATGACGTTGCCCATCTCCTCCAGGCCGTCGAGTTCCGTCAGAAGCTGGTTGACGACCCGCTCGGAGACGTTGTTCCCGACCTCGTTGCCCCGCGACGGGGCGAGCGAGTCGAGTTCGTCGAAGAAGATGACCGTCGGGGCCACCTGCCGGGCCTTCCGGAAGGTCTGGCGGATCGCCTTCTCGCTCTCGCCGACCCACTTCGACAGCAGCTGCGGCCCGCGCACGCTGATGAAGTTGGCGTTGGTCTCGTTGGCCACCGCCTTCGCCATCAGCGTCTTGCCCGTGCCCGGTGGGCCGTACAGCAACACGCCTTTCGGGGGTTCGATCCCCATGCGGTCGAACTTCTGTGGCGACGACAGGGGCCACTCGACCGCCTCTTTCACCTTCTGTTTGGGGTCGTCCAGTCCCCCCACGTCGTCCCAGGTGATCTTCGGGAGTTCCACCAGCACCTCCCGCATGGCCGAGGGTTCGACCTCGCCGAGCGCGCCGCCGAAGTCGTCGCGCTTGACGATCATCCGGTCGATCAGACTCGGCGGGATGTCCTCCTCGTCCAGATCGATCTCGGGGAGGTACCGCCGAAGCGCCTTCATCGCCGCCTCCTTCGTGAGACTCTCGATGTCGGCGCCGACGAAGCCGTGGGTCTCGTCCGCGAGGTGATCGAGGCTCACGTCGTCCGAGAGCGGCATCCCGCGGGTGTGGATCTGGAGGATCTCCTTCCGACCCTCCTCGTCGGGGACGCCGATCTCGATCTCGCGGTCGAACCGGCCCGGCCGGCGGAGCGCGGGGTCGACGGAGTCGACGCGGTTCGTGGCGGCGATGACGATGACCTGCCCACGGGTTTCGAGGCCGTCCATCATCGTCAGCAACTGGGCGACGACCCGGCGTTCGACCTCGCCGGTCACGTCCTCACGCTTGGGCGCGATGGAGTCGAGTTCGTCGATGAAGATGATCGACGGCGACTCGTCTTTGGCGTCCTCGAAGATTTCGCGCAACTGCTGTTCGGACTCGCCGTAGTACTTCGAGATGATCTCCGGGCCGGCGATGGAGAAGAAACTCGCGGAGGTCTCGTTGGCGACGGCCTTGGCCAGTAAGGTCTTCCCGGTCCCCGGCGGCCCGTGGAGGAGGACACCCTGCGGGGGTTCGATCCCCAACTTCTTGAAGATCTGCGGGTGCTTCATCGGGAGTTCGACCATCTCTCGAACCCGCTGAATCTCGTTTTGCAGGCCGCCGATGTCCTCGTACGTGATGCCGCCGCCGGTCTTTTCGAAGCCCGAAATCGGCTCCTCCCGCAGTTCGACCTCGGTGTCCTCCGTCACGAGACAGACGCCGTCCGGCTCCGTCTCGACGGCGATGAGCGGGATGGCCTGCCCCGGCGACCGCATGAACGGGTGGTTCGTACTCGACATGACCGGGACGATGTCGCGTTCGACCACCGGTCGCTTGAGGATCTGCCGCTTGACCATCCCGGCGGCGTCGGAGCCGAACTGGACGCTCGCCTCCTCCGGCGGCGCGAGGACGAGTTTCTCGGCTTTCGTCGCCTCCGCCTTCCGGATGGTGACGCGTTCGCCGATGCCCACGTCGGCGTTCTGTCGCGTGAAGCCGTCGATCCGAACCGTGTCGGTGTTCCAGTCCTGCCGGTCGGCGCGCCACACTTTCGCCGCCGTCCGATCGGCCCCCTCGATTTCGATGATGTCACCCGGTGACAGTTTCAGGTGAAGCAACGTGTCGGGGTCCAGTCGGGCGATACCACGTCCCGAGTCGTTCGGGTACGCTTTCGCCACTTCGAGTTGCACTTCGTTCATGATGTACCCGCGAGGATGGTGGTGTTTGGGCGGTGGCAGGGGATAAGTTTGTTGTTACCCTGAACCCCGGGGCCCGGATTCGCGGCAAACTGTGTCATGATGTAGCATACGTGTGTGACGGTACAAACCCTTGCCGATCCGGGGACGGTCGCAAGCCGTTTGGTCGTCGGGCGCGAGCGGCCGGTATGAAGACGCTCGCGTTCGACGGGCGCATGGGAGCGAGCGGCGACATGCTCCTCGCCGCTCTGATCGACGCCGGCGCCGATCCGGCCGCCCTCGACCCCGTCGAAGACGCCCTCGACGTGCGCTACGCCGTCGGGTCGACGGCCAAGGCCGGTATCGCGGCGACGACCGTCGACGTACTCGTCGATCACGAGGAGGACGAACACGATCCGTCGGAGCGGAGCCACGACCACACGCACGCCGAAGGTCACGGCCCCGACCGAACCTACGCGGAAGTCGTCGCCCTCGTCGAGCGCCTGGCCCTCCCGTCGGGGGTCGAACGAGACGCCCTCGCCGTCTTCCGCCGTCTCGGCGAGGCGGAGGCGGCGGTCCACGACACCGACCTCGACGACACGCACTTCCACGAGGTCGGCGCCGACGACGCCGTCGCGGACGTGGTCGGCGTCTGTCTCCTCCTCGCCGATCTCGGGGTCGACCGCGTCGTGACCACACCTGTCGCCGCTGGCGGCGGCACGGTCGAGATGCACCACGGCACCTACCCCGTGCCCGCGCCCGCAGTGGCCGAACTCGCGGCCGACGCCGACTGGGCGCTCCGTGGTGGCCCGATCGACCGCGAACTGCTCACGCCGACGGGAGCGGCCCTCCTCGCCGAACTCGCCACCGGCGTCGAGAGCCTCCCCGCACTCGACGTGGACGCCGTCGGCTACGGCGCCGGCGACACCGACGTGCCCGATCACCCGAACGTCCTCCGAGCCCTCGTCGGCGACGGCTCCGGCGACCTCCGCGAGGAGTCGATTTCGGTGCTGGAGACGACCGTCGACGACGTGACGCCCGAGGTGCTGGGGAGCCTCCAGGAGACGCTCGCCGACGCGGGCGCACGGGATGTGTCTATCGTCCCGACGACGATGAAGAAGTCGCGGCCGGGCCACCTGATCAAAGTCGTGGTCGACCCCGCCGACGCCCGCGCCGTCGCCCGGCGTCTCGCGGCGGAAACGGGGACGCTCGGTGTGCGCGAAGCGAGCGCCGGTCACCGCTGGGTCGCGGAGCGGGCGTTCGAGACGGCGACGCTGACCGTCGACGAGACGTCCTACGACGTCGCGGTGAAGGTCGGTGCCGACGCCGACGGGACCGTCTACGACGTAAGTGCGGAGTACGACGATGCGCTCGCAGTCGCCCGCGAGACCGGCCTGTCGGTGCGCGAGGTGATGCGACGGGCGGAGGCGGCGGTCGCCGACGCCACGGAGTAAGGGTTTCGGGGCTCGGCGTCGACGCCGGCGTATGGACCGCGAACGCGTCTCCTCGGGTACCGAGTGGGAATCGACCGTCGGCTACTCCCGGGCCGTCCGCGCCGGCGACGAGATACACGTCTCCGGCACGACCGCGACCGACGAGGACGGCGCGGTCGTCGCGCCCGGCAATCCGTACGCCCAGACCGTCCGCGCTATCGAGAACGTGGCCGAGGCGCTCTCGGCGCTCGACGCGTCGCTCGCCGACGTGGTGCGGACCCGCATTTTCGTCATCGACATCGACGACTGGGAAGCGGTCGGACGCGCCCACGGCGAAGCCTTCGGCGGCGTCCGCCCAGCGACAACGATGGTGCAGGTCGAGCGCCTGATCGACCCCGAGATGTGCGTGGAGATAGAGGCGGTCGCGCGGGACTAGTCCCGGTGTTCGTCGAGCGCTTCTTCGACGGTGAGGTCGCCGACGGCGACGCGGCGGGCGAGAACGTCGTCGATGGTCCGATCGTCGGTCGACAGCTCCCGCGAGCGGTCCTTGATCCGCTGGAGTTCGCCGGCCGTGGGGTCGACGTCGCGGGAGTCGATGGGGTCGCCCACCAGTCGGGCGATGTTGACCGCGGCGAGGACGTCGCCCATCCCCCGTGCCCCGGTGCCGAGATACGGCGTCGTCCCCGTCTCGTCGACGAGTTCGACCGTCACGTCGTCCAGATCGTTGACGAGGCGGGCGCCCTGTAGCCGGGCGCCGTCCCCGATCCGAACGAGGGGATCGACCGCGTCGGCCACCTCCCGACGGATGGTGTCGACGGCGTCGCCGAGCGGGACCTGAAAGGCCGCGACGACCGTCTCGCCGGAGAGGACGGCGATGCCGGGGCGGGTGCCAGGATCGACGCCGACGACGGTCCGCCCCTCGCCACCACGGAGGAGGGTGAGCGCCTCGTCGACGGCGCGCCGGGCCTCGTCGGCCGTCGCGGCGATCCGATCGACACCCTCGTCAGCCGGCGACGGATCGTCGGGAGCAGTGACGACGACCGACGTCCCGTCCGGGAGGTCGTCGCCGGGTTCGACCGTGGTGAACGTCACCCCGCGGTCCCGGAGCCGGTCGACGACCTCGTGGTACAGTTCGAAATCGGCGGTGGCGACGACGATCACGGCGGCCCTTCGCCGTCGGCGGGGTAAAACGTGTCGTGCGGACGACTGGGCCCGGCCCAGCACAGCACAGTGTCGAGGCTTTATCACCCACAGCGACCGAGGGAACCTGTGTCCGAGCCAGTACCCACCGGCTGTCCACCCCTCGACGACCTGCTCGGCGGCGGGTTCGAGCGCGGGACCGTGACGCAGGTGTACGGCCCGCCAGCCGCCGGCAAGACGAACCTCGCGCTCTCGGCGGCCGTGCAGGTGGCCGTCGGTGGCGGGACGGCGGTCTACGTCGACACCGAGGGCCTCTCGGTCGACCGCTTCCAGCAACTCGCGTCGGCCGAGGCGGCCGACGCGGACCTCGACGACGTCACCGCCCGAATCGTCGTCTCCGAGGCCCACGACTTCGCCGAACAGGAGGAGGCGGTCCGCGACGCCGCCGACTTCGCGCCGCGCGCCGAGCTGATCGTCCTCGACAGCGCCACCGGCTTCTATCGGCTGGAGCGCCACAACGACGACGAGGGCGAGACGCTCCGGCGGGTGGGCCGGCAGGTGACGCACCTGCTCTCGCTCGCCCGAAAACACGACCTCGCGGCGGTCGTCACGAATCAGGTGTTCACCGATCCCGAGGGCGACCGGACGCGGGGACTCGGCGGGCACACGCTCGATCACTGGACGGGGACGGTGCTCAGGCTGGATCGGTTCCGAGGCGGGAATCGGCGGGCGACGCTGGAGAAACACCGGTCGAAACCCGCCGGCGAGACGGCGACGTTCCGTATCACCGACGAGGGGCTGGCCGCGGGCGAAGAGACGCTATAGTTCGCCGAGCTTGCGGAGGAGCTGGCCGCGGTACTGCTCGTCGGCGATGAGACCTTTCAGTTCGAGGACGTTGCGTTCGAGCGTGTCGGTGGCGACGTGGAAGGCGTGGTCGGCGCCGTAGCCCTCGCCGGAGCCGGCGACCTGACCGCGGTTGGTTCGCAGGCGGATCTGGCACTGGATCAGGGGCGTCCCGCGGAGCTTCTCCTTGTGTTCGTGGAAGCGGACGTGTGCGTGCTGGACCTGCATCTCCTGGTACTTGTCCGCGACGCCGGTGATCTCCGCAACGATCTCCTCGCGGCTGATCGTATCGAGGAGGGCGACGTTGGTGATCTGGACGTCCATCTGCCCCTCCTCGGTGAAGGTGAGCGCGCGGAGCACGTCGGTCTTGGTGAGGACGCCCCCGACGACGTCGTCTTCGTCCGCGGACGGCGTGACGACGAGGCCGGACACGTCGCTGTCGAGCATCGTCCGGACGGCGTCCTCGACGGTTTCGTCGGCGGTCGTCGTCAGCACGGGGTTCGTCATGAGGTCGTAGACGGGGAGATCGAGCATTCGGTCGATGTCGCCGCGGCGGTCGCCCCGACCCTGTCGGTCGGCGTCCCGGACGACGAAGTCGACGATGTCGTGCGTCGTGAGAACGCCGGTGAGCGAGCCGTCGTCGTCGACCACGGGGAGACGAGAAATGCCGTGTTCCCGAAGGCGATTGATCGCCTGCCCGACGTGAGCCTTCTCGCCGATAGTGACCACGTCCTCGGTCTGGATCTGTTCGACCGTCAGCGCGTCGAGACTGTCGAGAACCGCGTCGAGAATCGCGTTGGCCGTAATGATGCCCCAGAGCTTCTCTCCCTCGTAGACCGGCGCGACCTTGGTGTTGCCCTCGACGAGGACACGCGCCACCTCGCGCACGTCCTCCGTGCGGTCGACCCGGGGGGCGGACTTCATCAGCACGCTGGCCTTGGTGTCGTCCTCGATCCGCGAACGGACGAGGTCGCGTTCCCCGATCACGCCGGCGTACTCGCCGTCACGCGTGACGATGAGGCCCTTGGGGTTCTCGCGTTCGAAGATCGAGCGGATCTTTCCTAACCGCTTGCCCGCGTCGACTTCGATGTACTCGGAGGTCGCAATCTCGGAGATATCCATAGCTACACGTGGATCGTGCGGTGGCTTCAAACTTGTTTCTTCAGGCTGACCGGCGTGTGTCACGGTCACATCCCGCTCGATAACGTTTGCACCGGGGTCCATTTGTCCGAGCGGTCAGGAGGCGGTGGTGACCCGCTCGAACGTCCCCCCATCGTCGCGAACCGGTGGCTCCGCCGGCGCGTCGCACGCCCCGTCCTGACGCTCGTCGCCGCCGTCGACGACTCGAACGTCGACATCCAGATCGCACTCCTCGCGACGCAACTGGCGCCGGATCTGACAGTCGTCGTCCGGGTCGGCGACGAACGCGTACTGGTGGTATATTGATCGGGGCTCGACATTATATTCGGTTACAGCGTGTTGTATTTGCGGAGTAAGGCCTAAGTGAACGATTCACACCACTACAGGCATGTCCGCGTCGCACGCCGTTCACGCTGTCGGATCCGCGGTCGACCACTGTGCGGTGATCCGCCGCCACGGGGAGCGCTGACGGATATGTCAGTGGCCGATAACGGGATTCGTCTCGACGAGATATCGCTCCTCCACGTCGACGACGACACGGAGTTCGCGGAGTTGGCGTCGACCTTTCTGGAGCGTGAAGACGAGCGACTCGACGTCGAGACGGCACCTGACGCCGAGGCGGGGCTCGACCGTCTGGCCGAGGGCGGCGTCGACTGCATCGTCTCCGACTACGACATGCCGGGGACGAACGGGATCGAGTTCCTCGACGCCATCCGCGAGGACTACCCCGACCTCCCCTTTATCCTCTACACCGGCAAGGGGAGCGAAACGGTCGCCAGCGAGGCGTTCTCCGCGGGCGCTACGGACTACCTCCAGAAGGAGCGCGGGACCGACCAGTACACGCTGCTGGCGAACAAGGTGACGAACTACGTCGAGAAGTACCGGACCGAACGGGAGATGCGTCGCCGGGCACAGGCGATGGAGACGGCGAACGAGGGGATCGCCCTCGTCGATGCGGACGGTCAGTACATCTCGGTCAACGAGGCGTACGCGGCGATCTGCCGGTCGACGCCCGAGGCGTTGGTCGGCTCCCACTGGACCAGCACCCTGCCGAGCGAGGAGGCAGCGCGACTGCGCGCGGAGGCGGTTCCCGAACTGGCGGCAGGGTCGTCGTGGACGGGCGAGGCGACCGGCCGACGCGAGGACGGAAGCACGTACGCGAAACGACTCTCGCTCTCGTCGCTCGACGGCGGCGGCCACGTGTGCATCGTCCGCGACATCAGCGATCGGAAGGCCAACGAACGCGAACTCTCCCGGGCCCGCCGGAAGTTCCGCAAACTGTTCACGCACGCCAACGACGCCATCTTCATCGTCGACCCGACGCGCGACGAGTTCGTCGACTGCAACCCGGCGGCCGCCGAGTTGCTCGGCACCACGAAAGAACGCGTGCTGACCGATCTGGCGCCATCACAGACCCACCCCGACGAGGTGATGGCGTCGCTACGGGACTTTTTCGACCGGACACTCGAACAGGGCCACGGCTGGACCGACAACGCACCCATCGTCACCGCCGACGGCGAGATTCGACCGGTCGAGATGTCCGCGGCGTACCTCGAACTCGACGACATCGCGTATCTGGTGAACATCGTCCGCGACGTGACGGACCGCCGACAGCGGCAGTGGCAACTCCGGCGATACGAGCGGATCGTCGAAGCATCGGGCGATCCGGTCTATACGCTCGACACCGAGGGCCACTTCACGTTCGTGAACGACCGCCTCGTCGACTGGACCGGCTACGACCGGGCCGATCTCGACGGCGAGCACATCTCGCTGTTGATGGAGGACGACGACGTCGAGACGGGCCGCCGGCTGATCCGGTCGCTGGTGACCGGCGACGACGACCGGAACACTTTCGAGATGGACGTCGTCACCGCCGACGGCGAGACCATCACCTGCGAGAACCACATCGCCCTCGTCCTCGCCGACGGCGAGTTCGCGGGAACCGTCGGAATCCTCCGGGACATCACCGACCGCAAGCGACGCGCCGAGAAACTCGAACGCAAGAACGATCGGCTGGAACGGTTCACAAGTCTCGTCAGCCACGACCTCCGCAATCCGCTCAACGTCGTCCAGGGGCGACTCGAACTGGCGCGCACGAGCGACGATCCGAGCCCCCACCTCGACGACGCAGTCCACGCGCTGGACCGGTGTCAGCAACTCGTCGACGACCTCCTGACGCTCGCTCGGGAGGGTGACAGCGTCGACGACACCGACGCCGTCGCCCTCGACACCGTGGCCGAGAACTGCTGGCGCACCGTCGAGACGAACGACGCGACGCTCGTCGTCGACGCCGACGCGACGATCGAGGCCGACCGGAGCCGCCTCCAGCAACTACTGGAGAACCTCGTTCGTAACGCCGTGGAGCATGGCTCCACGGACAGTGGAACACAGTCCGATGACGACGTGGCGCATAGCTCCACGGGCAATCGGACACAGTCTGATGACATCGTGGAACATGGCTCCACGGGCAATCGGACACAGTCCGATGACATCGTGGCGCACGGAGCAGCGAATGGGGACGACGCGGACCACGGCGAGGTGACAGTCACCGTCGGCGACCGCTCGGACGGCTTCTACGTCGCCGACGACGGGCCGGGCATCCCGGCCGACGAACGCGACCGCGTGTTCGATTCGGGCTACTCGACGGCCGACGACGGAACGGGATTCGGACTCAGCATCGTCCGGGAGATCGCGGCGGCACACGACTGGACCGTCGACATCGAGCGCAGTGCCGAGGGCGGGACGCGGATCGAGGTGACCGGCGTCGAACGCGTCGACGGGGCGTAGCCGCAGTGTTCGCTGACCGGGGCGCCGCTCCTCGCGAGCGTCGAACGGCAACGCGGCCCGTGGTGGGACCGCCGACCTGCTCCGGCGTGGAGTGAGAGCCCACAGTGTTATACTCGCTGCCGCCAATTTTGGGCTATGCCCGACACGAAGGAGGGACGGGAGCGCCAGGCACAACGAGCGGAGCAACGACAGCACGAGTGGGAGATCCGCGAGGCCCGCGAACGCGCCGACGAACCCGAACCGTCGGCCGAGGACTTCCCGCCAACGTGTCATCGACGCGGCTGTAACGAACCCGCCGCGTTCCGCGTCCTCGAACGGTACCAGGAGGATACTGGCCACGGAGCCGTCGAGGCCGTGGCCAACCTCTGTGAAACCCACACGGCCGAGGAGGCCCCAACGCGACTCGAACACACCTACGAGGACTACGTGTTCCGCGTCGATCCGATCCGGCCGCCCGATTCCGAGTGAGCGCTGGGTGACGAACGGCCTGCGCCGTGTCGCCGTCACGAGCGTCAGGCAAAGGAGTTGGGGCGGAAATGTGAGCAAATCGATTGCGTCCGAACGGGTGGCCGTCTCGGTCGACACCTTGGAGGAACACTACGACTCTCGCTCAAACGGGGAGCGACGGGAAGCGCGACTAACCGAATTGGAGAACTTCGAATAGGGGAAGGTGAACAGTTGAACGACCGCAAGCACCGGTTCGATTTGTCCGAGGCAGGACACCCCGAAGTCTACGACACAGACCGATACTTCGTCCTCACTGGAGAGGTGTACGACGGCTTCACGTCGGTCAAGAGCAGACCCACAACCGTCCGAGAGGGACAGATCAATCACTTACCGAACGTCAGAGGTTCTCCTTCACAGGCTAGCAGAAGCCTGTGAGCGAACAGGAATTCGACGGACGGCAGACGGATGCGACTCCTGAGCAGGTACGTGAGACGATACGAGCATACGTCAAGACCGATAGCCACGACGTCGACCGAGAGGTACTCCGGCTGTGGCGAGGGTGTGATGAGGGGCGGCCGTCTGCATCGGAGGCAGATATGGCCTTCCTGAAACAACTCTACTACTGGTGTCAAGGTTACCAGCAGTTAATGGACGAGTGCTTCCGACTCTGACCGGATGCGTCCGAAGTGGGACGAGGTACACTCCTCTTGTGGAGGCACGTATGGGGGAAATGACCATACGGAAGGTCTGTCGAACCAACAGTGAGACGTTTGGAGGGAGGTACGTGGAGAGAGGGTAGGTGTTTGAAAGTGTTCATATCCTTCACACCAAACCCGTGTTATCTCGCCGGTCATCAACTGAGGTACACGGGGGTGTTTCGCATATAGGCCATATCTCGTCCAACCCTCCATACAATCATATGACAATCGGTGCGTGTAGCAGGTATCATTGCATTAGTATTATATTTTCCCCGCTCATCGGTTCACCATATGTTAGAAGGGATTGAAGACACGAAAGATTGGTTCTACGAACAACGGTTAGAACGTCGGGTTAGTTTGATTGAACTGTGGAGAGATGGAGAAAGTGAAGAATTGGAGGAAAAAACTGGAGAGCACCACAATGATTTCAGGGAGATGATGGAACAGATACGTGAGGAATATTCTTCTGAGGATATGACTGACAGGGTTCTTCAAAACGAATTAGAGAAGGATGGGTTTGATTCAGTCATCGCATTACAAATTATTGATGCTATGGAGGAGTCGTCAGGTCCCCGCGATGACCTTGTGTTTTTAAAACGAAATGCAACACCAACAGAACTCGAAAAGATGGTAGAAAAAGCTGTAGAATTGTACATGGGAGATATTTCCCCAGAAAAGCTGCGAGAATTTATACAAAGTCTTGAAGAAACAGATGATGAAGCATCTGACCAAAATGGAACCGATTTGACGCAAGATTTATTTAACAGAGCTAACAGATTCATGATCGCTTCAATCCGAATCTCTATTGAGGAAACTGGTGGTCTTGAGGCGATAAAAGAAGAGACTCGTTCAAGCGCTAATATGAGCGAAGACCAAGTGGAGGCTATCTTTAGCCCGATTGAATCAAATCTTAACGACTTACAGAGATACCATATTTACTATCATATAAAAGAAATGAAATCAAATGTAACAGAATTAGGTAACAAAGTTGATAAGATAGCCGTCACTATTTCTGATATACATCGTATCTTAGCTGAATAACTTTACGATTCGCCAATCTCTATTTGCTTTTCAATTGGCTTTCCACTTTGCGAAGTTATTTCAAGAGTAGCATTATAGGGCGCATCTGTCAGTGATAATATACAGGTTGGTGTCTTCCATCCTAATTCTGACGGAATGATAATACTATTATTGTGAGTCCTAAATAAATATAGCATGCCAGATTCTCCCCTATTCAAGTTTCTGTTGGAAGACCGGTCCACAGAAGCCCACGGAAGATCTGCATTCAATTGGTTACCTTCTGTATATGTTTTTATAGGCTTATTTGTATCTTCTAAAGAAGCTGAGATAACTGATTCCGTTTCGATGTTTTCAATTGTGATGGTAGCAGAGCACCCATTCGCTACATTCCTCCCTCTATTTTCAACAAATATGTACTCTGTGTCATACCCTCTATCAATTATATGTCCTTTCTCCCCAAACAATAGTATTGGTCTATTAATGTATCTTTTGATTATATCTACTGAGACCGATACGAATATTGATAAGAATATCCCAAATACCAACCAAAATATAGCATTAAAGTCAAATGATATTGTCTTAAACTGGCTGAAATTTTGGAGAATAAAGTATATCATGAATTTAAGACTTTCAGGAGGCAATTACTTCATTCAAGATTCATAAAGCTTGTTTCTCTAACTCAAGTTATTCACCCCCTCCCCCTATATCTATGACAATCGGGCAAGTTTTTCTTTTTGGACAATCGCAGGACGGCGGCTCCGGCGAGTAAATGAAATATCTGGCTTCATCGATTCACCCCTCTCTCGATTAGCACTCCAGCGGTAAACGAGCGAATCAAGGCCTGATGCTGTAGATTTCACTCCTTGGAGTGAACCAGTGTGAAGAGTGGGTTGGGGCGGATTCGAACCTCGGTCACGCTGCTCGCTAGCGCTCGCGTCGTTCTCTGCTTCGAATCCGCGTCACCATTTCGTCGACACGGACTGCTCGCTCCGCTCGCAGTTGCGGTGTCGACAGAAATGGGTTGGGGCGGATTCGAACCGCCGGCCTGCTCCGTGTGAAGGAGCCGTCATAACCGGGCTAGACCACCAACCCGCCAGTACGTCGGTACTGGCGAGGTGGACTTAAGGGTTGTCTTGTCTCGGCCCGCGGAAGCGGCTCACTCGGACGACGACTCCCCGCGGTAGCGACGGATGCGCTCCCGCGCGTCCGCGATGGCGGTTTTCGTCTCGCCCTCCGCCCGGCGCTCCAGTTCCTGCAGCTCTTCCTGCAGCTTCTCCAGTCGCGACGGCTCCGGTTCCTCCTCCTTGCCCGTCAGTTCGCGGAACCGCGCCTCGATCGGGTCGAGTTCCTCCATGACGCCCTCTTTCGCGTGTTCGCCGGCCCGTCCGATGTAGTACAACGCGTCTTCGAAGTGGTTGTTCATATATGACCGGACGGGGACGACAAATATAGCTCTTGTGGGCGGAGTCACCGGATTCGCCAACGGACGAACGCCCAGACCACGGCCAGCGAGAGCGTCGCCGCGATGGCGCCGAACCCCGAACCGGATGCGCCAGTGGTCGGAGAACGGGTCGGTGGGGGACGCGCCGTCGAGCGTGTCGTTCGTGGTGGCGGCGCCGTCGCCGTCGGAGTAGGCGTCGGCGGGGTGACTGTCGGCGTCGGCGTCGGCAGACGGACCGCCACGACGACGCTCTCGCCGTCCACCGTGTAGGCGTCGAGACGCCGCTCGGGCGTACCGACGGCGGCGACGGCAGTGAGCGACGACGTGTCGGTGTCGACCGGAACGGTAACGCCGGTGTGAGAGCCCGGCGGGAGATACGACGAGGTGCCGACGACGGTTTCGTCGTCGCGGAGTTCGACGTACCCACCGTCGGGAAGCGTGGCGTCGACGACGACTGCGGTTCGCGACACGGACCGAACCGTCAGCGTCGCCCGTTTCTCCGCGACCACCTCGAAGTCCTGGTAGTCGGTGTCGCCGTCGACACGAGCCCGGAGCGTGTAGGTGCCTGGTGTCGCGTCCGCGGGAACCGACAGCCGGGCCGTCCAGACGCCGTCGTACTCCCACGACTCGACGACCGCGAAGTCGAATCGGTCGGCGTCGGGGCCTTCGATCACGCTCACGTCGATAGCAGAGCGATCCGGCCGGCGGTTGGTCGCTCCGCGAACGAGCAGCGTCGATCCCGCCTCGACGGTGTGGACGCCGATGAGCGTCGACCGGTTGTCGGGCACCACGTCGACGATTCGGACGCTCCGGAGCGGCTCGGAGGCGTCGTCGGTGGCAGTGAGCGGGGCCGCCGCCACGCCGGCTGTGAACGCCGATCCGACCGCCAGCAACAGAACGAGGCCGACGACGGCGACGCGGCGCATCCTCAGTACGACGGTCGGTCCTCGCGCACGCCGTCGCGCTGGTTGACGAGGCGGGCGAAGGTGAAGAGGGCGTCCGAGAGGCGGTTCAGGTAGGCGATCGCCTCGGCGTTGACGGGATCGGTGCCGGCGAGGTCGACGGCCCGGCGTTCGGCCCGGCGGACGACGGTCCGGGCGTGGTGGAGGGCGGCGCCGGCCTCGGACCCCGTCGGCAGGACGAACGACTCCAGCGGGTCGAGTTCCTCGTCGGCGGCGTCGATCCAGTCCTCCAACTGCTCGGTGTGTTCCTCGCGGACGACGGGGTCGCCCTCGCCGGGGTCGGGGTTGGCGAAGTCCGCCTGGACCACGTGGAGGTGGTTCTGGACGCGTTCGAGATACTCGTCCACGTCGTCGTGGCCCGTCGGTCTGATCGTCCCGACGAGGGCGTTGGCCTCGTCGACGGTGCCGTAGGCCTCGATCCGGGGGCTGGTCTTCGAGACGCGGGACATGTCTCGGAGGTCGGTCATCCCCTCGTCGCCACGGCCGGTGTATATCTTCATGCGAGGGTTCGGTCGACGTACTGCAGGATGTTCGCACTCTCGGACATCGTGACGCCGTGGTCGTCGTCGACGAGGACGGGCACGCCGCGCTGGCCGCTGACGCGTTTGACCTCGTTGCGCTCCGAGTGGAGCGCCTCGACCCAGACGGTCTCGTAGTCGACGCCGTGCTCCTGCAGGGCGTCGTGAACCGTCTCGCAGTACGGACAGCCGTCGAGCGCGTAGAGCGTGATCGACATACGCCGTGTTGGGTCGCGGGCGGCAAGTAGCTTGGCCCGCGTGGCTGAGGACGTTCGCCTCCACCTCTCGAATCGAATGTGTGCTCTCGGATCTAGGGGCCTGGACGAGATCGCGCCATATCGAACCGATTCGATAGCTGTACGAAGATTCGATAGCTGGACGCGAACGGCTTACTAAGACGATCTCCACCCTCCATCTGCAATGACAGGAAGCAACGACCGACATATCGAAGGTAGCGACGCTAAAACGGGGTGCAGCTGATCGTGCGCATTCCAGTCCCCAAGAACAAACTCGTCGCCTTCACGCTCGCAGGTGCCCTCCTCACGACCATCGTAGCCGGTGGCCTCGCCATACCCGGTGGGGGCCTCACGCAGGCCGGCGAGCAAGCGGACTCACCTGAAACGTCCGCGTCGGACGCGTCACAACAGGTTGCGGCCGATGCCCCAACGCCCAACCAGAACTTCACGCCAGCAGTCCAGACACAGTCCGGCTACGAGGACGAAGAACACGAGGAGTACGAAGAGGACGAGGAGGACGAAGACGGAGAGCACGAAGCGGAGGACGAGGAAGAACACGAAACGGAAGACGAACACGAAGCGGACGAGTGACGGAGATGATGGGATCGCTCGCGTCGCTCACCGAACGGCTCGGCGACACTCGCCGCGAGTTCGACTGTTGTGATACGACGTTTCGGGTCCAAGCGACAGGCATCCGGGCCGACGCTGCGGTGACTGTAGCGCGGGACACGGCCGAGTCACTCGAAGCACAGCTGAACGCCTTCGACGAGGCGAGTGCCGTCAGCCATCTCAACCGCGACGGTGCGGTCGTGAACGACCACGTCGCCCGCATCGTCCGCCGTGGACTCGAATACAACGATCGGACCGAGGGAGTGTTCGATATCCATCAGGGCCGCGTCGAGCACGACCTCAAAACGTTCCTGCGTGGTGACAGTGACACACTGCCGGCGACGTTCGACACCGGAACCGTCCACGTCAGCGGATCGCAGGTCACTACCGATGTCGAACTCGACCTCAACGGCCTCGCCAAGGGATACATCGTCGACCGAGCCACCGAGACGCTCACGGGGTTCGGGCGACGCGGCTTCGTCAGCGGTGGCGGAGATATGTCTCCACCGACGGGTCCGGTCGGCATCGAGAGCCCGTACGGCGACGACACGCCGCTGAAGATTCTGGACACGGAGTGGTCCGTCGCGACATCCGGTGGATACCGACGCTCGCGAAACGGGATGGACCACATCTACGACTCGACCACCGAGTCGCTCGGCTCGCGCCACGAGTCCGTCACCGTCGTCGCGCGCCGAGACTGCATGGAGGCCGACGCCCTGGCGACGACGCTGGCCGCACTCTCCCTCGACGAAGCACATGAATTAGCAGCCGAGTGGGACGGACTGGAGGCGCTGATCGTTCACGACGGCGTCTTCCACGCGACAGGAGGATTCGATTCACATGTCATGGACGCATAAGCAGCGAATCACCGTCGTCGCGATCGTCGTACTGGTCGTGGCCGTTCCGGCCCTCTGGCAGATCGGTGACGTTCGGGCCACCCAGGCGACTGAGAAAGTGCAGAGTGATCTCGTCGAGCAGACCGTTTCGGAGCGACAGGCACCGACGGATTACGACGGGGATGGCATCGACGACTCCACCGACGAGTGTCCGACGCGACCGGAGTCGGCGAACGGGTTTCAAGACGCGGATGGCTGTCCCGACGTCGTCGAAACCACAGGTGCATCGTAATGTCACAACTCGTCTGGCTCCTCGACCGCGGTGCCGCGCTCGTCACGTATCCATTGTTGTACCTGGCCGTCCTCACCGGCGTTCTCTACAACACGGAATCGTTCGGCGTGCTCCACGAGGCCGCCCAACGCATCCACGTCGAACTGTCCGTGTTCGCGATGATCGTCACGTTGCTACACGCGGGCCTGGGCGTCCTCGACGCGTGGTTCGTCGTCACCGGTCAGGTTCCGGCGCCGACGTACTCGATGCCGTACTTCCTCGGCGGCGTCGCCGTCGGCGCGGGCGCACTGCTCATGCTCGTCGTCGCGGTGCTCGGCTTCACCGACGCGAACCGCTTCGAGCGGCCGTGGGGCCCACGCGTCGTCCACTCGTTCGCGTACGCCGGGTTCGCCTTCGGGACGATTCACGCGGCAGCGATCGGAACTGATCTGCCGGGACTCGTCCGTCCCCTGCTGGGGCCCTCCGTGGCCTTTCTGGTGTACGTGCTCCTGTTGCGCCTGCTGGTGCTTCGTGGGATACCGTCGAGCGCGACGGCGAGCTAATAGCCGTCCCAGAGGCCCAGAATCCGGTCGACGACTCTGTCGGTGAACGAGCGCCGGTGAACCGTGTAGAGGTATCTGACCCGGTCGGGATCGCTGACCTCGTAGACGACGCTCCGACCGTCGCGCTCTTTCGTGACGAGGTCGGCCTCGGCGAGCTTCGAGAGGTGCCACGAGACGGTCGATTGCGCCTTCTCCAAGCGGTCGCTGAGTTCGGTCGTCGAGAGCGGACCGTCCGCGAGAAGGTGCGCGAGGATGCGGCGGCTGTACTCCCGTCGCAACGCGTTCATCACAGCCCGATCGGCTTCGTCGAACTCGGCGGCGGGGTAGTACCGTGTGTACTTGCCGTCGTCTGAAACCTCGACGAGCCCCTCGTCGGCGAGCCACCGAAGGTGATACTGGAGCGTTCCTTGCGCGTAGTCGAGTTCGTCGAGGAGCGCGCGAAAGTGAACGCCCGGCGTGTCGGCTATCCGTTGATAGATCGTCCGCCGAGAGTCCAGTTCGAGGTCCGGATCCGACATTGCTCAGTCCCGCGTCAAAGCGACGAAGAACGCCAGGAGGCCACCGAGGATCAGGATTGCACTCCCGTGTTCGAGCAATTCCAGCGTCGCGTACGGGATATACGGGAGCAACGGGTACTCGAGAAACACGATGAGTCCGTAGACGGCGAACATCGCGTACCCGAGCGTGACGATTCGCATCCGACGATCACGTTCCCGTCGCCACGCGAGGAAACTGAGGACGCTGAGCCCTCCAGCGAGGACGAAGATACCGAGACTGACGTACTGTTCGAGGAGTTGGGCGAGTGTCATTACTGCAGGCGATGGCCGTGTCCGCTGTGAGCTACTCGACGGTCGATACAGCCAAACCGAGGGAGGTAGTTACCAAAACGATTGGCGTTCAACCGTCGAATCCGGACGGACGATGTCTCACTCGACTCCCACTCGCCCTCGGTCACGAAAATAGAGGACGCTGACGACGACTGCTCGAAGGGACGGATCGAACCGCGATCCGCCGATGGCAGAGGTGGCTACCGCGAGACTCGACCACGAGAGTCGAAGACCGCATGCATCGAGACGGCCAGGCTCAACTCGGGGACGAATTTGTATCGCGATATACGGTTTATGGCCCGATTTCGGGAACCAGTATCTTCAATTGGACCGCCCGCCGAAAGACAGCTATGAGTCTGGAGATGGAACACGACTGTCCGGAGTGTGCGAACGACACCTTCTGGCGGACGGCAAGCACGACGCTCCACCTGGGCGAGAAAACGAAGTGGACGTGTACCGACTGCGACTACGGGCTAATCCGCATCAACGGCATCGACAGTTCGGAACACGACAGCGCGTTCTAGAGTAGCGATTGAAACTGTTTGCACAGCCGATCGCACGCCGTCCTACGATCGGATGTGCGACGACGTTCAATTGTTACGATAGTTACTCGATCTGGTCGCGGTACTCGTCGGCGGAGAGTAGATCGTCGAACGCGTCCTCCGAACTCGGCTCGACCTCGATCATCCAGCCCTCGCCGTACGGATCCTCGTTGACCAGTTCCGGCGCGTCGAACAGCGCCTCGTTGACGGCGGTGACGGTGCCCGAGACGGGCGAAACGAGGTCGGAGACGGCCTTGATGCTCTCGACGACGCCGAACTCCTCGTCGTTCGTCACCTCGTCGCCCGCCGCGGGGAGTTCGACGAACACCACGTCGCCCAGTTCGTCCTGTGCGAAGTCGGTGATGCCGATGCGAACGGTCTCGCCGTCAGCCGTCGTCCATTCGTGCGATTCCAGATACCGTCGATCCGCGGGTACGTCGAAGCTCATTTGTCGATGAAAGGGGGCGTCACTACGTTCGCCTGCTTCGGTTCGCCCCGGACCATCACCCGAACGCGGGTGCCCGGAGGTGCCTGTTCGGAGAGATAGCCGAGACCGATCGGTTCGCCGAGCGTGGGACTCATCGTCCCGCTCGTGAGGTGGCCGAGATGCTCGCCGTCGGCGTCGACCACCTCGTATCCGTGCCGCGGCACGCCCCGTTGCTGGAGGACGACACCCCGGAACCGCTGGTCGACACCCTCGCGCTCGACGGCTTCGAGGGCATCACGGCCCACGAACTCGGTGTCGAGGTCGACCGTCCACCCGACGCCCGCCTCGTACGGGGTTCGTGGTTCGTCTTCGGGGTCGAAGTCCTGCCCGGAGAGGAGAAAGCCCATCTCCAAGCGCAGGGTGTCGCGGGCGCCCAGCCCACAGGGCTGGCAGTCGAACGCCGACCACACCGTCTCCGCCTCGTCCCACGGGACGAGGAACTCGAAGCCGTCCTCGCCGGTGTAGCCCGTCCGCGAGGCGAACGAACGCACGCCGGCGACATCGAGAAACGCCGTATCGAAGCGGTCGATGTCGCGGGTCGCACCGTCGGTGGCCTCGGCCGCGAGGTCGGGTGCGTCGGGCCCCTGGAGGGCGAGCATCGCCCACTCCTCCGTGGCGTTGTGGACGGTCGCGTCGAGTCCCCACTCGTCGCGGTACTCGATCCAGCGCGTGTACATCTCGGCGTCGTGGCCCGCGTTGGGGACGAACAGGTACACTGGGTCGCCCTCGTCGGGCAGGCGGAAGATCATCGTGTCGTCGAGGATGATCCCCGCCTCGTCGGTGATACACGCGTACTGCGTCTCGCCTGGATCGATTTCGGACAGGTCGTTGGTAGTCAACCGCCCCAGCAACGTCGCCGCGTCGGGGCCGGACACCCGAATCTCCCCCATGTGCGAGACGTCGAAGAGGCCGGCCGACTCCCGAACGGCCGCGTGTTCGGTCCGGATCGAGTCGAACTCGACCGGCATCTCCCACCCGCCGAACTCGGTGAACGAGGCGTCCCGGTCGGCGTGGATCGTATGAAGGGGTGGCTTCCGTAGGCCCATACCCGTACCTCGGCGCCTCGTGACCTAATGGTTTTGTCCGCGCCGGGCGCGAATGCGACTGGATAAATTCCATGTCGCGATACGAAATCACAGGAGGTGGACGTCCTCGGCCGCAATCGAGACGCCGACGGTGTCGCCGGGCGCGAGCGTCCCCGACGGCCGGACGCGCGCGACCAGGTCGGGTCCACCGTCGAGCGCGACACGGAGGCGATAGTCGTCACCCTCGTTCAGCCGGCGCCGAACCGTGCCGGTGAGGGCGGCGTCGGGGGCGTTCAGCCGGACGCACGACGGGCGGATACACGCCGTGACGGCCGTCCCCGGCGGCCGCGTCGACTCGGCGGGAAAGGTGACGCCGTCGACCCGGACTCCGCCCTCAACGACCGTTCCCTCGAAGACGTTCTCACACCCCGTGAACCGGGCGACGAACTCGGTTTCCGGGCGGGCGAGGACGGCGTCGGGCGGTGCCACCTGTTCGACCGCTCCCTCGCGGAACACCGCGATCCGGTCGCCGAGCACCGTCGCCGCTCGCTGATCGTGCGTGACGTAGAGTACCGGCACGTCGAGTGTGGCGAAGAGGCCATGGAGTTCGTCACGGAGCCGGCGACGGATCGGGGCGTCGAGACTCGACAGCGGTTCGTCGAGCAACAGGGCGTCGGGATCGGCGGCGAGCGTTCGGGCCAGCGCGACCCGCTGGCGCTCGCCCCCCGAGAGAGCGGGCGGGCGGCGGTCGAGCAGGTCCTCGATTTCGAGTCGGGCGGCGAGGTCGGCGACGCGGTCCCGGTCAGTCGCCGCGTACGCGACGTTCTCCCGCGCGGTCAGATGAGGAAAGAGTGCACCATCCTGAAACACCAGTCCGACGCTCCGGTTTTCGGGCGGCCGGCCGTCGAGGACGCGGCCGTCGAGGGAGACCGTCCCCGCGTCGGGGCGGACGAGGCCCGCGACGATCGAGAGGAGCGTCGTCTTGCCACACCCCGACGGGCCGAGGACGGTGAGCACCTCGTCGGCGACAGTGAGGTCGAGCGGGCCGAGTTCGAACCCTTCGTACGTCTTCGCCACGCCGTCGAGACGGAGCGAGGTCATTGCCACGGGTTCGACGCGACAGTGTGGAGGACGATCAGTGCCAGTGCCGAGACGACGACGAGGATGATGGCGATCGGATAGGCGGCGTCGAGGCCGAGCGAGACGAACGACACCCAGATCTGGACGGGCATCGTCCGCGGGTAGTACGCGAGCATCATCGTCGCGCCGAACTCGCCCATCGCCCTGGCGAACGCGAGCGTCACGCCCGCGAGGATGCCCGGGGCGGCCAGCGGGACGGTGACGTTGCGGAGGGTCGTCATCCGCCCCTTCCCCAGCGACCGCGAGGCGTGTTCAAGCGTCCGATCGACACCCTCGAACGCCGCCTTCGCCGTGACGACGACGAACGGCGACGCGACGAACGTCTGGGCGATCACCACGCCGGCGAGCGAGCGAGTGAGCGGGACGCCGACGGCCGCCGCCGAGGCGCCCAGAAACGTGTTCGGGCCGACCACCGTGAGGAGGACGACCCCGCCGACCGTCGGCGGCAGAACCAGTGGCAGAACCACGACGGCGAGGACGACGCCCGTCCACCGCGTGTCGGCGCGGGCCAGCCAGTAGGCGAGCGGCAGGCCAAATACGGTGCCGACGAGGGTGCTGAGCGTCGCGGCGAGGACGGACGTAGTCATCGCGTTTACGACCGTCGACTCGGTCAGACTGGCGGCGACCGCACCCGGTGGAGCCGCGAGGAACAGCGACGCCAGCGGCGCGAGATAGTAGAGCAAGAGGAGGCCGCCGAGAACGAGCGTGGCGCTGAGCCAGTCGAAACGGGACGTGAACAGCCGGTGTCGTGCCGACATCGTCAGCGGAGAACCGTCACGTCCGACACCGGTTCGCGGAGTGATCGGGCGTCGTCGGTCGTCGCTCGCCGCACCTCGGCCGGGACGTCGCCCTCGTAGCGCGGGAACCCCTCACGGCGCAGGAAGCCCGAGTCCTCGAGGTAGTCGCCGGTCGTGTGGACGGCGAAGACCGACCGTGCGGCGTCGCTCGGCTTCCGGATCGTCGAACCGTAACTGATGAGGTCGCCACGTATCTCTTGCCCTCCCGGCAGCGTGTAGGAGACGGTCGAATACCGGTCGACGTGGTCGGGGTTGCTGAGGTCGATCCGATCGGGGAGGTCGACGTAGTCGTAGCCGCGTTCGACGGCCATGTTTCGGTAGGCGAAGGCGGCGTCGATGGCGCCGGTCTCGAACTCGCTGATCAGCGCCGTCTCGGGGTAGATCTGCCGACGGGCCGGAATCGACTCGTGGAGCACCGGCGCGTCGTCGTAGTAGCGAGCGGCGAGTTCGAGGGTGAACAGCGTCCGATACCCCAGCGGATCCTGATCCGGGTCGGTGCGACCGAGACGGACGTCGCCGTCGACCAGCGGCTCGTACCATCGCTCCGTCCCCGCCTCGGCGACGCGCCGACCGCCCTCGGTGTCCGGGTTGTACGCGAGGACGACCGCGTTGCTCGTGAAGGTCGCGTACCACGGCGGTGAGAGTGGTGCCTCGAAGAGCGCGGTGTCGGCCACGGTGACGATGTCGGGGTCGCGCTGTCCCTCGGCGACCATGCGCGCGACGGTCGCCGATCCGTGGGCTTCGACCCGGATCGGTACGTCGACGGCGGGTTGCAGCCCCGTCTCCAGGGCGTGCTGGAGGCTCCCGGCTGCGAGCATCGCGACGGTCAGCGACCGGCCGCCGTCGTCGGTCCCCGTCCTCTGCCCGGCACAGCCTGTCAGTCCCACCGCCCCCATCGCGCCCGCCGTCCGCAGGAATGCGCGACGGCAGCGGGCGGGGTTCTCGTGCATGGGGTCATGTACTAATGATTGAGAAAAAAGTTTATCTCAAAGGTATTTGTTTTAGTCGTATGGTTTCGGCCGAGTCGACGGCGCTCACCGACCGACAGGTAGAGGTGCTCGAACTCCGGGAACAGGGGCTCACACAGCGGGAGGTCGCCGACCGGCTGGGGAGTACGGGATCGAACGTGAGCGCGATCGAACGCGCGGCGGAGCGAAACGTCGAGCAGGCCCGTCGAACCCTGCAGTTGATCCGGACGCTCCGGGCGCCCGTTCGGCTGACCGTCGAGGCCGGCACCACGTTCGACGACTTGGTCGATACGGTGTACGCCCGGGGCGACGAGAACGGCGTGAAGATCGCGTACTGCCGGCCGGAGCTGTACGCCCACCTGTTCGGTCAACTCGAATCCCACACGACGCGAAATCGACTGGCGACGGACGTCGAAGTCGGCCTGACCCGGGACGGCGACGTGAAGGTGTTGGTCGACGAGTGATACGGCTCGTTGTAAGTCGTCATCGGCGGACGCGAGTCGGAGTGCCAGCGACCATCGCGACGGCGTCGCCCTCGGGATCGGTGAGCAGCAGCGCCCCGGATTCGCACTCGACCGCCGGAAAGACGGGCGCCTCGGGGATGTCGTAGTCCGAAGGCTCGCGAAACTGCGCGGCGATCGTCCACTCGCGGGCCAGCATGGAACTCATGGCTGGAGTCGCCGGTCGAGCACGTCGGATTCGCGGAGATGGTCGGGCGTCCGTCCGTAGCGCACCGCGAGCAGTTCCGCGACGATGCTGTGGGCGATCTGATAGGGCGCCCCCCCACCCAGATCGAGGCCGACGGGCGTGTAGAGGCGATCGAGTTCCTCGGACGACACCGCTCGGCCCTCCTCGCGCCACTGTTCGGCGATTTCGCCGAAGCGTTCGGCCGGCCCCATCAACCCCACGTACGGCACGTCGGACTGCAGGAGTTCGTCGACCGCGATGGCGTCGTCGACGAAGTTGTGGGTCATCACTACCGCGTACGTGTCGGCGTCCAAGTCGAGTTCCTCGCGGATGTCCGCAGGCGACAGCGACCGGACGCGGTCGGCCGCCGGGAACTTCTCGCTCGTCGCGTCGGCGCCGCGGAAGCCGGCGACAGTGACACGAAAATCGACGCGGTGGGCGAGTTCGGCGACCGGCGCGATATCGTGGCCGGTGCCGAAGACGACGAGGTCGGCCGGCGGCGTCACGCTATCGACGAACACCTCGATCCGGCCGGAGGGACGCGGGAGTTCGACGGTCCCCGACGCCTCCTCCCGGCGGAACTCGCTGGCGGCGTCGGCGAGATCGTCGCCAAACCACGCGGGCGGATCGTCCGGCACCGGATCGTCGCCGGTGGCAACCGCTCGTTCGCCGACGGGCGCCGCGGAGTGGTCCGCGTCGACGACGGTGTAAACGAGGGCGTCCTCGCCCGCGTCGTACGCGTCGACGACGGGCCGGTACCCCTCGTCGAGCGGTTCGAGCAACACGTCGACGACGCCGTTGCAGCCCACGCCGAGTCCCCACACGTCGTCGTCGCCGGTGAGGTCGAACTGCTCGACGCGCGGTCGACCCTCCTCGCGCACCGCCGCGGCGAGGTCGATCATCACGTCTTCCAGACAGCCGGCGGTGATGCTCCCGACGCCGGTGTCGCCAGCGACGAGCATCTTCGCGCCCGGGCCGCGGTAGGCGCTCCCCTCGACGCTCACGATCGTCGCCAGCACGGTCGATTCGTCGGCGTCAATCGCCTGTCGGATCGACGACATCACCGCCGTCTCGGGAGCGCTCCACTCGTCCTCGGGGATCATCCCCACGCCTCCATGGGGGCGGTCGGTCGTCGAGTCGATGCGTACTGCCGGCTGTCGCTGTGTGTCGTGATTCGGCGCGTCGGGATGCCGAATCGTGCCGCGGACGTACAGCCGGCGGTAACGGTCGTCGGTGTGGTGTGTCGTGTCATCTATCCGTTGCGTCTCCAGTCGTACTCGTAGCCGACGGGACGCCGTCGGCGTCGTAGCTGTCGTGCGATATCGTAGAGGTCGGCCGGCTCCGCGAACGCGAAGAGACCGTCGACGTGTGGCCGGGCGGCCGCCATCCCCCGACAGGTCGGTTCGTAGGCCGTCGAGGCCGCGAGCGGGTTGAGCCAGAACACCTGTCGAGCCCGGCGGTCGAGCCACGCGAGGCCGTCTTCGAGCCGCGAGAGGTCGCCCGTCTCCAGCCCGTCGCTCACGATCAGGACGACCGTGTCGCGGTCGACGGCGGTCGGCGCCGTCTCTCGGACCGTCGTCAGGGCGTGACCGATGCGGGTGCCGCCGCCCCACGCGGCTTCGAGACGGTCGAACGCCCGGAGCGTGGCGTCCGGCGAGTCGGCCGAGAGCGCGTCCGTCACCTCCGTCACGTCGGTGTCGAAGAGGAAGGTGCGGACCGTGCGCCACTCGGCGGTCAGCGCCCGGAGAACGCGGACGAGGAAGTCGCGGTCGAGCGTGTCGAGCACGGACCGGCTCACGTCGACGAGGACGAGGCCGCGGACGGACGTGGGCGCGGGGGCTCGTTCGGGCACCTCCATCACCGCGCCGCCGGTGGCGTGACTCCGGCGCATCGCCCGGCGCACGTCCGGCCGGCCGTCGGGCGCCGGCACCGACCGTCGCCCCGGACGGGTCGCGAGCGCGTCGGTGAGCGCCCGTACCGCCGGCGTCGGGTCGTCGCCGAGCCCCAGCGACTCGGCCTCGACGCGCGTCGACTCGCCCACCGGGCTGAACCGGGCGACCTGTCCCTCCGTGTCGGTGCGTCGTCCCTCCTCTTTCCAGCCGATCCGCTGGGAGCGCGATCCGCCGAAGTCGGCCCCGCCGTCGTCGTCGGCGTCCGATTCTTCGACGGTTTCGACCTCGCCGTCGTCGCTCGGCAGCGGCGCGAACCCGCCGTCGAGCGACGAGGTGTCGACGCCGCCGGGGGCGTCGTCCTGGTCGAGGGCGTCGCTCACCCGTCGCCAGAACCGCTCGAACAGCCGGTCGAACGTCTCGACGTCCGCCGGTCGGGAGACGAGCGCCGACCGGAGCCCCGTCCGGGCCGCGTGTTCGTCGTCGAACCCGACGACGGCGAGCGCCTCGGCGGCGACGAGCGAGCCGTCGGCGGGCACGTCGACGCCGGCAGTTCGGAGGTCGTCGACGAAGCCGACCAGCGCGGAGCGAACGTGCCGCTGGGCGGCGGTCAACGGATCCAACTCCGAACCGTCGCGAGCGGGACCGGAGCCGGGATCGGGCGACATCGGCACTCAGGCGGAGGGGTCCTCGGTGGCCGCCGTGAGGAGGGCGGACATGGTTTCGTCGTCGATTCGCTCCACGTCCTCGACCTCCTTCAGGAGGCAGCCGAGGGTCGTTCGGATGTCGGACTCGGTGAGGGGGGCGTCGGCGTCGGCGGCCGCCCCGTCCAGCGCGGTGAGCGCCCGCGCCCAGTCGAGCGTCTCCGCGACGCCCGGCGGCTTGAGCAGCGGCTCCTCGCGGAGGCGACCCGTCACGTTACAGACGGCGGCGGCCACCGCGTCGTCCAGTTCCGGCACCTTCCGCTGGACGATGGCACGCTCCTTCTCGGGGCTCGGCGGTTCGACGTGGAGGTAGAGACAGCGCCGCTTGAGCGCGTCGCTCAACGCCCGCGTCCGGTTCGACGTGATGACGACGATGGGCGGCCGGTCGGCGGTGATCGTCCCGAGTTCCGGGATCGACACCTGGAAGTCCGAGAGCACCTCCAGCAGGAGCGCCTCGAACTCCTCGTCGGCGCGGTCGACCTCGTCGATCAGCAGAACTGGCGGCCGGTCGCCCTCGTGTCGGAGCGCGCGGAGGAGCGGCCGTTCCAGCAGGAACTCCTCGGTGAACACCGAGTCCTCCCGGCCGCCGGACTGCACCGCGAGCAGCTGCTTGGTGTAGTTCCACTCGTAGAGGGCGCTCTCGGCGGCCAGCCCCTCGTAACACTGGAGGCGCACGAGGTCGGTGTCGAAACCCGTCGCGAGCACCTTCGCGAGTTCGGTCTTGCCGGCGCCGGGTTCGCCCTCGACGAGGAGAGGGCGCCCGAGTTTCAGCGCGAGCAACACGGTCGTCGTAATCTCGTCTTCGGCGACGTAGTCCGTCTCGTCGAAGACCGACTGCAGTCGCTCTCTCGTCAGCGTCTCGAAGTCGTCGTGAGTGTCGTCCGTCATTGGGGGCCGGAGAGGGGAAGAGAGGGGTTAGGGGGCGGCGATCACGCCGGTGCCGTCGCCGGCTTCACGGAGCGCACGCTCGGTGTAGCTCTCGAGCAACTGCACCCGGAACTCGGCCGAGGCCTGCAGGTCGTCCATCATCATCATCTCGTCGAGGTTCTCGGCGGCGCTCGCGGCCGCCCGCTCGACTAGGTCGTCGTCGGGCGTCGTCCCGCGGAGCGCGTCCTCGACGGGGTCGAGGCGGACGCCGTGGTCCATGATGCCGTTGGCGGCGACGCCGACGTCCTCGACGATGCCGGCGTCGACCGTCAGCGAGACGGCGACGCCGACCATCGCGTAGCCCGAAGACGGGCTCGGCTTCTTGGCGTACGCGCCGGTCGCTTCGGGGCGGGCCGGGAACTCGACGCGCGTGAGGAGTTCGTCCTCGCCCACGTCGGTCGCGTACATCCCGAAGAAGAAGTCGTCGGCGTCGACGCGGCGCTCGCCGTCGGGGCCCTGCACGACCATCGTCGCGTCGGCCGCCAGCGCCGCCGCGGGGAGGTCCGAGGCGGGGTCCGCGTGGGCGAGGTTGCCGCCGACGGTGCCACGGTTCCGCACCTGCACGTCGCCGACGGCGTGAGCCGCCTCCGCGAACACCGTGACGTTCTCCCGAACCGTCTCGGACTCGTCGACGGTCGCGTAGTTCGTGAGGCCGCCGATCGAGACGGTGCCGTCCACGTGGTCGATGCCCTGCATGCTCTCGATGCGGCTGATGTCGACGAGGAGGTCCGGACTCGCCAGCCCCGACTTCATCGTCGGCAGGAGGCTGTGACCCCCGGCCAGCACCTCCGCCTCGGGGTTCGCGCTCAGAATCTCGATCGCTTCCTCGACCGTCTCGGGCCGTTCGTAGTCGAATTCGTCGGGATACATCAGTTCTCACCTCCGTCGGTCGCCGCGGTGGAGTTCGCGGCCTGCCAGACGCGTTCACCTTTCAGCGGCATGTCGATATGCTCGACGCCGAGGGGTTCCAGCGCGTCACAGACGGCGTTGACGATCGCCTGTGGCGACGCGATGGTGCCGGCCTCGCCGACGCCCTTGACCCCCAGGGGGTTGACCGGGCTCGGCGTGCAGGTGGAGTCCGTCTCCATCGACGGGACGTGCTCGGCCTTCGGGACGGTGTAGTCCTGCATCGACCCCGTCACCAACTGGCCGTTGCTGTCGAACTCGGCGCCCTCGTAGAGCGCCTGGCCGATCCCCTGGGCGACGCCGCCGTGGATCTGCCCCTCGACGATCTTGGGGTTGATCTGGTTGCCCACGTCGTCGACGGCGACGTAGCGCTCGATCTCGATCTCGCCGGTGTCGGGGTCGACCTCGACGACGGCGGCGTGGAGACCGAACGGGAACACGAAGTTGTCCGGGTCGTAGAACGAGGTCGCTTCGAGCCCGGGCTCCATGTCGTCCGGCATGTCGTGGGCGAGATACGCCTGCGTGGCGATCTCGGTGATCGTCATCGAGCGGTCGGGCGCGCCGGCGACCTGGAAGTCGCCGTTCTCGAACTCGATGTCCTCCGGCGAGGCTTCGAGTTGGTGGGCGGCGATCCGTTTGGCCTTCTCGACGAGTTTCTGGGAGCTCTTCACCAGCGCGCTGCCGCCGACCGCGGCGCTCCGACTACCGTAGGTCCCCATCCCCTGCGGGATCTCGTCGGTGTCGCCCTCGACGACCTCCACGTCCTCGTAGTCGACGCCGAGTTCGTTGGCGACGATCTGGGCGTAGGTGGTGTCGTGGCCCTGTCCGTGTCCGGAGGTGCCACAGTACGCGGTCACTTTACCCGAGGGGTGGAAGCGGACGAGGCCGCTCTCCCACAGGCCGGCCTGGGCGCCGAGTTGACCGGCGAGTTCCGAGGGCGCGAGCCCACAGGCCTCGATGTACGCGGAGAGGCCGATGCCGATGTATCGGCCCTCCTCGCGGGCTTCCGCCTGCCGCTCGCGCAGGTTCTCGTAGTCGAGGAGTTCGAGCGCCCGGTCGAGCGTCTTCTCGTAGTCGCCGCTGTCGTACTCGACGGCGACCTGGGTCTGGTAGGGGAACTCCTGGACGAAGTTCTGCCGCCGGAACTCGGCGGGGTCCATGCCCAGTTCCTTGGCCGCGTGGTCGACCATCCGCTCGACGACGAAGGAGGCCTCGGGACGGCCCGCGCCGCGGTAGGCGTCGACCGGCGGGACGTTCGTGAACGCCCCCTCCACCGAGCAGTGGATCGCAGGCATGTCGTACTGTCCGGACAGGAGCGTGCCGTAGAGATACGTCGGCACCGCGGGCGCGAACGTCGAGAGGTAGGCACCGAGGTTGGCCTGCGTGTCGACGCGGAAGCCGAGGATGTCGCCCTCGTCGGAGAGCGCCATCTCGGCGTGGGTCTCGTGGCCGCGGCCGGGGGCGTCCGTGAGGTACGTCTCGGTGCGCCGGGCCGTCCACTTCACCGGACGTTCGTGTCGCTTGGCCGCCAGCGCGACCAGCGCCTCGTCGGCGTAGTGGTGGATCTTGCTCCCGAAGCCGCCGCCGACGTCCGGCGCGCGGACCCGCATCTTGTGCTCGGGGTGGTCGATGACGCCCGACATGAGCAGGCGGTGGAGATGTGGGTTCTGGGAGGTCATGTGGACCTCCAACTCCTCGTTGGATGGGTTGTAATCCGCCACCGCGGCCCGGGGCTCCATCGCGTTCGGGATCAGGAGTTGGTTCTCCACGTCGAGGTCGACGACGTGGTCGGCGTCCGCGAAGGCGGCGTCGGTCTTCTCGGCGTCACCGATCTCCCAGTCGAAGGCGGTGTTGTCGCCGGCGTCCTCGTGGACCACGGGCGCGTCCTCCTCGAGTGCCTCCCCGGGACTGGTCACCGCACCGAGCCGATCGTAGTCCACATCGATCCGATCGAGGGCGTCGTGGGCGACGTAGCGCTCCTCCGCGACGACGACGGCGAGGGCGTCACCCTGATAGCGGACGCGGTCGCTCGCGAGGATCGGGTGGTCGACCTGTTCGAGCGAGTCGAGCAGCCACCCGGTCGGGAGGTTGCCCGGCACGTCGAGGTCGGCGGCGGTGATCACCTCGATCACGCCGTCCAGCGCCTCGGCCTCGCTCGTGTCGATGCCGTCGATGCGGGCGTGGGCGTGCTGGCTCCGCTTGATGGCCGCGTGGACCATCTTCGGCAGTTCGATGTCGTCGGTGTACTCGGCGTCGCCGGTCAGGAGCGCGGGGTCCTCCCGACGCTCGATGGCGGAGCCGAGGATGTCCGCGGCGTCGACGTCGTCGGGGTCGACGGACTGGACGCCGTCGTCGGAACTGGCCATCGTCAGTCACCCCCTCCGTCCGCCATCGCGGGCTGTTCCTGCATCTTCTCGGCGGCGTTCTCTACCGCGCGGACGATGTTCTGATAGCCCGTACAGCGACAGAGGTTGCCCTCCAGCGCCTCCCGAATCTCCTCCTCCGTCGGGTCGGGGTTTCGCTCCAGTAGCTCCGTCGCGGTCATCATCATGCCGGGCGTGCAGTAGCCACACTGCAGGCCGTGTTCCTCCTGGAACCCCTCCTGAATGGGGTGGAACTCGCCGTCGTCGGCGAGGCCCTCGACGGTCGTCACCTCGTGGCCGTCGGCCTGGACCGCGAGCATGGTGCAGGACTTGACGGCCTCGCCGTCGAGGTGGACCGTACACGCCCCGCACATGCTGCTCTCACAGCCGACGTTCGGGCCGGTGTAGCCGAGTTCGTCCCGGAGGACGTGGATCAGCAGCGTTCGGGGTTCGACGTTCAGTTCGTGGTCGGTGCCGTTTACCGTGAGTGTGATCTCCTGTGACATCGCTCAGATGAAGTTGCTAATGCGGTCGCGGAGCCCGGACGACTGATCGCCAACGTCGCTCAGCTCCTTCTGAATCTGTTTGAAAAAGCGGCCGACGACGCGGTTGGCGACCGGATTGATGACGCGCTGGCCCATCTGGGCGACGCGGCCGAACACGTCCGCCTCGGTCCACCACTCCACGTCGACGCCGTCGTCCGTCTCGACGAGTGTCATTCCCGAATCCATCTCGAACGAGGAGTCGCTGGCACTCCCCTGTCCGGAGGCGTCCATCTCGGGGAACTCCTTGCGGTCGATGGTGACGACCGTCTCGAATCGCGGTTTCACGCTGCCGACGCCGACCTGGACGAGCGCGGCGTAGTGACCACCCTCCTCCAGGCCGCGGTCGGCGACGTCCTCGGGGTCGGCCTCCGGCAGCGTCGGCGGGTCCTCGGTGCCTTCCGCCGCCTCCGCCAGCGCGTCGAAGTCCACGTCGTCGGGGTCGTCGACCTCGACGAGGAACTGACACCCGGGCAACGCGTTCTTGACCATGACTGGGTCCGAGAGGGCGAGCCACACCTCCTCGGTCGTGACGTCTTCGAGGCTGAACGTTCCGTCGAACTCCATCTACCGGACCCCTCCTCGCGGTACAGCGGTGTTAAGTGTTTGTAACATCATGGGCAATCTACCGTGACAGTAACCATATTAACCAACCTAATAAGCTTTTGGAGCAATAAAGTAACTGGATCTAGTTCCGTTACGCTAGCAGTTGGATCTAGCACCCGCCAAAACGAGCCCAATATTGGTTTCGTTCGGATTTTGGAACAGGAGACGATTGTCCGATTAATTGGATTCTGTTACGCTATCGGAAGGGGTGCTCGTGGCCGACCTGCGTGACCGAACGGCGGCGGCGACGGCGGCGGCGCGGCTACGGGACGTCGTCGCGGCCGAGACGACGACGGTTGCCCTCGACGCCATCGGCGGGCGGCGACTCGCGTCGCCCGTCGTCGCGGCCGATCCCCACCCCGCTCACGACTACGCGACGATGGACGGCTTCGCCGTCGCGACCGGCGATCCGTTCCCGGTGTCGATTCGCGACCGGACGCTCGGACCGGACGACACCCCCACCGACCACGACTCCGGGACGGCGATCCGGATCGCCACCGGCGCGCCGCTCCCGCGCGGCGCCGACGCCGTCGTTCCGCGGGAGGACGCCCGTGTCGACGGTGATCGGCTCCGGGACCCGTCGCTCGACCCCTGGACGCACGTCGTTCGCCGGGGGAGTTACTGCGCCGCCGGCGAGACGGTCGTCGAGGGCGTCCTCTCGCCCCGAGATGCCGCACTCCTCCGCGACCTGGGCCGGGAGCGCGTCCCCGTCCACCAGCCCTTCGCCGTCGCCGTCCTCGCCACGGGCGACGAAGTCGCCGCCGGCGTCCAGCCCGACCGCGACTCCGAGATGATCGCCGGCCTCTGTCGCCGGTGGGGGCACGACGCCACGGTCGCCGGCACCGTCCCCGACGACCCGGCGACCATCCGGGAGCGACTGACCGAACTGGCCGACGCCCACGACGTGGTCGTCACCTCGGGTGGCACCAGTGTCGGCCGACTGGACCACACCGTCGGCGTCCTGGCCGACCTCGGCACGGTCGTCTGGCGGGGGGTCGCGCTCCGCCCCGGCCGTCCGACCGCGTGTCTCCACCTCGACGGCGAGGCCGTCGCGTTCGCGCTCCCCGGCAAGCCCGTCGCCGCCTACGTCGCCGCCGTCGCCCTGCTGGCGCCGTTCTTCCGCGGCGAGCGGACGCATCCGTGGCGGGAGGCGACCGCTGCCCGCGATCTCGCCCTCCCCGAGGCGGATCTGGAGCACGCGATCCCCGTCGCCGTCGACGGCGGGACCGCGACGCCCGTCGGCGGGCCGGGATCGGATATCGACCTGTACGACGACCGGTACCGTCCCGGCCGAGTGTCGTCCTGTCCGCGCGTCCTCCGGGCCGACGGCCTCGCATTCCGAACGTCGCCGCTCGTCGAGGGGGAACGGATCGAGTGGACGCCCTTCCCCACGCTGGAGGCACCGTGACCGACGTCGACCTCCCCGTCCGCTCGCCCCCCTTCGATCCGACGCGGGAGGCACACGTCGCGGGGGTCGTCCTCGCCGCGGGGACGAGTTCTCGCTACGGCGACGCCAACAAACTGCTCGCCCGCGTCGACGGCGAGCGGATCGTCGCCCGGAGCGTCCAGACGTACCTCGACGCGGCGGTCGACCCCGTCGTCGTCGTGGTCGGCCACGAGGCAGAGCGGGTACGGGCCGCGCTCCCCGAGGGCGTCCGCGTCGTCCACAACCCCGACTACGCCGACGGGCAGGCGTCGTCGGTGCGGACCGGAATCGGCGCCGTGCCGGATGCGGATGCCGCCGTCGTCGGCCTCGGCGACATGCCGTTCGTGCGGCCCGACACCGCCTCCCTGCTCGTGCGCGCCTATCGCGCTGGCGCTGGCGATCCCCTCGCGGCCGCGTTCGACGGCCAGCGGGGCAACCCGGTCTGTTTCGGGCGGCAGTGGTTCGACGCCCTCCGCGACGTGGACGGCGATACGGGCGGGCGGGAGATCCTCCTCACGGCGCCCGACGCCGCGCTGGTCGAGACGGGCGATCCGGGCGTCCGCCGAGATATCGACCGGCCGGACGATCTGGACTCCTGACCGGTCCCGGCAGAGGGAAGTGAATCCCTCGCGTACACGCCGTCATGACCGGACACGTCGGACGGGTCGGACTGCAGGTGAACGATCTGGACCGGACGGCCGCGTTCTACGAGGATGTGATCGGGCTGGAGACGCTGGATCGCGACGACGAACGGGCCGTCCTCGGCGTTGACGACCCGCTCCTAGTCCTCCAGCGCTCGGACCGCCCGGCCCGCGGACCGGACGAGACCGGCCTCTTCCACACGGCGTTTCTCGTCCCGTCGCGGGCGGCCCTCGGCGACGCCCTCGGCCGGATCGAGGACCGCTGGCACCTCGACGGCGCCTCGGACCACCGCGTCAGCGAAGCGCTCTACCTACGCGATCCGGAGGACAACGGCGTCGAAGTGTACTGCGACCGGTCCCGAGACGAGTGGCCCACGACCGACGACGGCCGGGTCGAGATGGACACGCTCCCGCTGGCGCTCGACTCCTTGCGCGAGGCGGCCGACGGGACCGATCGGTGTCCGTCCGAAACCGTTCTCGGCCACGTCCACCTCGAAGTGTCGTCGCTGGGCGCGGCGCGCTCGTTCTACGCCGACGGCCTCGGCTTGAACGTCCGACAGGAGATGCCGGGCGCGCTCTTTCTCGCCGACGGCGACTACCACCACCACGTCGGCTGTAACGTCTGGAATGGACGGTCGGCGCCGCCGGAGAGCAGCGGGCTGGGCTGGGTGGAACTCGTCCTCGACGACGTCGAGGCGATCCGCTCGCGGCTCGACGAGGTGACGGACCGCGACGACGGGGTCGAGGCCGCCGACGCCGACGGGATCACGATCCGGGTACGGCGGGCGTAGCCAGCGATTAGCATTAGCTAACCACGGGGACGCGTTACTCGACGGATATTTCACAATAGTTTAGTATATACTAACGCTACGTCGAGGAGAGCGACGCCACACATGAAAGAAGTCGAGTTCGCGATCAGATACGAGCCGGGGGTCGACGAGCTGATGGACGTGTTCCACGAGTATCCGAGCCTGTCCTGCCGGTCTTCGGTCTGTTATTCGAGCGAGACGGCGATGTGGCGGATCGACCACGTCCGCGGATCCGAGGCGGCGATCGAAGCGTTTTCGGCGGTGTTTCTCGACGAGGACCGCTGTAACGAATGTCTCGACCGCCCGACCTGTGACTCTACCCGGGAGTACCACGTTCTCGACCAGTCGCCGGAGTCGCGAACGGTCTACACGTACCGGCGGGAGGTTCACCGCTGTCACTCCCTGCCCTACTTCGTGCTGGATCACGTCGGCGACGGCGTCGCCTTCGAATCCAGGCGGACCAGTGGCGAGTACCGCTGGAAGATCCTCTACCCCGGCGACGAGGGCGTCGGCGAACTGTTCGACACCATGGAGGCGATCCTCCGGGACGGCCTCTCGCTGGAACTCTCGCACCTCCGCCAGTCCGGGAACTGGGACGCCGACACCCGCACGGCGTTTCAGCTCTCCCACGACCAGTGGGAGATCCTGAGCCACGCCGTCGAAGCGGGATACTACGCCCGGCCGCGCGAGGTGACGGTCGCGGAACTGAGCGACCGCCTCGACCTGCCGCGCTCGACGGTCCAGTATCGCCTCCGCTCCGCGGAGGATCTGATCGTCTCGGAGTTCGTCCGCAACACGCTCTAGCCGACCAACAGGCGGAGGTTGAACACGGTGGTGAACGCCCCGACGAGCGCGAGAATCGCCGGCGGCCCGTAGTAGAGCGCGGAGTCGGCGTCGCGGGCGCCGTGGAGGCTGATCGCCAGACAGACCAAGAAGGCGATCAGTTTCAGCCCAACCAGCCCCGACAGCCCGAACGCCTCGATGGCCATCCGGAGCAAGGCGTTGCCCTCGGCCACCGTGGCACTGTACCGGACGAGCGCGATCGTGGTCACGATGTCGCCGACGCCGTAGGTGGCGGCCGAGAGCAACCAGAGCCAGGAGAACTCGTCGGGATCGAAGGGCGTCTCCTCCAGCGAAACGGGGGCGACGGATGTCATACGCCGGGTACGGTGGATCGACTAATAACCTCGCTCCTCCAATTATCACGATCGAAACGTAGCGCGGCCGTGAATCGGGACGTATATGCCCGCGACCGAGGTAGAACGGGCATGGATCTGTTCGGACGGGGCGACGACGGGAACCCGCGGGTCGCGCTGTTCGTGGACGGCCCGAACGTCCTCCGCGACGAGTTCGACGTGGATCTCGACGAGGTGCGCGAGGCCGCGGCCGCAGTGGGGCGGCCGGCAACGACCCGTCTGTACGTCGACGAACACGCCACGCCCGAACTCGTGCAGGCCGCCGAAGCCCGCGGGTTCGAGGTGATCGTCACCAGCGGTGATGTGGACGTGAAACTCGCCGTCGACCTCACGCGTTTCGCCGTGGAGGGGCGGGCGGACGTGATCGCCGTCGCCTCCCGCGACACCGACTTCAAACCCGCCATCGAGGCGGCCAACGCCTGCGGCCTCCGAACGCTCGCCATCGCCCCCGGCGAACACGGCCGCTCCGACGCCCTGCGCAACGCCGCCGCCGACAGCGTCACGCTCGACGGCGACGCCTGATTTTTTGTTCCCTCCCACCGACGGCCACCCGTGACCGATTCCGATCTCGACACGCCGGTTCTCGACGATCACCTCCACCTCGATCCGGACGCCGGACGGGGATTGGACGCCGTCGACGACTTCCGCCGCCTCGGCGGCACCCACCTCCTCGTCGTCAACAAGCCCTCGTGGCATCTCGGCGTCGAGGCCGAGGCAGGCGCGGACTTCCGTGCGGTCTTCGATCGGACCATCGAGGTCGTCGCCGACGCCGACGACCGCCTGCCCGGCCGCGCGTGGCCCGTCCTCGGCGTCCATCCGGGGCTGATCTCCCGGCTCGTGGACGAACGCGGGTTCGAGGCCACCGAGGCGCGGGATCTGATGCAGGCCGGCCTCGACGTCGCCGCGGGGTACGTCCGTGAGGGTCGTGCGCTCGCGCTCAAGACCGGGCGTCCCCACTACGACGTGTCCGAGGCGGTGTGGGATGCCTCGAACGCGGTGCTTCGGCACGGGCTGGCACTCGGCGCCGACGCCGACTGCGCGGTCCAACTCCACACCGAGGCGAGCGAGGACCTGACCGAGATCGCCGAGTGGGCCGAAAAGCGTGGGCTGTCCCCCCACCGCGTGGTGAAACACTACGCGGGGCCGACGCTTTCGGGACCCACGCCGAGCGTCATGTGTCGAAAGGAGTGGCTCCGCGAGGCTGCCGAGAGCGGCGACCCCTTCCTGATGGAGACGGACTTCGTCGACGATCCGGATCGGCCGGGCGCGGTGATGGGGCCGAAGACCGTCCCTCGACGCGTCCGCACCCTGCTGGACGAAGGCTACGACGACGCCGTCCGGCGGGCACACGTCGAGACGCCCGCGCGGGTGTACGGGATCGACACCGAAGCGACGCTGACGAGTTGACGGCGCTCACGAGCGCATAGGAAAGGTCTTTGAGTCCACGAACGTTCGGTCAGGGTATGACCGACGTGGAGGACACGTTCTACACGGAAGACCGCTGGCAGAACTGGATCGGGCGGGTAGCCGAGGAGGAACTGGACCCCGAGAACGAGGATTCGGCACGGCTCCTGCTCAACCTGCAGGACGACGCGGCCATCGCCGTCGCGAAGATCGTCAACGCCTACGAGGACGACCGCCTCGACGAGGAGGCCGCCATCGACGAACTGACCGACGTGCGCGACATCGTCCTCGCGGACGTGGATCTGGAGGACGAGGAAAAGCGGATGCTGGTCGACGGTGTCCAGACGAGTCTCGTCTGTGTCTTCTACGCCGCCGAGGAGTACATCGCCGCCGGGGCGGCCGAGGACGGCACCATCGAGGAGTACGTCCACGCCGCGGCCGACGCCGAGGCCAACGAGGATCTGGACGCCGCGCTGGGCTATCTCGTCCAGGCGGGCACGCGCATCATCGACGGCGACGAACTCGACATCGCGCTGGTCGAGGATCTGGAGTACGGGCTGGTGTCGGAGTGGGTCAACGGACTCGACAGTTTGCAGAGCGCGATGAGCGATCCCGAAGTGGTCGAAGCGGACGAGAATCAGGACTGATTCCCGGGCCGGCATCCTTTTGACCGCCGGTAGTAAACGGAGGCTATGCGCTTTCGGGACGACCGGCGAGCGGCTGCCCTTCAGGTCGGTGCCATCCTGCTTCTCGGCTTTCTCGTCATCGGGCTCGCCCTCTACCAGGCGACCGTCGTCCCGGATCAGAACGAACGCGTCGAGTTCGACCACAACCAGCAGGTGCAGGACAGCCTGCAGGACGTGCGAAACGGCATCCTGCGGACGGCGTCGGCCGAACGAACCAGTCCGACGACGGTGCCGCTCGGCACCCGCTATCCGACCCGGATCGTCGCGGTGAACCCGCCGCCAACGAGCGGAACCTTGCGGACCGAATCCGGCGGGACCGTGACGCTCGTCAACGCCACGGCGATCAACGGCGAGACGGCCGACTTCTGGAACGGGACCAACCGCTCGTACGCGACCCAGCGGCTGAGCTACCGCCCCGACTACAGCCTGTATCAGCACGCCCCGCGGACGACGTACGCCGACACGGTGCTGTACAACGGGTTCGACGACGACCGGAACCGGGCGGTGACCGACCAGCAGCTCCTCAGCGGGAACCTGATCTACGTCGTCGCGCTGAACGGGTCGTACAGCCGGAGCGGGACACAGGCCGCGACGATCAGTCCGTCACCCGTGAGCGCGAGCGACCGAACCGTCGCGGTCAACGGGAGCGACATCGAGATCAAAGTGGCGACCGACCTCTCCGAGGACGAGTGGAGGCGGCTGCTCGCCGATCAGTACGAGAGCAACGGCGGCCGGATCGACGGCAACGCGGACGGCGTGACCGTCTACCCAAGCAACGAGACGCTCGTGGTCGACCTCGTGCCGAACCGCACCTACCGCCTGCGGATGGCGAAAGTCGGCGTCGGCACGGGCGTTTCGGGCACGTCCGAGCAGTACCTGACCGTCGTCGACGGCGCCGACAGCGTCACCGCGGGCGGGACGCGCCGGATCGTCTTGGAGGTGCGGGACGGCTACAACAACCCCGTCTCGGGCGTGACGGTCGACGCCGCCGTCGACGGCGACGGATCGATCCGTCCGAGCGAGGGCGTCTCCGACGGACAGGGCCAGGTCGTCTACGAGTACGTCGCCCCCGACTCGGTCGACAGCGCACGCGACGATAGCATCAACTTCACGTTCCGCGGGAGTGCCAACCGTAGCGACTTCAGCGGCGAGGAGCCCGAGTCGGTGCAGATCAACGTGACGGTGGTGTCGCTTGGAGATGGCGGAGGCGGAACGGGGGGTGCGACGTACGCCTACCCGGACGCCTTCGACGACGGAGAGGACGGCAACGGCGAAGCCTTCGAGGACCCTGCGGTCCCGCCGAGTGACCCGGACGGTGACCTCGACTACTTCGAGAACATGCAGGCGGCGAACGGGCAGAACGCCATCCTGAGTACCAACGGGTCCTCCGACGAACTCAACGTCGGAACCGCGACCCGGAACGTCGGGTCCGCGAGCACGTACGAACTGGATATCGACTACGAGAGCAACAAGGCTAACAAGATGGATGTCCGGATCGTCGACGCCGACGACGATACCGTCTTCCAGACGATTCCGCTGACCGAGTTCGACGACGGCCCGGTAACGCTGAACGGCGCCGCGACGAACGAGGTCAGCAACACCGGAACGCTTTACGTCCGATACGAGCGAACGGGGTCGGGAAGCGACTCCGTGACGGTCGATGTCGATTACCAGCGGCTCGCCGTTAGCTGACATCCCCATCCGGTCCGGACACCAGTCACGCTATCAGTCCTAATACTGTCGTCGATAGACTCATACGGTGGACCGACCGAGTTCGGCGTAACAGATGCCCGACCGCGCCCAGTCCGAACTCGTCGGCGCGATCCTCGTTCTCGGCCTCGTCGTCGTCTCCGTCGGCGTGGCCGGATCGTACGCGATGGGCACGGTCACACAGTCCTCGGAGGCGCCGGACGCCACCATCACGGGGCAGATCGGCACGGACGAACTCGTCCTCTCTCACCAGGGCGGCGAGGCGCTCCCGAGCGACGAGTTACGACTGGTCGCCCGGGTGAACGGGAGCGGGACGGGACTCGCCTGGAGCGACGGGACGCTCTCGGGGGGTGACGGCGACGACGTCTTCGATCCCGGCGAAACGTGGACCGCCTCGGAGAGCTACGATCCGGACAGCGTGGTGACGCTGCGGCTGGTTCACGAGCCGTCGAACACGGTGTTGTTCCGGACGGAGACGACGCCCACGGTGACGACGCCGATCGAATCCGACGTGGGCGGGTACGTCGAAGCGGTGGACAGCGAGGGTGTCGCGGGTGGTGCGACCCCCGGTGACGGAGACGACGGCGACGACGAGGAGGTGGGCGGCCCCATCGAGGCCGCGGTCTACGACCTGACGTACATCGACGGGAACTCACCACATTACATCGTCTCGTACGACGCGGCGCCCGTGAACGACTCCTTCGACCGGGTGGAGGTGGCGTTCGAGGGCGACAACGCGCGGTCGGGGACCATAACCGCCGACGGGCCCCGCGGGAGCGTCGAGTTCGACGGCGACTACGCAGCCAACAGGGAGTACACGATCACCATTCGGACGTACTACGACGACGGTGAGGGCGGGACGACCGTCGGGCGAGCGCGGACGATCACCGACCGGTCAGATACGGTCGATCCCACCGGCGACGACCTGAGCGAACCCGGAAGTCCGACGCTCACCGACGACACCACGATCGTCGACGAGAGCATCCCGAACGAAAACAAAGTCAAGTACCGCTTCGACTACGAGGTGGAGACGAACGGGAACTACGACGGTGTCGTCTTCGCGATGGTCAACCGAAACGGGAATGGCGACGCGATCATCAAACCCGGAGACTGGAGATACGGTGACGTGCAGACGGAGAGCGCGTCGTCCGGCGATCCGACGCTCAAGACGGACTACGGCACCAACACCGAGCATAAACTGGTGTTGCTCGTCCTCGACGACGACGGGGTCGTGGTCGACTCGCTGATCGTGTTCGACCGGGCCGACGGTGACGAACGGGACGAGTGTGCGTTCGACGACGATGGGAACGAGGACGACTGCGACGACGAGAACGACGAGAACGGCAACGGCTACGGCAACGGTAACGGCAACGGCAACGGCTACGGCCCCAAATAAGCCGGCACACGCCGCAGCGTACTCCTCGCACGGCGCCCGGCAAACGGCATGGATTTGCCCACCCGCTTCGCCGGCTGTCCTCGGAACGCACGACCTCGCCGTCAGCCCACTCTTGCCCTCTGTGGCGTCGGCCTCGTCGCGTGAGTACTCTGGGCCGGGCCAACGCGCGTCCTGGCGGTGACCGAAGTGGCGAACGCAGTGAGCCGTGGCGTGACGAGACGCAATTCGACGTTCGACGTAGCTAGCATCGACAAACCCATATAGCGGCTCCCGCAACCCGAGGGTATGACTGCCGTCGGCATCGACGCGATCGAGATCTGGACGGGGAAGCTCAAACTCGACCTGGCCGAGACGTTCGCGCCGGCGAAGGACGACGCCCCGGAGAAGTACACCAAGGGTCTCGGGCTGGAGGCCTCGTCGTTTCCCGACACGTACGAAGACATCGTCACGATGGGGGCGAACGCCGCCAAGCGGCTGATGGACCGCAAGGGGCTGTGCCCCGACGACATCGGACGCATCGACGTGGCGACCGAGAGCGCGTTCGACAACTCGAAGCCGGTGTCCACCTACATCGCCGGCTGTCTGGAGGAGGTGTACGACGGCGACTTCCACCACGCGAACAAGGGCGAGCGGAAGTTCGCCTGCGTCGCCGGCACCCAGAGCATCGACGACGCGTACAACTGGATCAAGGCGGGACGAAATCGCGGGCGATCGGCGCTCGTGATCGCTACCGACACCGCGCTCTACGCCCGCGGCGATCCCGGTGAGGCCACACAGGGCGCGGGCGCCGTCGCCATGCTGGTCGACGAGGACCCAAGCGTGGTCGAACTCTCCACCCACCAGGGCTACGGGAGCGCCGACGAGACGGACTTCCTCAAACCCAACCAGCAGTTCCCGAGCGTCGACGGCAAGCGCTCGGTGCAGGTGTACCTCGCGCGGATGCGCGAGGCGCTGACGGACTTCGAAAGCGTCGCCGGGCGCACGCACCCCGACGACTACGCGTACTTCCCCTTCCACACCCCGTTCCCGGGGATGGTGCGGAAGGCCGCCCTACTCGGCTTCCGGCACATGACCCGCGACACGGGGATCGAAGACGGACTCGCAGACGAGATCGGTCGCCAGCCCCGCGAGGACGAGTACGAGGACTGGGACGCCTACGAGGACGCCATCCGGGAGTACATGGACGCGCTGAAGGAAACCGAGACGTACAACGACTGGTACGCGCGAGCCATCGACCCGACGCTCACCCTCTCGCGCCGCGTCGGCAACTGGTACACCGGCTCCGTCCACGTCGCCCGCGCGAGCGCGCTCAAGACCGCGGCGGAGACGGGACGCGCCCTCTCCGGCGAGAAACTGCTCGTCGGCTCCTACGGCTCCGGCGCGCAGGCCGAGATTCACTCCGAGACCGTCGCCGACGGCTGGCGCGACGAGGTCGAGGCGTTCGACATCGACGAACAACTGTCGCGACGCTACGACCTGAGCTTCGAGGAGTACGGCCGCGTCCACGACGCCCACAACCACGAGAAAGAGCGGGAATTAGAGGAGTTCACCGTCCCCAGCGGCGAGTTCGTCTTCACCGGCTGGGGCCGGATGAACGAGCGCAAGTACGAGTACGTCGACTAGGGGAGTTCCCGCAGCGTCGCGAGCGCCTCGTCCAGATCACAGGTCGACACCGCGAGCGCGAAGCCGTCGACCCTCGCGAGTGCCGTCGCGTGTTCCCAGAGGTCCTCGGGCTCCAGACCGTGGAGGACGACGGCGTTCGGCGTCGGGTTCACGACCCGGAGCGCGACCAGCGGCGACTCGCCACGCGTCACGTCGGTGAAGACGAGCGCGCGGTTCGTACTCTGGCCGTAGAGGCGGTAGAACTCCTCGCTCGGGAGACGCTTGATCGCCTCGATGCTGTTGATGACCGTGTGGCCGCTGACGTGGTCGCGGTCGCCGGCAACCACCTCGGTCGCGTCCATCACCTCGTAGAACCGTTCCAGCGGAATCGACGTGGGGTACTCCCGGAGGTCGTGGACGATGTCGCTCTCGAAGCCCGCGGAGATGACGCGTGCGTACTGACGGATTCGGCCGCCACCGCGGGATTCGTCGATGTCGAGCAGTGCGCGGACGATACGACTGACGACGCCGATGCCGGGACTCTCCCGTCGCCCACTCTCGTAATCGGAGATGACCGAGGAGGAGACGTCCAGCCGGTCGGCGAGTTCGGTCTGTGAGACGTCGAAGTCGGTCCGCCACTTCCGGAGCGTCGCGCCCGGATTGGAACTGAGCGTGATCTCGCCGGCGATACGTCTGGCGAGGTCGTCGCGGGGATCGTCGCTCATCGGCCACTCCACCGGCCCTGTGACCACACCATACCCGATGGCCGAGCGGTGAGCGCAAAAGGCTACCGACTCGGGTGACACGTCGCGGCCGAGGGGAGGTGAGCTTTAGGGGGCCCACTCCCCAGGTGGGGCCATGTCCCGGACTATCGACGACGCGGCGGCCGACCGCCTCGGCGAGCGACTGGCGGACGCCTATCGCGACGGCACGGCGATCGACCCCTCGGAGTTCCCCGACCTCACCATCGCGGACGGCTACGCGATCCAGCGGGCGGCACTCGACCGCCGGACGGCCGACGAGGGGCCGTCCGTCGGCTACAAGGTCGGGTTCACCTCGCCCGCGATCCAGGCGGCGCTGGACGTCGACGACCCCGCCTACGGGCGCGTCCTCGCGGACACCGTCCGGTCGGAGGGACGACTCGACGCGAGCGATCTGACCGACCCGAAACTCGAACCGGAGCTCGCCCTCCGACTGGGCGCCCCGCTCGACCCGCCGGTGACGCCCGCGGACGTACTCGCGGCGGCGGACGCGGTCGTCCCCGTGATCGAGGTGGTCGACTCGCGGATCGCGGGCTGGGAGCTGACCACCGGTAGCGCCGTCGCCGACAACGCCCTCGCCGCGCGGGTGGTTCTCGGCGGCCGAATCGGCGACCCGGCCGATCTCGACCTCGCGCTCGAAGGGGTCGTGGTGCGCCGGAACGGCGAGCGGGTGGCGACGGGCGTCGGCGCCGACGTTCTCGGATCGCCGGCGCGGGTCGTGGCGTGGCTGGTCGACACGCTCACCGAGCGGGACGAACGGCTGGTGGCCGGCGATCTGATCTCGACCGGTTCGCTCACCGAACTGATTCCGTTCGAACCGGGCGACACCGTCGAGGCCCGGTTCGCCTCGCTCGGCTCGGTGACGGTGGCGCGGGAGTAGGCGACAGCCTCAAGCCACTCACGGGCCGACGATTCCCTATGCCCTCGACGGTCGTCCACCTCGCCGTCGGCGCCGTCGTCGCCGCCGCGCTCCTGGGCGACGAGTTCGATCGCCGCTCGGTCGCCGTCGTCCTCGCCGCGACGGCGGTTCCGGATATCGACACCTTCGTCGGCCTCTACCTGCAGGGCGCTCACCGGGCGCTGTTGCATACGCTCGTTTTGCCCGCGATGGCCGGGGCGGCGCTCACGTACGACACCAGAATCCGGGCCGTCTCACGCCTCCGGAAGCACTGGGAGGCCCGCGGCGTCCGGGTGGCGTGGGTGGCGCTCGCGGCGCTCCTGCTCGGCGGCATCCTCCCCGATCTCATGACCAACGGCGTGAACGCCTTCTACCCGCTCTACGATCGCTTTCTCACCGTCGACGGCGAACTCCTCCTGTCCAATCAGCGGGGCGTCGTCCAGACGTTCGTCGATCTGTCGGCCGACCCGCAGCGAACGACCGAGAACACCCACTACTGGACGGGGGTCGACCCGACGCGGGGCGAGGATCCGAAGAACGTCGAGCGCATCTTCCCCGTCGTCCGCTCGGGGTTTCAGTTGCTCGTGGTCCTCCTCGGCGCGTTCACGCTCGGGGCGCGGTTTCTCGAGGAGCGGTGAGCGCTTTCATGTGACTCCGGCCACTACCGCTCGCGATGGCCACCACGACGCTCCTGTGGCTTCGCCGTGACCTCCGCTTGCACGACAACCCGGCGCTGGTCGCCGCCGCCGAGAGCGACCGCCTGCTCCCGGTGTACGTCTTCGACCGGGACCACTACGGCACCGCCGACTTCGGCGGCGCGGCGTCGTTCACCTACGAGAAGACCGGCGGCCGGCGGCTCCGATTTCGGATCGAGTCCGTCGCCGATCTGCGCTCGCGCCTGCGCGACCGGGGGAGCGACCTCGTCGTCCGCGTCGGCGACCCCGAAGCGGTTCTGTCGACCCTCGCCGACCGCGTCGACGCCGACGCCGTCCACGTCCACACGCGGCCGACGCCCGAGGAACGGGCGGTCGAACGAACCGTGGAGACCGCCGTCGACGCCGACCTCGTCCGCCACTGGGGGCACACGCTGTACCAGCCGGACGATCTCCCGAACGGCGTGTCGGCCGTCGACGACACGTACACGCCGTTCCGGAAAGCGGTCGAGGCGGACGCGACGGTGCGCGATCCGTTGGGGACGCCGACGCTCCCCGAGCGCCCGGCGGTCGATCCGGGCGACCTGCCGGCTGCCGCCGACCTCGGTGTCGAGGCCGGCCCGAACGACGAGCACGAGGAGCGACGCGACTCGGGGAGTCGGGCGGCGCTGACGTTCGATGGCGGCGAAATCGCGGGGCTGGACCGTCTCGACGAGTATCTCTGGGACGCGGACGCGCTCCGGGAGTACAAGGAGACGCGGAACGGACTGTGTGGTCGGAACTACTCCTCGAAGTTCTCGCCCTGGCTGAACGAGGGCTGTCTGTCGCCGCGGCGGGTGAACGCCACGATAGACGAGTACGAGGACCGGCGGGTCGCCAACGAGTCGACGTACTGGCTCCGGTTCGAACTCCGCTGGCGTGATTTCTTCCAGTTCCAGTTCGCCAAGCACGGGGGGACGTTCTTCACGCCGGGTGGGATCCGTCGGCGCGATATCGACTGGTCGACCGACATCGAGGCGTTCGACCGCTGGCGGCGCGGTGAGACGGGAGTGCCGTTCGTCGACGCGGCGATGCGCGAACTGAACGCGACGGGCTACCTGTCGAACCGCGCCCGGCAGAACGCCGCCTCTTTCCTCGCGAACGACTGCCGGATCGACTGGCGGTGGGGGGCGGCCTACTTCGAGACGCGCCTGATCGACTACGATCCCGCGTCGAACTACGGCAACTGGGCGTACATCGCAGGCGTGGGGAACGACTCCCGGAACCGGTCGTTCGACGTGCTGTGGCAGGCCCACCGGTACGATCCGGACGCCGACTACGTTCGGCAGTGGGTGCCGGAACTCGACGACCTCCCGCCGGATCGGGCCCACGAACCGTGGACGCTCCCGGCGGAGAGACGGAGGGCGCTCGACTACCCGGCGCCGATGCTCGACCCCGAAGCGCAGTACGGGGACTGATACGGTGTATTGTAAGTCGTTACCGGTGGTCCGCCGGACCGTCTCGGCGGACCACCGGTAAACAGTTACAATAATCCGCACGACGATGGCCGACGTGGATCGTTGTGACGTGGTGTACGTCCGGGTCGACGACGGGGAGGAGCAACACCTCCTGACCGCCCCGGCGGGGACGCCGCTCCGGGACGTCCTCGTCGCGGGCGGCCACTCGCCACACACCCGACTCACCGCGCGGGCGAACTGCGGGGGGCGCGGACTCTGCGGGACCTGTGGCGTCCGGGTCGAGGCGGGACCGGCGCCGGACCACTGGCACGACGCCCTCGCCGATCGCTGGGGGTACCCGCGGCTCTCCTGTCAGATACGGCTCCGCGAGGACGTTCGGGTTCGCCTGCCGGAGAAGGTGATCTGGGGGCGGCGGGAGGAGGGTTAGACCGGGCGGCCGTCGACGTCGGTGCCGACGAGGTAGGTCCCGATAGTCAGCAGCGCCGCCGCGACGACGGCGACTAGGTCGATAGTTCGTGTCGTCCCGGGATACACGGTCGGGAGGAACGCCGCCGTTCCCACGATCATCAGGACGATACCGATCATGCCACGCTGCCTGAGGCCGAGCATACGACACCGCTCGTCCCCCAGTCACATAATTGATTAGCTTTTGCGCCGCTGGAGGGGCCGGACTCAGCGCCGGTACTCGTGCCCGACGACGAGGGCGACGGCGTTCGCGAGGAGGAGCCCGACGAACACCGTGGTCTGCTGGCCGTCGAGGCCGCCGACGAGGAGGGGCAGGTAGAGGAAGGGCAAGGCCACGGCGGCCCAGAAGGCCAGGAAGCGAAGCGGTGCGACGACGACGGCGAGACTCAGGCGAACGAGACGCGAGTCGACGAGTTCGTCGGGGCGGGGCAAGCGGTCGATTGGAGCGGTGGGGGACGAGTTCGACATCGGGGACACCTCAACCGATCCGTGGAGTGCCGGAACCATATACCCCGACGAGCGTTGCCGTCGTTTCGGGGTATTTCATCTCCACCACGGGGTACCCGTGTCGCTTCACGACGGCAGCTCGTCGTCCGTAACCTTTCATCGTGTCCGCTCATTTTTTTATTCCCGATCGAGGATCGAGAACGTATCTCGGCGGCCGTAGAGGGTGGATACCGACAACGAACCGGTGTTCTCTTAACGCCGGTGACGCGTATGGGATGACGAACGTTCATGTCGAATGCGAGCGCCACCACAGAGCGGCAAGTCGACAGCAATCTGTTCATTACCGTCTCCGGACCACCGGGATGTGGTGCGACGACGCTCACCGAGGGACTCGCGGACGCGCTGAACTGCGGATACGTCATCGGCGGGGACATCTTCCGTGACCTCGCGGAGGAGCGCGATCTGTCGCTCCAGCAACTCATCGCCAAGGCCGAAGAGGACGACACGATCGACCGGGCGCTCGACCAGCGACTCCGTCAGATCGCCGAGCAGTGGGGAGCGGCGAACAAGGCGTTCATCCTCGAATCGCGGCTCGCGGGGTGGCTCGCGGGGAACCGCGCCGACCTGCGGATCTGGCTCGACGCGCCCGAGGAGATCCGCATCGAACGACTCAGCGACTACGAGGTCAGTTACGAGATCGAACGGCCCGACGAGCGCGCGTCCGAACCCGAGGACATCGACCTCAAACACCTCGACCACGAGGAGGAGATCGGTCCGCTCCTGCGCGTCCGCGAGGTGAGCGAGGCCGGGCGCTACCGGAGTTACTACGGCATCGACGTGGAAGACCAGTCGTTCTACGATCTCTGCATCAACACCGCGCGGTGGGACGCCGACACCGTCCTCGACATCGTCCTCTCTGCGGTCGAGGGCTACGACGCCGACAGCGACGAAGGGGCGTTCACCACCCGCGACGTGTCGCTTTAGTCCTCGCCGGCCCGGAGTGCGCGCCGGAGCCGTGGCAGTTCCCCACGGATCGCCCGACGCTTGACCAGCAGGAACCCCCCGAAGATCAGCACGAAGCCGACGGCGGTCGCGGGGGAGAGCCGTTCGTCGAGGAAGAGCCACCCCGCGAACGCCGCGAAGATGGGGGCGACGTAGGAGACGAGATTGATCTCGACGGCGCCCAGCCGATCCAGTAGGTCGAAGTAGATGAGGAAGCCGAGGGCGCTGGCGGCCAGCGAGAGGTACGCAAGCGCGAGCAGCCCGTCGACGGTGACGGTCACGTCCGCGAGCGACTCGCCCAGTCCGAGGGCGACGGCGTGCATCAGCGCGGCACCACCGAGCATCGACCACGCCTCCATCGTCTCGACGGGTAGCTGCGCGTCGATCCGGCGGGTCAGGACGGAGCCGAGCGCGAAGGCCGTCGCGGCGCCGAACACGAGCAGTTTCGCGACGGCGCCGCCGGAGAGGAGGGCGCCGGGTTCGGGACGAGCGAGGACGACCACGCCCAACAGCCCACAGCAGAGGCCGACGACGCCGACGGCGGTCAGGCGTTCGTCGGGGAGGAAGGCGCGGGCGAAGCCCGTCGTCAGGACGGGACTGAGGCTGACGATGACGGCGGCGGCCGCGCTCGTCACCGTGGGATCCGACTCGCCGACGAACAGCAGGACGTGGTAGCCGGCGATCAGGAGCGTCGCACCGACGGCGACGAGCGCCCACTGGCCACGGCCACGCGGGATCGGATCGTCGACGACCCACGCGGCGTAAGCGAGCATGAGAACGCCGGCCACGTCGTACCGGATCGCCGCGAAGAGGACCGGCGGGAAGTAGTCGAGGCCGGCCTTGATCGCCATGAACGCCGATCCCCAGATGGCCGCGAGGGTGAGAAAGAGGGCGAAATTGCGGTAACGGGACACGGGGGAAACTCGGCCCGACGCGGCACTCAACGTTTCGATTCCCGCTCGTCGCGGATCGCCCGCAACACGTCCTGTCGGGCGACGATGCCGACGAGTTCGCCGTCCGCCACCACCGGCAGGCGGTTGATGTCCCGTTCGTCGTCGGCAAGGAGGTCGAGAATGGTATCGAGGTCGGTGTCGGGCGTGACCGTCACCACGTCAGCGGTCATCACCTCGCGAATCGGCCGATTCGTGTTCTTCGCCAGGTCGATGCCGAGGTCGAGGTCGTCCCACGACACGTCGATGGCGTAGGTGAGCGTCTCGGTGAACGGCGGGAGACCGATAGGGATCCACAGCGTCCGGTCCTCGGTCTGGAACAGGTGGACGAGGTCGTGTTGGGTGACCATGCCGACGACGCGGCCGGCGGCGGCTTCGCCGTCACCGGCCTGCGGCCGGTTGTCGTCGGCCTCCGGCCGACTGCCCGAGGAGCTTCGCTCCTCGCTGCCTTCCCGAGGCGTCTCCGACGCCTCGCGCTCGACGACGGGGAAGCCGTTGAAGTCGACCCGCGCCAGTCGGCCGAGCACCTCGCTCACCTCGTCGTCGGGGGCGACCGTCTCTACGTCCGTCTCCATCAGATCGCGAGCAGTCAGGGACATGCGCGGACAGAAGGTCGTCGGCCAAGTAGGTGTTGCGGGACCCTCTCGACCCGGCCGATGGTCGACGGCACCGGTGGACGTCGACCCGTCCGGTCGGTGAACGCCCCAGCTATCCAGTTCGCGTCGCCACGGATTAGTACGGATCGCCGCATTGTGGGGTATGGTGCTACCAGTGCGGTGCCGTACGGGGACGGACGGCGAAGCGAGTCGGGACGATCGACGGAGCGCCGGGGGCCTCGCGGCCGCGGGCGGTGACACGGAATGACCGGAATTGTGCTCCAAGCCACAGGGAGCGACGCCGGATTCGTGGGCGAATATCTCACGGACTTCGGCATTCCACCCAATCTGGCGAGTGCGATCGGCTCTGCCGCCGTGTTCGTCGTGGTGTTCGTCGCGCTGTACGTCGTCGGGAAGCGACTCGTCGTTCCGTCCCTCGACGGCCTGCTCCGGCGGCGGGGCGTCGACGAACACGCTCGGAAGCCGCTCCGGGTGCTCGGCTACGTGCTCGTCATCCTGGCGGGTCTCGGCCTGGGCTTCGCACTCGCCGGCTACGGCAACATCCTGATTGCCCTATCGACGGTCGGGGCCGCCGCCACGCTCGCGGTCGGGTTCGCGTTGCAGGACGTCATCAAGAACTTCGTCGCCGGCGTCTTCATCTACACGGACCAGCCGTTTCGAACGGGCGACTGGATCGAGTGGAGCGGGAACTCCGGCTTCGTCGAGGATATCGGCCTCCGGGTGACCCGCGTTCGCACGTTCGACAACGAACACCTGACGGTTCCCAACTCGCAGTTGACCGACGACGTGATCAAAAACTACGACAGAAACCGGACGCTGCGGCTCAAATTCACGTTCCGCATCGGGTTCGAGGACGACATCGACGACGCGATGGACCACATCATCGCCGCCGCGGAGGCCGAAGAAGAGATCCTGGAAGAGCCGACACCGTCGGTCAAATTGATGGAGATCAACGAGGCGTCGTTCGACCTACAGGGACGGATCTGGATTCGCGATCCCGGCGATTCCGATTTCCTCGGGATTCGCGGGCGGTTCGTCAAGGACGTCACCGACCGGTTCGAGGCCGCGGGAATCTCGATCCCGTATCCACACCGCACCGTCGACGGCTCGCTCGACACGTCGGCACGCGGACGGTCGGGGGCCGTCTCGGACGATTGATAGTGGCCGAGGCGGCGAACACCGATTCGAGTGCCGGAGCCGAACGTGTCGTTCCGTCGGCGACCAACCCGGCGCCGCCGTACGTTTAAGTAACCCGGCCACGAACGTCGGGTATGGCCGTTCACGGCCGTTCGACGCTCCGGAATCTGTTCGACGACTCGCCCACGCCCCACATCGCGCATCCGCCGCGCACCCACCACCGACACTTCTACGTCGCCACCGACGGCTCCTATCGAGCCGACGGCGGCGGTCTCGGGGCGGTCATCGAGGCGCGGGACGGGACACGGGTCGCCCGACTCGCCCTCGAAGATACACCGCCGGACAACAACGTCGCGGAGTATCGGGCGCTCCACCTCGGCCTCGACGTCCTCGCCGCCCGCGCCCCGCCAGGATCGCGGGTCGGCGTCCTCGTCGACCACGACGACCTCGCGGCGAACGTCAACCGGGCCGTCCTCACCGACGATCACCCGGACTGGGAACCGACGGGCCCGGTGACGGTCCCGTCACAAAGCGAGTACCACTGGCGGGGTATCCGCGCCCGGATCGGCGACTTCGACGAGCTTCGAGCCGCGCGGATCGACAGTCGCGTCAACCCCGCACACCCACTTGCGAACGCGCCGGGACGGTACGCCCACGTCAACCGCCGCGGGGCGCGGTGCGTGCTTCCGGAGCGGGACGGCCAGCCGTCGCACGGCCGGCGTCGCGCACTGGCACCAGACACCGAAAATGCGACGGCCGAGATTCCGCCGCCGTCGCGGGCCGAGCGGCAGGCCGGCGACTGAGCGCCACCCCGGGACCGATCGAGAGGCGAGGTCCGAGCCGAACCTACCCCTCGCGTTCCTGTGCGTCGACGACGGCCACGCCCGCGAGGTTGACGATGTCCTTCACTTCGTCACCCCGCTGGAGGACGTGGACGGGTTTGTCCATGCCGACCAGCATCGGGCCGATGGCGTCGGCGCCGCCGAGCCGTTGTAACAACTTGTAGCCGATGTTCCCCGCTTCGAGGTTCGGGAAGATCAGCACGTTCGCCGGCTCCTCCAGCTCCGCGAAGTCGTAGGTCCCCGTGAGGATATCTTCCACCACGGCGGTGTCGGCCTGCATCTCGCCGTCGACGGGGAAGTCGACGGTTGCATCGTCGCGGAGCATCTTCGCGGCCCGACGGGGTTTGCGCGTCCCCTGATTGTCGACGCTCCCGAAGTTGGAGTACGAGAGGAAGGCCGCCCGGGGTTCGACGTTGAACCGGCGGGCGAGTTCCCCCGTGTGGCGGCCGATTTCGGCTAGCTCGGCCGCACCCGGATCCTGATTCACCGTCGCATCGGCGACGAAGACGACGCGGTTCCGGAAGGTGAGCATGTAGACGCCGGCGGCGTACTCGGCGTCCTCGGCCGTCCCGATCACCTGCAGCGGCGGCCGCAGCGCCGACGGATAGTGGTGCATCAGGCCGGTGAGCATGGCGTCGGCGTCGCCCACCTCCACCATCACGCTCCCGAGGTAGTTGCCGTCGCGGACGAGTTCGTTCGCCTCGCGGCGGGTGACGCCCTTGCGCTTGCGGAGTTCGTGCAGGCGCTGTGCGTAGGGTTCGAGTTCGTCGCTCCCGGGATCGACGATCTCGGGGTCGAAGTCGAGTCCGAGGTCGTCCATCGTCGTCCAGATTTCGTCGCGGTTCCCGATGAGAATGGGGGTCGCGATCCCCTGATCCGTGATCTGGTAGGCGGCGCGGATCATCTTCTCGTCGGTTCCCTCCGCGAGGACGACCCGCTTGGGGTCCGTCTTCGCCTTGTTGAGGACGACACGCATCATCTCCCGGGACTTGCCGAGGCGGGCCTCCAGTTCCTCGCGGTAGGTGCTGAGGTCGATGGACTTGCGGGCCGCTCCGCTCTCGATGGCCGCCTGTGCGACGGCGGGCGCCACCTCGAACATCACCCGCGGATCGACGGGTTTGGGGAGGATGTACTCGGGACCGAACTGGAGCGGCTGGTCGCCGTAGGCCTTCACGACCGCGTCGGGCACGTCCTTGCGAGCGAGGTCCGCGAGGGCGCGCGCGGCGGCGACCTTCATCTCCTCGTTGATCTCCGTCGCCCGCACGTCGAGAGCGCCACGGAAGATGAAGGGGAACCCGAGCACGTTGTTCACCTGATTCGGGAAGTCCGAGCGGCCCGTGCCGACGATGACGGTGTCGTCGCGGGCGCCCTTGGCGTCGTGGTAGTCGATTTCGGGTTCGGGGTTGGCCATCGCGAAGATGATGGGGTCGTCGGCCATCGACCGCACCATCTCCTGATTGACGATGCCGCCAACCGACAGGCCGACGAACACGTCCGCACCCGCCATCGCGTCGGCCAGATCACCCGCCGGGCGGTCCTGTGCGAACTTGGCCTTGTACTCGTTGAGTTCGTCCGCCTCGACCCGCTCGGTCGTGATGATACCCGAGGAGTCACACATCGTGATGTTGTCGCGGGAGACGCCCAGCGAGACGTAGAAGTCGGCGGTGGCGATGGCGCTCGCGCCCGCACCGGAGATGGCCACCTCCAGCTCCGCGAGATCCTTGTCGACGATGTCGGCGGCGTTCACGAGGCCGGCGCCGGTGATGATGGCGGTGCCGTGCTGGTCGTCGTGGAAGACGGGGATGGACATCTCCTCGCGCAGGCGCTCCTCGATTTCGAAGCAGTCGGGAGCTTTGATGTCCTCGAGGTTGATCCCGCCGAAGGTCGGCTCCATCGCCGACGTCGCCGTGACGATGTCCGACGGGTCGTCGAAGTCGAGTTCGATGTCGAAGACGTCGATGTCGGCGAAGCGTTTGAACAGGACGCCCTTTCCCTCCATGACCGGTTTCGACGCCTGCGCGCCGATGTCGCCGAGACCGAGGACGGCCGAGCCGTTGGAGATGACGCCGACGAGGTTGCCCTTCGACGTGTACTCGTAGGCGAGATCCGGGTCCCCGTGGATGTCGGAACACGGCGCCGCCACGCCGGGGGAGTACGCCAGGCTCAGGTCACGCTGTGTGTTCGTCGGCTTCGTCGTCGAAATCTCGATCTTGCCGGGAGGGTCCTGCCGGTGGTACTCCCTGGCATCGTCGTCGAGTCCCATAACCGCGACCACAAGGGGACGATCAAAAAACCTTCCGTGGCGCGTCGAAGGAGATATTCGGGAGACAGCGGCGGGTTTGCCGATGATTTCGAGCGGTGTGTCACCGACACCCATTCGCCGTCGGCAGCGGACGGATAACCCTGTTGGACGTTCCACGTCCGCGGGAGGGTTCGGACAGGTCTAAGTACGCCGGGTCCCGAACCGCGCGTATGAGCCTCCGCGACCGGGTCACGTTCCCCCGCTTCGCCGCGTTCACGACGGGGCTGACGCTCACGCTGGTCATGCTCGGCGTCTACACCGCCGCGACGGGGTCGGGGCTGGCCTGCTCGGCACAGTGGCCGCTCTGTGACAACGGCCTCCTGCCCCAGACGATTCCGAGCTTCATCGAGTGGTTCCACCGCCTCATCGCCATGGTGACGGGGTGGTTCATCATCGGCACCGCCGTCTGGTCGTGGCGCCGCCCCGAGACGGGAACCCGACTCACGGCCACGCTCGCCGTGCTCCTCCTTCCCTTGCAGATCAGCATCGGCGCCGTGACGGTCACGCTCAACGGCATGTTGCCCGCGGGCTACTCGCCGCCGACGCAGGGCGCTCACCTCGTGGTCGCGCTCACCATCTTCTCCCTGCTCGTGTGGACGGCGCTCTCGGCCCGCGAGGAGACGGAGCCGACGCTCGAACGCGTCCGTCGCGCACTCCTCGTCGGTCTCGGCGCCCTCGTCGTGACCGTCCTCGCCAGTCGCGTCGTCACGCCGACGCCGTACGGTCCCGCGGGACAGGCCGTCTTCTACGGCGCGTCGCTGCTCACCGTCGCCGCGCTCCTCGCGGCGACCCGCTGGCTCGCGGAGTCGACCATCTCCCATCTCCGGCTTGCGACCAGCATCGCACTCGCCGCCCTCTTCGTCGGGATGCTCCTCGGCCGTGACCTCGTGTTCTACACGCCGACCGTCCGCCTCGTCAACGCGGCCGTGTTCCTGCTCGCGGGCGCTATCGTCGTCGCCGTCGTCGTCCTCGCACGCCGAGCGCGGTCCGACGACCGCGTTGGGTCGGTCGCCGGTTAGAACTCGGTGACGACTTCCACGCCCGTGGTCTCGTAGTCGGTCATCGCCGCCAACCGCTCGGGAACGTCCGCCAGCGACACTTCGCGACGGACGAGGCGGGCGGGTTCGATGGAGCCGGACTCCAGCAGACGAAGGAGTTCGTCGTAGCGGGTCGGCGGCATCCCGCGTGCGCCTCGGAAGTCCGCCTCCAGCATCGCCATGCGCTCGACGGGGAGCGACACCTCGCCACGCTCCTCGTCGGTCGTCAGTCCCACCTGGACGTGCGTCCCCCGACGGCGCAGGGAGAACACCGAGTTCCGACACGTCTCGGCCACGCCGAGGGCGTCGACAGAGACGTGAGCGCCGCCATCGGTCGTCTCGCGGACCGCGCCGGTGACCGCCCGCCCGTCCTTCCCGTCGGCGTTCACGACCGCATCGGCGCCGAGGTCGCTGGCGAGGTCCAGCGCCGCGTCGCGGATGTCGACCGCGACGACCCGGGCGCCGAGGGCGTCAGCGATGTGAACCGTCGAGAGGCCAACGCCGCCACAGCCGTGGACCGCGACCCAGTCACCGGCACCGACCTCGCCGCGGGCCGTCAACGCGTGGAACGCGGTCATGAACCGACAGCCGAGCGCCGCCATGTCGCGTGCCGAGACGCCTTCGGGCAGCGGCATCGCGTTGTAGTCGGCATGGGGGACGTGAACCTGCTCGGCGAACGCCCCCTGGGCCTCCTGCTGGAACCCCAGCGCGAGGCCGTCCTCGCAGACGTTGCCGTGGCCGCTCAGACACTGGGGGCACGAGCCGTCCCCGAGGTTGAAGGGGACGGCGACGCGGTCGCCCTCGCGCACCGTCTCGACCCGGTCCCCGACGGCGGCGACGCGACCCGCGGGTTCGTGGCCGAGGATCTGGCCGTCGGCGACGCGGTCACCGACCCACTCGCCGTGGCCCTGCCAGGCGTGCCAGTCGCTCCGGCAGACCCCACAGGCATCGACGTCGATCACCACACCGTGCGGTGCGGGCTCGGGTCGTGGAACGTCGGTGATCTCCAGCGGTTCGCCGTGTTCCCGGAGGACTGCGGCGCGCATACCCGATGTCACATCGCGGCGGGTGAAAAACTCACATGAAATCGGAGAGGCCGGACTGACTGTCGTCGGCGTCGTCGCCCGCCTCCCCGTCCGCGTCGTCGTCCCTCTCCCCGGCTCCGTCGTCGTCGGCCGCTGGCGCGTCGACTTCCTCACCGCCCTCCGCCGTGATCGACTGCCCACCGAACGCTCCCGAATGGTCCTCCATCGCCCCCTCCCGGAGTTCCTGCGCGTCCGCGACGATGGAGGCCACCTTGTTCGTCGTCTCGCCACTCCCGGTCACGAACGACACCGCGGCCTCGTCGAGGTCGTAGTGTGCAGCCATCGCCACCGTCAGCTCCCGGGGTTTGCAGTGGTGGGTCATCGCCGCGAGGAAGGGGAGCACCTCGCGTCGAGCGGTCGCCATACTGAACCCCCCGCTCTCGGCCACCTTGCGCACCACCTCGTCGGCCGTCGAGTCCGACGAGGGCCAGAACTGCGGACGCGAGAACCGCGTCCACCCGCCCTTCGACCCGTCGCGGGCGGCCGCGACCCCGCCAGCGAGCGCGTCGGTCGCGTACCGCCAGTAGCCGTACTCCTGGCTGGCGCGCACGCGGCCGAGCCACTGATCGGCGTTCGAGAGATGGTCGTACGCCCGAGCGAGTTCCGCCCCCTCGTACACCTCGATGACGTTCTCCGCGATCCACTTCGTCAGGTCGTCCGGCGTCTCGTCGACGCGGTAGGCCGACTGGATCGCCTCCTCGGCCGACTCCTCTTTCAGCACGGCGTCGAGGAACGGGAACACGCCGAGGCTCCGGTCGCGGTCGCTCGTCACCACGTCGTCGACAGTTAGCCGGCGGTCACTCTCCGCGGCCGCCTGCAGGTCGTTCACCGCCGAGCGGAGGTCGCCGTCGTTCACCTCCGCGATGCGATCGAGGGCGTCGTCGTCGAACTCAATGTTCTCCCGCCGGCAGATGTCGCGGAGTACGGGGACGATGGACCGCGCGGACACGTCGCGGAACTCGATTTCCTGGCAAGCATTGCGAAGCCCGCGGCTCATGTCGTAGAATTCGTTGGCGATCAGGACGATGGGCTGGGCGGCGTCCTTGACGACCCGGGTGACGGCGCTCGCGCCGCCACGGTCGTAGTTGCCGTGGATGTTGTCGGCCTCGTCGAGAACGATCAGCTGTCGGCCGCCGCCCCCGCTCCCGGTCGATCCGGCAAGCGTCGCGTTCTTCGAGGCGCGACCGGCGAACCGTTCGATCACGTCGGCCGTGCGCTGGTCGGAGGCGTTGAGTTCGACCGTCTCCCAACCCATGTCGGCCGCGAGCGCGTGGGCCGCCGACGTCTTGCCGACGCCCGGACTACCGTGGACGACGACCGCCTCGCGGTGGTCGTCCCACGTCTTCGCCCACTCCGCCAGCGCGTCGCGGGCCTTGTCGTTCCCCCGGACCGCCGACAGCGTGGATGGGCGGTATTTCTCCGTCCAATCGGACATTACTCAAAGAAGGCGCGAGGCGCGTTTAGTGGTTGCGGAGCATCACGCCTCGCGCGCGAAACACCGCGTTCGTGACCGGTATGGCAGTACGTGTCGCGGCAGTCCGAGCCACACTCTTATCAACTAGGAATAACAATCGTCCGATGCCCGCGGCCCACTCTCCCCCCCATCAGTTGGCACCCCAACTCGAACGCTCGCCGTTCGGGGCCGCGGTCCAGTTCTTTCGGTCGGAACTTCGCGACTCCCGTCGACGGTAGTGGTGCAGCCGCTACTCGGCCAGGAGGTCCAATAAAAGAAACCGCGTCGAGGACCGCTTTCGGCGGTCAGTCGTGGTTCAGTCGTTAGTTGTCGCGCCGGGCGGCCAGCAGCGCGGCCGCGATGAGCGCGATGACAGCGACGATCGCACCGAAGCCAGGCCCGCCACCGGAGGTCGTCTCCGTCGGCGTGGCCGTGTCCGTCGGTTCCGGCGTCGGTTCCGGCGTCGGTTCCGGCGTCGGTTCCGGCGTCGGCTCAGGCGTCGCCGTGTCCGTCGGCGTCGGCTCGGCCGTCGCCGTCGGCTCAGGCGTCGCCGTCTGGACGCTCTGGACGATCTCGACCTGGACGAGGTCCGTGTTCTCACCGTCGTCGGCCTCGAGGTCGTACGTGCCCGTCTGGACGTCTTCCAGCGTCAGGCTCGCGTTCCACGTGCCGTCGTAGGCCCATTCGTCCGTGGTTGCGAGCGCGACCGAGTCGCCCTCGCTGGTCAGCAGTTCCACGGTGATCGAGTTGTCGTCCGGACGCAGGTTGGTCGATCCTTCGACGACCATCGTGTCGTCGACACCGACCGGGTTGACGCCTGCGGCTTCCATGCCTTCGGGGTAGACCGTCTGGATCGTCGACTGCGCGTCCGCGTAGCGGAACGTCGTCGAGACCATGCGGTCGTCGCTCGCGGTCTCTTCGACCGTGTCGGCGATGACACGCTCGCGGACCTGCTGGCCCGTCAGGTCGCTTCCGTAGCCGCTGATGACGCCACTGATGTCCGTGGCACTCGTCGTGCCGTAGGTGCCGTCACGGCCCGGAATCAGGACGTGGACGCTGACACGCTGGGAGCCCGCGATGGCGCTTCCGATCGAGACGTCGTCCTCCGCGAAGGAGTTCTCGTTGTCGACCGAGATGTCGGTGACGTAGGTGCCACCGCGGTCGCCGACGAACAGGACGTCGACGCTCTGGGCACCGAAGGAGGTCCCGGAGATGTTCACTGTCGAGTCGGTCGTCGAAACCTGGCCACCGACCGTCTTGACCGTCGCACTGAGTTCAGTGTCGGTCACACGCAGGGACTTCTGCGCGCTCGTGTTCGTGTTGAACTGCGAGGTGGTCAGGTCCGTGCTCGAGGTGAGCGATTCCTGCAGGCCGTCGACGTCGACAACGCCGAAGCGGTAGGTGCCGGCCTGGCTCAGGATGTCGTTCCCTCTCGAACTGCCTTCCGAGAGGATGACGTCCTCTTCCTCGAAGGTGCCGTCAGCATCGACGGTGATCGAGTTCTGGCCGTCGATCTGGACCAGTTCGTACTGGTTGTTCCGGCGGGCGAAGAAGGCGACTTCGTCGATGCCTTCCGACGCCGTGCCGTTGATCGTGACCTCGCTGTTGACAACGTAGGTGTTGCCCGGCGAGTCGATCGTCAGGTCGCCTTCGCTGACGGTGAGGGTCTGCTCGTCGTCCTCACCCTCGGTGTCGTAGACGCTCCCGAGTGCGAAGGGAACCTCGGTCGTCGCGTTGTACAGCGTGATGTCGATGTCGCTCTCGTCGAGATACTGCGTCTCGATCTGACCGACGCCGACACCCGTGTCGTCGTCGATCGTGATGTTCGCGTACGCGTAGTCGATGGAGCCCGAGACACCGGTCGAGTCGGCGGTCGAGCGGTTGACCGCGGTGCCACCGGAGTTGTTCACGAA
>Ga0207718_100077_pt1 | contig 118480 bp, 106 predicted proteins | sample A23M2SouthBayCA_FD_187749 | JGI IMG/M metagenome (GOLD analysis project Ga0207718, IMG submission 187749) | Aerobic enrichment media microbial communities from Eden Landing Ponds, California, USA - A23 M2 (SPAdes) | ecosystem: Environmental > Aquatic > Marine > Unclassified | place: Emeryville...
CCCATGCCGTCCCGGGTCTCGGTCATGTCGCCCATGCCGTCCCGGGTCTCGGTCATGTCGCCCATGCCGTCCCGGGTCTCGGTCATGTCGCCCATGCCGTCCCCGCTCTCGGTCATTCCGTCCTCGGCCTCCGTCATGTCGCCGTCGTCGTTCGACCCGTCGGCCCCGCCGTCCCCGCCCTCGCTACAGCCGGCGACGCCGATTGCGGCGGTTGCGGCGGCGATGCGAACGAATCTGCGGCGTGTCTGGTCGGTCATGCTTCGTCCGCGTCGGCGACGGCCACCCGGATAAGCGATTTTCGAACTCCAGTCTGCCTTCCGGCAAACTCCCTTCGGAGAAGGGGCGGACTGTCTTCGAACTCCGTTCAAAATTCGGGCGGCGAAGCGGTCGCTCGACCGTCGTCGTGACTGCGTGCGCACAGGACCGCGAGATCTAGACCAGCAGTGTATCGAGCGCGTCGGGAACGACGAGTACGTCGCTGCCCGGTTCGACGGCGTCCTCGACGGACTCCCGTGCGTGCATGAGACAGTCCTCGACCACCTCGGGGTGCTGGCTGTTCGTGACGTAGACCTCGTGGTCCCGTAGCGCCCGCGCGACGACGAAGGCGCGCTGTGCGCCCGCTCCGTATCCCTGGCGCATTTCCTCGTAGAGCGCGTCGGCGCTCTCTGCCCCCGAGAGCCACTCGTAGAAGCGCTGCTCGCCTGTCCCGTCGCCCGCACCCTCTGGGAGCGTCGCGGGGATCACGACCCGTCCGCCACTGCGCAACGGGTTGTTCGCACCCAGTATCACGTAGGTCGCCGCCCGCGTCGTCTGGTAGAGGTTGGCGTCCTTGGGCGCGCCGACGCCCGCGAGGACCGCGTCGTACTCACCGGTGACCTCGGCGGCGAGCACACCGCGGGCCGTCCCGGCGAGGTCGCGTACCACCGCTCGCGGGTCGCCGGCGCTCGCGCCCAGGATCCCGCTCGGGCCGTGGGTGACGTTCAGCGCGAAGTCGACGCTCACGAGGTCGCCCGCGCGGTCCAGGAACGCCCGGAAGGGATTGTCCTCGATACGCCCGAGGCGAACCCCGGCCTTCGAGAGCAGTTCCGGGCCGTGCGTGTAGCCGATCTGGGACTCGCCGCCCGCACCGACCACGACGGTCTTCGCCCCGCCGGAGAAGCCGGCGTACTGGTGGGGCTCGACCATCCCCGTCGATATCACCCGGTCCGCTCCGGCGACGGTCTCGTGGATCTCGACCGTGACGCCGTCGACTTCGCCCACTTCGACCGTCGCTTCGGGGTCGTGGTTCTCGGCGATATCTGCGTGCTCACCTAACGCGTCGGCGAGTTCTTCGTCGGTCATCGGCCGGTGGAGGCCGAGGCCGACGACCACGGAGACCTGGTCGCGGTCGACGCCCCCCGCAGCGAGTTCGTCGAGCAGGATATCCAGAAGCACGTCGTCGGGCGTCGCGCGCGTGACGTCGGTGACGACGACCACGACTGAGTCGTCAGAGTCGACGCGTTCCCCCAGTGGCGGGCCGCGCGGGTCGGCGACCGCCTCGCGGGCTGCATCGCGTGGAACGACCGCTTCGCCGCCCGGCGGTCGACACACCGTCACGTCGCAGTCGGGCAGAGAAACCTCGACCGTTCGCTCGCCCAGTGGCAGTTCGACTGGCACACCCGCTGTCTGGCCCGCCACGGTCGAGAATCTACCGGTCGGGTACCACGACGTGACTCCAGAAGTCGGACACCACGACGTGACTCCAGACGTCAGCCGTCACTCGTTCGTGGGAGACAGGCCAGTCAGGATACCCCAGCGACCGACGACCGCGGGGAGCGTGACGATCCCGAACACGAGGAGAACGTAGGCGACCCCCGCGAGGACGAGCGGCGGTTCGACGACCTCGACGGTTCCGACCACTCCACCGAGAAAGAGCAGGCCGACGACAGTGAGTATCGCCCGTTCGGCGTGCGAGTCGAGGTGGTGTTCGGGCGGTCCCCGGACCGTGCCGAGGAGACCGCCGAGACTCCCGCCGAGTGCGAGCGCCGCGTCGCCGGTGTCACCCGCGACGAACAGCGCAGGTAGCGCACAGACGGCAGCCAGTCCGAAGGCGGCGGCGGCGCCCCGCCGGAGCGCGAGGACGAGGGCCCCGAGCACGGCGACTCCGACCCCGAGGCCGGCGAAGACGTCGCCCAGGTAGTGAACGCCGAGGACGACTCTGGAGAGGCCGACGGCGACGACGAGGGCGCCGACCGGGAGAGCGACCCTCAGGTTCCGGTGACGGTCCGCGGCGAGTAGCCCGCCGCCGTAGACGACCGTCGCCGCGATCGTGTGGCCGCTCGGGAAACCAACGGGGCTGTCGGCGGTCACGTAGCGCTGGGCGGTCTCCGGGGGCCGCGGTAGTCCGATACCCCACTTCAGCGAGAGGGTCACCGCCAGGGCGACGAAGGCCGTCGCGACGACCGCCAGCACCGTCTCGCGGTGCCTGTCGGCGTTCCAGTATGCGACCGAGAGTCCCGCCATCAGGAACGTCGAACCACCCAGTAGTGTGACGAACCAGACGACCGGCAGGAACTCGGCGGGCACCGCCTCGCGTATCGCTCGACTCGCAGCGACCAACCGGAACACACCCGCTCTCCTCGGCGGCCGATAGTCAACGCTTCGCTTGCCTGTCAGCGGATCCGGTGGGTCACGATATCCACCGACTCACAGACGGGACAGGTAGTCGTCCCCCGGTCGACCGTCGTCCCGCAACGCCGGCACTCGACGACGACCGAAGGTTCGTTCCGGAATCCTACTCTATCGAGGATTCTCATCGGCCCCGGATACAGCTGACTCGCCGTGGGCGAGTCCTGGAGAGCGGTGGGGAGTCGTCGCTGGCACGGAGAGCGCTCCGTCGCTCAGACAGGGTGGACGACATCCTCACACCCGGGGCAGTCGGCGAACCGCTCGGACCGGCCGGCCGAGGTTTCGTACTCGATCAGGACGTCAGTGGCGGGGATCCGCTGGCCACAGTTCGGGCACGAACCCGCGACCGACACGTCGCGGGTCTGGTTCGGGCTCCGAGACATGCCAACTGGTAATCGACGGCCATCCGTAGTTAATCGGTCTGTGAAAGTCCGTAAAACGGTCTTTAACACGGTTATCAGCCGCTCACGCAGGGTCGTTCAGGGCCGCTCACCGCGAGTCCGCGCCCACCGCCCCGGGCGGCACACCTACCGCGCCCACTCGACCATCCGACCGTAGGTCTCGTCGGTCGCGAGCGCGTCGGCGTCGCCGACCAGCACGAGCGCCTTCTTCGCGCGGGTCAGCGCGACGTTCACCCGGCGGTAGTCCTCGAAGATCGGACTGGACAGGTCGCCGGTCGCGACGAAGGAGATGACGACTACCTCCTCGCTCGACCCCTGGAACCGGTCGACCGTGTCGACGGTGACGGCCTCGGGGACGCGGTTGCCGATCTCGGCGACCTGTGCGCGAAACGGCGCGATGACGCCGACGTCCTCGGGCGCGACCCCCGCGTCGAGGTACGACCGGACGATCTCGTCGACTGCCGCGGCCTCCTCGGGATTCGTGTTCCCCTCGGCGTGCCCATCGGGGTCGACGAACGCGACCTGGTCCTGGAGGTGTGCGGGCAACACGCTGGGGTCGACGCCCGACAGATCGGCCAGACGCTGGCTCGCTACCTCGGCGGTGGCCGGGCGCAACCGTCCGTCGTAGAACTCGCGAGAGGCAAACGCCTGGATCCGCTGGGCCATCCGGTACTGGCGGTCCAGCAGGACGGACGCGTCGGGATAGCGCTCGATGAGACGCTCGAACAGCGACCGCGAGAGGCGCGCGCCTGGTTCGGCCGCGTCGTCGCTGTCACCGCCGCCACTGCCGACGTCGTCCTCGTCGGCCTGGACGACCGGCGGGAGTTGCTGGTGGTCACCGACGAGGACGAACCGGTCGGCGAGCGTCGTCGCCGCCAGCGTCCCGGGTTCGGTCAACTGCCCGGCCTCGTCGACGACGGCGACGTCGAACTCCTGTTCGCGCATGACTCGCGACCCACAGGAGGCGGTCGTCGCCGCGACCACCTGTGCGTCGCACAACTCACCGACCCGCTCGTCGGGGTCCCCCGCCTGTTCGAGCCGGTACGAGCGCATGTCCTCGCGGACGCCGCTCTCGGTCCCGACACGGAGGAAGTCCTCGAAGCCCTGGTCGCGCAGTTCGCCGAGCGCGTTGTCGACGGCCCGATTGGTAAACGCCGAGAGCAAGACCCGGTCGCCGCGCTCGACGAGCGCCTGGACAGTTTTGGCGAGCGTGTAGGTCTTGCCCGTTCCCGGTGGCCCGTGGATGAGCGCGCAGTCTTCGGCGCCGACGGCCAGCGCGACGGCGTCGTCCTGAGCGTCGTTGTTGGGGACGAACGTCTCTTCGACGTTCCCGAACGCGGGTTCGCGCCGGCCGAAGAGGACGTCTTTTGCCCCGGGCGACTGGGTGAGTATGGCGTCGTGCAGCGCCGTCAGCATCCGGTCGGTGAACAGTTCCGAGGGGTAGACGTCGAGTCGGCGCAGGTCGAGCGGTTCGTCGGCCGTGACGACGACTTCCTCGCGTTCGAGGCGTTCGACGCGAGCGAGTTCGGCCGACCCCCGGATGGGGTCGCCGTCACTCGCGAGCACGAGGTCGCCCTCGCGGATCTTCGAGACGGCACCGGTCCCGCGGGCGCGCAGTTCCCAGCGTCCCCCGTCGAGTTCGCGTCGCTCGACCGGTTCGAGGTTCACCAGTGCCCGGTCGTCGTCGGCCCGCTCCTCGGGGGATTGCTCCCAGAGTTTGGCGTACTCGCGGTGGACGGCCCGGCGCTCGCGCTCGATCGACCGGTACACCCGGTCGACGTACGCCTGCTCCTCCTCGGGGACGGCGGTGCCCACCTGCCCGGCCTTCGATTCCTGGTCGAGACGGCCCGACACTGCCATGCAGGTGTCCTGCTCGAAGCAGTACTCGCACTTGGCGTCGGCCTCGTAGCCGGTCGGCACTCCCATGCCGTGTTCCATCGCCGCCAGCGCGTTACGGGTCCGCAGGACGAACTTCAGCAGTCCGGAGCCGATCGAGAAGTCCTTGGCCGGCGAGAGGTCACCGTCGGCCTCGTTCCTGTCGAGGGCGGCGTTTTTCGTGTAGAGCAAGGTGCCGGTGTCGGGCGGTTCGCCGTTGCGCTCGCCGAGAATGAGTGCGTAGCAGGTGGCCTGCACTTTGTCGTGAAAACGGGGGTCCCGTTTGGTGTTCTTGCCCGTCTTCAACTCGACGGGCATCCCGCGGCGGACGGCGTCGGCCCGCCCCTTCAGGCCGTAGGTCTCACTGACGAGCGTCATCTCCGAGCGCCACTCGTCTGTTTCGGTGAGGGTACCCTGTTCGAGCCACCCCTCGATGGCGGCCGCGTGCTGGTAGACCTCCTCGCGAACGGCGTCGGCGTCCTTGCCGAGGAGTCCCAGGTCGAGGCCGGCCTCGTGGATCTGCTCGTCGATGGCCTCGTCGAGCTCCCGCCCGCGCAGAAGGTCGCCGAACACCTCGTGGACGATGGTCCCCTTGACGACCGGGTAGGCGTGGGGCGTGCCGCCGAGTTTGTTCAGGTAGTACATCCGCGGGCACTGCACCCACGAGCGGACGTCGGTCACGTCGACGAGGAAATCGGGTTCGACGACGACCATCGAGTCACCCGTGGTCGAGAACTGTGTCTCGCCACGATACTCGCGTTCTTCGGGGTTCGTCACCGCGAGTTCCATTCCCACGTCGAGGTAGTCGGCGGTCTCCGTCCACTTGTCCCACAGCGTCACCGTCGTCGGTTCGCCGCGGCCCCGGTCCGGGCGGACCGTCACCTCTACCAGATCACTCTCGCCGTACTGCGTCGAGACCGTCCGGGGGTCGTCCACGCCGACCACCACGCCGCGTACTGTCACACTCTCGTCTCCGGTCGCCGACGCGAAAAACGCTGTCGGTCACTCACCGGGGTCGGCGCCGGTCGTCTTCCCGTTCCCATCTGTCATTCCCTCACCGCCACCCTCTGTCCTCCCGCTGTCCGTCCTCCCCCCTCCGTCCGCCTTCCCGTTGCCGTCCGTTTCCCCGCCGCCATCCGCCCGCTCCTCACTCTCGACCAGTGCCGAATCGTCCGGTCCGCCTGTGTCTGGGTCCGCAGGCTCCACCACGCTGCTCGCGCCGGGCGCGGTCTCGGGGTCGGGTTCGGGCGCTTCGGGCGAGACAGCCGGCACGTCCACCGCGTCGGTGGCCGCCTGCACCACGTCGGCAGGGTCGACACCCTCGACGGTCGCCTCGGTCGTGAGCACGAGCCGGTGGGCCATCGTCGCCCGGGTGAGGCGCTTGACGTCGTCGGGCGTGACGTACTCGCGACCGCTGATGACCGCACTGGCTCGTGCCGCCTCGAAGGCTCGCTGGACGCCCCGCGGTGAGACGCCGACCTCCACCCGGCCGTCCGCCCGGGTTTTTCGCGCGATCTCGATGATGTAACGTCTCACTTTCTCGTCGACGGTGACGTCCTCGGCGAGTTCCTGGAGCGCGCTCACGGTCCCCGGTTCGACCGCGGGTTCGACACTCGGCGCGATGGTGCGGCGGTTGGCGCGCCTGTCGAGCAGTCCCATCTCGCCCTCGACGCTGGGATAGCCCAGCGACGTCTTCACCGAGAAGCGGTCGCGCTGGGCTTCCGGCAACTGGAACGTGCCTTCCTGTTCGACGGGGTTCTGCGTGGCGACGACGACGAACGGCTCGGGCAGCGGGTGGGTCGTCCCGTCGACGCTGACCTGGCCCTCCTCCATCGCCTCCAGGAGCGCTGCCTGGGTCTTGGGCGGTGCACGGTTGATCTCGTCGGCCAGGACGACGTTCGTAAAGACCGGCCCCTGGGCAAACTCGAAGGCCCGGTCGTGTTCGTTGTAGACGTTCGACCCGGTCACGTCCGACGGGAGGAGGTCGGGCGTGAACTGCAGGCGACCGAACTCGAGTCCGAGCGCCTCGGCGAGGACGCGAGCGAGGACGGTCTTGCCCGTCCCGGGGACGTCCTCGACGAGGACGTGACCCCGGGCGATGACCGCCGAGAGCGTCTCGAAGAGGACGCGACGCTCGACGACGACCGACTCCTCGATGCGCTCGACGACGGCCAGACAGACCTCGGAGGCCTCCTCGGGGGTCAACTCGACGGCGGGCGCGTCGACTGACTCGTCCATGCCACCTCGTTGCACTCCTCTGTCAAGAAGGTATTGCAGCGTCCGTCACGGTCGTAACGTGACCAGCACGAGGAGCACCCCGACGGCAGCGACGGCCATCGCCGCCGGGGTACCGAGGCTCGCACCCACCGGTCGGACCGCCGCGTCGGCGACCGTCACCGCGAGGACGGCGACAACCCCGACGCCGACGGCGAAGACGCCGTGATAGAGTTCGAGTCGCCGCGTATCGGGCAGGTGCCCCAGCTCGGCGGTCACGCCCAGCCCGAACGTTCCGACGTCCCAGACGACGAGCGCGCCGGCGGTCGCCCCAAACACGAGAAGTCCCGACGCGCCCGTCCCCGGTGGGGTTCCCAGTCCGGCCGCAGCGACGGCGACGGCCACCAGCCCCGTCGCGGCCAGGGCGAGTGGTGCCGCACCGTCCGGCATTATTTCGAGTTCGATAGCGACGACCGCGAGTGCGAGCGCCAGAAAGACCAGCATCGGCAAAACGACCGAGGCCAGCACGATGACCACGGCCACGACCGGGAACAGTCCCGCCGAGAGCGCGAGTATCGTGACGATACCCACGTAGCCCGCACCGGCCAGCGCGGCCGCGACGGTCCCCGAGGTCGAGGCGTCGTACTCCGTCGTCGTCTTCCGGGCCAGCGTCGCCAGCAGGGCGACACCGAGGCTGACACCGCACAGCGCGACGAGTGGGAGTATCACTAACTCCGAGGTGAGCGCCTCGACGAGGAGGGCGCCAGGACCCAGCGCTGCGCCCCGGAAACTACCCGAGAGCGCCAGGAGCGCGAACACCCATGTCAGCACGAACGTCCCGAGCCAGACGAGGACGAGTCGCCGACCGAGTCGCCCGAAGCGTCGCTGGACCCGCCGCTCGCTGTCGCGAGGGGCGAGTTCGGTCGCCGGTATCGCCCACAGGGCCAGGCGGACGCAGAGACAGACCGTCCCGAGGACGAACCAGAACCCCGCGAGTGCCCAGGCGGGACGGGTCCCCCCGGCCAGCCCCGTCGCGACGTTCCAGAAGCCGAGCGCGAATCCGACTCCCAGTCCAGCGATCGCGAACCAGACGAGTCCGAACACGTAGGAGACGATGCCGCTCTTGAGGCCCCGCTTGACCGAGGGGCCGTCGCCCACGTCTGCCCACGCACCGCCGATACCAGCGAGTGCGGCGGCCGTCCCCGCGACCACGAGCCCGGGGCCGCCCGAGAGAAACACGACCACGAACAGCGTCGACGCCCCCGGCAGGAAGAGCAAGTGACCGACGACGGTCTCGCGGACTCTGTCACGCTCCAGCAGCGCCATCCCGGCGACGGTCAGGCCGACCACGAGCGCGAATCCGGTGAAGAAGACGGGGTCACCGATCACGATGCCGACGCCGAGAGAGACGACTAGCACCACGGCCGTCGCGACACCGAGACTCGTCTCGCGTGGCCTGCCCTCGTCGCCGACGGCCGACGGACGGTCGAGACGGGGTCCGAACGGCATCAGCGCTCACCTCCGACCGTCGCGCGTGCCTCGACTGCGAACGCCTCTTCGAGCGCGACGGGCAGGGGCGTCCCGCGACGCCAGTCGATCGTCCGCGCACCGGTCGCCTGACACCGGGCCAGTCTGGTCCGCCGCTGGAGGCTCTCCAGTCGACCGCTGACGGTGTTCGACGGCACGACGTCGGGCGAGAGCAGCGTCCGCGGCTGGTCGAAGGCCGCCCACGTCTCGACGGCACTCACCGTGGCGTCGTCCAGTGTCGGCGAGACCAGCACCAGCTGTGACCGGGTCGGTGCGAGTTCGGCCGCCTTCCGGAACTGGAAGTCGTAGTCACCGTCCGGAGCGTCGCTCTCTGGGGACGCGTCGCGGGTGACACTGGCCGCACGGAACAGGTCGGTCGCGCGGGATCGCTGCTCACGGCCGCCGCCGGGTGGGAGCCAGTACAGCCCCGCCGGACCGTCACCGTCGCGGCCGACGATGGCGACACCGACGTCGTGCCCCCCTCGCAGCAACGCGGTCAGTGCTCGCGTCGCGGCGTACGCACCGAGTTCGGCCGCAGTCGGTCGCCCGGGCCCGGCCGCGACGTGGCAGGGCGCGCGGGCGTCGAGGACGAGCACGACTGTCGTCGACACCGGACGGTCGTAGTTGACCGTCGCGAGTTCGCCCCGTTTGGCGTAGTGGCGCCAGTCGATGCGCGCGGCCGGGTCGGTCGACTCGTACTCCCGGGTCGAGTGGAAGGTCACGCCGTCGCCGGGGTCTTCGCTGGTGAGTTGCCCGATCCGCCGGGCGCCGCGGTCGTCCAGCGGTGGCGCGTCGGCGTCGAGTCGACAGACCACGCTGTCGGCACCCGTCGCGGGCCGCTCGACCGTCGCCACGGCCCCGCCGCCGGTTCCCCGAAGCCGCACCGTCGGCGGGTCGAAGTCGTGGTCGCCACGCCGTGCGACGAGTGTGTACTCGATCGCCACCGTGTCACCGGGGCCGAGCGTCGTCCCCAGGCGCGGCGACCCCGACAGGACCGCGAGGTTCCGCGGGACGCCGTCGACGACGCGCAGGTCCGAGAGCGTCCGCCCGGAGTCGTTCGTGACCGTCAGCGTGACTTCGACGGGTCGGCCCGGGGGCGCCGGACTCGGCTCGACAGTCCGGGTGAGTTCCAGGCCCTCCGGGACGCGAGCGGTCGAAACCGCCCCGTAGGCGAGGTAGGCGAGGGGTATTGCCGCCGCGAGCAACAGCGTCGTACTCCCGTTCCAGATGCCGGCCGTCACGAGGACGACGGCGACCGCGACACCACCGCCCCAGCGCTGACGGCGACCCGTCATCGCGCTCCCCCCGCGACGTCGTCCCAGTCGGCGCTCTCGTCCGGTTCAGCGGCCCCGTCTGTGGTTGCGTCGACCGCCTGCTCTCGGTTCCTGTTCGACCCCCACGTCCGCTCGGTCGGGTCCGCTCCGTTCGGTCCCGCGCGACGTTTCGGTTCCCCGTTGTCTTTCGCTTCCGCTTCGTCTCGATCATCGTCGCGACGGAACTGCCGTCGCCCCCAGCCGCCGTCGCCGACCGCCTCGGCTCGCTGGAGGTGCCCGTCGGCAGTGCGCTGGAGATCCGCCAGCGTCGGCGCGACGACTGGCACCGTCCGGGGCGCGTGCTCGCCGACAACCGGCGGGAGCGCAGCGCTGGCGGCCTCGTCGACGGCGGCGACCGCACGGTTCGTCCGCCGCCGGACCGCCCGTTCGGGGAACAGCCAGTCGCGCAGTCGCCCGGCCAAGGACCGCGTTGGCGGTTCGACAGCCTCGTCGAGCACTGCGGCGGCCAGCCGGTCGTCTGTCCAGCTCCCCTCGGCGAGCGAGCGCTCGACCGCCCCCCGCTCCCGTCCGCTCGCGACCAGCGCCGCTTCGAGCGTCTCCCGGAGCGGCGGTCTGACTCGCTCGACGCCCGCCCGGAAGTCCCCCGCCGAGCGGGCGGCGCTGGTCGCCGCATCGACGTGTTCAGCCAGGCCAGTCCCCGAGACCGCGACGTCGTCGGGGGTCTCCTCCGGCGCCGGGTCGACGACCGCACCCTCGTCGGTCCAGGGAGCGGGTTCGGCGTCGGCCCCGGGACCGCCCCGTGCGCGCACGGCGACCACGAGCAGAGCGACCGCACCGAGGCAGAGACCGAACAGGCCCGCCAGCCCGGGCCCTGTCGAGGGTCGTGGCGCGCTCCAGAGAGCGATGAAGACGCCGACGGCCAGCGCCCCGACTGCGAGGAGTGCGACGAACGCGAGGGTGAGTCGGCGCGCCCTCATTCGTCGGTTCCCCCAGTCATGCGTCGTTCTCCCCAGTCATTCGTCGTCCTCCCCCCTCGTCCGCCGAAGCTGGTCGAAGGCGGCTTTCGCCCGCTCGCGCCGCGTCGTGGCCGGTTCGCTCCCGTACTCGACGTCGCGGAACGCGTCGGTGAGCGCCTCGACCGGTTCGCGCGGGAACCCCCGGTCGACGGCCGCCCGCGCCACCTCGCCGGGTGTCTGCGTCCGCCACGCACCGGGGACGACCCACCGTGCGAACGTCCGCCAGAGTTCGCGGATCGAAAGGATTTGTTCGTCGGAATCGTCGGTCTCCGACGTCTCGTGTGCCCTGTGCACCCGGGCAGTCGAGCCCGAGTCGGCGTCGTCCGTGACCACTGGACCGGAGTCCGCCCGGAGGTACCGCCAGACTGCGAGGAGTACCGCGAGTATCGACAGCGCTGCGACCGACGCGACGAGTCCCTCGTCCCCCCAGCGGGCGTTCGCCACCGCGAGTTCCGCGAGCGCGAACAGCGCGATACCGACACGCCGGAGCGTCAGGTAGAGCCAGACCGTCGTGGCGACCTTCCGGACGGCGTTGCCGACCCAGGCAGCCAGCGTCTCGAACGACGTCAGCCTGGCCCACGCGCGGCCCAGCAGGTCGCCGAGTCGGTCGACGCCCCGCTCCAGCGTGACCGTGATTTCGAGCGCGACCCGGCGAGCGACCATCACCGCGCGCGCGACCGTGCCGGCCGCTCGTTCGCCGCCCGACCTGACCCGTCGGCGGTAGTGGACGAGGCCGACCAGCCCCATCCCGAGGAGTGCCAGCCCCAGTCCGAGGAGCTCGCCGACTATCAGCGCCGCGTCGGCCACCGCGAGGGCCCCCCAGGCGAGCGCGACGCGCGGTGTCGACGCGGCGCCCCGCCAGGGGCGGGTAGCGCCGACCGCAGCGACGCCGAGCCAGCAGACCACGAGCACGTTGACCAGCGTCGGGACGTAGAGACTCGGGACGGGAACGCCGGCGGACTGGCGCTCCGTGCTCGCGACGACGCTCCCGGCGGGCACCGCCGGCAGAGTGAACTCGAGCGAGCCATCGGAGGCCGTGGTACCCTTTCGCTGGCCGGCGACACTGACCGGCACGCCACCGGCGGGTTCACCGTCTATCGACGCGTTGACCACGGCCGGTTCGCCGGGGAACGGGAACCCCTCGCTCGGACGGGCTGTCGCCGTCAGCAAGAGCACGTCCACCGTCGTCTCACCGGCGAAGTCGCCGCGCCTGACGGTGACAGTTACCGCCTGCCGGCCGTCGGGGACTGTCACTGCAGTCTCGCCGCTCGCGTTCGTCTCTCCGGCGTCCGAACCGTCGATACTGACGGTGGCGTCACGCATCGGCACGTCCTCGACGCTGGCCCCAATCGTGAGTGACGACCCGGGATAGGGCTCGCCGCGAACCGAAACGTCGACCGCTCCACGGACTGCGTACTCGCCGGTGGCGTTCTCGGACTCCCGGGTCTGTGCGCGTGGTGCCCGTCCAGTCGACAGCCCAGCGAGTTGCGCGCTATCGGTCCGGAGACGTCGCTCCAGTCCGGCCGTCACCCCGCTGGCGAGTGCGATGTTCCCTGGAGACGGAGCGGCAGTTTCGGCCTCCGCTCTCGGGTGAAGTGTGGCCGCCCCGGGGTCGTCAGCCGATTCCCACTGTCGGCGGTAGAACTCACAGTCGACCCCCGTATCGACGGTCACGGAGAGTGTGCGGTTGTACGGAACGCGCCCGCTCACCTGGCCGGAGTCGTCGGTCCGGCCGACGGACTCGCCGTTGAACCGGACGCGGACGCCTTCGACCGGGACGCGGTCCTCGTAGACGCCGACGGTCGTCGTCGACCCCGGGAGCGGTTCGTCCTCCAGCAAGACGCCACAGCCACTGGCGGTCGGTGGCGCGTCACCACCTGGTATCGGGATCGGTTCGCCGTCGTCGCCGACAACGCGCCCGTCGTCCACGCCACCGCCGCTGCCACCATCGCCGCCGGCGCCGTCACTACCACCGCCGCTACCACCACCGCCGCCTCCGCCGCCGCTGCCACCACTACCGCTTCCGCCGCCGCTGCCACTACCGCTACCGGGTCGCGGTGTCGGTTCGGGAGCGTCGACCGAGATGCCGGGGCTGACCGGCGGCGGTGCGAGCAGCGCCGCGACGAAGACCGCGAGGAGACAGAACGAGACCAGCAGGAGCTGTCGACGGTCGACGCGCTCGACGGCCGTGCGCTCCGCGTCGTCGGGGGACCCGTCCAACCTCGTCGCCTCCAGTTATTTCGACGTTGTCCAGTGTCAGGTGCCCGTGGTAATCAAACCTCGCCCGCTGGTGGTTCGACCACAAAACACTTCTGCAGTCGTGGCGATCCACTGATATGACTCGGACCGGCCAGCTTCTCCTCGTGTCTCTCTGTGTCTGTCTGGCCGGTTGTGCGGCGCTACCTGGCCTCTCGACGGAGACACCGGGGTCGCCCACGGCGACTGGGACGGGGGCGGCAGGGACCGCGGGAGCGGGACAGACGACGGCCGCGACCACCGGAACCGGCGCGGCCCCGCCCGCGACCGGGACTGGAACGAGGACGGGAACGGCCACGTCGACACCCCGCCCTGAGAACGTGACCGTGGAGTACGTGCTCCGGGCGGGGTCGGTCCCGGCGGCGTTCCAGTCGCTGACTGTCGAGTTGGAGGTGGTCTTCGCCGAACGGTCGAGTGACCTCGACGAGTGTATCGGGACCCTGCTCGGGAGTCGGTACGAGCCCACGCCGACCCCGCCACCCACGCCCGTCGGCGACTGTCGAACCGAGTCGGGGCTCCGCGCCGACCTGGCAGCGTTGAACGGCACACAGACGCTGGGGCCGTTCACCGTTCCCGGACGGTTCGACGGCGCGTACGCGCTCGTCGTCAGGGACGTCGCGCCAGTCTACGCGAACGGGACAGCGCCGACGGCCATCCACGACACCGACTTCCGCGCGCACGTCCAACCGGGCCGAGGACCGGGTCGGTACGGCGTCGAGATCGGTGTGGCGATCGCGGCCAGCGACAGGCCCTGGACGTACGCCGTCGTCAGACGCAACTTCGACCCGGCATCGAACCCCGGCGACGTCACCGGAACGGACACCGGAGCGAACGGGAGTACCGGGACGGCGGCAGGTACTGGGACCAGTACGGGAAGAGGTACCGGAACGAACGCAGGGACGGGGACTGACGCGGAGACGGGGACCGATGCGGGGGCAGGCACCGCTGCGAGTCCAGGGGCTAGCACCCGAACGGGGACGGCCTCGTGACCACACGGCGTTCAACTGTAATCGGTAGTACGTCCACCAGTACGAGCACCTGTGGCCGTATCTCCGCGATCTGTATCAAACGGGCAGTTCCAAATCGGGTGAGGAGTCGCCGAACGGTCGAACGGGGAGCGAAGCGACCCGTGATGCGACGTCTGCGAGACGGTCGTGATGGTGCTAATCAAAGCCCAGGGTGAGATCACGCCGGTCGGACCGGATCTCGATTTCGAAGCACCGCACGACCGGGACAGGTTGTCGGGTGAGGTACCCGAAACGATCTCTAATCTCTAACCGACCTCGTTCGGTTTGCAGCGTCCTTCTCTATCCCGGACAAGTAGGTCCCAGCGTGTTTCCTGTTTTCCAACAGATGGAATGTTTTATACTGGATAGGAAGTAACGAATCGCTCATCGTGATGGACCGGAGAACAGTCCTGCGTAACGCGTCGGTAGTTGCTGGATCGGTAGTGGGTATCCGGTTGACGAGTCAGGCCGGGAGAGCGGCGTCGGAAGTCGTTTCCGAGACGACTCTCCCACAAGACGGGGCGAGAGGGTTGGGTGTGCTCCCGGGCGAAAGCACCTTTCTCACTACTCACCAGAATTCGGACTGGTACTACGTCAACACCGATGGGTCCGTGTCCAGTGACGGAGATCTCGACAACCACGGGGAGGGCGCGGCTGTCGGAGAGGAAGCTGCATACGTTGGTTCATTTGAACTGCGGAAATACCCGTTCGAGGAGAGTGAACCCGTAGAGAGAGAGATGCCTTCCAGTGTGTATTCGTTAGCCTACGACGAATCCGAGAGTGAACTCTGGGTGGGCGGGGAAAACGGAAAAGTCTGGAAGGTGGCACCCGAGACGCTCTCTATCCAACAAACCTACGACATCGGCGGTGAGGTGTTCGCGCTCGCTCACGACGGAACTAACCTGTGGATCGGGGAAGCGGGAAGTGGACAAATCAAACAGTACGACACGTCGGACTCCGAAACTGTCGGGACGTACGAATACCCGAACGCGCAGACGTTCTACGACTACGGCTACCTCAACGGTCATCTCTGGCTGGAGGGTGACGGTACACTGTACGAGACAGACATCGACGACTCAACCCCCACGCCCACACCCACCGAGACAGCGACGATATCTCCGACAGACACTCCGTCACCGACCGAGACAGCTGTCCCAACCGAGGGCTCAACGCCGAACGGTGGTCCACTCGAAGATTCCGAGACTGAGGAGGACGATCTGCAGGACAGCGACGGTGATGGCGTCGTCGACTCAGAAGACTACGCCCCGAACGATCCGGAAGTGCAACGCAAGAGTGACCTGCAGGAGACCACAGCGGGCTCGGGGTCCGGATTCGGTGCTCTCGTTACTGGTCTCTCGGCTAGTGCATTCCTCGCGGTGCAGTATCTCAGGAACCGTCGGGACTGAGTCGAGTGCAAGCCGAGTGATCTAAAAGATATTCGCCTGCTCGTAGACGGAGATCCCGTCGAGCGTGATCTCGTAGGGTTTGGTCTCGCGGGAGTGGTTGGCGTTGCGTATCTTCTGTATCTCGACGGCGAGACGTGTCTCCTGGGTCTCCGAGCGGACGTATCGCAGGAGGAAGACGGCGTCGGTGAGGTACTCGATGATGCCGTGGCGGGAGGCGTAGGGGCTGTCCTCGCTGGCTTCGCTCGTGAAGACGGTAGTGACGCCGGCCTGTTTCAGACTCTGTGTGAAATCGAAGACCTCGGTGCGGCGTCTGGCCTGCTCGTCGTACATCATCTCCAGCAAGGAGACCGAGTCGAGAACGAACCGGTCGGCGCCGAACCCCTCGATGAGTTCGGGGAGTTCGCCGCGGATGTTGTCGAGGCTGTTGGCCATCTCGACGGGGTCGAGGTCGACGACGGCGAGGTTGCCCTCGCGCTCGTGGCGGCGGAACTCCCAGCCCCGTTCGTCGGCCGTGGCCATGATGTCGTCGTAGGTCTGTTCGAGCGTGATGAATACGGCTTTCTCCGGGTCGTCGAGATTCAGTCCGTGCCGCAGAAACTGCAGGCCGAAGGTCGTCTTGCCGGTGCCGGCGCCGCCGATGATGACCATGAGGTGGCGCTCGGGCACACCGCCCTGGATCATGTTGTCCAGCCCCTCGATACCCAGGTCCAGACGCGGGATGTCCGAGTCGACCTCGTCGGCCTCGAAATCGGACGAACTACCCCCCGACGACCCCATCGCATCGCCGAAACCCTCGTCGAACAGACCGTCGTCGTCCCCCGCACCCGCGTCGTCTTCGAACGGCCCGGAGTCGCGACCGAACGGGTCGTCGTCGTCGACACCAGTGTCGCCGAACGGGGACCCGCCGCTGTCGAACGGTGACTCGTCACCGCCGCCGACTGGCTCGGATTCCGCTGTGCTCTCGAACGCGCTGGAGTCGCCGTCACCGAACGGGTCGGACTCCTCGCCGTCGAAAGCTTCGCCGTCGAAGGCTCCGTCGTCGGCTGATTCCGCGTCGAAGGCCCCCTCGTCGGTATCCGTGGACGCCGTGGCGGACGTATCACCGTCCTGAGCCCGCTCTGTGAGAGTGTTCTCGTCCGGTTCCACCTCGCCGTCGGCGGTCGCTGGTTCGTCCCCGGCGTCCGGCCTGGATCCCTCCTCGAACGCGCTCTCGAACCAGTCGTCGTCGGCTGAGTCGTCTTCACTCATCGGCGTCACCAGTGACTATACGGGGAAACGGCCGTGGACCGAATTAAGCCTGTCCGTCAGGGATCCAGCGATGATACTGGTCTCCCCGGTCGTCGCCGTCGCCCGGGCCGGGTCCGTCTCGCGTCGTCGCAGTCCGACCGTACGACTGCGAAGGGTCGATCCAGTGTTTGCCCGAGACAGTGTCCGGGAGCCGGCCGGCGGACGGAGAGGCGGTCGCTTATCTGGGTGGGGGGCCAACGGCGAGTCGATGCGAGTCGGGATCGTCGGTCAGAAGGACAACGAACGCGCGGCGGCGACGGTCGGGGCCGTCGCCGGCCGCCTCGACGACCTGGGTGTCGAACTGGCTGTCGACGAGGTGACGACCGACCAGATCGGCGAGGGGTGGCCGACCGACGCGCCGCCGCTGTCGGCGGTGGCGACGCCGGTCGACGCCATGTCGGAGACAGACCTGGTCGTCAGCGTCGGCGGTGACGGGACCTTCCTCTTCGCCGCCCGTGGCGCAGGGTCGACACCGATCATGGGTATCAACCTCGGCGAAGTGGGCTTTCTCAACGCCGTCCCGCCGGACGACGCAGTCGCGGCAGTCGAACGCGAGGTGGCGCAGTTCCGCGACGAGGGGCGCGTGACGACACGTGACATGCCCCGCCTGCAGGCCAGTGGCGACGGCTGGGAACTACCGGCGGCGCTCAACGAGGTGGTCGTCCAGGGGCCGCGCCGCGGCCACGGCGGCGGTGCGTCGGTCACCGTCTCCGTCGACGGGTCGGTCTACACGAGCGGCCACGCCGACGGCGTCCTCGTCGCGACTCCCGCGGGGAGTACCGCCTACAACCTGAGCGAGCGCGGGCCGCTGGTTCACCCCGACGTGGCGGGGTTCGTCGTCAACGAGATGAGCGGCGAGGAGTCGATGCCGCCACTCGCAATCGGGACCGACGCGACAGTCACAGTCGACGTCGAGAACGCCGACGGCGGATTCGTCGTCAGCGACGGCCGGGTACATCAGTCGGTCGAGACGCCTGCTCGCGTCAGGATAGAACGGGCTGGACAGCCGGTCCGGATCGCGGGGCCGCCGCTAGACTTCTTCGCGGCGCTGAGTAAACTCGGGTGAGCCCCGTCGCCGGGGGGCGAAAGCTGTCGGCCGTCGGGGCGATCAGCTATCGGCCGTCGTGTAGAGCACGGGGGCGACGACGAGCAACACGAGACCGACCAGTTTGTACTGGAGGATGCTTCCGAGGAGACTCAACTCGGCGGGTTCGTACATACCCCCCGGCGCCATCAACAGCAGCGCGCCGAAGAGCGCGACGTGGAGCGTCAGGAGTCGCTGAGACTTCTTGATAGCGACCGCGCCCAACCCGAGGACGAACCCGACCAGCAGCGCGTCACCGAGGTTCACGTTCAGCAGGAACCCGTCGATGACCTGCAGTGGAACGAGCATTCTTGTTCCGAAACTGGCTCTGACGCGTGCTTTAAACTTCCGATAGCAGACGTTCCCCTGTGGGGTCACGACTCCGCTGTCCGGTCATCCGGTGTCGTACTTGTAGGTGGCCTCGTCCGGGTCGATCCCGAAGTCTTCGGGGCCCTCCTGGGGTTCCTCGGGTTCGTCGTCGGCGGCCGCCCCCTTGAACGCCTCCCGGAGCCGCGACGGCATGCGAAACTCGTCGGGGTCGATGCGCACGGGAACAGCGTCGGGAGCGATCGACTCCTGCTTGTCGGCGAGACGGTCCCGAAGTCGGTCGGGCAGTTGCGTGACGTCGATAGGCTCGAAGCCGAACTGCGCGAGGTAGTCCGGCTCGGCCGTCAGCGAGTAGACGGTCGAGTAACCCTCGTCGGCGGCCGTTCGCACGAGTCGCTCGACGACGTGAGCGCCCACACCCTGCCCGCGCCAGTCCTCGAGAACGCCGATGCTGGTGAGTTCACAGACCTCGCCGTCGTCGGTCTTGTGGACGCGATAGCGGCCAAAGCCTGCCTTGACGTTCTCAGCCTCGTCGATGGCGATCACGTAATCCCGCGAGCGGAACGCCGTCTCGTCGAGTCCCATCCCCTCGATGTGATCCAGTAACCAGGCCTCGTCCCGGTTTCTCGCGTCCCGAACGTACATACGCCACCCTTGGCGACCCCCCGGGAAAAGGGTAGCGTAACTGTTACCATATTCAGTACCATTTGGGAGTGTCAACTGTCTTTCAGGGAAACCTTTTACCATATGGATAGCATATAGAAAGGTATGGGAGACAGGTATGAGATCGAGGGCGAGGAAATCGTTGAGCGAGAGGTCAAACCGTTCGGGAGTGGTGGCGCACACGTCACCGCCCCGAAAGACTGGATTGGTGCAGACGTGAAACTCGTCCGCACGACAGACCCCGATCCCGACGACGAATAACGATGCAGCTTACCGAACAGTTCCACATCCCAGACGAGCATCACGAGGCGTGCGACCGCCTCACCACGCTCGTCGAAACCCATACCCGGCGACTACTGGAAGCCGAATACTGGAGCGACGATCACCTCAACGCCATCAGCACCCACTCGGGGCAATCCTACACCTACATTCGAGACGATGACTACGATGCCTTCGAGGATGTCAAAGAGTACGTCTACAACCGGTTCAAGCGGTGTGTCTACCACCGCGTCACCCAAATCCTCGACGCCCACACCGACGAGTACCACGCCTTCCAGTTCGTTCTCGACACGGTCGAAGAACGCAAAGTTCGACGTATTGGGTGGCACCGCCTTCGAAACCGACTATTTGACCAGGACTCGCTGTACATCGAGTGGCGCGTGCTTGAGTCCGTCGTTGAACAGCTCAACACGTTTTACGACCGGCATGGCCGTTTCCCCGACACGTACACGGAACTCGTCGGGGTACCAGAACCGAATGGGGCGCTTCCCTACGCGCCGGATAAAGGTGACTACCACATCCACGACCTCGCCATTGAGGAAGGTGACGTGGTGGTTGTGCTGAACGCGCCGGACTCACTCTCACCGGACAGCTATCACGACTGGGTAGACCACGAGATACGGTTTCCTGTCCATTCACGGTTCATCGAGATGCTTGACACCGGTAATGTGAAGGCTCCAACACTCCACGCGTCCGAGCATGGCTACACGCTCGACGTGCCAGTAGGCGTGCCGGAACAAGATATCGACACGGTTGACGACCGTGTGTTGTCAGTTGACCTCGGCGTGAAAAAACAGGCCACTGCGGTCGTTCTGGACGCCGGCAAGAAGACACAAGAACAGGTTCTTCCACCGGAGTTCATCGACCACCCGGCGAAGGACAAACTGTTCCGAGTGAAATCTGACGCTGAGGGTATCGACGACCGACTCGGGATGCTTCGGCGGCAAGGCAAAGCGCATACGGAGCGGTTCGCCCACCTGCTTGGTGAGTACCGGCAGACGCGCCGGAAAGAACGACGGCTGCGTGAGCAAATCCAGCACGATGTCGCCAACCGGTTAGTGTGGCTATCAATTGAATACGGGTGTGGAACCATCGTGTTTGAGTCACTCGGCCAAATCGATTCGCCGGATACGAGTGGAGCGGTCGCGTGGTCGATAAGTTCGTGGGCACGCGGCAAGTTGCTTGATCTCGTTGAGTACAAAACCGGATTGGTTGGAATCGACTTCAAGACAGTGAATCCGTGGGGTACAAGCCGGCACTGTCCCCGGTGTGGCGAGAAAGGTCGGACGGTGAAAGCCCCGGATGACCACACGGAACTGCTCCACGGCGGACACTTTCACTGCCCCGAGTGTGGGTACGAGTGTGATCGGGACGTGGTCGGTGCGGTGAACATCGGACGGAGGTACCTATCAGATTCGCAGATTGAGGAGGCGAACCCTGCCGCCTACACGGAGGCAGGGAATCACGCCAGTTTTCCATCACCGCAGCCAGGTGCCCGTTCTGCTGGCGTTCAGTTCACGACCGATCAACAGGACATGGCGAGCGGTCGTCAGACCCGACTGTCTCGATTCCGTGCCACGCCGCTCACTGTGACGCGTGGTGAGACAGACACAGGTGGACTGCACCAAAATCATGGTAGTAACACGGGACTGCGGCGTCCCAGATGTAGTGTTACACGGCACGTGCTCGCCAGTGCTAGCGATAATGGTTGAGCACTACTGAATACTACTGAAAATCAGAACGGTTTGTCAGACTCCGCCGTCAGGGACCAGCCGACGACCGTCTCCGGGCCGCGACCCGGAGCGACCCAGAAGGCCCCACGCTGGGCAAAAATTACCACCACGCCCACCGAAGCGTCTCCATGGCGAGTCTCGACGACATCGACGAGGTGGTCCACACGCCCGCCCGGGAGTTCGTGGAATCGACGAACGTGTGGGCGTTCATGCAGGAGTACGACATCGACGACTACGACGAATTGATCGAGCGAACGACGACCGCCAACCCCGCCCAGGCGCAGTCGGGCGTCGACTGGTTCTGGGACACCGTCGTCGACTACCTCGACGTGGACTTCTTCGAACCGTACGACCGCGTTCGCGACGACAGCGAGGGGCCACAGTTCACCGAGTGGTACCCCGGCGGGACGACCAATATCGCGCACAACGTGCTGGACAGACACGCCACCCGCGACGCCGAACGGCGCAACAAGGTCGCCTGCATCTGGGAGGGCGAACCCGTAGACGACCGTGGCGAAGCCACCGACGTCCGCGAGGTCACGTTCCACGAACTCCACCGCCAGTCCAACCGCGTGGCGAACTACCTGGAATCCCGCGGGGTCGACACCGGCGACACCGTCGGCCTCTACATGCCGATGGTCCCGGAGGTCGTCTCCATCCTCTACGGCTGTTTCAAGGTCGGCGCCATCGCCGTCCCGATCTTCTCTGGCTTCGGCGTCGACGCGACGGCAACCCGGATCGACGACGCCGAGTGTTCCGTGCTGTTCACCGGTGACGGCTTCTATCGCCGCGGGAGCGAAGTTCGGCTGAAAGACACCGCCGACGAGGCCATCGCGGCGGCGGGCCACATCGAGAACGTCGTCGTCTACGACCGCCTGGGGAGTCGACGCCCGGGCGGTGGCGGTGACAGTGACGGCGCCGACAGTGCTGGGGCCGGCCACGACCTCCCCTGGAGTGGGGAGCGCGACCAGTGGTGGGACGAGGCAGTCGAAAGCCGGAGCGACGAGTACGAGACGAAAGCACTCGACGCGAACCAGGAGTCGATGCTGCTGTACTCCTCGGGGACGACTGGCGAACCGAAAGGGATCGTCCACACACACGCCGGTGTGAACGTCCAGTGTGCCAAGGAACTGTACTTCGGCTTCGACCTGAAACCCGCCGACCGCTTCTTCTGGGTCTCGGACATCGGCTGGATGATGGGTCCCTGGATGCTCGTCGGCAATCACCACTTCGGTAACACCGTCTTCATGTACGAGGGCGCGCCGGACTACCCCGAACCCGACCGCTACTGGCGGATGATCGACCGCCACAGTCTGACGCAGTTCGGCGTCTCGCCGACCGCCGTTCGCGCGCTGCGCAAACACGGCGACGAGTACGTCGAACGCCACGACCTCTCCTCGCTGCGCCTGCTCGGGTCGACCGGTGAGCCCTGGGACCCCGAATCCTGGCTCTGGTTCTACGAGACGATCGGGGGCGGCGAGGCACCGATCGTCAACATCTCCGGAGGCACGGAGATCTGTGGCTGTTTCCTGATGCCGATGCCGATCCAGGATCTCAAACCCTGTACGCTCGGCGGTCCGGGGCTCGGAATGGATATCGACATCGTGAACAGCGAGGGCGAGAGCGTCGCCGACGCGGGCGAGCGGGGCTATCTCGTCGCCCGGGACTCCTGTCCGTCGATGACGAAGTCACTCTGGAGTGGCGACGAGCGCTATCGCCGGGAGTACTGGTCGACCTGGCCGGATCTGTGGGACCACGGCGACTGGGCACAGCGAGACGCCGACGGCTTCTGGTTCCTGCACGGGCGGGCCGACGACGCGCTGAACGTCGCCGGCCGGAAGGTCGGCCCCGCGGAGGTCGAGGGCGCTGCCATGGAACACGCGGCGGTCAACCAGGCGGCCGCTGTGGGGGTCCCCGACGACCAGACCGGAACCGCGGTCGTGCTCTACGTCGTCGTCGAGGACGGCCACGAGGAGACCGACGAACTCCGCGAGGCGATTCGCGGGGTGGTCGGCGAGGAACTCGGCAAACCGTTCCGGCCGCGCGAGGTGCTGTTCGTCGACGAGTTCCCCAAGACCCAGAGCGGGAAGGTCGTCCGCCGGGCCATCGGCGCGACCTACACCGGCGACGACCCCGGCGACACCTCCAGCATCGAGAACCCCGACGCGATCGAGGACGTCGCGTCCGCGCGATAACGTCGCCGCAGAGTCGGTTCACCGCAGCGTCAGCCTTCATCGAGGACGGCGTTGCAGTTCGGACAGTTCGTGTAGCCGGCGTCGGCGTCGTAGGTCTCGCCGCAGATCGGACAGAGCTCGCTCTTGACGACGACGTCCATCCCGTCTTCGTCCTCGGGCGGCGTGTAGACCCGCGTCTGGCCGAACTGGCTGTCGCCGTCTTCGCCGTCTCCGTCGGCGGCCGCCGACTCGCCCGCGGTGACCTCGGGGTCGCCGTCGGTACCGGTCGTCTGGCCCGCTTCTGTCTCACTCGGCTCGGCGGTGTCGTCCTCGTCGCTCCCGGCTTCGGACGGTTCGGGAACGGTCCCCATCGCGAGCCGGCGGTCGGTCCCGGGCTGGACGAACTGGGGGTACCGCTGGCCGGCGCGGATCGCCGACCGCGGGACGTCCGGCCCCTGGATGCGGACGACGAGGCTGGCGAAGATCTGGACCCAGACGTAGGCGAAGGCGAGGGCCCCGGGCACGAGTGCCCCGGCGAGTTCCAGGACGGGAACAGCACTCGCCCCCAGCGTAACCGTCCCCCCGACGCCGTAGCGGTCGGCCATACTCTCGACGAGCGCCTCGTGGCCCGCGAGCGGCGCGATCCGACAGACGATGCCGAGACTCAGTGCCAGTGCCGCGAAGACGAGCAGTCCCTGGAGCGCTCGCGGGACAGACAGCGAGTAGACGCGATAGCCGTAGGCGACCGTCCGGACGAGCAAGAAGACGTTCGCCGCGCCCAGCGCCACGAGGGCCGTCGGACCGACTCGTCCCTGGACTGTGGCGAAGACGACAGTCACGAGGACGACCAGCGCGGGCGGACCGAGCAGCGTCAGTGGCTGGTCGAAGCGGTAACACTGCTCAACGTTCCCCCGGAGGTTTGTCAGGTGGTCGACGACGTACCTGGCGGCGACCATCGACGGGAGGAGCACCCAGAGGACGGCAAAGGCCCAGACCTCGACCGACTCGCGGTCGACCGAGAGCGTCTCGGCGAATGCGTCGGCGACGGGTTCGACTGCGGCACCCGTGCCGGCGACCCAGATGAGGTAGCCGACGGCTCCGCCTGCCAGGCCGGCGAACAGCCAGCGCTCCTCGCCCACGAGCAGGCGAAAGGAGTCGACGAGTTCCCGGCGCGTCCCACTCGGTACCATGCTCGACTGTCAGGCCTGTCTGACGCCGATCCTGGCAACCCCCGAGAGGTCGATCCGGTCACCCGGTTCCACCGGCACCCTGTCACCCTGTTCCAGTTCCTCCCCGTTGACCGCCGTCGGGTTCTTCCCGAGCGCGACCAGGTAGAACTGCTCACCCTCGCGCTCGAACCTGACGTGTTCGCGGTGGACCCGCACAGCGTCTTCCTCGTCCCCGCCCGTGTCCATGATGATACTCCGTATCTCCTTGCCGACCGTGTCGCCGTCACCGACCTCTACTTCGCGGTTGCGCGCGACCAGCGAGAGACGCGGTCCGTCCGTCGCCGTGTCGCTGTCCGTCTCAGCGCCGCCCTCCGCCGGTGTGTCACCGACCACACCCGCCTGGGCAGCTCCCGTCGGAACCGCTCCTTCGCCACCGGCCGCGGTACTGGCGCCGGAGTCACCCCCGAGTTTCACCGTCTCCGCGGTCGCCGCACCCGGGGTCCCGTTCGGGGCCCCTGCCTGCTGGTCCGGGACACTAGCGTGTTCGCCCCGCTGACCGGAAGCCCCGCCCGGTGAGCCGTTCGACACCGCAGCCCGACCGGCACTCCCGGCCTGACCGCCACTGGCCGCCGCCGGTGTCGCGTCCGTTCCCGGTCGGTGTGCGTCGAGGTGCTCGCCACACTCCCGGCAGTAACTGTCGGCCGTGTCGACGTCACTCCCGCAGTCCGGGCATGCGGTCAGTCGACCCGAGCCGTCGAACCCGGAGACGTCCATTCCGCAGGACCGACAGAAGTTGTCCGCGACCGCGATCTCCGTCTCACACGCGGGACAGGCCATCGTCTCCGCTGTCGAGTCGTCGTCCGGACGGACTTTGACCGTCTCCGCCTCACCCGCGCCGTCCCCGGTCGTCTCACCCTCGTCGACGCTCTCGTCTGCCCCCTCGTTCGCGTCGTCGCTCTCCGAGTCCGACTCGGTCTCCTCGCCCCCGTCGGCGCCGGACGAATCGGTCTCCTCGCCCCCGTCGGCGCCGGACGAATCGGTCTCCTCGCCCCCGTCGGCGCCGGACGAATCGGCCTCGTCGTCCCCGTCAGCGTCAGTGCCGCCGTCGGTCATCACGCGTCCGGAGTCGGGGCCAGCGACCCCGTCGTCTCGCCACGAACCACACTCCGGATCGGTACACCAGCCCCCCGAAAGTGACGGGTCGAACGTCGTGCCACACCGCGGACATTCGACCGTCACGTTGGTACCGTATGGCATCGGTGTCGGGATATGCACACCGCCCGTCAAAACTATTGCCCTCAGTCCGGGGTCTTGGCCCCCGGAATCGTCGTGCTCGACCACCCCCGAACGGAGACTATACACTTCCAGACAGGAACGGACGCCGGGCGTCGCGGATCACTCACCGTCGCCGACGTGCGTGTCCAGGTCCTCGACGACCCCCCCGGTCGGCGACCGGTCCGGGAGTGTCGTGGGCGTCGCTGGCAGTGAGCGGTCGCGCAACAGCAGCGTCGAGACGTTGTCTTTCCCGCCGCGTTCGTTGGCGAGTCCCAGCAGGTCCCGGGCCGCGCCGTCGAGCGACCCCGCCGCGAGCACCAGGTCGCGGATCTCTTCGTCGGTGACGACACGGTCACGCACCCGCTCGGCCGCGTCGTCGTCCCGACCGGCGTCGACGTAGCCGTCGTACAGCGTCGGCGCGTCGGTCTGGGCGTCTATCAGCCCGTCGCTGGTCGCGAGCACGACGTCGCCGGCGTACAGGTCGACCGTGTTCGTGTCGACCTGGACCGTCGCGGTCTCGGGGTCTTCGTCACCACTCCCACCGAGCGCGCGCGTGATCTCGTTGCTCCGGGGGTGGACTCTGGCCTCCACGTCGTCGAGTTCGCCCGCGTCGGCCAGGTCCGTCACGATGGCGTGATCCCGGGTGATCTGGCTGATCTCGGCGCGTCGCTCGTTGACGACGTAGGCGCGACTGTCGCCGACCCAGCCGTAGTGGAGGTGCCCGCCGACCACGAGGCCGGCCACGACCGTCGCGTGTGCCCGGCGGTCGTTCGCCGCGGCGTACTCGAGCACCTCGCGATGTGCGGTGACGATCGCCGCGGCGACGGCCGCCTCCAGGTCGCCCGGCCGCGGGGGCTGTTCCAGCGGTTCGTCGACCGAGACGCCAAAGGGCGAGGGGTCACTCCGCGCGGCACGGACGGCGACGGCGGCCAGTTCCTCACAGACGGCCGTCGTCGCCAGGTAGGAGGCGACGTCGCCCGCCTCGTGACCGCCGGCGCCGTCTGCCAGCGCGAACACTGCCCCAGCCCGGTTGCGCGGCGTCGCTTCCGGTCCGAGTCCCCGTGGGCCCGACCCGCCGCTCCGGTAGCCCGACTCACCGGCGGCTTGGGCGCCGATACCGGGGCGGTCGGGGGTGCGGTAGCCGTCGCGGTGACCCTGCTCGAAGACGGTGACCGCGACGCTGTCCTCGTTGATGCCGCTGTCGCGCTTGCGGTCGCCGACGTCGTAGGTAGTCGCGTACTTCATCAGTCGAGTTCGAATTCGAAGGTGACGCCGTAGCCCGGGTGCACCAGCGCCACGTGGTCGCCGTCCATCAGTCCGTACTCCGTCGGCGGTTCGTGTCCGTGCCGGTCGGTCGCGTCCTCGCCAGAGGCTTCGAGGCGCTCGCGGCCCGCCGTCGAGAGGACTCGCTGCCAGTTGGGCCCCGTCTTGACGTAGGTGCCGTTGAGGCTGCGGTCTTTGAGGTACCACTCGCCTTCCTCGTCCATGTCGAACTGGACCTGGACCGTCGAGACGTAGCCGTCCTCGTCCTCGATGGTGATCGAGGAGGGCGGGCCGTCCGGGAAGCGCCGGCCGACCGTGTCGCCGGGGTAGATCGTGTACTCGGTATCGGTCTGGACGTGCTTGAGCGTCGCCGTCGGCGGCGAACTCGGGTCACGGGCGTCCAGAACGTGTTTCATCGCCGTCGCGTTCCGGTAGCGCCGTTCGTAGTCCGTTCGGGTCGCTTTCTCGACGATCTCGGCGAGGTAGGGCTCACAGTCCGCACCGAAATCCCGCGGGTCGACGCCGTCGCGCCTGGGGACCGTGCCCTTGAGCAGATAGAGGAGGATCTTCCCGACAGAGTAGACGTCCGACCAGGGGCCCTGGCGAACGTCGGTCTGGTCCGCCTCGGCGACCTCGCGAGGCTTGTACGGGCCGACGATGGTCGTCGCCTCGCTGTCGTCTTCCTCGGTCGGGTCGAAGCCCGTCGCGGTGTTGAAGTCGATCAACACTGGGGTGACCGTCCCGTCGCGGTTGGTCACCATCACGTTGTCCGGTTTCAGGTCGCGGTAGACGATCTCGTTCTCGTGGAGGAAACTCATCGCGTCACAGAGTGCGATCCCCACCTCGCGGACCTCCTCGGTCTCCTCCAGGGGACCCGTCCGGTGGATCGCGCTGTCGAGTTCGAAGCCGTCGACGTACTCGACGACGAGCACCGACACGCCGTCGTGCTCGCCCTGTTCGACCAGTCCCATGAGGTTGTCGTGCCCGCCCGCCTCGTCGATCCGCGCCAGTGTCCGCGCCTCCTTCTGGAAGTACTCGTCGATGACGTCGCTGTCGTTGCGACTGCCGTCGTAGTTGGGGTATTTGACCGCCACTTCCTCGCCGGTCTCGGTGTCGACCGCGCGGTAGACCTCCGCGAACCCACCCGATCCGACGTTCTCCGCGATCTCGTAGCGCCCGAGGACGAGATCACCTGTCGAGGGTTGCTGGTTCACGCCACGACACCCCCCGGTCTTCGGTCCCCACGGTGTGGGGTGTCGTCACTGTTCGTCGGCCGATAGCATCGGCCCCTCGACACTCGAACGGCCCGTCCACCCGACCCCAGCGGGTTGACGGCGCGGTGGGCCACCGCCGGTCTCCCGGCGACGTACCCGGGCACGGAGCGCGCCATTACCCCATCCGTTGCTCTCGACAACTATGTAAGTTGTTGCCATCGGGCCCGTTTGCCCCCCGTCTCGTGCCGGTCCTGGCGTCGTCGACGGGTCGCAGGCGGACCCAGCGACGGTACTCTCTAAAATAGGTTCGTGAAGACGTCGCTGAACATGATCAGCAACACCCCACCGACGAACATCGCCACGAGCCACAGTATCGTGATGATGGCGGTCTGGCGGCTGTACGAATTTCCATCTAACACTGGCATTGTCTGCGAATATCACCTCCCGGTACTTAATTGCCTTCTTCGCGGCCGAACCCCGCCATCAACCACACCTGATGACACTTTACTTTGCGTTGCAAAGTAACTTTGCAACAAAAACCTTATTGCAAAACAGAGAGATATGCGAAGACGAAGATGGACGACATCGACCCCGACGCCCTCCTGTCGCCCGACCAGTGCGGGAGACAGCGGGGCCGATTCGACCGCGGACAGGCACAGAACGACAGTGTTCCCGGAGGTGTCGAGTCGTGAGCGCCGTCACTACCGAGGCACTGACCAGGCGCTTCGGCGACGAGACGGCGGTCGACGGGCTCGACCTAGACGTTGCCGAGGGCGAGGTGTTCGGCTTCCTCGGACCCAACGGGGCCGGGAAGTCGACGACGATCAGCATGCTGCTCGGGTTCATAGAGCCCAGCGACGGGTCGGCGGCGGTGCTCGGGACGGACGTGACCGAGGACCCGCGGGCCGTCCGCGAACGCGTCGGGCTGTTGCCCGAAGGGTTCGACGCGGTGCCGAACCTCAGCGCGCGCGAGCACGTCCAGACTGCCATCGAGACCAAAGGTGCCGACGACGACCCCGACGCGGTCATCGAGCGCGTCGGGCTAGACCCCGACGACGCGCGCAGACCCGCCGACGAGTACTCGACGGGGATGTTCCAGCGGATGGCGCTCGCGGTCGCACTGGTCGGTGAGCCGGAACTGCTGGTGCTCGACGAGCCCTCGGCCGGACTCGACCCTAACGGCGTCCGACTCGTTCGCGAGATCGTCGAGGAGGAACGGGAACGCGGCGCGACGGTGTTTTTCTCCTCGCACATCCTGGACGAGGTAGAGCGCGTCTCCGACCGCGTCGGCATCCTCCAGGACGGCGAACTCACGGCGGTCAACTCCGTCGAGAACCTCCGTTCGGAACTCGGCATGGGCGCGGTCGTCAGAGCCACGGTCGAGGAGGTCCCTGGCGACGTCGCCGCCGACGGCACGCTGGCCGCGGTCGAGGGCGTCACCGACGTGACCGTCGAGGAATCGACGATTTCGGTCGCCTGTGCGTCCCCGCGGGCGAAGATGCCCGCGCTCCGTGCGATCGACCGCGCAACGACCGTCGAGGACGTCACTATCGAGGAGACGTCGCTCGAAGACCTCTTCGAGGCCTACACTGGCGGCCAGGGCGGGCCCACATCAGAAAGCCGACCGGGCGCGGGCGGAGACACGGTCGGGGGCGAGGCGGGATCGGCCGGCCAGGAGGTCGCGACCGACGGGGGTGTCCGGCGATGAGCGTCGACACGGTCGCACGGAGCGACTTCAAAAGCGTGCGGCGGTCTTCGGTCGTCGTCGGCGTGCTCGTCGCGTTCGTCGGGATGGTCGCGCTGATGTTCATGGGGTCGAGCAGTGCCCACCCCGAACCGGTCCGGACGACGTGGGGGCTCTCGGCGCTCGTCGTGTGGGTGTTCCCGCTGCTGATCGCCCCGCTGACGTACCTCGCGATCGCCGGCGACCGCGAGCGCGGGTCGATCAAGTACCACCTCGGACTCCCGAACTCCCGTGGTGAGTACTTCCTCGCGAAGTACGTCTCGCGGGCGGGTGTGGCCACCGCGGCGATGGCACTCGGCGTGGGCACCGCGCTCGTCGTCGCGACCGCCACCTACGACTCGGCTCCCGACATCGGACGATTCCTGGTGTTTGGCACCATCTCGGTGCTGTTCGCGCTCGCGATGGCCGGCGTCTTCGTCGCCGTTTCGGCGGCTGTCACCACGCGGTCGCGGGCGATGTTCGGCGTCTTCGGCGCGTACTTCCTGCTGTCGGCGTTCTGGGTCGGGTTCCTCCCGGTCCTGAACCTCGGGACGGTTCTCGATGCCGTCGGATCCATCCCAGGGGTCACCGTCTCGGACAGCGCGCGTGCCGTCATCGCAGCGCTGTCCCCCGCTGGCGCGTACTTCAACCTCCTCCCCGAACTCGTCTGGTCGGACGTCCTCACCGACTACGACACCTTCGCGACGTTCACCGACCGGCCCGACTACCTCGGCTACGAGGCGTGGTTCAACCTGCTCGTGCTGGGCGTCTGGGCAGTCGGTGCCCCGCTGCTCGGGTATCTGCGCTTTCGCTCGGCCGAACTCGGGTGATCCTCGGATGGGCCGAGCAGTCTCACAGCTGACGACGGACGGGGCGGCACGAAACGACCCACCACGGGCGAGTCCCGGCCGTGGGCGCGGCCAGGCGGTAGTCCCCGCTGGCGCTTCCTTCTCCGTCGCAGTCACAACCGACTTACCGGCCCTCCGAGAAGACGGCCCCGAAGACCGCCGGACCGAACCATGAGCGACCAGGAGATCGATGCCGACGAACTCAGGGCGGAACTCGACCAGATCAAAGACGCGATGGGCATCCGCGAGCGCTACGACGGTGCCACCTCGGTCTGGCTACTGTTCGGTTTCGCCGTCCCGGTCGCCGCTGCGCTCTCACAGTACGTCCACCTCGAAGCACTCCCCCAGTTGTACCACACGGGCATCTGGTTCGCCGTCCTCGGGGGCGGCGCCGCACTCTACTTCGCCGTCGCCGAGGACGGCCCACGGCCGGACTGGAGCGGTTCCGGCAAACCGAACCTCGTCGTCCAGTTCGCCGTCGTCTACCTCGCGTCGGTCCCGCTGCAGGCCATCGTCTTCGCCTACACAGACGACGTGGGCTACGCCGCCGAGTCGACGCTCGTGCTCGCGATCATCGTCGTCATGCTCGGCGTCGCCTACGGCGTCTTCGGCGCCTCGCTCCGAGCGTTCTACGTCCGCCGGCGCGACCGCTGGGTGTTTTACGCCGGTACCGTCTGGATGGTCGCACTCGGCGTCGCGATCCCCTACACTCCGGTACTCGAAACCTGGGCCTACGCGACCTACGGTGCCTGTTACTTCGTCTACGCGATGGCCGCCTACCTCGTCCTCCGCGAGGGAGGTGACGGGAACTGATGGCGGCCCCGAACGACGCCGGCGGTCCATCGGACTCGACGGGGAACGGCGACGGAGGGTCCGCAAGCGACGCCCCGGTCGACGGCGACGTCGACCCCGAGGCGCTCCAGCAGCAACTCACTCAGATCAAGGGCGCGATGGGGCTGGCCGAGCAGTACCCCGGCCGAGCGCGACTGTGGTTGCTCGCCGGCTTCCTGATCGGTGGCGCCGCAGTCCTCGCACAGGCGACGTTTTTCCTCTACGAGAGTCTCACCGAGACGGCTTACGTGGCCATCTGGGCCGGATTCGTGGTCGTCGCCGTCGCGGCGTCGTGGTGGACCGCGTCGCGGCTACCGAGTACTGAACCGCCCTCGACCGCACCGAGCTGGCGCGTCGTCTTCGGGTCACTCGGCGCGTTCCTCCTGGCGACGACCGGCGTCGTCGGCGACGCAGCTGGCCAGGTCGGTGGCCTCGACCGCGCGATACTGTTTTTCGGCCTCACCATCGCGACGGTCGGGCTCGGACTCCTGGTGACCGGCGCCATCCTCACCGTCTATCGGGTCCGCCGGCGCGACCGCCTGGTCTTCTACGCCGGCGGCCTCTGGGTACTGGCGTTCGCCTCGACGATGCCCCACGTCCAGCTCCTCCGGTGGGTCGGCGTCGGCCTCTTCGGAGTCCTCTTTGGACTGTACGCCCTCGGTGCCTACGTGTACCTGACGCGAGCCTGACCATGGACTTCGACAAGCTCGTCCACCAGCCGACTCGCCTGCAAATCTTCGCCTACCTCTACCGCCACGGCGAGTCGCCGTTTCCCGAACTCGTCGACGAACTCGACGTCACCGAGGGGAACCTCGCCAGCCACATGGGCAAACTCGAAGACGCCGACTGCGTCGAGGTCGAGAAACAGTTCGTCGACCGCAAACCCCAGACGACCTACCGACTCACCGAGTTCGGCCGCGAGAAGTTCGAAGAGCACATCGGCACGCTGGAAGCACTGATCGACAGTCTCGAAGAGTGACGTGCCCACGAACGGTCGAATCCAACCTGCGTGACGAACTCGACAGACGATTTGCGTGGCGAACTCAACAGACGACCTGCGTGACGAACACACGGCCGTCGGGGGCGACGTGAACGTCGACTCCGGTACGGCCGGCCGAGAACGCTTCCCTGGCCGCGTCTTCGTCGAGGAACTCGTCGTCGAGGACCGCCGCCAGGGCGTCCGGTGAGTCGAACGCGGAGGTGTTACCGGCGAGTGGCAGCGACCCCGAGAACTGGACGGGCGAACTCTCGCCACACGCGTCACGAAGCGGGCTACGGATCGGGTCGTTCCCGGGGACCTCCGCGTCGGTGTACGTCGATTTCACGGTGCGCTGGTTGAGAAACTGCGCGACGTCGTCGAGGTTCTCGTTTCTATCGAGTCGGTCGACGCCTGCGTTCGCTCGGGCGTCGTTTATCGAATCGAGGTAGGACCGCTCAGTCTCTGCCAGGTCCACGCCGTTGGCCTCGCTGGCGTTGCCGGGCACGTCCGCGACGTTCAGCGATGGCCCCATCCCCGGAAGGGTGACGACCCCCAGGAGGGCGAGAACGAGGACAGTTCCGGCGACCAGAGCGATCGCAAGCCCGAACACGTACCGCGGTTCGAGCACGTCGAGGTAGGACGTGCCAGCGAGTTCGTCGGCGTAGTCCTCCTCGCTCGGGACGTGTTTCTCCAGTTTGGCGTTGCCACACCGGCTACACGGCGGGGAGTTCTTCTGGTGTTCCCGGCCACACTCGGAACACACCCAGACCGGCTGGCGTTCGTAGTCTTCGGTTTCGGGGGCGACCGGGACCACGGCCTTCTCGAACTTGTGGTGGCCGCAGTTGTCACACGGCGGGTCGTTGCGCGCGTGTGGTTTGCCACACCACCCGCAGCGCCACTTGGCCGACTCGCTGCCCGGCGTGGACGCTCGCTCGTCGTCACCCTCGCCCGCCATGTTCAGAGTCGGACCGGAACCCCGTGCTCGTCGAGATATTCCTTGACCTCGCGGATCGAGTACTCGTCGAAGTGGAAAATAGAGGCCGCAAGCGCCGCGTCGGCACCGGCCTCGGTGAACACCTCGCGGGCGTCCTCGGGCCCGCCACACCCCGAGGAGGCGATGACCGGCGTCGAGACGGCGTCACAGACCGCGCGGGTCAGGGGGATGTCGTAGCCGTCTTTCGTCCCGTCGGCGTCGATGGAGTTGACGAACAGTTCGCCCGCCCCTCGCTCCTCGGCCTCCTCGGACCAGGTGATCACGTCGACGCCGGTGCCCTCGCGCCCGCCCTTGACGGTGCACTCGAACCAGCAGGACTCGCCGTCGACCTGTTCGTAGTGTTCGCCCTGCTCGTCGTAGCGCCGCCGGGCGTCGACACTGATGACGATACACTGGCTGCCGAAGGCGGCAGCACCCTCCTCGATGAGTTCCGGACGTTCGAGCGCGCCGGTGTTGATAGAGACCTTGTCGGCGCCCGCCCGCAGCGTCTCCTTGACGTCGTCGCGAGTGCGGATGCCCCCACCGACTGTGAGCGGGATGAACACCTCGTCGGCCACCTGCGAGACGGTATCGAGCATCGTCTCGCGGCCCTCCGCGGAGGCCGTGATGTCGAGGAAGACGAACTCGTCGGCACCCGATTCGTTGTACTTTTTCGCCATCTCGACCGGGTCGCCCGTGTAGGCGAGATCCTCGAAGTTGACTCCGGTGTACACCGCCGCGTTCCCGTCCTCGTCCACGTCCACGTCGATGCAGGGAATGATCCGTTTCGTGAGCGCCATTCGTTTCGTACTGACTCTTGGCAACCGCAGTGTAAAAACAATCCCATTGCCCGGGCCCCGCCGACGGCCGGTCGTCGGATTCTCGGCGACGCCAACGGAACCGTTTATGGGAAGTTCGCTGGAATCGCGGGTATGCACGAACAGTCTCTGAACGGCGACTGGCAGTTCCGCCAGGTCGGTGCCAGCCGGTGGCTCGAGGGGGAGGTCCCGGGCGGCGTCTACACCGACCTCCTCGCCGCCGACGAGATCCCCGACCCCTTCTACGGGGACAACGAACTCGACGTCCAGTGGGTCGGCAAGGCCGACTGGGAGTACCGTCGCACCGTCACAGTTCCCGAAAGCCTGCTCGAGCACGACCGCGTCCGCCTGGAGTGTGACGGCCTCGACACCGTCGCGACGGTGTTCGTCAACGACGAGGTCGTCGGCGAGTCGGTGAACATGCACGTCGGCCACGCGTTCGACGTCGCCGAGGCCCTCGAACCCGGCGAGAACGAGGTCCGCGTTCGCTTTCGCTCCCCCGTCGAGTACGGACAGGAACGTGCCGCCGAGTACCCCTACGAGGTGCCCTGTATCCGCTATCCTGTCGACCAGCCCGGCCGGCCGTTCGTCAGGAAAGCCCAGTGTCACTACGGCTGGGACTGGGGGCCCTGTCTCCCGACGATGGGGATCTACCGCGATATCTCGCTCGTGGGCTACTCCAGCCCGCGCGTCGAATACGCCACGACCGAACAGGACCACTCCGGGGACGGGATCGACCTGACGGTACGAGCCGGTATCGACGCCCCGAGCGCGGGCGAGTACGATATCACTATCGAAGTCGCGGACACTGAACTGACGCAGACGGTGGCGTTCGACGCGGGTGAGCAGGCGGTGGAACTCACAGTCAGCGTCGACAGCGAGGACGTGAAACTGTGGTGGCCCAACGGCTACGGCGACCAGCCACTCTACGACCTGGACGTGACCGCAGGCGGCATCGGCGGCCACACCGTCACCGAGCGCGTGGGCTTTCGCGACCTCGACGTCGTCGTCGAACCCGACGACGTCGGCACCTCGTTTTACTTCGAGGTCAACGGTGAGCAGGTCTTCGCGAAGGGAGCCAACACCATCCCGACCGCGCCGCTGTACGGCGACGTGAGCGAGCAGCGGTACGACCACCTCCTCAGGAGTGCCGTCGACGCCAACATGAACACCCTCCGCGTCTGGGGTGGAGGCTACTACGAGGAAGACGTCTTCTACGACCTGTGTGACGAGTACGGACTCCTCGTCTGGCAGGACTTCATGTTCTCCTGTTCGCTCCACCCCGCGGACGAGGCGTTTCTCGATACCGTCGAGGAGGAAGTCCGCTATCAGGTCCGCAGACTCGCGTCCCATCCCTCGCTCGCGCTGTGGTGTGCCAACAACGAGAACGAGGAGGCCGCCCAGAACTGGTTCGTCGACCACCCCCACCACGAGGACCACCTCGAGGACTACGACACCCTCTACGCCGAAACCGTGGGACCGACCTGTCGCGAAGAAGACCCCTCGCGCGTCTTCTGGCCCGGGTCCCCGTCGAGCGGCCCGGAGGAACTCGAACCGTACGTCTTCGAGAAAGGCGACATCCACTACTGGGACGTCTGGCACCAGGGCGAACCCTTCGAGGACTACTACACGACCGAACCGCGCTTCGTCTCGGAGTTCGGCTACCAGTCGTTCCCGTCGCTCGATTCCCTCAGGACAGTGATGGACGAGTCCGAGTTCAACCCCACCTCGCCGGCGATGGAACATCACCAGCGCAACCCCGGCGGGAACAGTACGATCCTCCGGCGGACGGCCAGTTACTTCCGGTTCCCCTTCGACTTCGCCGATTTCGTCTACGTCTCCCAGCTCCTCCAGGCCGAGGCGATGCGGACGGCCATCGAGCACTGGCGCCGGCGGAAACCCGAGACGATGGGCGCGCTCTACTGGCAACTCAACGACCTCTGGCCGGTCGCGTCGTGGGCCTCCATCGAGTACGACGGCAAGTGGAAGGCCCAGCAGTACGCCGCGCGCCGGCAGTTCGCGCCCGTCCTCCTCTCGTTCCATCCGACCTTCGAAGGTGCCGAGGGCGCCGAGAACGCACAGGCCGGCGACGACGGCAAGTGGCCCGACGTGACCGCCCAGACTGTCTGGCTCACGAGCGACGAGACCGAACCGATCTCGGGCACTGTGACCGTCGAACTCCTGGCGCTGGCCGGTGACCGCGAGGGGGCCCTGGAAGAGTGGACGGTCGACGTCGACATAGATGCCGGCGAGAGCACGGACCTGCTGACAGTCGACCTGGCCGAACTCCCCAAGGACGTCGCTCCGACCGAGGTGATGCTCCGGGCCACGTACGACGGCCCCGGCGAGTCGTTCCCGGCGACGGCCTTCTTCGCCGATTTCAAGGCGCTCGACCTGCCCGAGACGGATCTGGACGTCGAGATCGACGGCGCGGACGTCACGGTCCGGAGCGAGCAAGCCGCGCTGTTCGTCGAACTCGACCCCGGGACGCTCTCCGGGGCGTTCTCGGACGACTACTTCCACCTCGCACCGGGCGAGGAACGGACCGTCACGTTCGATTCGTACGAAGGCCGTCGCGACGCCGTCGTCGAGACGCGCCTGGAGTCCGACCTCTCGGTGCGCCACCTTCGGGAAACGTACTGACTACCGGTCCGGGCAGCACACGCCGACTCTCGGTCGGGCGGCACACGTCGCGATCCCAATCTTTTCGTCCGCGTTGCACGATCCACCGACGATGGCAGCGCCCTCCAGCGCCCTGGTCGCGAGCGGGTTGACGAAGCGATACGGGGACACGACAGCGATCGAGTCGCTCGACCTCGACGTCGATCGAGGCGTCGTCTACGGGTTTCTCGGACCGAACGGCGCCGGCAAGACGACGACGATGCGCATCCTCACCGGGCTGATCGACCCCACCGACGGTGAGGCCCGTGTCGCCGGGACGCCGAGTTCGAGTCGCCGCGAACTCGTCGACCGCATCGGCCTCCTCCCCGAGGAACCCCCGCTCTACGACGAACTCACGGGTCGCGAACAGTTGCAGTTCGCCGCCGACCTGCGCGAGTGCGCCTGGGAAGACGTCTCCGAACGCGCCCTGAGATACTGCGACGCGCTGGACCTCACCGAGGACCTCGACCGGCGCATCGAGGGCTACTCGACGGGAATGTGCCAGAAGACGGCGTTCGTCCAGGCCACCCAGCACGACCCCGACGTGGTCTTTCTCGACGAACCCACCTCTGGGCTGGACCCCCGCGCGGCCAAGACACTCCGTGAACTGATCGTCGACCTCGCCGCCGAGGACACCACCGTCTTTCTCTCGACGCACATCCTCCCCGTCGTCGAGGAGATCGCCGACGAGGTCGGCGTCCTCCACGGCGGCCGGCTCGTCGCCGAAGGGTCGCCCGAGGAACTGGTCGGCGATACCGCCTGGGGGGCGGGCAGCGAAGGAGGCGCCGACGGCGAGACGGGAGCGGACGCCGACCTCGAAGACGCGTTCCTCGCGCTGACGAGCGAGCCCGAGGCCGCCTGGCAGTCATGAGCGGGGCGAACGCGACGTCCGTGTTCGGCCGATTGCGTGCCGACACCCGCGACGCTGGCACGCTCTGTCGGACGGAACTGCGGGCGCGTCTCCGCCACATTCGAGGGGAACCACGACAGCTGGTGGCGAACGCGTTCATGCTGCTCCTGTTCGGTGTCGGACTCCCGCTGTTCCTGCTCGGGTCGGCGCTGTCCTACGGTGGACGCCTCGCGAGCGGCCCGGTCCCGGCCGGACAGAGTGGCGTGGTCGTCACAGCTGTCGCCGCCCTCGGCGTCTACCTCGGCGGCGCCGGCGGCTTCAACCAGAACCGAACGGGGAGTGTCGGCCCGCTCGTCCGGACGTCGATCCCGCCCCGCGCCGTCGCCCTCGGTCGCCTCGTGAGCGAAACCGCACAGGCGTCGGTCCTTGTGGTCCCGCCGTGGGTCGTCCTGCTCTGTGTCGTCGCTGTCGGGGCCGGGAGCCCTCTTCCCGCGGTCTTGCTCGCGCTGGCGACCCTGCCGGTTCTGCTCGCCTCGCTGCTCGTCGGACGAGTACTCGGCGACGCGGTGCGGTTCGTGAGCCGGACCATCGGGCTCTCGCTGTGGGCGAAAGCGCTCGCGTTCCTCGTCGTGACGACAGTCTTCTACGTGGGGAGCCAGATGTTGCTCCAGTCGCGGATCGGCGACTCCGAGGGACTGGACTCGTTTTCCGTCCCGCCGCTGTTGCCCGGGGAACCGCTCCAGGCCTACGCCGTCGCCGTCCTGGATCCGCTCGGCGCCGCCGGTCGCCCGTTCGGACTCGTCGTCGCTCTCGTCGTCCTGGCGTCGGTGCCGGTCACGCTCGCCGTCGCACTCGGCGTCGAGGCCAGACTGCTGGCGTTCGAATCAGGCGGATCGGCCGACGACGGGGGCGTCACGCCGGGGACACGGGACGTCCCACGCCCGTTCACGGCCACGCCGTCGGCGCGGGTCGCCTGGCGATACCTGCTTCGCACTCGGCGCGACCCCCGGATGCTCGCGCACCTCTCGCCGATGCTGTTCGGCGCGATGGCGATGTTCGCCTCGTTTATCACCGACCCGGGATCACTGCTGCTGGTCGGTCCCGGCGCGCTCGTCGTCGGCGGGACGACACTCGCCGGCGCCGCGTTCTGTCTGAACCCGCTGGGCGACGACAGCGACCAGTTGCCCCTGCTCCTGACGAGCACGCGCTCGGTGGGGGTGTTGCTACGGGGCCGTGCGCTGGCTGGGGCGATCCCGGGACTCGTCCTCGCGGTCGGTATCGGGACGCCGCTGGCACTCTTCCAGCACGGCGCAGTCGCCGCGGGCGGCCAGACACTGCTCGCCGTCGTGCTGGCGGTGTCGAGTGCCGGTACGGCGCTGGGGATCGGCGCGCTCGTCCCGAAGTTCGAGCAGCGAGAGTACATGAACGTCGAACGGTCCCACCCCTCGACTATCGCAGTGATGGGGTTTTTCTTCGGCGGACTGGGCGTCGGCGCCGCGGGGCTGCTGTTGCTGTTCGGAACGCTCGGAGGAGCGTCGCTCCAGCTCGTCGCCGTTGGCTGGGCGGTCTATCTCCTCATTGTCGCCGTCCCACCGGTGGCGGGCTACGTCTACGCCGTCCGGAAGTTCGACGCGCTCACGCTCGACGACGTGTGAGACGGTCGGTTGGAACTGTAGACCGATGATTCGCCGGGTCGTCCGGTGAACTCCGGAACTGACTGACAACCGACCGTGCGACTCGTGAGCGGATCTGGCACCCGGTTTCCTCACTGGCCGAGTCGCGCTGTCGCTGACCGAGTCGGTCTGTTTCCGACACGCTAAGGTGGCCCCCGGTCGAACCGCCGGACATGGCTGACGAGCACGACGACCACGACGACGGACACGGGCACGGCGCGGACCGGCCGGACTACGACCCGTCGAACAAGGAGCTGCCCGAGCGGGCCCCGCCCCTTCGCAGTACCGCACCCCAGAGTGACTACACGATGCGCGACGTCGGCGTCGGCGTTGCCGTCCTCGCCGTCGGCCTCGTTCTCACCTTCGGGCTGTCGCTCGCGCTGGTCTGACGGCCTGGTTATCGCGAGTCCGCCTCGCGAGGGCGACGCCACGCGTGCAGGCGGAACCGACTACCGCCTCCCAAACGTATAGGTGGCTGTGTGGGAAAGCGACTCACCGGAGTGACAGGAGCACGTGTGTTGCCGCACTGAGACCGCCTATCAGAGCCCCGAGACTCGACTTGAATCGCTCACCCCGAGCGCGAAGTTCGTCTACACGGTCCTGGACTACGAGGGGCCGCTGACACAGAAAGCGCTGGCCGAACAGACACGCCTCTCACAGCGAAGCGTCCGCTCGGCGCTCGCCGACCTCGACGACGCCGACCTCGTCGAGGAACGGATCTACCCCAGCGACGCCCGCCAGCGCCTCTACGCCGTCGTCGACCGGGACGACGAACGCTGAGTACGTCGACCGAATACTGCAAAGACAGTGACGAAACACCCGATGAGAACCCGACAGCCGTCAGTCCGCCGACGCTTCTTCGGGGATCTCGAACTCGTTGACGTGGACGCCGCCGTCGTACGTGCGTTCGAGCGAACGGAGCGAGTCGGGTGACTCGACGAGGACGGCCTCGCCGCCGGCGTTTTCCTGGTTCGACCGGATGACGTTCTCACAGACGACGTTGCCCTTCTGGACCGGCTGTTCCTGGCGCGTGTGGCCGACGATCTGTGGTGGTGACTCGCCGGGCAGGTATCGGAAGTCGAGCCAGACGATGCCGGCGCCGAAGCCGCGCCCGCCCTGGCGACCCATGCTGAGGACGCGTCGGTAGTCCTCGATGAGGCGCCGTTGCGTGTCTTCGTCCTCGTCGGTGCCGATGACGGCCACGAGATCGTCCATCGCGTCGACGAACTTGTCGTTGAGGTACCGCGCCCGGTAACGACTGGGCTGGCCGGCGTGGGCGTAGGTGAAGTTGTAGCCCTCGTAGGCCGCCACGAGGTCGCCGTCGGCCACCGCCCGACACAGCCGACGGCGGTCGTCGTCGGTCCGCCGGCCGGAGAACCACTCGTCCCAGTGGACGACCGCCGGGAAGAGGACGCCCCACTCGTGGTTCCCGAGCGTCAGGCGTATCCGCCCGGGTGGAGCCTCGCGACTCAGCCGCTCGACGAGTTCGACGACGCCCGCGCTGTCGGGTCCCCGGTCGACGAGGTCGCCGTTGAACACGAGTACGTAGTCGTTGTCCGCCCAGTGGAGTCGCCCGTCGTCGTCGGCCTCGACGAGCGGGTCGTACTCCCCGTGGTCCCCGACTGTCCGGAGCGCACTGCGAGCCGCACCGAGATAGCCGTGGATGTCGCTGATGCTGACGACGAGCGGTTCGCCGTCGAGTCCACCGACGCCGTCGCGGACCGCACGCTCCAGCGCCGTCTCTCCGCCGCCCCGAAAGTCGATCATCTCTCCCGTCTCCTCCGAGATACTCCCCTATTGATGGGACTCCGTGAAAACCTTTCGTCAGACGCCACACGTGACAGTCGCACCGCTCTCCCAAGCGGTAGTCGACCCGGGCCCGCGCAGGCACCCAAACGGATCGGGGCCCGCATTTAGGTGAGTTCACCACTGAGGCCCAGCCGATGAGCGACGACCCCGAAGCAGGGGCCGAACTCTCGCGTGGCGACGCGACGGAATCGCTCGGCGACCGGTACGCCGGGCTCACGGACAGATTTATCCACGCCGTCGAACTCGCGGCGGCGACGGTGTTCGCCATCCTGTTCGCTATCGGGGTCGTCGACCTCGGGCTCCAGATCGTCGCAGCGATCGCCGACAGGAGCATCACCGACCCGATCGTCGTCATCGGTTTCATCGACACCGGGCTGCTCTTGCTCATCATCGTCGAGGTGTACCAGACGGTCGTCGCCTACACGCAGGAGAGCGATACCCGCCAGATCGTCCGCCTCGTCATCTATACTGGCGTGATCGCGATGGTCCGGAAGGCGATCATCTTCCGCACCGGCGAGTACGGCTCCGAACAGCAGGCCCTGCTCGCCGCCGTCGCCTACACCACGATCATCCTCGGACTGGTCGCACTGCTCGTGGCCGAGCGCCGCTACGACCGTGACACAGGTGACGCTGTTCGGTGAGCACCGTCCGACTTGCCGCCGACAGTCGGTCGACCCGACTCACTCCGGTTCGGGCTGGTCCGACGTGGGCCGGTTCCCCCCACTCTGGTTCAGTCCGGCGTTCGGGTACAGGATCACAAAACCCATATCGGCGGCCTGGTAGTATTTAGTCGATGGAACGATTGCGGTCGTGGGCGCGACGGCTGTACGCCGGGTTACTGGAATCCGAGTTGTCGGGCGTCCCGAGCCACGTCGCCGTCATCCAGGACGGCAACCGCCGGTACGCCTCGAAGCAGGGTGCCGACCCGACTGACGGCCACCGTGCCGGCGCGAAGACGACAGAGAACGTCCTCGAGTGGTGTGACGAACTCGGGGTCCAGGAGCTGACGCTGTACGCCTTCTCGACGGAGAACTTCGACCGGCCACCCGAGGAACGCGAACAGCTGTTCGACCTCATCGAGTCCAAACTCACCGAGTTCGCGGACGCCGACCGGGTCCACGACTCCGAGGTACGTATCCGGGCCATCGGGGAGACCCACCGGCTCCCGCCGCGCGTCCGCGAAGCGATCGACTACGCCGAGCGCCGGACGTCGGGGTACGACCGCCTCCACCTCAACATCGCACTCGCCTACGGCGGTCGCGCGGAACTCCTCTCGGCCGTCCGCGACGTCGGTCGGGAGGTCGAATCCGGTGCCCTCGACCCCACCGACATCGACGTCGAGACCGTCGAGGACCGCCTCTACGAGGGGCCGGTCCGCGACGTCGACCTCATCATCCGCACCGGCGGCGACGAACGCACCTCGAACTTCCTTCCCTGGCACGCCAACGGGAACGAGGCCGCCGCCTACTTCTGTACGCCCTACTGGCCCGAGTTCCGGAAGGTCGACTTCCTCCGCTCTATTCGCACCTACGAGAGCCGCGAGGAGTCCTGGCGCCGGACCCGCGCCCGCCGGGCGCTCGCGCTGGTCCGCGTGCTCGGCGAGACGGAAGTGACCGAGGCTCGCAGCGTCCTCTCCCGGTTCAACGACGCCCTCCCGCGGGGCGAACGCGAGGCCCTCGCAGAGAGCGACACCGAGGTCGAGTCGACCGCCGACTGACGACCGTACTCGGGACTCGCGGAGCCGAACCCTACCCGAACAGCCGTTCGCGTAGCGACCGGTCCTGGCGTTTCTGGGCGAGCAACACCGAGGCGTCGACGTCCTCGACGACGTCCCCGACGACCGAGCGCCCGAGCAGACGCTGAAGCAGGCCTTCCTCGCTGGCGCCGAGCACCACCAGCGTCGACTCGGCGGCGGCGGATTCGATCGCTCGCTCGACGTCGCCGGTCTCGACGCGGCGCTCCGCGTCGCCCAGTCCGTGCTCCTCGGCCCACTCGGCGAGGAACGCTTCCCCTTCGGCTTCCTCGCTCTCGTCGGCGACGTACAGGAGCGTCACCTCGGAGTCGAACTCGCGCGTCAGTAGCTGCGTCACCTCGGCGCTCAGGTCCGAATCGGGCCCGCCCGCGGTCGGCAAGAGGATACGGCTGGCGTCGAAGTCGCGTTCCCTGAGAGCGAGCACGTCACAGGGGAGTTCACCCGTGATGTCGTCGATAGCACCCTCGACGCGGCCGGGCGACCAGTGGGCACTGGGACCCCACCCCATCACGACGAGGTCCGCGTCGAAGGTGGCGGCGGCGTCGAACACTTCGGCGAACCCCTGGTGGGAGAACACGGAGTGGGTCTCGACGTCGACGCCGAAGGTCTCGGCGTCTTCCTGTGCACGGTCGAGTAGCCCCTGCGAAGTCGCGTCGATGTCGACGGCGCGATCCCGGGCGGCCTCGAGCGAGGTCTGGTCGGGGACCGTCACGACGTGCGTCGCCACGACCGACCCGCCACGCGCCTTCGCGATAGCGCTCGCCAGTGTGATGAGTGCTTTCTCGTGTTCGGGGTTGGCGAGCGGGACCATCACCCGGTACTGGCCGCCGTTGGGGACGGTAGCACCGTTGGGTGCGACGGCGTCGGCCGCGGAGACCGCTGTGTCGGGCAGTTCGTCGGCCCGTTCGGCGACGTATTCGCTGAGTTCCCCCTCGAAGGTCGTCTGCCGGCGGGCGTAGAGGAAAAACCAGCCGACAGCGGCCAGGACGAACGCGCCGGTGAGGGCGATCTCGACCGTGTCGAGAAAGGCGATGAGGCCGACCGAACAGAGCGCACCGGCGATGGGCGTGACGGGGTACAGCGGCACCTCGAAGTCGGGGTCGTACCCCTCGGCGTCGGTCTCGCGGAAGACGATCAGTGCGACGTTCGTCAGGGCGTAGACGACCAGGTGCAGGCCGCTGGCGGCCTTCGCGAGCACCGAGAGGTCCCGGCCGAGGACCGCGATGAAGACGACGATGAGTCCGCCGGTGACGAGGATCGAGCGGTACGGCGTCGCGAACGAGGGGTGGATGTCGTTGAGCCAGTCGGTGACGATGCCGTCCCGCCCCATCGCGAAGTTGATCCGCGCCGACGCGAGGATGGAGGCGTTGGCCGAGGAAGCGGTCGCGAGCAGGGCCGCCAGCGTCACGACCGTCACGGCGACACCCGACAACCCGCCGGGGAAGGCGACCTCGGTCACCTGCGCCACCGGGGCGTCGGGGCTCAACTCGGGCCACGGGACGACGCCGAGCATGATCGAGACGAGAATCGCGTAGACGACCGTCACGATCGCGACGCTCCCGATGATCGCGAGCGGGAGGTTCCGCCCCGGGTTCTTCAGCTCCTCGCCGACGGTCGCGATCTTGGCGTAGCCCAGGAAGGAGACGAACACGACCGCCGTCCCGGGGAGGATAGCGCCGTAACCCATCGGGGCCACGCCGCCCTGGCCGACCAGCGTCGCCCAGTCGAAGGAGAGCCAGCCGAACACCGAGAAGACGCCCAGGATCGAGAGCAGTATCAGGACGATTACCGTCTGGATGCCGCCGGTCTCTTTGGCGCCGGCGTAGTTGACGCCGACGAATATCACGCCGGCGACGACCGCACCGACCTGGATCTCCGAGAGGAAGAGCAACTCGGGCATCGGCGCGAGCGTCGCGAGGTACTGGCCGAAGCCGATGCAGTAGAACGCCGAGGCGAAGGCCAGCCCCATCCAGTCGCCCATACCGGCGACCGACCCGAACAGGGGACCCAGCGAGCGGTTGATGTAGTAGTAGCCGCCCCCGGCTTTCGGCATCGCGGTGCCGAGTTCCGAGACGGTGAAGGCGTTGACCATCGCGACGACGCCGCCGACGAGGAACGAGGCGACGACGATAGGCCCCGCCTCCTGGGCCGCGACGCCCGGCAAGACGAAGATACCGGCGCCGATCATCGTCCCGATCCCGATGGTCAGCGCGGATAGCAACCCCAGGTCCTTGGCGAGTTCCTCGTCACCGCTGGCCATCGGTCACGACTCCCCGCGGCCACTCGTCCCGAGGGACACCACCGGTCTATCGGCTTCCGTCACCAGTCGGAGCGCCCTGTCGCCGGCCAGGAACTGGACGACCCGGCTTCCACCCCTGGGCTGGAAGGCGATCGACGTGGCCTCGACGTCGGCAGCGGCGTCGACGACAGCGTCGACCACGTCGGACCCGTACGCCACGTACGTGTCGGCCTCCGGGAACGTCTCTCGAAACGCCGCGAACGCCGCCTCTGCCTCGCTCTCGCTCTGTTCGACCGGCGTCTTGTCCGGCGCTCCCCCGCCCTTCTCGACGACGTGAACGACCGTCGTCCGTTCGGGCGCGTACCCGCTGAGTGCCGCTGCCGTCGCCCGCGCGTCGGCCTCGTTCGCTACCGGGACCAGCGCGTGTGCCAGTACTTCCCCGCCCGCAGTGTCGGCTGTCATACCCGCATATATTACTGGAACGCTAAAAGTAATTCGATAATTTTTCCCTAACAGATTTTTTAACCCTATATTTCTTTTAATCGTTCGAGTTCTGCCGGCAGGCGTTTCTCGCAGGGTCGCCCCGTGGGACGCGACCGACGCGTTCGAGAAGGGCAAACGAACGCAAACGATCGGTACGGTTAATTTTCGGATCGTTCGTAGGGCTTCTATGGAGTTCGACGACGTGGACCGACAGATCGTCTACGAACTGGCACGGGAGGCGCGACACACGTCGGCGCCGGACATCGCCGAGCAGGTCGGCGTCTCGGCACCCACAGTGAGAAACCGCATCAGGCGCCTCGAATCCGAGGGCGTGATACAGGGGTATCACGCCCACGTCGACTACGAGAAGTTGGGCGGGCGGCTGACGAACCTGTTTCTCTGTACGGCGTCGGCGACCGACCGCAAACGCTTCGCCGAGCGAGTCCTCGAAATCCCGGGCGTCGTGAACGTCCGCGAGGTGATGACCGGGGACGAGGACCTCCACGTGGTCGTCGTCGGTTCGGACATGGCCGACATCCACCGGATAGCCAGAGAGATCGCGGCACTGGGCGTCCACATCGACGACGAAGACCTGCTCTATCGCGAGCACTTCCAGCCGTACGCCCCCTTCGCCGCCGAGGCGTCTGCACCCGAACCACCCGTGACGGGGATCGCAGACATCAGCGACGACGCCGACGTGGTCGAGGTGACAGTCGGCGAGAGAGCACCGATCGTCGGCGAATCGCTGGAGTCGGCAGCGGCTGAGGGACTCCTCGACGAAGGTGTCCTCGTCGTATCCGTCGAGACCGGGAGCGACGACGGCGACACTCCCGACGGAGAGACCGTGATCTCTGCCGGAGAACGGGTGACGCTGTTCTCCCGGACCGGCCTCACAGAAGAGACGTTGCGGGTGTTCACCGGCCAGTGACCCGGTCCCGGGTGACGGGCCCACCGGTCGAGCGTCCTCCGGCGTGGCCGGCCATCCCTACCCCAGGTACGCGTTCTCCTCGTCGACGGTGTTGGGCAGGCGCTCGGTACTGGCCCCGAACGTCGCCGCGGCGTTGTGCGCGTCGAAGGGGTCGGGTTCTGTCGCTGTGTCGCCGGATGCCGGGCCATCGGTCCCGGCGGCCGGGTCGGGAGTCGTCTCGGGGGGCGCGTTCTCGGCGGGCGATGCGTGTCGGGTCTCGGGGGTCGCGTGTGTGCTCATGTGCGTCGGGGGTCTGCGTCGGACGGTCGGCGAACTGGACGGCGCTCTCAGGAGAAAATCAGCGTACGGCTACGACGTGGAGCGGCGTCCGTGGCATCTGTCCGTTCCGATGCACCCATCTATAATAAATGTTCATGTTCTATTTCGGCGACCGCCCGGACGGTCGGACGACCCGGGACGACGGCCGTCGGGAACGGCGGACGGGGCGGGCAATTGTCGACGGGCGGACTACCCGAAGAGCCGCTCGAACCTCGAACCGGAAGACGCCCACGCCAGCGACTCGACTGCCTCTGAACCAGGCCCGAACGAGGTGACGCTATGTCTCTAGGGAGGGAAACGAGGGGGCTGGAGACATGGAGTCGTCCCATGGTCGAACAGGCCGGAGCAACACGGGAGTGGACAGACCGACGACTGGCGAACAACGCTCGACCGGAGGGATCGCAGTGAGCGACGACCCCTCGCGACGTCCGGTCTCGCGACGTCGGCTACTGGCGCTCGTCGGGGCGAGTGGGGCCGCCGGCGTGGCCGGGTGTTCCAGTCTCGGAATCGGCGGCGTGAGTGACGGCGAGAGCGGTGACGGTGGGAGCGATGGCGACGGAGTGGGTGGGAGTGACGGCGGCGCAGGCGACAGCGGTGGTGATGGTGGAAGTAGCGGCGGGACCCCCACCCGGACGCCCACGGCGACGGAGGCGATGGGTGACGGTGGCGCCACACCCGCCGAGACGGAGACCCCGACGGAGACGCAGTCGCCGACCTCGACTGTATCTGGAGACTCGACGCCGGCGGGCGACGTGGACGCGAGTGTCAGCGGCGGACCGGGTGCCGTGGTCGACGCGTACCCGCAGTTCCAGTACGACGCTGCGAACACGGGGACGGGCGACACCGCGGGCGTGAACAGCGAACCGAGCGTCGCGTGGGCCTGGCCCGCAGACCCCGGCGAGTCACCGCTCGTCTGGAGTTTCGCGACGGCCGGGTCGACGGTGTTCGCGACGCGTCTCGTCGGCGAGGAGGACCAGGTGGCGCGAATGGTCGCACTCGACGCGAAAAGCGGCGACCAGTTGTGGCAGCGAGACCTGCCGGAGGGGACCGGTCGACACAGCAACCTGGCTGTCGCCGGCGGGTCGGTCTACCTCATCGGGGGGCGGACGCTCTTCTCGCTGGACGCCGCGACCGGCGAGACGGAGTGGACGGCCGACCACAGCTCCGGTACCGCCGCGCCGGTCGTCGCCGGCGACACCCTCTACACCAGCGACCTCGGGACGGTGTACGCGTGGGCGGCCGGCGACGGGAGCGAACTGTGGTCACACACCCCGGAGGTGTCGGACGGGCTCATGTTCGCCTGGACGCCGGCGGTCCGGAACGGACACGTCTACGTCGGGGCCGAACACCTCCAGGCGCTCTCGCCAGAGGACGGCAGTATCCAGTGGACCGCCCGGACGAACACGCAGGTGACGGGCCCGCCGACCGCCGGCCCCGACCGGGTGTACGTCCCGACCGACGCGGGCGAGACGTACGGCTTCGACCACACGGACGGGACACAGTCCTGGCAGTCCTCGGCGATGTCCGAGGCCTTTAGCTACGAGATATCGCCAGCGCTGGCCGGCGACACGCTGTACCTGTTCACCGACGACAGGATCGTTGCGGTCGCGCGCTCGGACGCGAGCGTCCGGTGGTCGGTCGAGGAGACGTTCGACGCCAACTTCTCGACGGCCTCGGTCGTCGACGGCGCCATCTACACGTCGTTCGTCGGGACGGTCGACGTCCGGAGCACGGACGACGGGAGCCAGCTGTGGGCCTACCAGGGTAACTCCAACGGGAGTACGGGCTCCTCTCACCCGATGGTCGTCGACGGGTACGTCTACTATCGCGACGGCAACCGGCAACTGGTCGCGCTGTCGGCCTGAAAACCGGGACTCCCCGCTACCCGAACAACCGCTCCCGGAGCGACCGTTCGTGGCGTTTCTCGGCGAGCAACACCGAGCAGTCCACGTCCTCGACGACGTCCATGACGACCGAGCCCCCGACGAGTCGCTGGAGGAGGCCCCGCTCGGTCGCGCCGAGGACGACCATCGTCGACTCGGCGGCGGCCGATTCGATCGCTCGCTCGACGTCGCCGGTCTCGACGCGACGCTGAGCGTCCGGAAGGTCGTGGTCGTCGGCCCAGCTGCTCAGGAACTCCGCACCTTCGGCTTCCTCGCCCGCCTCGGCGACGTACAGCAGTGTCACCTCGGAGTCGAACTGGTCGGCGAGCAGTCGCGCGACCTCGGCACTCAGGTCAGAGTCCGGACCGCCCGCAGTCGGGACGAGCAGGCGACTCGGGTCGAACCCGCGGTCGCGCAAGAGGAGGAAGTCACACGGCGGGTCGCCGGTGACCTCGTCCATCGCGCTCTCGGCACGCCCGGGCGAACCGTGGGCGTCCGGGCCCCAGCCCATCACGGCGATGTCGGCGTCGTAGGTGCGGGCGGCGTCGAACACTTCCTCGAAGCCACGGTGTGAGAGGACCGTGTGGGTTTCGACGTCGACGCCGAACGTCTCGGCGTCCTCCTTTGCGCGCTCCAGGAGGTGTTCGGAAGTCGCGTCGATCTCGTCAGCGCGCTCGCGGGCACCGGCGAGCGCCGTCTGGTCGGGCACCTGGACGATGTGTGTGGCGACGACGACGCCGTCGTTGGCCTTCGCGATAGCGCTGGCGAGCGTCATCAGGTCGCGTTCGTGTTCGGGGTTGGCCAGCGGGACCATCACGCGATAGCGACCGCCGTTGGCGGCGACCCCCTCGGGGGCGACGGCGTCGGCCGCCGAGACGGCCGGTTCGGGCATGGAGTCCGAGCGGTCGAGGACGTACTTCGAGAGGTACTGCGAGAGGATCCCCTGTTTCTCGGTTCGCGTCCGCGCGTAGAAGACGTACCACAGCGCCGCGCCGACGACGAGCCCGAGGCTGACGAGTTTCGCGGTTGGGATGATGAAGTAGATGAGCGCGAACGACGTGATCGTCCCCAGTATCGGGACGACAGGATACAGCGGCACCGTAAAATCGGGCGTGTACTCCTCGGGGTCGGCGACGCGCATCACGATGAGCGCGATGTTGAGCAGCCCGTAGATGACGAGGTGAAGCGCCGAGCCGATCGACGAGAGGAGTTCCAGATCCGCCGCGACGATGAACACCAGGATGAGTCCGCCGGTGATCGCGATGGAGCGATACGGTGTCGCGAAGCGGTCGTGGATCTCGTTGAGTTTCGGTGTGACGATGTTGTCCCGCCCCATCGCGAAGTTGATCCGGGAGGACGCCAGGATAGAGGCGTTCGCCGACGAGGCGGTGGCGAGGAGCCCGCCGAACAGGAGCGCACCGCCCATCAGCGCCCCCTGGATCCGCCGGCCGACCTCGACGACAGCGGTGTCGCCCTGCGCGGACACCTGCGCGACGAACCCCTCGGGAACGGCCGCACTCATGATGAAAAGCACCAGCGCGTAGATGGCCGTCACGATGACGACGCTCCCGATCACGGCGCGGGGCAGGTTCTTGCCCGGTTCTTTGATCTCCTCGGCGACGCTCGTGATCTGGACGAACCCGAGATAGGAGACGAAGATGAGCCCCGTCGTGGCCATCATCGGCCCGTAGCCCGCCGGGTCCGGGAGGTTCGCCGGGTCTGCCTGCAGCGACCCGAAGATCGTAAACACCGTCAGGATGGCGACGAGGACGACGACGATGACGTTCTGGAGTCGGCCGGTCTCCTTGGCGCCGACGTAGTTGACGGTCGTGAAGAAGGCGGCGCCAGCGAGTGCGATGAGTTTCAGCGCGGAGATCGACACCGGGCCGACCCCGAAGGTCCCCTCGATGCCGATGATCTGGGTCATGTAGTCGCCGAACCCGTACATGTAGAACGCGCTGGCGAACGCGAGCCCGAGCCAGTTGGCCCAGCCGGCGATCGAGCCGAACATCGGACCCAGCGCGTGGTTGACGTAGTAGTAGGCACCCCCGGATTTGGGCATCGCAGTGCCGAGTTCGCTCGCCGACATCGCGGTGAAGATGGCGATCACCCCTCCGAGGACGAACGCCGCGACCGCGAGGCTCCCCGCCCGCTCGATGGCGATTCCGGGCAGGACGAAGATGCCTGCGCCGATCATCGTCCCGACACCGATCGTCAGCGCCGCCAGCGGACCGAGGTCCTTCGCGAGCTCCTCGTCGTCACTCACTGTCCAAATCCCCCTCGTCTCCGTCGTTGGCGTCGGCAACACCAGTATCGTCGGCGTTGCCAGTGTCGTCGGCAGCGGTCTCGTCGGCCGGCTCGACGTCCGGGAGCACGACGACGGGTCGGTCAGTCTCGGTCACTAGCTTGAGCGCGACGTCGCCGGTCAGCAGCCGGATCCAGCGGTTGCCGCTCCGGGGTGTGATGACGATGGCAGTCGCTCCGAAGTCGTCGGCAGCCTGGAAGACAGTTTCGGCGACGTCGGTGCCGAAGACGACGTCCGTCTCGACGTGGAAGTCTGCCGGGAGCGTCGCCTCGACGGCCTCGAAGACCTCGCCAGCGTACTCCTCGCGCTGCTCGACAGAGGCCTTGTCGATGGTGCCGCCACCCTTCTCGATGACGTGGATGGCCCGCACCCGCCCCACCTCGTGGCCCGCGAGGGCCTCGCAGGTCGCCCTGGCGTCCTCGGGGTCGGCGACGGGGAGCAACACCCGGTCGAAGAGGTCCGTCATGGCCACCCCGCGGGGAGTCCCCGCTCCCTGGTGGCGCCCTGTTCCCGTCTCCGCGGCGGTGGTCCACACTCCGGCCCTGGCGGCGGCCCGCCGACGGCGAGCGCACGGCTCCGAGTAGTTCGCATGTCCGGGTACAGTGAGCGACTCAACTTAACCGCTTCCGTCGACTGGGCGTCGAACCTGACGGGGAGTCCCCCCGGCTCACCGTTCCGAAACACCCATTTGCCCGCCCCCTGACCGAACAGGTGTTCGATGTCTCGGGTCGCCAACGGCTACGTCGACTACCGGGTGAGCGTCGCCTTCGTCGGGACGGTCCTGAAATTTCTCGCCGTCGCGCCACTCTTCCCGCTCGTCCTGGCGCTGTACTACGGCGAGAACCCGCTCCCCTTTATCGTGACCAGCGCCGTCATGGTCGCGCTCGGATTCGGTCTCGAACAGCTCCGGGGCGACGGCGACCTCGGCAACCGCGAGGCGTTCCTCCTGGTGAGTCTCTCCTGGCTCGTCGTCCCGCTGGTCGGGACCGTGCCCTATCTGGTCGCAGGCACCGGCACCGTCGGCTCTCTCACCGTCGGCGGGTTCGTCAACGCCCTGTTCGAGTCGATGAGCGGCTTCACCACGACGGGTGCGACGGTGCTTGGCACGATCTCCGTCGACACGCACGGCCACGCGATGCTCATGTGGCGCCAGCTCAGCCAGTGGCTCGGCGGGATGGGCATCCTCGTGCTGATGGTCGCGATCCTCCCCGAACTCTCCGTCGGTGGCGCCCAGGTGATGAACCAGGAGGCGCCGGGCCTGTCCATCGAGAAACTCACACCACGCATTCAGGAGACCGCCCGTGCGCTGTGGGGTATCTACGCCGCCTTCACGGTCGCGGCGGCGGTGGTCTACTTCCTGATCGGCGCCGTGGGGATCGCACCGGAGATGGACCTGTACAACGCCGTCGCACACGCGCTGACGACGATGCCGACCGGTGGCTTCTCGCCGCAAGGCCGCAGTATCGAGGCGTTCGCGCCGGCGATACAGTGGGCGGTGATGCCCTTCATGATCGTCGCCGGGACGAACTTCGCGCTGTTCTGGTACGTCTTCGACGGTGAGCCCCGCCGGCTGACCGACAACCCCGAGTTCCGGTCGTACCTGCTCGCGATGGGCGTCTTCGGCGTCACTATCTCCGCGCTCTTGCTCGCGGGCCTCGGTCTCGCGACCGACCCCGAGAACGTCGCCGTCATCCCCGGTAACGTCGAGAACTCGTTGCGACAGGGACTGTTCCAGGTCATCTCTATCGTGACGACGACCGGGTACGCGAGCATGGACTTCAACACGTGGCACCCGGCCGCCCAGACGGTGTTGCTCTTTGCCTTCTTCCTGGGTGGCTCGGCCGGTTCTGCCGCGGGGTCGATCAAGATCGTCCGGTGGGTGCTCGTCTCGAAGTCCATGTCGCGGTCCCTGTTCACGTCGATCCACCCGGACGCGGTCCATCCCGTTCGATTCGGCCGCGAGGCAGTCGACGAGTCCACTATCCGGGACGTGTTCGTGTTCGTGATGATATTCCTGACGCTGTTTGCGGCCTCGACGGTACTCATCTACCTCGACAGCCTCCGGACGGGCCTGGAACTCACACCGCTGGAGGCGATGAGCGTCGCCATCGCGACGCTCGGTAACATCGGGCCGGGATTCGGGGTCGTCGGGCCGATGAACAACTTCCTGCCCTTCTCCCCGGCTGCGAAACTCTACATGGTCTTTCTCATGTGGATCGGCCGCCTGGAGATCCTCTCGGTGCTCGTAATCTTGACGCCGTCGTTCTGGCGGCGGTGACGGCTGTCGTCGTCACGGTTTTGAGAGGGAAATTCACTTGGGGCTGCCCCCGAAACGGCGAGCTATGAACGCCGACGCGAACGCCCCGGAGGGACGCCAGTGCGCGTAGTCATCGTCGGGGCCGGCGAAGTGGGCTCGAACATCGCCGAGAGCCTCGCACAGACACACGACGTGGTCGTCGTCGACCGCGACCCCGAGATGGTGGACGCGCTGACCTACTCCCACGACGTGCTCCCCATCCAAGGTGACGGGACGGACGTCGACACGCTGGAGGAGGCCGACGTCGGCGACGCCGAGATGGTCATCGCCAGCACCGACGACGACGAAACCAACATCGTCACCTGTGGCGCGGCGAACGTGCTGGGCGACGCCTTCACCATCGCCCGGACGAAGAGCCCGAAATACTTGAAAGCCTGGGAGCGGGGCCGTCACGCCTTCGGCGTGGATTTCATGGTCTGTACCGACCTGTTGACCGCCGAGGCCATCGTGGGGCTCGCGGGCCTGCCGACGGCACAGGACGTCGACACGTTCGTCGACGGTCTCGTCCAGATGACCGAGTTCAAGATCCCCGAGGGGAGTCCGGTTGCCGGCCAGACGGTCGCCGAGGCCGACAAGTTCGACTCCCTCACCTTCGCGGGGATCCTCCGCGCGGACGAGATCATCATCCCCAGCGGGACGACGAGGCTCCGCGCCGGCGACGACGTCGTCGCCATCGGGAGCCCCGACAGCATGCGACAGTTCAGTTCGGCGATCGCGCCACAGGAGGACGGGCCCCAGGACATCGTCATCGTCGGCGGCGGCGAGATCGGCTACCAGACCGCCCGCCTGCTCGAAGAGCGCGGATTCACACCCCGCCTCATCGAACAGGACGAGGAGCGGGCCCGGTGGCTCGCCGAGAAACTCCCGAAGACGACCGTGTTGAACAGCGACGCCACCGACCAGGAACTCCTCGAACGCGAGAACATCGGGCTCGCGGACGTCGTGGTCGCGGCGCTGGAAAACGACCAGCAGAACCTGCTCGCGACGCTGCTCGCGAAACGGATGGGGACCGACCGCGCCATCGCCGTCGTCGACACCGGTGACTTCTCGGACCTGTTCGAAGCAGTGGGCATCGACGTCGCCGTCAGCCCCCGCAAGGTCACCGCCGAGGAGATCACCCGCTTCACCCGTGCGCGCCGCGCGGAGAACGTCGCGATCATCGAGGGCGACCAGGCCGAAGTGCTGGAGTTCGAGATCGACGCCGAGAGCCTGCTCGTCGACCGACCGATCCAGGAGTCGGCCGCCGACTTCCCCGAGGGCGTGGTGATCGGCGCTATCACGCGGGACGGCGAACGCATCACGCCTCGCGGTGACACCGTCGTCCGCAAGGGCGACCACGTCGTCGTATTCGCAGAGACGGCGGTCCTGGAGACGGTCACCGAACAGCTGTGAGCCGCGACCGTGCCGGCGGACTCGACCGCAACGTCCGCGTCGACTGGCGGACCTGTCTGAGCCTCGTCGGCGCGGTCATGGTCGCGCTCGCCGCACCGCTCGTCGTGACCGCCGGTGTCGCGGTTGCCTCCGGCGATTCCGCGATACCCTTCCTCTCTACCGCCGGACTGACCTTCGCCGTCGGGTTCGCGTTCAGCCGGTACGAACGCGGGAACATGGGCGCTCGCGAGGGGTATCTGATCGTCGCGCTGACGTGGCTCGTGATCGCCCTCGTCGGCGCCGTCCCGTTCGTCCTGGCGGGCAACGGGACGCTCTCGACGCCGGTCAACGCGCTGTTCGAGTCGACCAGCGGCGTCACCACGACGGGTGCGACCGTCGTCCAAGACTTCGACGCCCACGGGCCGGCGGTCCACCTCTGGCGCGCGATACTCCAGTGGATCGGCGGGCTCGGGATCCTCGTCATCGCGGTCGCGGTGCTCTCACAGCTCTCCGTCGGGGGTGCCCAGCTCATGGAGACCGAATCCCAGACCCAGGACGTCAACAAGCTGACGCCGAGCATCGAGCAGACTGCACGGCTGCTCGGGTGGGTCTACGCCGCGCTGACCGGACTGATGGTGGGCTCGTGGCTCCTGCTCGGCGCCCTGGGGCTGGCGCCGAACGTGACGCCCTTCGATGCGGTCACCCATGCGTTCACGGCCGTCTCGACCGCCGGCTTCTCGCCGCGGGCGGGGAGTCTCGGCGCCTTCTCGCCGGCGGTCCAGTGGGTGACGATCCCCTTCATGTTCTTCGGGGCGACCAACTTCGTCCTCCTCTATTACCTGACGCAGGGTGACCCCTCACGTCTCCTCGACAGCGACGAGTTCCGTTTTTACCTCGGCGTCGTGCTCGGCCTCACCGGGCTGACAGCGGGCTTTCTGGTCACGTCGTCGGAGTTCTCGGGCGTCGAACCGACCGTCCGACACTCGCTTTTCCAGGTGGTCTCGATACTGACGACGACGGGCTACGCGACCGTCGACTTCAACGGGTGGTCGCCCGCCGCCAAGCACATGCTCTTTCTCGCGATGTTCTCGGGTGGGATGGCCGGGTCGACCACCTGCTCGATCAAGACGCTCCGGTGGGTCGTCGTCGTCAAGTCCTTTCGCCGGGACCTGTTTACCGAGATACACCCCGACGCGATCCGTCCGATCCGACTCTCCGGGCAGGTCGTCGACGAGTCCGTCGTGCGCGATATCTACGCCTACGTCCTGTTGAGCATCGTCGTCTTCGTCCTGCTGACCGTCTTCGTCGTCACCGACGCCGCGCGAGCGGGCGTCGGGATAAACGAGTTCGACGCGCTCGGCGCGGCGGCCGCCACCTTCCTCAACATCGGACCGGCTTTCGGCGACGCCGGCCCCTATGGAGATTACGCCTTCTTCCCGCGCACGACGCGGGTCGCCTTCATCGTCCTGATGTGGGTCGGTCGCATCGAGATCGTTCCCGTACTCGTCCTCCTGACCCCAGCGTACTGGCGGTCGTGAGAGTTTTCGAGGGCGATCTACGGCCGCAGTTGCCGCGGCGGCGACAAACGCCACTTAGATAACGCGGCCTCGCAAAGGCCGGGGTATGGACCCGAAGATCCTGATCCTCGGACCGCCGGGTGCGGGCAAGGGCACGCAGAGCGACCGCCTCGCCACGGAGTTCGGCGTCGAACACGTCACCACGGGCGACGCGCTGCGCAACAACAAAGACCAGGACATCAGCGACCTGGGCCTGGAGTACGACACCCCCGGCGAGTACATGGACCGGGGCGAACTCGTCCCCGACGCGGTCGTCGACGCGATGGTCGAGGAGGCTCTCTCCGATGCCGACGGGTTCGTCCTCGACGGCTACCCGCGCAACGACGACCAGGCCGCCGCTCTCGAGGACATGACCGACCTCGACGTCGTCCTCGTGCTCACCGTTCCAGAGGGGGAACTCGTCGACCGACTCACCGGCCGCCGGGTGTGTGACGACTGTGGCGCCAACTTCCACGTCGAGTACAGCCCGCCCAAGGCCGACGGCGTCTGTGACAAGTGCGGCGGTGAACTCGTCCAGCGAGAAGACGACACCGAGGAGACGGTTCGCGAACGACTCGAAGTCTATCACGACAACACGGAACCCGTCCTCGAACGCTACGCCGACCACGACGGCTACGTCGAGGTCGACGGCGACCAGTCCCCCGAAGAGGTCTGGAACGACGTCCGCGAAGCGGTCCGGACGAACGCCTGAACGCGGCCTTCTTCCCCGGTCTACCTGCTCCCCCGAGCGGCGTTCTCGCTCGGCCGACACCGCTTTCGAGTGACACTCGCGGTCGACTCGCGGGCGAGGCGCAAGGTAAAAACTTGATAACGGACGAGCGCTGAGTAGTACGACAATGGCACGGACCGCGAAGAAAGCAGAGTCGCTGGCCGAAGAGAGCCAGGCGATGGCCGACGCGATGTCGTACGTCCTCGACGTGGCCGACGAGAAGGGGGTCGTCACGTGGAGTGACGTCAGCGACGACATCTCCAGCGGGGAGTGGGGTCGGCTCATCGAACAGGGCATCCTCGTCGACGTCGACGGCGACGGGTTCGTCGTCGACGACCCCGAGGGCGTCCGCGAGGCACTCGGCGAGTCCGAGGCGGATTCGGGGTCGTGGTCGTCGTCGACGAGCGACTCGGGGACCGACACCGACAGTTCGACCGACGAGGACGACGACGAAGGCTGGTCGAAGTGGGACAAACTCGCCGCCGTCGGGACGGTCCTGCTCTTCCTGGGCTACTCACAGGCGCCGATCCGGAACACGATCGGTGGCGTCCTCGACATCGCACTGGGACCGCTGGCCTCGACGCTGCCCTTCTACGTGATGATCCTCGTACTGGCCATCTTCACCAGCATCAACTCGGCAATCTTGCAGGGCAAGCTGATGGACATGGACAAGATGGGCGAGTACCAGGGTCGGATGCAGGAGATCCAGGAACGGCGCAAGGAAGCCAAGGAACGGGGCGACGACGAGGCTCTGGACGAGATCCAGGAAGAACAGATGGAGGCGATGGGCGACCAGCTGGGTATGTTCAAAGAGCAGTTCCGTCCGATGGTGTGGATCATGCTCGTCAACATCCCCGTCTTCCTGTGGATATACTACATGGTCCAGACGCCCGCGATGACGACTCCCCCCGGCGTCGACTACGTGATGATCCTGCCCTTCTTCGGCGAGATCGCCGACTGGAGCCAGCGCATCGGCCCCATGTGGGCGTGGATCATCTGGTATTTCGTCTGCTCGATGAGCTTCTCCCAGATCGTCCGGAAGGCCCTGGACGTCCAGACGACTCCCGACACCGACACCTCCGGGTCGGCCTCGGCGTCCTGACGACCCTCGACACCGTTGACGCGGTTTCGACTCCTCGACGACTCCCGGGATACCCGGGTCAGCTCCTGAAGACGAGCGTTTTCTCGCCGAATCACCGTCGACCAGGTGCAGCCGTGCTCGGAGCGAGCCGCTCGTTATCACTCCGGTCTGAGAATACTGCTCACGCTCCACAGCGGATTCCCCGGCCGGAGAGCAGTCGAAGAAGGAGGTTACAGGCTGGTTCGACGAGGATTCAGTTCCGGGTGTCTCGCCGACCGTCGTTCAGTTCCCGAGCGCCTCGCTCGTCGCCGCGAGACCCGCCTCGACGTCGACGGCCGCGTCTTGTGCGCTCAGCGCGTCGCCCAGCGCAGTCATCAGGTAGCTCACGTTCTTCGGCGAGGCGGAGTGGCCCATACACCCGATCCGCCAGATCTCCCCCGAGAGGTCGCCGAGGCCGCTGGCGATCTCCAGGTCGTACTCGTCGAGCAGGTGGTCGATGACGGCCGCGTCGTCGACGCCGTCGGGGACCCGCACGGCGTTGAGACTGGGGAGCCAGTAGTCGTCGGCGGCGTTCATCTCCAGGCCCATCGCCTCCAGGCCGGTCTTGAGCGCCCCCGCGACGTCGCGGTGGCGGGCCCACCGGTCTTCGATGCCTTCCTCGGCGACGAGGCGGAGCGCCTCGCGCAACGCGTAGACGTTCGTGATCGGTGCGGTGTGGTGGTAGGCCCGCTCTTCGCCCCAGTACCCCTCCAGCAAGGAGAGATCGAGATACCACGACCGGGACTCGGTCTCCCGGGAGAGAACCTTCTCCATCGCGCGGTCGTTGAGCGTGAGCGGACTCGCACCCGGCGGACAGGAGAGACACTTCTGGGGCCCCGAGTAGGCGACGTCGATATCCCACTCGTCGACGCGCAACTCGACGCCACCCAGCGAGGTGACGCAGTCGGCGACGACGTAGGCGTCGTGGTCGTGGGCGATACTCGTCAGTTCCGGGACCGCGGGCTGGCGGACGCCCGTACTGGTCTCGGCGTGGACGAACCCGAAGATATCGGGCTGGTGAGTTTCGAAGGCCGCCTCGACGTCCACGGGGTCGAGCGGTTCACCCCACGGGGCGTCGACGTGGACGACTTCCCCGCCGGCGCGTCGTGCCATGCTCTCCATCCGGCCGCCGAAGTAGCCGTTCGTCGGCACCAGCATCGTGTCGCCCGGTTCGACGAGGTTGCCGATGGCCGCCTCCATCGACGCCGAGCCCGTCCCCGAGACGGGGATGGTCCACTGGTTGTCCGTCCGGAAGGTGTAGCGCAGGAGTTCCTGCACTTCGTTCATGATCTCGACGAACGACGGGTCGAGGTGGCCCACGAGCGGCGTACTCATCGCACGGAGTACGCGGGGGTGAACGTCGCTCGGTCCGGGGCCCATCAGTGTTCGGTCCGGCGGTGTCAACTCGCCGACGTCGGGCGCGTCTGTCATACCATTCGATGTTTCGGAGAGGGCAAAAAGACCACGGAACCCCCCCACTACGGTAGCCGGTCGATGGGTCGACGGGGAGCGACCCACCGGGTACTCTGACGATGCTGGCGTCAGGGACTGTGACGATACCGATCTCAGGTACCGTGGCGTGACACTCGTCGAAATCCGACACCCAGCGGTCGCTGGGCGAACAGTCGTCAGAGAACGTGGTTTGGGGTAGACCCCCGGCCGGTACGCTTCGACGCCTTCCTGGCTACGTCCGGTGGCAGAACCGTTCAGCTACCGGGTTCGTGCCAGTCCGAGCAGTACTCCCGGCCCCCGTTCGGACAGCAGTGTTTGACGTGCAGCTTCCCGTCGATGTATTTGCTCTTCGTGTAACAATCGTTGTCGGCCGACGCACTCCCCGAGATCGCACTCAGTCCAGCCAGCGCGAGTCCCCCCGCGGCCAGTCCCTTGAGGAGTTCCTGTCGACCCGGTACCGAAACTTCGTCGCCGTTCGTGTCTCCCGTATCGGACATCGCAGCAGTAAAAACATACAGATTACACTTATATCTTTTGAAATCCAATAATCATGTTCTGGTTATATTACTGAGGACTGCTCGAACCGTTGCGCGAGTAGCGACCACGGTGGAGAGCCAGCGGTCCCCGGCGCGAGTGGGGAGCTATCGCGTCTTTTAAGCGAGCGAGCGCGTTACCTTCGACGATGGCACAGCCGCGCGTCCCGGGCGGTGACGACGATATCGAACTCCCCTGTGGGGAGACTGTCACCGTCCACGACCTGGACCTGGGGTTGCGTGATTTCGCGTGTGACTGTGGCGACACCCACGCGGTCGTGATGGACGTCCACCCCCTCGGGCGGTTCGTCCCGGAGTTCCTCGGCGACGTGCTCCGGGAAACCGTCGAGACCGCCGACGAGTTCGAGGAGTTCACGACGGCTCACGTGATGGGGATCGTCCGCGAGGAGTTCCCAGAAAAGACTGTGAGCCAGGACGTCTCCGAGGACGGCTCCGTGGGCTACTCGCTCGTCTGGCTGACCGACTTCGACTCCCGGCGCCTCCACGAGGTGGTCGTCGAGTTACTCGTAGAGCTGATGGACCACGCGGTCGGCCACGCCGAGGACGACGACGCGAAAAGCGAGTTCGAGCAGTGGCTCGACCAGTTCGACGTCTCCGAGTTCGTCGAGCAGTACCGCGCCGAGCGCGACCTCGAATCCGAACACGACTCGGCCCTCTAGGGGCCGACTCGTACGGTCGGTTGTAACGATATACCGGTGATTCGCCAGGCGGTTCGGCGAATTCCGGAATGGCTTACAACCGACCGTATCACCCGTACACTTCTCCGAGGAACGCTTCGAGGGCGTCGTTGACCACCTCGGGCCGCTCCAGGTTCGAGGGATGGCCCGCGCCGGGGACCGTCTCCATGCGCCCGTCCAGCGCCTCGACGGTCCGACGGGCCCGTTCCGGCGGGATCGACTGGTCTTCCTCGCCGTGGATCGCGAGGGTCGGCAGGTCCAGTTCCGACAGCTCGTCGAGCACGCCGGGCTCCGTCCGCCAGGACTCGATCTCGGCGGCGACGGCGTCGCCAGGGTACGTGTGCCAGCGGTTGCGCCAGTGGTCGACGAGGTCGGCCTGCTCCTCGTGGGCGCGTTCGGAGAACATCAGGTCCGCCGAGAGTTCGGCTATCTCCATCGGCACCCGGTCGGCGCTCCGCACACCGTCGGCCAGGTCGCCGTACTCGGCCTGTTCCGCCTCGGTGTAGGCCTCGGCCATCGAGTCGAGGAAGACGATCCCGTCGAGTCGCTCGGGATACGCGAGCGCGAAGCGTGCGGCCACGAACCCGCCCATGGACATCCCCGCGAGGACGCAGGTGCCGACGTCGAGCGCGTCGAGCACCGTCCGGCAGTCCTCGACGAGGTCGTCGAGGTCGTAGGGGCCCCGCCAGCGGTCGGTTCGCGCCCGGGAGTCGTAGGCGACCATCCGGTAGTCGTCCGAGAGCGCGCGCGCCTGGGGCGCGAACATCGTCCGGTCCATGAGCGTCCCGTGCAAGCAGACGAGCGGCGGTCCATCGCCGTGGTCGTCGGCCAGTGCGTCCGTTCGATAGCGGTACATCGCCCGGCCTGGGTCCTCGTCCATACCCGACACTCTGGTCTGATGCGACAAAACCACACCCCCAAACTGGTGGGTATCTGCTCTCAGCGTCGACTCCACACCCGGACGTCGACCCACCACCCGGGCTTCGACTTCCCACCCGGACATTCGACCCCTCTCTGTGGGCTCCGGAGGGGTCCTGAACCGTATCCACCACTCCCGAGACCGACGGAGAGAACAGAAAATATATATGCGTCTGTCTGCCGTCGCGTATGACAGGCGGTGACGCGAACAGTCACGGCGCCGTCCTGCGATTTTTCGAGATCGGGCGTCTGACGGTTGTCTGACGGCGTTTAATGAGGGATCGGGCCTAGAGTAGAGATATGCGCATACGTCGGCGCGAGTTCGAGCGCATCCGCTCCGTGCTAGAGGAGGTTGACGCCGACGAGCCGATGACAGCCAGGGAGATCCTGGACGTCCTGGAGGACCACGGAGAGGAGTTCGACAGCGCACACCGCGTCGCCACCGTTCTGGGTCGCCACGCCCAGTCCGGCGAAGTCGAGGTCATCCGCGAACAACCCTACCGCTACCGGTTCGACGACGAGAACCACTGAGGCCGTCACTGTCTGGGGAGGAGGACAGGGCCATCTAGCTCCTGCCCCGACCACCTCTCGTCGTATTGTTACGACCCACGAACAGTCTGCTATCACGAACCACGAATAGGGTATCTCCTCACGTCGTGTCGGCGACGGGGTTTTCGACGATCGGATCGATACGGAAGACGTACCCGTCGTAGGCACCGTCCAGGTTCGACGGTCCCTCCTCGGCAGTGTGGTCCCGACAGAGCAGCGCTTCCGCCTCGACGGCACCGTGGCCCGTCTCTTCCTGGTAGCGTTCGAGGACGACGAACGCCGCGAGTTCCTCACAGTCCCGACGGTGACACTGCAGCGAGGCGTCGGCCAACTCTCGCTCGTCGGCTTCGTCCGCATCTACGACGGGTTCGGATTCTCCCCCTTCGGGGGGTTCGACTTCAGGAGGTTCGACCTCGTCGGCACGTGCACGGGCCTCTGCGATCTCCCGTTCGCGCTGGCGCCGGTCCGCGTTTCTGGCCTGTTCTTCGCGGCCGTCTTTTGTGTCCGCCATTCTCGAACCTACGCAGGCGGATGAGATAATACTGTGGTCGAAACCCCCACACTGTGTCCGTGCTCCCCTGCCACCGGACCGCTCCCGGGACCGAACGCGGTCGGACACCCGGCGCTCGATTCCGTCGCCGTTTTACCACCCGAACCTGTCCCACACGACGGGAACCGGCGACGCCACCCGGTGACGTCGGGCGTTACGATTTTCGAAATTCGGGTTCGATGTTCGTATTCTTTCGCCGGGCTTATTACGATGTACGGACTCCGCCCGAGTAATGACGGACGACGAGGACCGGACGATACTCCTGATCGGGAGTGGCCCGATCAAGATCGGACAGGCGGCCGAGTTCGACTACTCCGGCGCGCAGGCGTGTCGCGCGCTCCAGGAGGAGGGGGCCCGCGTCGTGCTGGTCAACTCGAACCCGGCGACGATCATGACAGACCCGGAGATGGCCGACGCGGTCTACATCGAGCCCATCACGACCGAAGCCATCTCCGAGATCATCCGGGAGGAACAGCCCGACGGAGTCATCGCCGGGCTGGGGGGACAGACCGGCCTGAACGTCACCGCGGAACTCGCCGAGGAGGGCGTCCTGGAGAAATACGACGTCGACGTGATGGGGACGCCGCTTGACACCATCTACGCCACCGAGGACCGCGAGCAGTTCCGCCAGCGCATGGAGTCCATCGGCGAGCCCGTTCCGGCTTCGACGACCATCGACAGCATGGACGACGTCGAGGACGCGGTCGCCGAGGTCGGCGGCCTGCCGGTCATCATGCGGACGACCTACACGCTCGGGGGCGCGGGGTCGGGGGTCATCGGCGACATGGACCAGCTGAAAGAGGCCGTCCGGAAGGGACTGCGCCTCTCGCGTGACGATCGCGTGATGATCACCGAATCGATCGACGGCTGGATCGAACTGGAGTACGAGGTCATGCGGGACGCCGACGACTCCTGTATCATCATCTGCAACATGGAGAATCTCGACCCGATGGGCATCCACACGGGCGAATCCACCGTCGTGACGCCCTCGCAGGTCATCCCCGACGACGGCCACCAGGAGATGCGCGACACGGCGCTGAAAGTGATCCGCGAACTCGGGATTCAGGGCGGGTGTAACATCCAGTTCGCCTGGCGCGACGACGGTACCCCCGGTGGCGAATACCGTGTGGTCGAGGTCAACCCGCGCGTCTCACGGTCCTCGGCGCTCGCGTCGAAGGCGACGGGCTACCCCATCGCTCGCGTGACGGCGAAGGTCGCGCTGGGCAAGCGCCTCCACGAGATCGAAAACGAGATCACCGGTGAGACGACCGCTGCCTTCGAACCGGCCATCGACTACGTCGTGACGAAGGTCCCGCGCTGGCCCAAGGACAAGTTCACCGATGTCGACTTCGAGATCGGGCCGGCGATGAAGTCCACGGGTGAAGCGATGTCCATCGGACGCACGTTCGAGGAGTCGCTGCTGAAGGCGCTGCGGTCCTCGGAGTACGACCCCGCGGCCGACTTCGCGGAGGTGTTCAACGACGAACTCGAGGAGTACTACCTCGAACGCCCCTCGCCGGACCGGCCCTACGCCATCTTCGAGGCGTTCGACCGCGGCTACTCGGTCGAGGAACTGCGCGAGCTCCCCGAGATCCGCGAGTGGTACCTCGAACGCTTCGAGCGCATCGTCGAGGCCGCCCGCGCTGCCAGGGACGGGGACTTCCAGGCTGCGGCCGACGTCGGCTTCACCGACCACGAGATCTCGGCGCTGACCGGGAGCGACTTCGAGGACACCCACGCCTCGTGGATCCCGGCGGTCGACGGCGCGGCCGCGGACGGCGGCGAACTCGCCGAACCCGACGCTGTCGAGGGAGCCACAGACGACGAACCGGCAGAATCCGAAGCGAGTACGGCGGGCACCGAGACAGTCAGCGACGTCTCGGTCGACGAGGTCGACGCACAGACCACCGACCGCGACTTCAAACTCGTCGACACCTGTGCGGGCGAGTTCCGCGCGACGACGCCGTACTACTACTCGGCGCGTGACCCCATCTCGGGACTCGGTCGCAACGAGGTACAGGTCGACCGCGAGGCCGAATCCGTCGTCGTCGTCGGCGGCGGTCCCATCCGCATCGGCCAGGGCGTCGAGTTCGACTACTGTTCGGTCCACGCCGTGCGCGCGATGGAGGAGCTGGGTATCGACGTCCACGTCGTCAACAACAACCCCGAAACCGTCTCCACGGACTACGACACCTCCGACGGTCTGTTCTTCGAGCCTATCACGGCCGAAGAGGTCGCAGACGTCGTCGAGGAGACGGGCGCCGACGGCGTGATGGTCCAGTTCGGTGGGCAGACCTCCGTCGACATCGGCCACCCGCTCGAAGCGGAGATCGAACGCCGCGGGCTGGACTGTGAGATAATGGGGACGTCCGTCGACGCGATGGACCTGGCGGAAGACCGCGACCGGTTCAACAGGCTGATGGACGACCTGGGTATCGCCCAGCCCGAGGGCGGGTCCGCGACGAGCGAACAGGAAGCACTGAAGCTGGCTCACGAGATCGGCTATCCCGTGCTCGTCCGCCCCTCGTACGTGCTCGGTGGGCGCGCGATGGACATCGTCTACAGCGACGAGGACCTCAAAGAGTACATCGAGGAGGCGGTCCGGGTGAGCCCGGACAAGCCGATCCTCGTCGACGAGTTCCTCGAAGACGCGGTCGAACTCGACGTCGACGCCGTCTCCGACGGCGAGGACGTCCTCATCGGCGGTATCATGGAACACGTCGAGTCTGCCGGGGTTCACTCGGGCGACTCCGCCTGTATGATCCCGCCACGCTCGCTGGGCCGTGACGTCAACCGCAAGGTCAGAGAGGTCGCCGAGGACATCGCACGCGCGCTCGACACGGTCGGTCTGTTGAACGTCCAGCTCGCCGTGCGCGACGAGGAAGTGTACGTCCTCGAAGCCAACCCGCGTTCCTCTCGCACCGTGCCCTACGTCTCGAAGGCGACGGGCGTCCCGATCGCCAAGCTCGCGGCGAAGGTCATGGCCGGCGAGACGCTCGCAGACCTGAACGTCCACGAGCAGGTGCCCGAGCAGGTCTCGATCAAGGAGGTCGTCCTGCCCTTTGACCGCCTCCCGGGGTCGGACCCGCGGCTGGGCCCGGAGATGAAATCCACCGGCGAAGTCATGGGCACCGCCGACACGTTCGGCAAGGCCTACCAGAAAGCCCAGATGTCCGTCGGCAAGGCCATCCCCCTGGAGGGGACGGCCGTGGTCGACCTCTCGGAGAGCGAGTTCCCCGGCGCCGACACCGCGGCCGGCGAGGAACTCGTCGAGGGGTACGACGAACACTTCGAACTCGTCTCCTTCGAGAGTACCGACGAGTTCGTCGACGCCATCAAGGCGGGCGAGGTCGACATCATCGTCTCGCGCCAGCGCGAACCCCTGGAGATCGCCGTCGAGGAAGAGGTCACGTACTTCTCGACGCTGCCCAGTGCGAAGGCCGCCCTCGAAGCCATCGAGGCCGCCGACGAACCGCTCGACGTCGCACCCGTCGGTAGTCGCCGCAAGCGCGACGAGTACTGGGGCCAGCCCAAGGGGAAGTAACCGGCCCACTCAATCGGTCGGGTCCCGACTATCGACGTCGCGCGTGCCGACCGTTCGGTGTCCGATTGCGACCGCCCTAACAGCGTGTTGTCTGCTGGTATTCGGCTAACCCTATTAGGACGATTAAATAGCTGCAGGAATATTAGAGGAGCCCTGATAACCGAAGCCTTCGACCGTCGGGATAATGGGTGACGACAACAGGACCGAGACGATACCTGGGGGGAGCGATGACTGACCAGCGAGCGATGGACCGCGCGATGACGCTCGCGGAGATGGCGCCAGACCCGTCGGTGACAGTCGGCCTCCTCGCCGGGCAAGAGGGCGCGTTCCCGGAGTCGCGACTCTCCCGACCCCCGGTGACCTACCTCGAGAACGCCGAAGCGCCGGCGTTCGCGCTGACGAACGCCAAGCGCGGTATCGGACTCGGGACGAAACGCAACACGAAGTCGCCGTCTGACGGGAAAGGGACTGTCGCTCTCGTGACCGGTCGGCGCACGCTCTGTCTCGTCGGCGGGCCCGACGAGGACGAAGAAATCGAGATCCCCCACGAGTCAGTCGCCGAAGTGACGTTCAAACGAGGGTGGCTCGCACACCGGTTCGTCCTGAAGACGCCGCGTCGGCAGTACCACGTCTGGGTGTCCCGGGGGACCGAGGAGTCAGTGCTGTCGGATGCCGCCGAATTCATCCGGGACCACCTCGACGAGACGCCCGAGGAATTAGCGGCTGAGGATGGCGCGAACCGACTGACCTATCGTGGCCAGCCGGTTTCACCGGAGAACCATCCGGGGATCAGTACCGGCCACGACGGGTCCGGCGAAGCGGTCTCCGATGCCGGATCTGTCACCGACAGCGACGGCCCGGATGCCCAGACCAGAACCCTCAGGTACCGTGGTCAGGAGGTTGCCCCCGAGAACCACCCTGGAATCCAGGGAGACGACTCCGGAGTCACGACCGCCGACACGGAAACGACTGCCACGGACGGTGGAAACGAGAAGGCCCAGTCAGCGAACGAACAGAACGGCGGTGGGTGACGTCACCACACGGTTTCGCCGAGGGACGTAGCTATTTGTGGCCCCAGTGTGACCAGACCCGTATGGACGATATATTCGTCGCACGCCTGATGAACTCGGATCTGCAAACGGTGGGGCCGGACACGCTCGTCGAGGACGCCGCGACACAGATGCAGGAAAACGATGTGGGGTCGCTCGTCGTCGTCGACGACGATGGCAGGCTCGCGGGCATCCTGACGACGACCGACTTCGTCGACATCGTCGCCAGAAGCAAGCCGAAAGCAGAGACGACCGTCGAACGCTACATGACGACCGACGTGATCACGACGGACGCACAGACCACGATCCAGGAGGCCGCCGACGTGATGCTCGAACACGGCTTTCACCACCTCCCGGTCGTCGACGACGAGCACGGTGCTATCGGGATGATCTCGACGACCGACCTCGCGGCGTATCTCTCGACGGTCCAGACGCCTTCCCCCGCCTGACGAGGATCCACCTGCGGGCCCGCTACGTGGCACCGTTCCTCCAGAAGCTACCGTTCCAGTTTCGTCGAACAGCGCCGGCAGTAGTCGAAGTCGGTTTCGTTTCGTTCCTCGCAGGCAGGACAGACGCGATAGAGTGTCCCGTCCTCGTAGGCGGTAGTCGGGCGGGACTCACCTGACCCCTCGGACGGGACCCGGTAGCCGAGCTGTTCGAGTTTGGAGGGATCGGGTTCGTGACGACCGACGCGTGTGTGTGGGTCGAGTGTTAGCTCTTCGATCAGTCCCGGACTGACCCGCCGTCCGAGGACGAACAGTCCGACACTCGTCGCCAGGAGAACGAGGTCGACGACAACCGTCGCCCCGAGCGAGTTCGCTTCGATAGCGAGATAGCCCCTGAACGCCACTACGAGCACCAGTACGGCTCCTGCCAGGTAGAGCAACACGCTCGCCGTTTCGAGCGCCACGTCCCGCATCGACTGCCCCATTTTCCGGGTGGTTAGACCCGGGAGCCTATCAAAGTGTCTCCCTCCGAACCATTCTGAGCCAGTGTGAGGAGTGTCTACGGCCAGTCAGTGGTCGCTCGGCGAGGGCCGGGGCTACTCGAAAGTGCTATCGGAACGAGGTGGAACCAAAAGGCGGGATCAGGGTGAGTTAGGGTGGGGTCGGGGTCGGGTTGTGGAGTGGACGCAGCGCGGTGACCGGCCGGCCCGCCAGCCCGGCCGTATCCGTGTGTGCCACGTCCACTCACCGAGAGGGGCGCACTGGCAATAAATCCTGTGCACGAAACACAACGTCACGTTGACACAACAGTGTCAGAACAGAGCGGTCGCCAGTTCAGTGTTCTTCGGCGAGCGCGAGCACGTCGTCGAAGAAGGTCAGCGAGTCGTGGGGCCCCGGGTTGGCTTCGGGGTGGTACTGACGGGTGATGATACCGAGGTCGTCGTTTTCGAGTCCTTCGGGCGTGTCGTCGTTGACGTTGACCTGCGTGACCTCCAGGGTGTCGCCGGGGTCTGCGACGGTGTACCCGTGGTTCTGGGTGGTCATGACGACTTTGTTCGTCCGCAGGTCGCGCACCGGCTGGTTGACGCCGCGGTGGCCGAACTCCATCTTCTCGGTCTCGCCACCGAGCGCGCTCGCGACGACCTGCTGCCCCAGGCAGATACCCGCGATGGGCAACTCCTCGACGTAGCTGTCGACGAGTTCGTTCGCCCGCTCGAAGTTCTCCGGGTCGCCCGGTCCGTTCGAGATAAAGAGCAGGTCGGGGTCGTAACTCGCCACCGTTTCCTCGGTGGTATCGTAGGGCAGCAGGTGGACGACGGCGTCGCGTTCGACGAGCGACTCGATTATCGAGCCCTTCGCGCCACAGTCGACCAGCGCCACGGTCGCCCCGTCGCCGTCCTCGTTGTAGGTGACGGCCTCGGGGATCGAGACCTTCGAGCCGATGTCCGCGTGGTCGGACATGTGTTTGCACTCGGCGAGCGCGTCGAGTGCGTCCTGTTCGGTGACGTCCTCGCCAGCGGCGATCCCGCACTTCATCGCGCCCGAGTCGCGGATCTCGGTGACGATGTCGCGGGTGTCGAGGTGGTCGACCGCGGGGACGTCCTCCTCGCGGAGCCATTCGGCCACGTCGTCGGTCAGGTCGCGAGCGACGACGCCATTGGGCTGGACGCGGTCGGACTCGAATCGCTCCTCACGGACGCCGTAGTTCCCGATCAGGGGATAGGAGAACGTGAGGATCTGTTCCTCGTAGGACGGGTCGGTGAGACTCTCCTCGTACCCCGTGTAGGCCGTCGTGAAGACCAGTTCACCCGGTGTCGTACCCGGCGAGCGACAGCGCGCCTCGATGACGCGGCCGCCTTCCACCGCGACGTATGCGTCCGTCATTACGAGATGCGTATAGGAGGCCGGGGCATAAGCCTTGCTTTCGAAGCATGGTTACGAAATTCGTAATCCTCAAGTAGACGCCACGGGAACTCGGGGTATCAGATGGACGACCTCGACGAGGCGATCCTCCAGATACTGCGCCGTGACGCTCGCACGCCCTACACGGAGATCGCCGACAGGGTAGGCACCTCCGAGGGGACAGTGCGAAACCGCGTCGAGCAGCTGGTCGAGGACGGCGTCATCGAGCGCTTTACCGTGGCCACGCGGACGGGCAACGTCAAGGCGATGATCGAGGTCGGCGTCGACGTCAGCGTCGACACCCACGACATCAGCGACCGCGTCGTCGAGTGGCCCGAGGTCGACTTCGTCTGGCAGGTGTCCGGCGAGGAGGACATCGTCTTCGTCGTCGACGCCCAGGACACCGGACGGGTCAACGAACTCATCACGCAGACCCGCGAACTCGACGAGGTCGTGAGTACGAAGACGCGGCTGATTCTGGACGAACGCGTCGGGTGAAACACGCAGCGGAGCCACCTGTCCCGGTCGACGGGTTCAGCAGGGGGCAGACGGCGAGTCGAAGACGGTATGTGGAGGCTCTCCGATAGGCGACGTATGAGCATCGAAGACGCCGATTCGGCCGAATCCGCCCCGGGGGAGGCGGCAGCCGAGGAGCCACACGAGAACGCCGCACAGTCCGTCGTCCTGGTCGACGGCGACGACAACGAGCAGGGGCTGGAGAACCGCCTCGAGGCCCACACCGGCGAGGGGACGCGCCACCGTGCGTTCACCGCCTTGCTCTTCGACCAGGAGGACAACATCCTGCTGGCCCAGCGCAGCCCCCAGAAACGCCTCTGGGACACCTTCTGGGACGGGACCGTCGCCTCGCACCCGATCCAGGGACAGAGCCAGGAGGAAGCCACGCGGGAACGCCTGGAGGAGGAACTCGGCGTCACGCCCGACCAGTACGAGAACCTCCGCGTGACCGACCGCTTCGAGTACAAGCGCTACTACTACGACGAGGGCGTCGAACACGAGGTGTGTGCGGTCCTGCAGGCGACGCTGTACGACCGGACGCTGGACCCCGACCCCGAGGAGGTCGCTGGCCTGATGTGGGTGCCCTACGAGCGACTCCACGAGAACCCGCGCTGGTACCGACAACTGCGGCTCTGTCCCTGGTTCGAGATCGCGATGCGACGCGACTTCGAGGACCAGCGCTGATAGTGGGTATTGTAGCGATGTACCGGTACGCGCCGACACCGGGGTCGGCGCGATCTGGAAATAACCTGCAATAATCACTACGAACGGTCGGTGGTCGGCGCTGGCGACAGAGAGCCCCCACTGGTCGTCGTCCGGTGTCGCGCTACAGTTGGGTCGATTCGCCGCGATCGGAGCTCTCGGTCGTCCGCTCGCCCGGCAACCGGACGACGACGGTCGTCCCGTCGTCGCGGTCGGCAAAGGAGACGGTGCCGCCGTACTCGCGGACAGCCCAGGCGACGAGCCAGAGACCGACGCCGCTGCCGTGTTCGAGCGCCGTCTCGCGCCCTTTCTCGATGACCGCACGCTCCTGGCGCGCGATACCCGGACCGTCGTCGGCCACCCGGAGTTCGACGTAGCCGTCACCCGATCCGGATCCCACGTCAGTTCCACCGTCTGGCGTCGCCCCGGTGTCGCGGCCTGCCTCGGCGGCCGATACTTCGACTGCCGCGCCAGTGTCGGTGTGTTCGACCGCGTTCTCGACGAGTTCCCGCACGGCGAGTTCCAGCGACCGGCCACCGGCGACCGCGAGCCCGTCGGGGACGTCGATGGAGACCGCGGCGCCGGGGTCGCTCTCGCGGACACGGGAGACGGCGTCCTGGACCGTCGGCGCGAGCGGGACCCGCTCGGTGCCGTCGTCGTCGAGGTCACGCGAGAGGCGCCCGATCTTCTCGCCGCGCTCGACCATCGTCTCGATCGTCTCCTCGATGTAGTCCAGTCGCTTGCGGACCGCCGGGTCCGCGACGTCGAGTTCCTCGGCGAGCAGTTCGACGTTGCCGCCGACGACGTTCATCTCGTTGCGGAGGTTGTGCCGGAGCAGTCGATTGAGAACGTCGAGGCGCTGTTCACGCTGGCGGCGGTCGGTCACGTCACGCAGACTCACCACTCGACCGCTGGCAGTCTCGTACGTGCCCCCGAGCGTCGACACACGGGCGTCGTAGTACCTGACACCCACTGCTTCGTCGAGCTCGAGTTCCATCTGCCCCGTACAGCAGTCCGCGAGAGCCTCACCGAGCGACGGGTGGACCGACGTGAGCGGTTCGCCGACCGCCTCGTCGGTGGTCGTGCCGAGCAGCCGTTCGGCCGCGGGGTTCAGGTCGACAACCCGGCCCCCGTCGTCGAGGATGACCACCTCGTCGTCCATGTCGGTGACCACCGTCTCACGACCGAGTTTCCGTGTGGCGGGTGCGACGGCGAGCAGGTCCTTGCGGAAGAGCCCGACCGCGACGGTGACGCCGGTGACGACGAACCCGATGGCCGTCAGGTCGTACTGCGGACCGACGAGTTTGAACACGGAGGCGGCGTTGGCCAGCAAGGGGACACAGGCAGCGAAGAGGAGGGCGTTGTTCTGCCAGCGAAAGCGCCGATTGGTCCGGAAGTTGAGTTCGACGAGGACGACACAGCCGACCGCCACGACCAGATAGCAGTAGGCGGTGTGGGCCCAGAACGCGAGGGCGAACTCCCGGGTGAGGACGACGTAGCTCCCGACCGCCTGGGTCGAGAAGTCCGCCCAGACGAGCCTGTGGGTCTCGTTGGTCCAGACGAGCGCGAGAAAGGCCAGTGGCTCGACGAACAGCGCAGCCACCTGCCGGGCGTTCAGTCGCCAGTCGCGGTCGGCGTGGGCGAGCACCGTCCCGAGCCACGCGACCGGGACCAGTCCCGAGACGCTCCAGGCGACTCTCGTCCAGACGATCTTCCCGTCGAGGGTGGGGCTCGCGAGCGCCATCCCCTCGGCGAACGCCCAGACGCTCACGGCCGCCATCAGGACGACGAGATAGCGTGCGCCCGGCGTATCGCGATAGAAAAAGGCAAAGAGTGCAACACCGCTGGCCACCACTGCTGCGAGAAAGACAAGCGGCGTGTGTGGCGGGAGGGCCATCGCTCCCCGGAGCGTTTCTCACTCTGTGGAATAAGTGTTCGTCCCCAGTCACCGTTCGTGATACTGGGACCGCCCCGCGAGACCAGATCCGGGCGGTCGTCACTCCCCGTCGTGATCAGTCCGACTGCCGGGAGCGTATCGCGGCCCAGACGGCCAACAGCCCCAGCCCGAGTGCGGGCAACATCGGCAAGACGAGGTAGGCGTCGCGCAGTCCGAGCCCGATCGACTCGACGAACCCCTGTATCGCCGGCAGGAAGACGAGCGCCCACGGGACCAGCACCATCGCGACGACCAGTCCGCCGACGAGCACCCACCCGCGCCAGCCGAGTCCCTCACCGGCTTGCGACTCGACGGCCGTCGGAGCACTCGCAGACGTGTCACTCGACGCGGGTTCGACCGACGAGTCGGTGCTCTCGACCACGTCTCCCCCGACGCCCTCGGACGGCGCCGTGGCTTCGTCCGTGGTCACGCCGATGCTCGGGAACTCCCCCGCCGTATCGCCCGACGTCCCGGTGTCGTCGTCGGTCCCGGTGTCGTCAGTCTCGCGCTCGTCGCAGGTCCCGCGCTCGTCGTCGGTCTCGACGTCTTTCTCGGCCGATCCGACCGCGGTGTCCTCCTCGGCCGAACCGGACTCGTCGTCGGGCGTCATGAACACTCGCTGTCCAGGACGGCCCCGTACTCGACGACGGACGGCGCGCCGTGGTTTGTGAGCTGGACTGCCTGCATGATCGACTCGTAGCAGCGGTCCCGCAAAACGATGGCGAAACCCCAGCCCTTCGTCTGCTCGTGGACCGATACCGAACCTCTCCCGACGGCGACGAGAACCTCGGAGAGTTCCCCGGCCCTCTCGGCTCGGTCTCCTCGACCCACGCGCCGCCGTTATCACCCGTCGCACACGTTTTTGTGCGGCCGCCCGCAACGTCGTGCATGGTCGATTTTCAATCCCGGGACACGACACGTGGCCTCTCCAGCGACGACGATGACGACCCCGAGGAGGACGCCGAAGGCCCCGAGGAGGACGCCGAAGACGTCGAGGCCGAGAAGCCGGCCGCCGAAGAGACCGACCCGGAGTCCGACGCGACCGAGTCTCCATCGACAGCGGAGTCAGCGACCGGGACAGAAGCGACTGACGCGGCAGCGACTACAACTGGAGCAACCGAGCCAGAAGTAACAGACACAGCTGAGTCGACCGCGGAGCAGGCCGAACCCGAAGACCCCGACCACGACCACGACAACCAGGGACACGATCACGACGACCACGGCCACGATAACCAGGGACACGATCACGATCACGACGACCACGACGACCACGGCCACAGTCACGGACACAGTCACGACGACCACCACCACGCGGACGTCGACCACCTCGGCGTGGCGGTCGTCACGGTGTCCTCGTCCCGGTCACTCGACGACGACCCGAGCGGCGACGCCGCCCAGGAACTCGTCGAGGGGGACGGCCACTCGGTGGTCGCGCGGGACCTGGTCGCGGACGACCTGGACGGGGTCCAGCGGGCGGTGCTGGCACTGACCGGTCGCGAGGACGTCGACCTCGTCGTCACCACTGGGGGGACCGGCGTCACGCCCGACGACGTCACCGTCGAGGCGGTGGAACCGCTCTTCGACAAGGACCTCCCGGGCTTCGGCGAACTCTTCCGGGTCCTCTCCTACGAGGAGGTCGGCACCCGGGCGATGGGATCCCGGGCCACCGCCGGCGTCAGCGAGGGCGTCCCCGTCTTCTGTCTGCCCGGCAGCGAAGACGCCGTCCGCACCGCCGTCGGCGAACTCGTCCTCGCCGAAGCGCCCCACCTCGTCGGCCTCGCACGCGGGGACTGAACGAGACGCCCCGGACTCGGTTCCGGCCCACGCTCGAACGAGCGTTCGCCGAAACCCGGGAAACTAAGTCGATCCTGACTGAACAGTCAGTTAGATGTCCAGGGACAGTATCGCGGACCTGATCGAGGAACTCACACTCGCAGAGAAAGTCGGGCTCGTCCACGGCGCGACCGACGAAGAAGGCAGCGCGACGGGGTTCGTTCCCGGCGTCGAACGGCTCGATATCCCGCCGATCCGGCTCGCCGACGGCCCGCTCGGAGTGCGAACCGACGAGCCTGCCACGGCGTTTCCGGCCTCCATCGCGCTGGCGTCGACCTTCGACGCGGATCTGGCCCACGAGTTCGGGGAGGCTCTCGGTCGGGAAGCCAACGCCCGCGACCAGGACGGCATGCTCGCGCCCGGGCTGAACCTGATCCGGGTGCCTCACTGCGGGCGCAACTTCGAATACTACAGCGAGGACCCCGTCCTCTCGGGGGAGACGGCGGCGGCCGTCGTCAGCGGTATCCAGTCACAGGACGTCGTCGCGACGCCGAAACACTACGTCGCGAACAACCAGGAGACGGCCCGTGCCTCCGTCAGCGTCGAGGCCGACGAGCGCGTCCTTCGTGAACTCTACCTCCCGGCTTTCCGCGACGCAGTCGACGCCGGCGCCGGGTCGGTGATGTCCTCGTACAACCGCGTCGGCGGGACGTACATGAGCGAACACCACCACCTCCTGACCGAGGTCCTCAAAGAGGAGTGGGGATTCGACGGCTACGTCGTCTCTGACTGGTTCGGCACCGAGAGCGTCGTCGGCACCGCCAGCAACGGTCTCGACCTCCAGATGCCCGGCATCTCCGCCGAGGAACTGTTCGTGTCGATGGGTATGGGCGACGACGAGGAGGTGGACGGCGAGCGACCGGAGGAAGAAGCGGAGGCTCCCGGAGAAAGGCCAGAGGACGAGGCGATGGACCCAGAGGAGATGGACGGCGACTTCGAACCGGGTGAGTCCGATTTCGCCGACGGGATGCCCGACCCGAGGACAGGCGGGCTCTATTCGACGGACCTCGCCGAGGCCGTCGAGTCCGGCGAGGTACCCGAATCACGCCTCGACGACATGGTCGCGCGGGTGCTCGGGGCCTTCGCAGACGTTGGTCACTTCGAGGACGCCGAGCGCGAGGGCGCCATCGACACACCGGAACACCGCGAACTCGCACGGACTATCGCCACCCGCGGCACCGTCATGCTGGAAAACGACGGCGCGCTCCCGATCTCCGACGACGCCGACGTGGCGCTGGTCGGCCCGAACGTCGACGAGGCCATCGTCGGCGGCGGTGGGTCTTCCGAGACGACGCCGTTCGTCGAGTCAACCCCCGTCGAAGGCGTCGAGGGGCGCGCTGGCGGCGACGTGACCGTCGCCAGGGGTATCGACCGGGTCGAAGACATCTCGCTGTTCGACGATTTCGGTCCCGACCACGAGGACGAGGGCGACGACGGACCCGACGTCTCCATCGACGACGCCGTCACAGCGGCCGAGGACGCGGACGTCGCGGTCGTATTCGTCCGTGACCAGGCAACCGAGGCCGCCGACCGCGAGAGCCTGCGACTGCCCGGCGACCAGGACGAACTCGTCGAGGCGGTCGCGGCCGCCGCAGACGAGACCGTGGTCGTGTTGAACACGAGCGGGCCCGTCGAACTGCCCTGGCACGACGACGTCGCGGCCGTTCTCGCCGCCTGGTATCCCGGACAGGCCCACGGCGACGCTGCAGCTGCGGTCCTCTACGGCGACGCCGACCCCGGCGGCCGCCTCCCGGTCACGTTCGCCCCCGAAGGCGAGTATCCCGCGAACACCGAGGAGCGGTTCCCCGGTGTCGACGGCGAAGTCCACTACGACGAGGGGTTGCTCGTCGGCTATCGCCACTTCGACGCGACCGACGCCGAGGCGACGTACCCGTTCGGCCACGGCGAGTCCTACACCACGTTCGCCTACGGCGACGTCACCGCCGTCGACGACGCGACTGTCGAAGTCGAGGTCGAGAACGTCGGCGACCGCCGCGGCCGCGAGGTGGTCCAGGCCTACGTCGATTCGCCGGCCGCACCCGACGACCTCGACCGGCCGCCCCGCGAGTTCGCCGGTTCGGCCGCCGTCGAGGTCGGCCCCGGGGAGTCGACGACCGTGACGCTCGCACTCGACGAACGGGCGTTCGGCCGGTGGACCGAAGCGGACGGCTGGACGACCGACGCCGGCGAACACGTCGTCGAGGTCGGTCGGTCCGCTGGCGATCTGCGGGGTTCGGTCAGTATCGAGCGATAACTCCGGGCAGCGGGCAGGAGCGTCGGGGTTCGTCACGGCTTTCCCGCGGGCAGTCCTACCCCGAGTATGGTCACGCGACTTCGCGAGGGTATCTGGTGGCTGGATCTGGGTGGCGTGAACGCCTACCTCGTCGACGACGGCGGAGCGGTGACGCTTATCGACGCGGGCCCACCCTGGCGCGCCGGCGCCATCCTCGACGGCCTCGTCGACGCCGGGTTCGCCCTGACGGACCTCGATCGGGTGCTGGTCACCCACTACGACGCAGACCACGTCGCAGGTCTCTCCAGACTCGCGGGACTGGACGTCGAGGTCTACGCGGGCCGCGGCGACGCTGGCCTCGTGGCCGGGAGCGAATCCCCCGATTTCGGCACCCGGAAAGGGTTCACGCAGGCACTGATGGCTCCGCTCGTTCGGGCTTCCCCCGTCGAAGTCCAGTCACTCGACGACGGCGACACCGTCGGGAGTTTCACCGTCTACGAGACACCCGGCCACACGCCCGGCCACGTCGCCTACGTCAGCGAGGACCTCGACGCGGCCTTCGTCGGCGACCTCCTCAGGGAGTCCGACGGTCGACTCGCGGCCTCACCCTGGTTCATCAGCGACGACATCGACGCGGTCCACGAAAGTGTCCGCTCGCTGTCGGCCCAGGCCCCCGATTTCTCGGTCCTCGGAATGGGCCACGGCGTCCCGTTCGAACGGGGTGGAAAAGACCGACTCGACGACCTCTCCGCACGAGTGTAACCCGTCCCGTGTTGGGGTTGGACCGGATACATCGGCCGATCGCCTCCCAGACAGGTCCCCAGAACTATTTCGGAGACGAGTTCCTGGCCGATAGTTATTTGTTGCAGGAATCTGGAATGTCAAAGTATGTGGGAGACGATAGATTCATACGCACCGGGGGATCCGACGCACCGACTGGCGACGGCGGTCGTCGCTGCAGTCACCGGCATACTCGCAGTGGGGGACGCACTGAACGTCATCTACTTCCCGATGTTCCAGCTCGGGCTGCCGAACTCGGCGCTGGTGAATCTGCTGGTGTTCGTGCTGGGTGTCGCGTTGCTGGTGGTCACCTACCGGCTCGTCGAGTTGAGCGTCGGCGACGGTGACCCGCTGGTGACGCGGCCGAGAGCCGCGGATGGGGGATACGACGACCGTGACCCCGAACAGATCCTCGAGACGCGCTACGCGCGGGGGGAACTCGACGAGGAACAGTTCGAGCGGATGCGCATCCAGCTCTCGGACTTCGAACGGTCCAACGGCGCCACGAACGAGGAGTACGACGACGCCCAGGACTTCGCAGAGAACCACGAACTCCACGACCGCGAGACGGTCATCGACTGAGGCGGCCAGTTCCACGAGCGGACTGTTCTCTCCGGGTACGCGGCGAACGAGTACAGCCAGCCCTGACCCGGTCAGTAGTCGTGTTCCCCGTCCTCTATCCGGTTTTTCTCCTTGCCGAACCACGCCGCGCTAGACCCGGTCAGTTGCCCCCACTCGTGTTTCGAGCGCCCGTCCCGGGCGAGTTCCTCGACGTCCCGCGGGGTCTCGACGGTGGCCGTCGCCCCGCCCCTCACGGAGGTATCCGACACCCCGCCCCTCTCGGGGGTATCCGACACCCCGCCCCTCTCGGGGGTATCCGACACCGCCAGGGCCTGCCCGCTCATCACTCGGCGGTAGGCCGCCTCACCGACGATCGGTGAGTCCGGGAGGGGGCGGTCGCTGGGCCACTGCCGCCAGAACGCACGCTCGTGGCCGATGGGCCGGTCGGCGCTGCCCTCGGCTTCGACGCGTTCGCCCAGCTGGGACATCGGTACTCTGTCGGAGAGGCGTTCCGCCATCGACCGGTCGGTCGCCTCGCGTGCCTCCTCGTTGCGCTCCTGTGGCGACGGGACCCGCCGGAAGAGCGTCCGTTCCACTGTCTCCGGGTCTGTCACGTTCCGCAGGACGACCGACGGTTTACCCGACCGAAGCAACTCGTACGTCGCCACGTCACCACCCGACCGTCGCACGGCCAGGTCCACGTCGTCGTATCTCACGGTGACTGTCCGCTCCCCGACGACTGACCGCCCCACCGCTTCGAGTTCGTCCCGGTAGAAACGCACTGCTTCGGTGTCGCGATACACGCTGGCGGCGGCGAGCACGCAGACGACGGCGAGACCGGTCGCGACTCCGACGGCGATTGCACCCGCCCCGGCGCTCAAAGCGGGGAGAACGGCACCCACGTCGGCGAGCACTGCGAGAACGCCAGCAACTGCGCCCCCGCCGACCCCAAACGCGTACAGTTCGGGCGTGGTCAGTACCTCCCCGACCGGTCGTCCGCTGACCTGCGCCACTGGACTGGGTTCGCCCATAGACGTCATCTACGGGACAGGTAGGTATAACGATTCGGTCGGGGTCGTTCACATCCCTCACCATCCCGACCACCCCTCGTTCCCTCGACCGCGACACCGCTCAGGAAGGTCCCCGGCGTCCCCGGGTCGGTGTCTGTCGTACCGTCCCGGTACCTGACACGGACAGGTGAGTCTCTGTCCAGACAGTCGGAGAGACCGGACTACTGTTCGGCGAGTTCTTCGGCGACGGCGTCGGGACCGAGCAGTTCGGGGTCCATCGCGACGACGCGCTGGCCGCTGACGAACTCCGGGAGGGAGTCGCCCGTGTAGGCGACGATCCGGAGGTCGGGGTTCAGATCGCGCGCGACGACGACCGAGGTCGCCTGCCCGACGTCGGTGAGCAAGAAGACGTCCGCGTCGTGGATACCCGCTTCTTCCAGCGCCGGACGGTTGGCGATGCCCTCGATGTGGGTCACGCCGACGCCCCGATCGCGCAGGGCGGCCGCGAGTCCTGGCTCGTCCGGTCCCGCAAACACTACGTCCATGTCACCGCCGACGGGACCCGGGGGTTTGTGTCTCACGTTTCACGCTTCGAGTCGTCCCCTTCACCACAGCGCGGCATAGAACTGCTCTCACACTCTCCTGTGGCCATCCACGAGCACTCAGTAGAAGGTGAAAAGATAGCAATCAGCACTGCTCAGGTAGTCCGGGCGGTCGCCTGTGACATTACCGAGAAGTCGTCGCCTGGTGAACACAGCTGGGGGCGGGGAAGTCATCCCGGATGCTGGTGAGTGCGCTACCGCATCCAGCTCATCCACGGCTGACGCTGGTGGCCTCCCTCACCAGGACCGGCGTGAATTTTCGGAGAGACGGGGTTGGTATGGCACGCTCCGGGGATACTGGTGTTACCGGTCCTACACAAGATTTTTGTGAAAGTCCCATCATTTTCACACGATGTTCCCTTCGAGGGAAACGCGCCACACAGAGTCATGAACCGAGTGAGTGCTGGGTCAGACCGGGAGAACCGGTCACGGACTGGGAGTCGAGAGGATGGGGGCCCAGCAGGTGCGGTACCGGGTGAGCGCGACCGTTCCGTCCCGAAACTCCATCGAGCGGCCGGTAATCAGGCGATACAGAGGTCCGCGCGGACGGCATCGGACGAGCGGTCAGGCACGACGTGTTCGTCCGGTTGCGGTGATACTACTGCTCTCTCAGGTGCTGCCGACCGGCCACCGGAACGGTCTCGGTCGGGGGGCAGCGCTGGGGCAGTCACACCCCTTTCACCCGAAGCGGACCTGTGTTCCCGCTGTATTCAGCGGTACCGGAGCGGGAAGCCGCTGGACTGCGACGAGTGTTCGAGTGCGCTGGGAGGGTCGGATACCCGACTAGAGCAAGGGCAGTCACCGGGTGACGGGCGTCCAGCGTACGAGGTTACAGACCCCGACGAGCGGTCCGAACGGGAGGCAGAACGCATAGCTGAAGCGGTCGCACAACGAGCGACGAACACCTCGGAGAGCGAATCACTCGACGGGTCCTTGTCGAGTACCGGCTCGGCGTGTCGAACGTCCTCGTGTGCGATGAGTCGGCTGGCCAGAGGCTCTATCGGACGACAAGCGACACGGAACGGGAGTCAAAGAGTCGACGACCGGACGGCCCAGCAGATCGAGTCGTTGCGTGGTGCCGGACGCCCGCTCCCGGAGTCGGCCCGGTCGTTCTTCGAGGCACAGTTCGACCACGACTTCGGTCGGGTCCGGATCCACACCGGGCCAGCGGCCGCCGAGGCGGCCCAGTCGATAAACGCGGCGGCGTTCACCGTCGGACGAGACATCGTGTTCGACAGGGGACAGTATCGACCGCAAACGTCCGACGGGAAGGCGTTACTGGGCCACGAACTGACACACGTCGTCCAGCAAGAGAACAGCACTCCGGGTGACAGGGCGACAGTGCGGCGAAAGGTCCTCGCCGGCAACGTCAGTTGCGCCGGGTACGACGAAGGTCACTCGACTATCGAGACGATCAATTCGACCACGCCAGTCCAGGACATCCAGGAGGCAGACGCTAAGGCGATACGCTTCCTGGACTTCGCCATCAGCAAACTGCGCGGCGAGCGGGAGATTGCGCTGAACCAGTCCGTCGACGACGTCTCGAGCATGGTCTCGAATGCGCTTTCCTCGAACCTGGGTATCGATCCAGAAGACCGGTCGACCTGGACCGGGTCCGGCGCCGGCACGGTCGAGATGGCCATCGAATGGTTCGAGAACATCAAAGGACAACTCGAATCCGGGAACATCTCCTACACCTGTATCGGCGACCCACAGGAGTGTGAACCCGACAAGGCGGTCGCCTACAGCATTCCCGGCCAGCAACACATATACCTGTGTGAGTACTGGTGGAACGACGCTGGCACCAGACTCCGGGCACTGACGTTGATGCACGAAGTGGTCCACATCTACTACAGAGGACCACATCCACACAACGTGGGCGGCGCCGAAGCCTGGGAGAACTTCCTCGACGACCTCGTCCCGGTAATCAAATATATCAATTGAGGAGTCGTCTGCGCGACCGCGAGCGGACCGAGGGCTTCCAACCCACCACGTCGAGTGCGGTGCTGTCTGCGGCCGGCATTTTTTCAGGACAAAGTCTGAGAGATCAACTGGTGATTATCTGACACGCTATTTCACCACCCGACCGTTCGGTCACACCTCTCCAGCGGCCGCGCCGTTCCTGTCGAACAGCCCACGGAGGAGTCCGGCACCGACGAGTGCCACGCCGCCCAGTATCCCCGCTCGTCCGATCTTGCTGTGGGGGTCGCTCGCGGGTTCGAGAAACGCACGGTTCGGTGCCGCCGGTGGGACCCAGGCCGTCACCGTCTCTCCGGCGTCGTACTCGGCGATCACCGCTCGCGCCTCGGATTCGACGTTCGTCGTGTCGGCGGCGCCACCGACCACGTTCTCGCTCCGGTACTCGCGCCCGCCGTAGCGGTACTCGTAGGTCACCTGCAGGACCACGTCGTCACTGTGTCCGCTCTCGCGCTCGTCGAGCCCCGAAGACACCACCGTGGCGTCGACGGGTTCCGCGTTCTCGACGCGGGCGCTCACCGAACTGTCGAGGAGCCACCCGCCGCCGGCCGCCGCGCTCCCGACGAGCACGAGCACAGCCATCTGCTTCCAGCGGGCGTTGCCGACACCCATCGTGTTCCGGGGAGGACAGGTCTCCCCCCGACAAGTGCTTTGTGGACTCTACTCACCCACCGGTATCGCTACTCGTACTCGATAGTCGCGGGCGGCTTGTGCGTCACGTCGTAGAGAACGCGTGCGACGTTCTCGTTCTCGCCGGTGATGCGCGACTGGATACGCTGGAGGGTGTCCCAGTCGACGTCCTGTGCCCGAGCGGTCATGCCGTCACGGGATTCGACCGACCGGACGGCGACCACCCAGCCGTGGACGCGGTTGTCACCCTTGACGCCGGTCGCCTTGCCGATGACTGCCGCCAGCGCCTGCCAGGGGTCGTGGTCTTCGAGTTCCTCCTCGACGACGTGGTTGGCCTCGCGGGCGACGCCGAGTTTCTCCTCGGTCACTTCGCCGATGATCCGCACCGCCAGCCCGGGCCCGGGGAAGGGCATCCGCTCGGAGATTATCTCTTCCAGATCCAGGGCGCGAGCCACCTCGCGGACCTCGTCCTTGTAGAGGTCGCGCATCGGCTCGACGATCCCCTCGAAGTCGATGACGTCGGGCAGGCCGCCGACGTTGTGGTGAGACTTTATCGTGCCCTCGCTCTCGATGCGGTCGGGGTAGATGGTCCCCTGGACGAGGTAGTCGGCGTCGACCTCGCGAGCCACGGTTTCGAACTCGCGGATGAACTGCTCGCCGATGGCGTGGCGCTTCGCCTCCGGGTCCGTGACGCCCGCGAGTTCGTCGAGAAAGCGCTCCTCTGCGTCGACGATCTGCAACGAGTCCATGTAGCCGAACGTCTCCCGGATCTGTTCGGTCTCACCCTTGCGCATGAGGCCGGTGTCGACGTAGACGGGGGTGAGCTGGTCGCCGACGGCCTCGTAGGCCAGGGCAGCGGCCGTCGAGGAGTCGACGCCACCCGAGAGGGCGATCACTGCGTTAGCGTCGCCGACCTCGGTGGCGATCTCTTCTATCTTCTCGTCGATGAACGAGTCGACGTCGACCATCAGAGCTCGACCCCCTCGGCGTCGCTTCGACCGGAACGTTGCAGTTCGAGGGCCGCCTCGAGCAACCCGACAAAGGGCGGACTCGCCCGGGTCGGGCGCGAGCGGAACTCGGGGTGGAACTGCGTCCCCACGAAGTAGGGGTGGTCTGGCAGTTCGAGGATCTCCATCCGGCGGCCGGACTTGCCCGAAAAGCGCAGGCCCGCGGCTTCGAGGTCGTCGATGTACTCGGGGCTGACCTCGTAGCGGTGCCGGTGGCGCTCGGTCGCCGTCGTGTCGTCGTAGATCTCGTGGGCGACGGTCCCGGGTTCGATCTCGGTGACGTGGGCGCCCAGCCGCATCGTCCCGCCCATGTCCTCGACGCCCTCCTGTTCGGGGAGGATGTCGATGACCGGGTAGGGCGTGTCCTCCTCGATCTCGGCGGAGTGAGCGCCCTCGAGGCCGAGGACGTTACGGGCGTACTCGACGACGGCCATCTGGAAGCCGAGACAGAGCCCGAGGTAGGGGACGTCGTTCTCGCGGGCGTAGCGGATGGCCTCGATCTTCCCTTCGGTGCCCCGCGACCCGAACCCGCCAGGGACGACGATAGCGTCGACGCCCTCGAGTTCTTCGTGAGTGCCGTCGGTGAAGTTCTCCGAGTGGACCCACTCGGTGTCGACGTTGACGTTGTGCGCGAGGCCGGCGTGTTTCAGCGCCTCGTAGACGGAGATGTATGCGTCTTCGAGGCCGTACTTGCCGACCAGCGCGACGTCGAGTTCCCCGGTCTGTTCCTGCGTGACGAGTTCGCGCCAGCCGTTCTCGCGCTCGTTCACGGGGAGCGCGCCGTCGTCGAGACCGAGTTCGGACATGACGTACTCGTCCAGTCCCTCGTCCTCGACGACGAGCGGGACCTGGTAGATGTCCTCGACGTCGGGGTTCGAGAAGACGGCGTCCGTCGGGACGTCACAGAAGAGGGCGATCTTCTCTTTCGTCTTGGGTTCGAGCGGGTCGTCACAGCGCCCGACGAGTACGTCGGGCTGGAGACCGATAGAGCGCAGTTCCTTGACGCTGTGCTGGGTCGGCTTGGTCTTCTGTTCGCCGTTTTTCGAGTACGGGACGAGCGTGACGTGGACGAAGAGGATGTCTTCCTCGTCCTGTTCGTGCGCGAACTGGCGCAGCGCTTCGAGGTAGGGCATCCCCTCGATGTCCCCCACGGTGCCGCCGACCTCGACGATGCAGACGTCGCTCCCCTCGGCGACTTCGCGGATACGTCGCTTGATGTCGTCGGTGATGTGCGGGATGACCTGGACGGTCTTGCCGAGGTAGTCGCCCGCCCGTTCTTTCTCGATGACCGAGCGGTAGACTTTCCCCGTGGTGACGTTGTGGTCCGAGGTCATGTCGATGTCGAGGAAGCGCTCGTAGTTACCCAGGTCGAGGTCGACCTCGCCACCGTCCTTGAGGACGTACACCTCGCCGTGCTGGAAGGGGTTCATCGTGCCCGCGTCGACGTTGAGATAGGGGTCGACTTTCACCGCTGTGACGTCGAACCCGGCGTTCGAGAGGAGTCGGCCGGTGCTGGCGGCGGTGATACCTTTCCCCAGTCCGGACATGACGCCCCCGGTGACGAAGATAAACTTGTTCCCCAGAGTTTCGTCGTACTCTGTCTCCGCGTTGGTCGGCATACTGACCGTGCGCCGTCGCCCCCCAAAACCGTTTCGGGAACTGCCCATCTCGACACGGAATGTCACACAGTTGCCCCCGAAATCTGACGCCCGTTCGGCCGTGACTGACCGGTTTTCCGCCAGGCGGTCGACGGCCGACCTGCGAGACGAGTTCACCCACTGGCTGGAACAGTTCCTCGACGCGACCAGTAGTTCGCCGGAACCTGGTCGTCGACGGGACCAGTGCCGAACTGTGGAGCGAGTTCGTTCTTCCTACTTAACTGTTTTCCAGGGTTTCCGGATCCACACCCGGGTATCCGGTTATACCGGGATAGCACCAGTAGCCCGAAACGTGATGAGTACCACACCACGCACCGACACAGTCGTGGCGCCTCCCTCGACAGTGGGTCCCCGGTTTCGGGGCTGTCGAGCGACCCAGCGAACCCCGCGGAGGCGACGACGATGACCGTGAACCGACGCGGATTCCTCGCGGGGGCCGCGACCCTCCTCGCGGCCGGTGGCGGGTGTATCACCGTCAGTGCCGCGGAGACGACTGAGACGCACAGCTACGAGATCGGCGACGAGCGCGTGACCGTCGACAACCCGGCGGGCGACGTCACGGTCCGGACCGAAGACCGCGCGGACGTCGACGTCCGGGTTGTCAAGCGTGACTCGATGGGGAACGAAGACGCCCTCTCGAAACTCTCGGTGACGACGACCCGGTCGGACGGGACGTTCGTCGTCGGCGTCGAGGACGAGACGGATCCGGGGATGGCCGACACGACATCCCTCGACCTCGACGTGACGGTCCCGGCGTCGAACCGGGTGAACGACGTCACTGTCGCGGACGGGGACGTCGACCTGCACGAGACCGTCGGTGACCTGACTGTCGACGCCGACGACGGCGACGTCTCGCTCCGGTCGGTCGACGGAGCGGTGACCGTCGAAGCCGGGGATGGTGACGTTTCAGTCCGGTCAGTCGACGGAGCAGTGACGATCGAGGCAGAAGACGGCGACCTGGAGGTCGACGGTGTCTCGGGCGACGCCACAGCGACGGTCGGCGACGGCGACGCGACTGTCGAGGACGTCGATGGCACCGTGACACTGGACGGGAGTGACGGCGACCTGACGGTGACCGACCCCGGAGCCATCGACACGGTCACCGGCGGTGACGGCGACGTGAGCGTCGAGGTGCCGGCACTCACCGACGATGCGACCGTCTCCGTCGGCGATGGCGACCTGGGCCTGTCGCTGAGCCCCGACCTCGACGCGGCGCTCACGCTCACCGTCGGCGACGGCGACCTCGACGTCAGCGGCTTCGACTTCGTCCGCGGCGACGACGTGAAACGGGTGGAAACGACTCTCGGCGACGGGACGCACACACTGGACGTCTCGGCCGGTGACGGTGACGTCTCCGTTTCACGACTGTGAACTCGATCCGTAGCGAGTCTCTCGTTCGACAGTGAGTCTCCGGTCACACCGTTCAGTCGGCCAGATGCCGAGCGAGAAACGGCGCGACGTGCTCGGCGACCTGCTGGTGCTGTCCGACGAAGTGGTGGTCCGCTGCGACGGGCTCGACGGCATGGCCCGTCGCTCTGGCTCGCTCGACGACTGGGTCCCACTCGACAGTGTCGTCGCGCTCGCCGTAGACGACGAGCGTCGGCACGGTGAGTGCGCCCACGGCCACCGCGGCGTCGCTCCCGTCCGGGAGTGTGCTGGCTGGTGCGAGGACGGCGACGGAGTCCAGCGTCTGGGCGGTGCTATCGTCGCCCTCCCGTTCGGCGGCCACGCAGAGCGCGACAGCACCCCCGAAACTGTAGCCGAACAGGCCGACGCGCTCGTAGCGCTCGCTCGCCCAGTCGAGCGCACAGGCGGCGTCGCGTCGCTCGCCCCGCCCCTCGTCCCAGGGGCCGTAGTCGAACCGGAGGCAGGCGACGCCGTGGTCTGTGAGGTCGTCGGCGACCGCCCGGAGACGCGGGTCGGAGCGGCTGCCACCGTGCTGGGGGTGGGGCGGACACGCGACGACACAGGCCATCGGCTCGTCGGCCGTCCCCGAGACGGAGACTGCATCGCTGCCGTCTGCCTCGGCGGGAGCGTCGAGGGTCGCACGGACCGCCCGCGAACAGGGGAGGCGGAGACGACCAGCGTCGCCCGCTCTGCTCGGACGGTCGTCGTTCCGGGTCACGTCACGACGTCCGCACGCCGTTGCCCTCAACGCTTCGCCGGCAGGTCAGCGAGGTCCGGAGAGCGAGGCCGGTGGGGCCCCGGAACAGTGCCCGGAGAGCGGGCCGGCGGAGCCTGGAAGCGGGGCCCGAGAGCGGGGGTGCCAGTGGGCCCCGGCGTTCAGGCGCTCGCGGGCTGTTCTTTCTCGACGAGTTCACCGGTGATCGTGACCGGGCGGTCGGCTTTGAGCGAGACGGTCTGGCTGACGCTGCCGAACAGGAGCGAGCCGAGCGGGCTTCGCTTGCGCCCGCCGAGGACGATCATGTCGACGTTTTCGGCGCTCGCGGTCCGGAGGATCGCGTCGGCGGGGTCGCCGTGTTCGGACACTGTCGTCGTCGCGACCCCGTCTTCGGTCAACTGGTCGTAGGCTTCGCGTCCGTTCGTGGTCTGGCGCACGCTCGTCTGTTCGGCCTCCTCGTGGTTGTCGAAGACGTGCAAGAGCCTGACGTGGACCGACTCGCCGGCGTTCGGGAGGTCGAGCACCGACTCCACTTGCGCGCGCGTCCGACTTTCGTCTCTATCGATGGGCAGCAGTACCTCGTACATCTCTACCGACTGACTCCAGGCCGCCCTATAGCAGTTCTTGCAGTACTCGTGCCGTAAGCTCAGCCTATCGGTCACACAGCGGGGTGATAGCCACTCGACTGGGCCGACCGAGCGCTCGACAAATCAATCACTGAACGTTTTAAAAGCCTGGGGACACAACCGGGATGCATGGGAATCCTCTCGCGCGCGTCCTACATTATCCGGTCGAAGGTCAACGCCGTCCTGAACCGGGCCGAGAACCCCCAGGAGACGCTCGACTACTCCTACGAGCAGTTGCGCGACCAGCTCCAGGACGTCAAACAGGGTATCGCCGACCTCACGACCCAGAAAAAGCGCCTCGAGATACAGAAGCGCCGACTGGAAGAGAACGTCGAGAAACACAACGAACAGGCCCGCGAGGCCGTCCGGCAGAACCGCGACGACCTCGCGCGCAAGGCCCTCGAGAAGAAAAAGCAGAAGATGAACCAGATCGAGGGCCTCGAGGACCAGATCGCCGAACTCCAGCGCCAGCAGGACACCCTCGTCGAGAAGAAAAACACCCTCCAGAGCCGCATCGAGGAGTTCCGCACCAAGAAGGAGACGATGAAGGCTCGCTACGAGGCCGCCGAGGCCAGTGCGAAGGTGTCCGAGGCGATGACCGGTGCCGGCGACGAGTTCGAGGACGTCGGCCGGGCCATCGAGCGCGCCGAGGAGGAGACCGAGGAGATGGAAGCGCGCTCCCAGGCCATGGACGAACTCCAGGAGTCGGGCGCGTTCGACGACGTCCTCTCCGACCAGGACGAGATCGACCGCGAACTCGAACAGCTCAGCACCGACAGCAGCGTCGACGCCGAACTGGAGACGCTCAAAGGCGAGATGGGGCGCGGGTCCAGCAACGGCGAGTCCGCCAGCACGGACGCCGAAGCCGAGAGTAACACCGCCGAAGTCGAGGCCGACGCCGGTGGCAACGGTGGCAGCGGCGACGGCGGAAACGGCGGCGACGTCGCAGCCGACGGCGAGTCCCCCGACGTGGACGTCGACGTCGAGGAGGAAGTCAAGCAGAGCGAGGTCGAGGCCGAACTCGAAGAGCTCAAAGAAGACGAGAACTGACGGCCAGGCGCGTTCGGGACGGGTAGCATATTTTCACGGCGGCCACAGCACGGCGATAGAGAGTGTCGTGACGACGGCGAGTAGCAACTGCAGGGGTGCGCCGACCCGGGCGTAGTCGGTGAACCTGTAGCCGCCGGGCCCGTAGACCATCAGGTTCGTCTGGTACCCGATGGGGGTCATGAAGGCGTTGGCGGCGGCGAAGGTGACGACAAGCAGGAGCGGGAACCCCTCGACCCCGAGGGTCCCGGCGGCGTCGACGGCGACCGGAATGAGCAAGACGACCGTGGCGACGGGCGTGATGATCGCCGCGACGACTGCAGTGATGAGATAGAGGACGGCCATGAACGCGAGCGGTGGGAGCGCCTCGCCGACGACGACGAGTCCCGAGGCGAGTAACTCGGCACCCCCGGTGCGTTGCATCGCCACCCCCAGCGGGAGCAGACCGGCGAGCAGGAAGATGACACCCCAGTTGACGACGTCGTAGGCCTGGTTCGCCGTGAGCGTGCCGGTCGCGACGAGCGCGACGATACCGCCGAGCGCGCCGATGGTCACCGGCACGAGGTCGAGCGCGGCGAGTGCAACCACACCGAGTAACACGCCGACGGCGACCGGCCAGTTGTCGTCGACCGCCGGTCGGGTCGTCTCGGTGTGGGCCGCGACCGTGCCAGCCAGTCCGGGGACGGCCTCGACCAGCCCCTCGGACACGTCGACGTCGACTTCGCCGTCCTCGGCTTCGACGACTCGTTCGGTGACGACGAAGTACCCGGCTTCGACGAAGTAGTCCGCCGAGGCGGCGGTGGTCTGGAACAAGAGCGTGTCACCGCGCGAGAGTTCGAACTCGTCCAGATCCTCCCGACGAAGTTCCCCGCCAGTCCGCACCGCGAGGACAGTCGTATCGAAGCGGTCGCGCAACTGGAGGTCGCCGATGGTGCGACCGGTGACCCGCGATTCCGGGTGGACGACTGCCTCGACCAGCGTCGCGTCGTGGGGAGCAGAGACCAGTTCCGCCTCCGTGACGGTCTCGCGCGAGCGCTGTCTGAGTTCGTAGCGGTCGGCGAAGCGATTGACAGCCTGGAGACTCCCTCTCACAGTCAGCCGGTCGCCCGCCGCCAGGGGCTGGTCACTCGCGCTCGCGACGAACGCCTCGCTGTCGCGTTCGACCTGTAACACGTCGACGTCGGCCGCATCCGCTTCGTCCTCGTCGGCAGTCGTTCTCTCCCCGGGTGGCGCTTCACGCTCGCGGTCCGGTTCGGCATCGCTTCGCGCTGCTGTCGGGGACCCGGCGCCCGGTCGAGCATCCGTGTGGCCGGTCGCGTCGCGTTCGAGGTCGTCCTCGTCGACAGATTCGACCAGGCCGTCGTCGAGCGCCTCGGCGACCGTGTGGCCCACCAGCGCGGAGTCCTCGCGGACGACGAGGACGCTCAGGTGGCGGTCGAGGTCGAACTCCTCGGTGAAGTCGGCGGCGGGCGGGATCCGTTCGGGGACGAGCCACCGGCCGACGGTCATGAGATAGGCGAGGCCGACGACGAGAACGACGATCCCGACGGGTGTGATCTCGAACATCGACAGCGGATGGTCGAGCAAGGTCCGCGAGAGGTCGCTCGCGAGCAGGTTCGTCGCGGTGCCGATGAGTGTCAGCGTCCCCCCGAGCATCGCGGCGAAAGAAAGCGGCATCAGGAGTTTCGACGGCGAGACGCCCGCCCGCTCGGAGAGTCCGGTGATCATCGGGATGAACACGGCGACGACGGGCGTGTTGTTGACGATGCCGGCCGCGAGGCCGGTCGTCGTGACGGTCACCCCCAGCAGTCGCGTCTCGTCGCCGGCGGTCACGTCCGCCAGCACCGCGCCGAGGTACTCGACGACACCCGTCCGTTCGACGCCCGCACTCAGGACGTACATCGCGAGGATCGTCACCGTCGCACGGCTGGCGAACCCGCCGATGGCCTCGGCTGGCGTCACCCTGGTGTAGGGCTCCAGGACGGCGAGTGCCACGAGCACGCCGATCGCGGTGATGTCGGGCGGGAGCCACTCGGTGACGAACAGGACCAGCGCGACTGCGACGAGCGCGAACACGACGAGGACACCCGTCGACACCCCGGCAACCATGTGCCCCCGCAATCAGCCCACGGAGAAAGATATACCGGACGACCCGGTGGCCGTCGAACTCGAAACCGCGAGCGGACGCCGCGCGACGCCTGGTCACGGAACACACATCACTATTTCACAGGGCTACGAACAGCCAGGTATGTACGAGACGATACTGGTGCCGACGGACGGGAGCACGGGGAACGTGGACGCGTTCGAGCACGCGGCGAGACTGGCAGGCGAAGACAGCGTCGTCCACACCCTCTACGTCGTCGACCAGCGCCGGTACCGCGCGGCCGACAACGACACCACCGACGAGGTCCGCAAGTCCCTCGAACTGGAGGGCGACCGGGCGCTGGACGACGCACGGACTCGTCTCGAAGAACTCGGCGTCGCCGTCGAAACTGTCCGCCGCGACGGCATCCCCCACCGCGAGATCGGCGACTACGTCGACGAAGCGGGCGTCGACGTCGTCGTCATGGGCACGCACGGCCGCACAGGACGTGACCGGGTCGCCCACCTCGGCTCTGTGACCCAGCGGGTCGTCGAGAGCGCCACCGTTCCGACGCTGGTCGTCGATATCGGCGACTGAGGGGAAAGAGAGAGTCATAGAACGATTATCAAAGAGCAGGCGGCCGACAGTGATCATCGGAACGGAGTCCGTCAGCTGGTCGTGGACAGTTGAACCGACACGTCACCGGAACCGTTGTCGAAACTTGCGAGTTCGATCGGACTATCCAGATTGGCACCATCGACGAATAGCCAACGATCGATTCCGACACGGTTTGTCGTCGTATTCCCGACGGTAGCTTCTTGATGGTGCGTGACGCTGATGTCGAAGGAGTCGCCGAGCGGCCCTATCGCGCCGCCGTCGGTCAGACTGCTGGAGCCCGACCATCCCCAGATGACCGAGATGGAATCATCTGACGTTTCTTCAGGTGACTCGTACACTTCGCTGCTCGACCGGGGTTCCGGGTCGTCCTTGACCAACCACTCAGTTTGATCCACACCCTCGAAGGTCATCGCTACACTTCCGCCGCTCCCGCCGTCAGGACTGTCGTGGACGACGACCAAACTCAGATCGTCAGTGGACGCGTTCCGGTAGACGAACGCGACAGTGGCGTCTACAGCTTCGATCCCGTCCGCTAAGGCAGAACTATTCTGCGTCTTGGTGTCGTATCGATAATACTCAGTGATCGACCGATCGCTCTCGACGGCCTCGACACAGTGTGTGTTCCCGTCTGGCCCTTCCACGGCGAACCCTTCATCACACGACCCTCCATCGCCACCGAACGATCCGCTCGTACAACCGGCAAAACCAGCGAGCCCAGCAGTGGCCACGAGAAGCGTCCGCCGGTCGACAGCCGAGATACCCTCCGTCGGTTCGTCCGCTGTGTCTCGATTGATCTGTGTGCTTTCAACCATATTTGCATCCGACACCTTCGTTTGCAGGACGATGTTCAATAAGGCTAGGTGACGATCCCAGTTGCGGGAAAGGGATATGTGAGTCGTTGTCTGGCAACCTCTGGGACAGACAACGACTGCGGACGACGAATTGGCTCACTCCGGGCTCGGACTCACTGGTCGGCCGAGTCGGGCCCACGACCGCTCTCAAGACTCCCCTGCCGGCCCTTCGTCTGGCGGTAGTCCGTGCCAAGCAGGTCGGCGAAGTGTTTCACGAACGCCTCGGTGTCCTCGGCGGTCTGGTCGGTCGGGGCGAGCATCGGGACGAGTTCGAACCCGCGCCCGCGAACGGTCGTTGCGTGTAATTGCTCGATATCGAGGTCCTCGGCACTTTTCGTCGTGTACTGGAAGGCCAGCGCCGAAAGCGCGCCCTGGCCGACGGGGACGATTATCTCCGGGTTTATCATCCGGAGTTCGCTGCTGCGGTAGCCCTCACAGGCACGTACTTCCTCGTCGGTCGCCGCCCGGTCGGGGTGGCGACAGCGTGTGACGTAGCTCAGATAGACGTTGTCGAGGTCTGGTTCGTCCGCCGCGGGGTCCTCGACGAGACCGACCCGCGACAGTGCCTCCAGTACGACGCGGTCCGTACCGGTGAAAGGCACGCCAGTCTCGTCGGCACCGGCCGTCGGCTCCTCGCCGAGGACGACGAAATCCGCGCCCACGTCGCCGTAGCCGTGGACGACCTGCGAGCGGGTCTCGCACAGTTCGGGGCAGTTCGTACACTCCTCGTCCATCCCGAACGGGTTCGAGGCCTCGTCCTGTCTGGCGTCCATATCACTCCTCTCCGTCGAGCGTTCGCGTCTCGGTTTCGGCGTCGTCGGGGTCGTTCTGTGGGCTCTCGGGATGGTAGGGCGTCTCGTACTCGCCGGGGCGGTCGTCGAGCCTGTCGGGGTTGATCCGCCCGCCGAGCAGCATGAAATCGAGGATCGTCACGCGGAGCATCGCCTCGACGACCGGCACCGCCCGCGGCGGGAGACTCGGGTCGTGACGGCCGACGACCTGCGCTTCCTTGCGCTCGCCGGTCTCCCAGTCGACGGTCTGCTGGGTCTTGGGGATCGAGACGGGCGCGTGCCAGCTCACCTCGCCGTAGACGGGTTCACCGGTCGTGATACCGCCCTGGAGGCCGCCGTGGTCGTTGCCGACGGGGACAGGATCGCCTTCCTCGCTGACCACGTCGTCGCGGGTGCCGTCGTCGAACTCCCAGTCCTCGTTGCGGTCGATGCCACGCACCGAGCGCGCGTCCCGGCCCATCCCGTACTCGACGGCCGTCGTCGCGGGGATGGAGAACATCGCCTGGCCCAGACGGGCCGCAAAGGAGTCGAATCGCGGGGCACCCAGCCCTCTGGGAACGCCGCGACACTCGAAGTAGACCGAGCCACCGATCGAGTCGCCCTCCTGCTGGTAACGGTCGATGGCCTCGCGCATCTGTTCGGCGGTCTCGGGGTCCGCACACCGCACCTCGTTTTCCTCTGTGTGTTCGAGCATCTCCTCCCAGGTCACTTCGGGGGCTTCGATGTCGCCGATCTGGTTGACGTGTGCCTTGACGCGGACGTCGTAGTCGGACTGGCGGAGCACCTGCTTGGCGATGGCACCGGCGGCGACCCAGTTGACGGTCTCGCGGGCCGACGAGCGGCCGCCCCCGCCCCAGTTGCGCGTCCCGAACTTCGCCGAGTAGGTGTAGTCGCCGTGGGACGGTCGCGGTGCAGTGACGAACGGTTCGTACTTGCCCGAGCGGGCGTCCTTGTTCTGGATGACCATCCCGATCGGCGTGCCCGTGGTGTAGCCCTCCAGCGTCCCTGATTTGATCGAGACCTCGTCGGGCTCGCCCCGCGAGGTGGTGATCATCGACTGGCCGGGTTTGCGCCGGTCGAGTTCGTACTGGATCTCTTCCTCGCTGATCTCGACCCCCGCCGGACAGCCCGAGACCGTACAGCCCATTGCCTCCCCGTGGCTCTCCCCGAAGGTCGTAAACCGGAAGAGCCGACCGAACTGGTTCCCGTTCATTACGTTTCCCTGAGTGACGGGGGCATTTGAACCTTGTAGATACCGGCGGAAGCTCGCAGTCGGGGACTGTGGGTTTCCGGACCGATTACCCGTCGCTGGGTTCAAACGGGTTCGGCACCTATCGGGAGCCATGACAGAGGAGTACGAGACCGCGACGCTCGCAGGCGGCTGTTTCTGGTGTATCGAGGCGGCGTTCAAAGAGCTGGACGGTGTCGTCGAGGTCACGTCGGGCTACGCGGGCGGACACGTGGAGAACCCGAGTTACGAGGCAGTCTGTCGCGGTACCACCGGCCACGCAGAGGTCGTCCAGGTGGTCTACGACCCTACAGTCCTGGCCTACGAGGACCTGCTCGAAGTGTTTTTCACCATCCACGACCCGACGACGAAGGACCGACAGGGGCCGGACGTCGGCTCTCAGTACCGGTCGGCGGTCTACTACCACGACGACGACCAGCGCGAGACCGTCGAGGCGTTCGTCGCGGGGCTCGAAGAGTCCGGGTCGTTCGAGAGCTACGAGAACGACGAGGTCGTCACCGAGATCGAGCCGCTGGAACGGTTCTGGGAGGCCGAACCGTATCATCAGGACTACTACGAGAAGAACCCGGCCGACCGCTACTGCCAGTTCCACGCCGAACCGAAAGTGAAGAAGGTTCGCGAACAGTTCGCCGGCGCCGTCACGAGCAAGTAGCTCTTTTCCGGGGAGATTCGGGCAGTACCGTCGGTCGAGGACTGTCTACGGATTGCTATCGGTCGGACGCTGTCGGCACGAAATCGGTAGCGATAGTCGACCGGGCACCGGAGGCCGATTCGTCAGCGGGGACACGCCGGGCTCGACGCGCTCGCGGGACGCCGTCACACAGACGTGCGTCTACGGATGTGAGCGTCGAAAGGTGGGGTGGGGTGGGTGGGTGGGTGGGCAGAACCCCGGATGTGGGCCCGTGCAGATGTGGGCTGCAGGGAGTTGGGTGTGGGTGGGTGTGGGTGTTGGGGTGGGTGGTCTGGGATCCGGGCACCGGGTCGGAGGCCTGCCCGATCGGCCGCACTGTGCGGCCAGGTAATCCCAATGGCCGGGAGGGTTATCAACGGGTGTCGTCGTTCCAGTCGTTCCGCCTGTTTCCGTCGATTCCACCGCGTTTCACAGCGTTTCACGAGGTTTCAAGCCGTCTTTGAAGCTCGATACCGGCAGTTTCACCGACCGGAAACGGTTTGCCGCCGCCAGGTGTACCCAGCCAGTGTACCTGCTGTCCCGCCCGACCGATGACATCCAGACCCGTCCCAGTGTTGATCGCCTGTTGTGTGCTCGTCGCGACAGTGGCGTCGCTGTCCGGCGTCGCCGCCGCCGAGGTGACGGTCGCGTCGTTCTCCTACGGTGGCAGCGACGCCGTCGGGACACCCGACCGCGGACTCTCGATCTGGCAGTCCGACGACCACGAGTTCGCCGTCCGTCTACAGGCCAACGAGAGCCACGAAGCCGCAGTCTGTCTGTTTGCCAACGCTTCGGAGGGACCTAGACAGCTGGGCTGTCGGAACGCCTCGCTCGCCGCCGGCGAGACGCAGTCCGTCACCGTCGGTATCGGACCCTGGCCGGGGAACCTGACGGGAGCCAGGAGCGTCAGCGCACTCATCAGCGACCGCGAGAGCGGTGAGACGCTGGCCCAGCGTTCGATGGATCTGACCGTCCTGGGACGGGAGGCAGACATAGACGGCGACGGCCTCGTCAACGAGGACGAAGTCGAGTCCGGCACCGACCTCCGGAACCCCGATACGGACAACGATACGCTCTCGGACGCGCTGGAGGTCCGCGTCTACGAGACGTCCCCGACCGACAACGACAGCGACGCCGACGGACTGGGGGACGGACTGGAGGTCAAGACCTATCACACCGACCCGCTCGACGCCGACACGGACGACGACGGACTCAGCGACGGTCGAGAAGTCGACCTCGGGACGAACCCATCGCTGGCGGACACGGACGGCGACGGCCTCGACGACGGCCCCGAGGTGAACACCTACCAGACCGACCCGGCGTCGGTCGACACCGACGACGACGGGCTGGGCGACGGCGCCGAAGTGGAACTCGGCACGAACCCGACCCAGGCCGACACGGACGGCGACGGCCTCTCGGACGGTGCGGAGGTCACCCTGTACGATACCGACCCGACGCGGGCGGACACGGACGGCGACGGTATCGAGGACGCCACCGAGATCGCCGAGTCCGACACGGACCCGACCGAGGCGGATTCAGACGGAGACGGCCTCGACGACGGCGACGAACTCCGCGAGTACGAGACCGACCCGCTCGTCGCCGATACGGACCGAGACGGCCTCGACGATGGCCTCGAAGTCGAACTCGGGTCGAACCCGACGGACCCCACCTCGACGGCCGACCCCGGACCGCTAACCTCGGCCAGACTCGCCGTCGAGGAACGCCCGCTCGCTGCGGGCCTGCTGGGAGCCGCGGTCGTCTTGCTCGTCTCGGGCGTTCTCGCCTGGCGGTTCACCGACCGCCTGTCGGGCGAACGCGTGCGCCGGACGCTCGGGATCGGGACGGTGCGCGAATCCGATACGCCGGGCGACACTGACAGCCCGACCGAGGCCGGGGCTCCGGACGACGGTGCGCGCCCGGTGGGCGACTCTTCCGGAGACGAGACGAGCGAGGCGGTTGCCGGAGTGACGACCGCTCCCGGGGGCGGGACTGCCGCAAGCGAGGCCGCCGACGGTGACCCCGGCAGTGCCGAAGCGACGACGACCGGAGCGACCGGGTCCGATACTGCCAGCGCCAGCGCGAACGCAGAGACGGAAGCGAACGCGGAAACGGAAGGGGGCACAGAAACGGAGGCGAAGGCAGAAACGGAGCCAGAAACGGAGACGAAATCGGTCGCCGACCTGCCGGACGACGCCGTGCTCACCAACGAGGAGCGAGTCGTCCGCCTGTTGGACGAGAACGGTGGGCGGATGCTCCAGAGCGACATGGTCGAGGCCGCCGACTGGTCGAAAGCGACGGTCAGCCGCGTCCTCACGCGGATGGAAGAGGCCGGCGAGGTCACCCGGGTCGACATCGGTCGCGGGAACCTCGTGGCCCGGCCGGGCGACGAACCCGCCAACGCCGGGTCGCCGTTCTCGGAGTCGGACGAGTCCTGATACGGTCGGTTGTAAGTCATTTCCGGATTTTGCCGGACCGCCCGGCGAAATACTGGTGAATCGTCACAACCGACCGTATGACTGGTCACCGACTGACGTCGGCGCCCATCCCCGCGAGAACGTCGAAAAAGCCCGGGAAAGAGACGTCGACGTCTTCGGCCCCCGTGACCGTGGTCTCGCCCTGCGCCACGAGGCCGGCGACGGCGAGTGCCATGATGATCCGGTGGTCGTCCCGGCCGGGGAGTGTCGCCCCGCGCAGGTCGGTCCCCTCGCCCCTGACGGTGAGTCGGTCCTGTTCTTCCAGCACCGTGGCTCCCATCGCCTCCAGTGACTCGGCCATCGCGGAAACGCGGTCAGTCTCCTTGTAGCGGACGTGTTCGCAGTCGACGATGGTGGTCGTCCCGTCGGCGGCCGCCCCGAGGACGGCGATCGTCGGGAGCAGGTCCGGGGTGTCCGCGACACTCACCTCGACCCCTTCCAGACCGGACTGCTCGACCGTTATCTCGCCCGCGTCGCGGTCCCACTCGATGTCGGCACCCATCCGTTCGAGGACGTCCACGATGGCGGAGTCACCCTGGGCGCTCGGCTGGGCACCCTCGACGACGACGCCGTCCTCGCCCGCGAGTGCGCCAGCCGCCAGCAGGTACGACATCGACGAGAAGTCGCCGGGGACGTCGTAGGTCCCGCCGTCGGGGTCGTAGGACTGTCCGCCGTCGACGTGGTACCCGCCTTCTACCTCACTCGCCTCGACGCCGAACGCCGCCAGGAGTTCGACCGTGATGTCGACGTACGGTGCGGATTTGAGTTCGGTTTCGAGGTCGACGGTTATGCCCTCGTCGGTGACCGCGCCGGCCATCAGGAGCGCGGTGACGAACTGCGAGGAGACGTCGCCGGGAATCGACGCCGTCCCGCGCTCGATAGGACCCTCGACGACCAGCGGTGCCTGCCCGTTGTCTCGCGTACTCCGGGCGCTGGCGCCGAGCTGTTCGAGTGCGTCCAATAGCGGCCCCTGTGGCCGCGACCGGAGCGACTCGTCGCCGGTGAGGACGGTGATGCCGTCGACGAGTCCCGCGGTCCCCGTCACGAGGCGCATCGTCGTACCGCTGTTCCCGCAGTCGATCACGTCCGCCGGGACGCCGGGGTCGCCGGCGAACCCCTCGACGGCGAGCTCTGACTGGTCGTTCGACAGGTCGGTCTCACCGCCGTAGGCCTCGACGGCCCGCATGGTCGCGCGCGTGTCGGCGCTGACCAGGGGGTTGCGGACGGTGGCGCCCTCGCCGTAGCCCGCGGCGAGTATCGCGCGGTGGGTGTAACTCTTCGACGGCGGTGCGCGCACCCGTCCCCGGACCGACGACGGCGTGAGTGTGACGTCCATACGCCCGGAGTGGTCGGCCCCCGACAATAGCGTACCGGACTGCCGGGGTTGACCTCGACAGTAGCGTACCGACTCCCGGGGCCGGTCCACCGACTGTCCGTCGACCGCCTCTCCGGGAGCGACCTGTCGGACCGCTCGCACGCCTGCCGGGGGTTTTAGGTCGCTTCCGCCGTTATCCGGGGCCATGGATCTCGACTTCTCGAAACTGGACGACTACCTGGACAAGACAGGACAGGACGCCTACCTGATCGAGGCCGACTCCGAAGACTCCGACCAGTACTATCTCTCGGGGTTCGACGCCCCGGACCCGTTCGTCACTCTCTACGACGGCGAGGTCCACCTCCTCTTTGCCCGTAGTCTGGAGTTCGGTCGGGCGAAACGCGAGAGTCGCGCCGCGACAGTCGAACGCTACGTCGACTTCGACCACACCGCCTACGTCGAAGAACACGGGCGTGAGGAGGCCTCGTCGTACGTCCTCCGGGACTTCCTCGACAGCTACGGGGTCGAGTCGGTCGCCGTCCCGCCGCGGTTCCCACTCGAAGTGGCCGACGGGCTTCGCGAGCGCGGCGTCGCGGTCGTCGCCGACCGCGACGAGACGGTGACGGATATCCGCGCGACCAAGACCGACACCGAGATCGACCACGTCCGAACCGCCCAGCGAGCCAACGAAGCCGCCATGGCCGCCGCGGAGGAACTCCTCGCCGACGCACAGATCCGCGACGGCACGCTCTATCACGAGGGCGATCCGCTCACGAGCGAGGCGGTCAGGACCGAGATCGAGGTGACGCTGCTGCGCCACGGCTGTGCGCTCGACGAGACGATCGTCGCCTGCGGGAGCGACGCCGCCGACCCCCACGACCGCGGCAGCGGCCCGCTCCTGGCCGACGAACCCATCATCGTCGACATCTTCCCGCGTGACAAGGAGACGAAATACCACGCCGACATGACTCGCACGTTCGTGCGTGGCGAACCGAGCGACACGCTCCAGGAGTGGTTCGAGTTGACAAACGAGGCCAAAGAGGCGGCCCTCGCGGCGGTCGAGCCGGGCGTGACCGGCGAAGCAGTCCACGACGCCGCCTGTGACGTCTACGAGGAAGCCGGGCTGCCGACGCTGCGAGCCGACGAGAGCGCGGAGACGGGCTTCATCCACTCGACCGGCCACGGCGTCGGGCTGGACGTCCACGAACTCCCGCACGTCAGCCCCGGCGGCGAGGCACTCGAACCGGGTCACGTCATCACGATCGAACCCGGCCTCTACGACCCCGACGTGGGCGGCGTCCGCATCGAAGACATCGTCGTCGTCACCGAGGACGGCTACGAGAACTTCACCGACTACCCGGTCGAACTGGTCGTCTGAACGGCGAAAACAGAGAGAACGGCCGAACGGGCGAAAACCCTTACTGGAAGCCGATGCGGCCGCCGGAGCGGCGTTCCTGCGGGTCGGGGCCGCCGGTGCGGAACTCGTCTTTCATCCGCTCGTAGTAGTCGCGGATGTCGTCCGTGATGGTGGGGCGAACGTTGTCGATGGCCTGCCGGAAGTGGCGCATCTCGACGACGTCGGCGTCGTCGTCCTCGCGGAGCGCCTCGATGGCGGCCTCGCGAGCGATCGACTCGAGGTCGGACCCGACGTAGCCGTCGGTGACCTCGGCGATCTCCCGCAGACTCACGTCCGCACCGAGGGGTTCTTTCGCCGTGTGGATCTTGAGGATCTGTTCGCGACCGTCGACGTCGGGTTCGCCGACCATCACGAGGCGGTCGAACCGGCCCGAGCGGATGAGTGCGGGGTCGATCATGTCCGGACGGTTGGTCGCGCCGATGATCATGACGTCCTGCATCTCTTCGAGGCCGTCGAGTTCGGTCAGCAACTGGTTGACGACCCGTTCGGAGACGTTCGACCCGGTCTCGCCGCCCCGTCCCGGGGCCAGCGAGTCGAGTTCGTCGAAGAACACCACTGTGGGCGACACCTGCTTGGCCTTCCGGAAGGTCTGGCGGATGGCCTTCTCGCTCTCGCCCACCCACTTCGACAGCAGTTGTGGGCCACGCACGGAGATGAAGTTCGCCTCCGTCTCGTTGGCGACCGCCTTGGCCATCAGCGTCTTCCCGGTGCCGGGCGGCCCGTAGAGCAAGACCCCGGAGGGCGGGTTGATGCCCATCCGGGTGAACTTCTCGGGCTTGTTCAGTGGCCACTCGACGGACTCCTGGACGTTCTCCTTGGCGTCGTCGAGCCCGCCCACGTCGTCCCAGGACATCTTCGGCAACTCGACCAGCACCTCCCGCATGGCGCTCGGACTCACCTCGTTGAGGGCACCGCGGAAGTCCTCGCGTTTGATGATCATCCGGTCGATGAGACTCGGCGGGATGTCCTCCTCGTCCAGGTCGATCTCGGGGAGGTACCGCCGTAGCGCCTTCATCGCCGCCTCCTTGGTCAGGGACTCGATGTCGGCACCCACGAACCCGTGGGTCTCGCTGGCCAGCCGACCGAGGTTGACGTCGTCCGAGAGGGGCATCCCGCGGGTGTGGATCTGGAGGATCTCCTCGCGACCCACCTCGTCGGGGACGCCGATCTCGATCTCCCTGTCGAACCGGCCGGGGCGGCGCAGCGCGGGGTCGACGCTGTCGACGCGGTTGGTCGCGGCGATGACGACGACCTGGCCCCGCGATTCGAGGCCGTCCATCATCGTCAGGAGCTGGGCGACGACGCGGCGCTCGACCTCGCCGGTGACGTCCTCGCGCTTGGGCGCGATGGAGTCGAGTTCGTCGATGAAGATGATGGCGGGAGACTCCTCGCTGGCGTCCTCGAATATCTCGCGTAACTGCTGTTCGGACTCGCCGTAGTACTTCGAGATGATCTCCGGGCCCGCGATAGAGAAGAAACTGGCAGAGGTCTCGTTGGCCACGGCCTTCGCGAGCAGCGTCTTCCCGGTGCCGGGCGGCCCGTGCAGTAGCACCCCCTGTGGCGGCTCGATGCCGAGTTTCTTGAAGATCTGGGGATGCTTCATCGGGAGTTCGACCATCTCCCTGACACGCTGGATCTCGTTTTGCAGGCCGCCGATGTCCTCGTAGGTGATCCCCCCGCCGGTCTTCTCGAAGCCCGAGATGGGCTCCTCACGCAGTTCCACTTCCGTGTCCTCGGTGATCAGGACCACGCCCTCGGGCTCGGTCTCGACGGCGATCAGCGGGATCGCCTGGCCGGGCGAGCGCATGAAGGGGTGGTTCGTCGAGCTCATCACGGGGACGATGTCGCGCTGGACGACCGGTCGTTTGAGGATCTGGCGTTTGACCATGCCAGCGGCGTCGGAGCCGAACTGGACGCTCGCTTCCTCGGGCGGTGCGAGGACGAGCTTGTCGGCCTTCTCCGCTTCGGCCTTCCGGATCTCGACGCGTTCGCCGATCCCCACGTCGGCGTTCTGCCGGGTGAAGCCGTCGATGCGAACGGTATCGGTGTTCCAGTCCTGTCGGTCGGCACGCCACACCTTCGCGGCGGTCGTGTCCGCGCCCTCGATCTCGATGATGTCGCCGGGCGAGAGCTTCAGATGCAACAGGGTGTCCGGGTCCAGCCGGGCGATACCCCGACCCGAGTCGTTCGGGTACGCCTTCGCCACCTCTAATTGGACTTCGTTCATAGTCGGGACGGTTGTCTTCACCTCGGGTAGCGCCGCGGATATGCTTTTCCCTCCCGGTGGTTTCACGTCGCGATCCGGCGTCACCAAGTACTTACGCGCGCAGTCCCGATATCGTGTATGGACATCGCACTGCTCGCCGGTGGTGCCTTCGCTGTCGCCGTCATCGTCATCGCCGACAGGGTCGACGCCATCGTCGACTACGTCAGTTCCTCCGACGACCCGCTCACGGACTTCGACGCCGAGTTCGACGAGGAGTCCGAGGGCAGCGACGACGCGAGCGACCCGTTCAACGACGTCTGATTCCGGACCGCTGTGCGTTCTCGCCGCGCCTGACCGACGAGCGACAGCCGTGTCAGCCCGATAGTGCCCGGGCAGGGGTCACTCCGATCCGGCCGCCGTCGTCTCCGTCGAGGTCGCTGTCCCCCGCCCCGTGATCGGGACCTCGAACCGCTCCCCGCCGTCGGGATAGCTGACGAAAAAGTAGAGCGCGTCTCCTTCCTCGGAGACCGGCCAGATACCCGTGACCGCACCGGTCTCGCCGGCGGGTATTTCCCCGGACATGAGGTAGTACAGGCCGCCGCCACCGACACCGGCCAGGAACGTCCCCGCACGGTTACTGGCGTTTCGGACGACGACCGCCACGTGGATCTCCTCTTGGGTATGTTCCACGCTCCGGGGAACCAGCACGGACTCGACGGTGAACAGCGGGTACGCCGCGAGGTCGGTGACGAAGTCCTCGGGCAGCGCGTACCGTCGGTCCGGTCCGTCGAGATAGGCGTTCTCGGCCGTGACGACGGGGAGGTCGAACGCCAGCCACCCACTGGGCTCGTCCTCCGTATACAGCGTCGCCACGCGGGGCATGAGCGGCTCTCGCCGCTCCGGGATATCGGGGTCGAACCGTTCGTCCCCGGCCACGAGTTCGAACCCCGACGGAGGGTTGCCCGCCGAAGCCTCCGGTATCTGCACGAACGCGAACTGCGCTTCGTCGGGCTCGACGAACCGAAACGAATCTGCGTAGAAGAGGTGTCTGTACGCTGTTCTGAGGACGGCATTAGTTTCGGGGACTGTCGTCGGCGTCGTCCGACTCGTCGGTGTTTCCTCGGCAGTCGGCGAAGCGGTCGCTGTCGCGGACTGACCGACCGTCGGAGATGGAGTGTCGGCTCGATCCCGCGAACTACTGCCCAGCGGCGTACCGGGCGTCTGTTCTGTCCCGCGGTTACAGCCTGCGACGCCAGCGGCGAGGGCAACCGACGCGAGGAACCGGCGGCGATCCATGTTGACGCCTATCCGACACTTCGGTAAGTATCTTCTCCCCGGTAGATAGCGACTAATCGGGGACAGAGTCACGAACGACCGGACCGCTTTTGCCCCCGACCGCGCGAGTACAGGTATGCGAACGCTGGCGTTCGACGGCCGCGTGGGAGCGAGCGGCGACATGCTACTGGGCGCACTCGTCGCCGCCGGCGCAGACCCCGACGTACTGGACGCCGTCGAAGCCGAACTTCCGGTCACCTACGCCGTCGAGTCGGTCACGAAACAGGGGATCGCTGCCACCTCCGTCGACGTGCTCGTCGAGACCGACGAGGAAACCGACGAGAACGGTCAAGACGACGACCACGGACACGATCACTCGCACGACCACAGCCACCACGGGCATTCACACGAACACGGCGACCACGACCACTCTCACGAGGACAGCCACGGTCACGACCACAGCCACGACCACGAACACGCAAACGAAGACCACAGCCACGGTCACGACCACACTCACGCGGAAGGCCACGGCCCCCAGCGCACCTACGCGGAGGTCGTCGAACTCGTCGAGTCGATGGGTCTCACGGCGAGTGTCGAACGGGACGCCCTCGCGATATTCGAGATACTCGGGGAGGCCGAGGCGAGCGTCCACGGCACGGGATTGGAAGACACGCACTTCCACGAGGTCGGTGCGGACGACGCCATCGCCGACATCGTCGGGGCGGCGCTCCTGTTCGACGACCTCGACCCCGAACGGGTGGTGACGACACCGCTCTCGACCGGTGGCGGCGAAGTGTCGATGAGTCACGGGACCTATCCTATCCCCGCGCCGGCGGTCGTCGAGGTCGCCCAGCGCGCCGACTGGTCGCTCCGCGGTGGCCCCGTCGACCGCGAGTTGCTCACGCCCACTGGCGCGGCCATCCTCGCACACTTCGCCGAGGGGGTCGAGCGCCTGCCCGACCTACAGGTCGAGGCCTCGGGTTACGGCGCCGGCGGCTGGGACCTGGATCCGTACCCGAACGTCCTCCGGGCGGTCGTCGGCGGGAGTCGGGGCGGCCTCTCCCGGGACTCGATCACCGTCCTCGAAACCAACGTCGACGACGTCACGCCCGAGGTACTCGGCGGCCTCCAGGAGACGTTGCTCGACGCGGGAGCGCGGGACGTCACGATCGTCCCGACGACGATGAAGAAATCGCGCCCCGGCCACCTCGTCAAGGTCGTCGCCAAACCCGAGGACGCCGAGCGCGTGGCGCGAACACTCGCCGAGGAAACCGGGACGCTGGGCGTCCGCGAACACGGTGCCGGCCACCGCTGGATCGCCGACCGCGAAGTCGTGGCCGCCACGGTGCTGGAAGCCGGCCACCGCCACGAGGTCGCGGTCAAACTCGGGACGGACGACGCGGGCGAGATATTCGACGTGAGTGCCGAATACGACGACGCCGCAGCGGTCGCGACGGCACTGGACCTGCCGGTCCGCGAACTCCAGCGCCGCGCCGAGGATGCGGTCCGGGACGGCTTCGCCGAGAGGCTCTGTCACATCGTCGAGCGCGAGCGCTGGGCGGGGTTCGAGGACGCCGCCGAGTACACCCATCCGACGCTGGACGAGCAGGGATTCATCCACCTCTCGACACCCGCGCAGATCCCGGCCGTCGCCCAGTCGAACTTCCTCGACGCCGAGGATCCTGTCCTGCTCGTACTGGACCGCGAGCGCCTGACCGACGTGAAGTACGAAGAACAACCCGCGGGTGGCTATGCGCACGTCTACGGCCCGATCGACACCGACGCCGTGGTCGACGTGCTCGCGCTCCCCTTCGAGGACGGCCACTTCGGAGTCCCGGACGAACTGCGCGAGGGCTGACCAGTGGCGGGCGTCCTCGTCGTCGGTGCGAGCGGGTTTCTCGGGCGAGCAGTCGCGACCGAACTCCACGATGCCGGCCACCGCGTCGTCGGGACGTACTGCTCGACGCCGACCCCACGAGCGGGCGTCGAGTTCGACTTCTGGACCGACGACGTCCGCGCGCTCGTCGGGGAACACGACGTCGACGCCGTGGTGTTCGCCGCAGCGGTCGAGTACGGCGGTGAGGCCGACACGGGAGCGACGGCGGCCGGCCCGGGTTTCGAGCGCGCTGTAGCGCGCTTCGCCCGCGGCTGTCGCGACTGCCGACTCGTCTACATCTCCAGTGCCGCCGTCTTCGACGGGATCGAAGGGCGATACCCCGAGACTGCGGAGCGCTCGCCCATCGACGAGTACGGCCGGCGACTCGTGACTGCCGAGGACGTGGTCCAAGAACACTGCTCCGACGTCGCGATACTGCGAACGAGTTACCTGTTCGGGTTCATCGGGGGTCGACTGGACGACCGCCTCGCGCGGACCCGAGACGCAGTGACAGAAGGCGAACCGGTGGCGTACTTCGACGACATGTACAAGAGTCCGCTGCTCGTCACCGAGGCGGCCGAGGCGGTGCGGGCGCTGGTCGAGAGTGAGGCGACGGGAGTCGTCCACGCGCCGGCACCCCGAACGAGCGTGTACGAGTTCCACCGTGATGCGATGGCGGCACTCGGCTACGACCCGTCGCTCGTCGAGCGCGACTCGATCCCCCCGGACATGAACGTCGCCCCGGACAGTTCGCTCTCTTCGGACCGGTTCGCCTCGCTCGTCGGCTTCGAACCGTCGTCAGTCGGATCCGGCCTCGGCGACGGGAGAAAGCGGTGACGAATCGAGGGGCTTCTCGGGTAATTTAAGACGCGGGGCCGTCTCTCCCCGGTATGTTCGAGACAGTCGTCATCGCGACCGACGGCTCGGAGTCGGCTGCCCGCGCGGTGTCGGTCGCGCTGGATTTCGCCGCGGCGTTCGACGCGAGCGTCCACGCGCTCTCGGTCGTCGAGGAGCGCGACCTGGAGGGGTCGCCCGAGCAGGTCCGGGCCGACCTCGAAGCCGCGCTCGAAGACACCGCCGAGGACGCCCTCGCCGAAGTCCGTGAGCACACCGACCGCTCGGTCGAGACAGCCGTCCGCGAGGGCGACCCCGTGACGGAGATCACTCGCTACGCCGACGACGTCGACGCCGACGTGGTCGCGATGGGGACGCGCGGCCGCCACGGTGAACACGCCTACCTCCTGGGGAGCGTCGCCGAGGGACTCGTCCGGACCTGTGACCGGCCGGTCCTGACCGTCAGGCAACTGAGCGCCGACGAGACCGAGACCGAGGCCGCGGCCTGACAGATCGACCGCACCCGCGACCTGACTCCGACGGACCGACCGACCTGCACCCGCGGCCTGTCTCTCCGACCCAACCGTGTAGAGTCGAATCGAGTCGGGCCGCCGGTCGACTCTGACGCCTTCGACCGAGGATTTCATGGTTCTCGGCGGGCTTGAGGCCCTATGGACGACTGGCTCATCGACGACGAACGCCTCCCGCGGGAGCGGCGGTCGCTGCTCCCCGGGGAGGGCTTCTTCTATCCCGACTCGCTACGCGAAGAACAGAAGGAAAACGAGGCTGCCGAGGCACTCACCGGTGCCGAGACGGTCGTGATCGCCGATACCGACGCGGACGGGCTCGGCTGTGTCGCGCTGGTCCGCGAGGCCGTCGGCGAAGCGTCGCTCGTCCCCTCGGGACCCCACGAACTCCACAAGAGCATCGAGTGGGCCGTCGAGTACCTGCCCGAGGGTGCGATGCTGTTCGTCTGTGACCTCTGTCCCGACAGTCCCGAAGAGGTCGCCGGCATCGAAGCCCTCGCCGACCGTGGAACCGTCGTCTGGTACGACCACCACCAGTGGGACGACGAAGTCGCCGACGCCGTCGAATCGGCTGGTGTCGACCTCACCGTCGGTGACTCCGATGAGGTCTGTACCACGGACGTCGCGCTCGCGGAACTGGACTACGAGTTCCCCGACCGCTTCGCCGAACTCGCGCTGGTCACCCGCGACCACGACCTCTGGATCAAAGAAGACGAGCGCAGCGACGACCTCGCCGACTACGGCCGCTGGGCCGAACCCGAGGAGTACGTCGCCACGATCCGCGAACACGGCGTCGACTTCCCGCCCGAGGTCGTCGAGTTACTCCGCGAGAAACGCGTCGAGAAAGAGGCACTCATCGAGAAAGCCGTCGAACGCGCGGAACTGCGCGAGGTCAACGGCTGGACGGTCGGCGTCACCTACGGCCGCTGCTCCCAGAACGAGGTCGCCGAGGCGCTCCGCCAGCAGGGCGCCGACGCGTCGGTCATCGTCAAACCCGCCGGCAGCGCCTCGATCCGCGGGTCCGAGACGTTCGAACGCGCTCACGAGGTCGCTGGCCAGGTCAACGGCGGCGGCCACCCCCGTGCGGCGGGCTGCAAACCCGACGTCTACGACGACATGCTCGACTACGCTCACCACTGGACCACCAGAGGAGCGGTCGCGAAGCAGGCCATCGTCGACGCGTTCCGGGCGCTCCCTCCCGAAGAAGACGAGGGCGTCGAGACAGAGCGGTAGGACAGCCGACGTCGCTCTCGTAGCACGTATGGAGGTCTACCCGGCCGCTGCGGACCGACAGGTCCTTGGATCGTCGCGATGGGGGTATCCGCCATGCGCCTGACACTCCTCGGGTCGGGTGACGCGACCGGTGTCCCCGCACCACTGTGTGACTGCGAGTACTGTGCACAGAGCGCCCCGCGTCGCCGGCCCGCGCTCCTCGTCGAGGACGGCGAGACGACGGTCGTTCTGGACGCCGGTCCGGACCTGGCTGAACAACTCCGCCGGGCGGACACCTACGAGGTGGACGCGTTCCTCCTGACGCACTTCCACCGCGACCACGCCGACGGGCTACTGGACCTGCTCCAGACCCTTCGCACCGGCACGGAGACCGCCTGGAACGACGCCGGCGACGCTCACGCCTTCGACCTGTACATGACGCCCACGGCCACCGACCACCTCCGCGAGACGTTCCCGTACTTCCTCGACCTGCTCGACCCCGCGTGGGATCCCGACGGCACCTCCATCGGACCACTCGACGTCCGCCCCTTCCCGGTCGAGCACATGCGGCCCGACTACGAGACGGTCGGGTTCGTCGTCACGGACGGGGAGAGCGCGGTCGCGTACGCCCCGGACATGGAAGGGTTCGTCGACGATCCGCCGTCGGTCGCCGGAGGCGTGGATCTGTTCGTCTGTGAGGGGTCCCCGATCGTCGGTGTCAACCACGGGGACGAAACGGACCTCCTGCCTGCTATCGAGGCGCTTTCGGCCGATCGAACGGTGCTCGTCAATGCCAGTGAACACGCCCGCCGTGAACACACCGCGACGCTCGAATCCCACGCCGCCGCCGTCGACTGCGAACTCGGGACCGACTTCGACGAGTACGTACTCTGAAGCTCGGCCCTAGTCACCCTGGCGGTCCCAGCCCAGGCGTCACTCCGTCTCGACTTTCCCCGCTTCGGCGAGGGCGTCCACGGCTTCCCGCGTCGCCTCCAGTGAGGTGTAGCGGGGTTCGTATCCCAGCAGGTCACGCGCCTTCTCGATGCTCGCGTTCGGGCTGTAACTGATGTGTTCCTCGGTCGCCGCGACGGCGTCCTCGTCGTACTCCGGTCGCTCGGCCCACTCCTCGAAGGGCAGGTAGGTCAGGTTCGCCTCCTGACCGAACCAGCCGGCGACGGCCTCGGCGTAGCCCCGGAGCGTGAGCGCCCGCGGTGAGACGGTGTGGAAGCTCTCGCCCACCGCCGCCGACCAGTTCTCTATCGCGCGCTGGAACGCCTGGGCGACGTCGTCGGCGTGGACGTGATGGACCGTTTCGAGCCCGAAGTTCGGGAGTGCGACCTCCTCGCCCCGCGCCAGTCGCGAGAACACGTCGGGGTCGAAGTTGCCCGCCGGGTTCAGCGGTTCCCAACCGGGGCCGACGATGTGCCCCGGATGCAGGACCGTCGCGGGGACGCCGTTGCGCCGTGCCTCGTCTCGCAAGTACTCCTCGATCGCCGCTTTCTTCCGGCCGTACTCGCCCAGCGGACGGCGGGTCCGGGGTTCGTCTTCGGTCGTGGGAACGACGTCGCTTGGGCCGTGGACCCAGACCGTCCCACAGTGGAGCAGGTGCTGTATCTCCCCGCGCAGCGCCTCGACGAGCGCCTCCGCGCTCTCGGGTTCGAAGCAGATCAGGTCGACGACCACGTCGGGGTCGGTCTCGAGGATCGCCTCGCCGAAGTCACCACGTTCCTCGGCGGCCTCGCGGTCTATCTCGACGGACTCGACGTCGCTCCAGGCGCCGTCGTCCTGATAGGGGTCGCGCTCGCCGCGGCTGACCGCGACGACGTCGTGACCGGCCGCGACCAGTCGCGGCACGAGGTACGTGCCGATGTGTCCTGTGGCGCCGATGACGGTGACTCGCATGGTCGGTACTGGGTTCGCGGCCGTTTTGACTCCCGGGAACCGGCAAGGCCCGGCGTGGTCGGTCGTTGGTCGCTCCGCAGTCGAGTACGGTGTCTCTTCGTACTCGAACGGCGTGCGTACTCCGCTCGCGATGGGCTATCGATGCGCTGGTCGATGGGGCATCGAAAGCCGGTCTATTCCTCGAATTCCCCGATTCAGGAGTCCGTACCCGGGCGCCCGTCCAGTCGCGATTCGGCCGTGGCTCCAACACCGGACGGATGGCACGGGTTAAGATGGTGTGGCTGTGAGTAGGATGTAACTGAAATGAATACCTGTCCCGTGGTTGCACGGATATCGTCGGGAATACCGTCGAAAGACAGCCATAATCCGAACGATCCTGGAAAATCGTCGCGGCCGACTGGCCGAGAGGTGTCGCTCTGATGTACCGGACACCGAACGTCGCGCGCCTGGCCGGTGCAGTGTCACTGCCCGTCTTTCTCGCCGGCTGGGGTCTGCTCTTCTCGCTCGTCGGTGGGGAGACCACCGTGACGACGTGGGCGCTCGGACTCGCGACGATGTTCCCGCTGAGTGCGCTGTTCGTCGGCGTGACGAGCGACCGCTCCCGGTCCCGCCCTCGCACGGGCCTCCAGTACGCCGTGGGACTCGTCGCGAGCGTCGTCGCCTTCTCACTGGCGTACCTCGCCGTCGCCGTCGTCGACTACACGGCGGTGGGTGTCCTCGCCGGCCTGGGCTGGCCCGAACTGGTCGCCACGGGGGTCGCGTTCACGCTGGTGGTGGGTGTGCTGGCGTTCGTCGACGCGCGCTACGTCGAACGTCCCGTCACCGCGGCTCTGCTAGAAGAGCGGTACCTCGACGACCCGGTCAGAGACGACTGACCAGTCAACTGGCGATGTACAGACTGCCTTTTCAGGCCGCCTTTTCACGGCGTGGACAGCTTCGAGAGCCCGTTCAGGCCACCGCGACGTGATTCGTTTGGCCGGATCCGAACTGCTTGCGTGACGACGCTGCACCCGTTCGGTCGTCGATCAGTTTCGCCCTCTTCGCCACCACGGGCAGGAGGCGTCGAGTCGCCGATTCGGGCCAGCCGTGAGGTCAATCCACCCCGGTAGAGTCCGTATACGGGGTGGACCGTAGGGTCCGGCGCGTCAGGAGCGCCGCACCAGTTTATCTGTTCTTGCACCGTCACTACCCTCGTATGCGACTGGTTCACGTACTCGTCCCGACCGGACGGCGAACGGCGGTCCTCCGGGAACTGGACGAGGAGGGGATCGACTACGCCGTCAGTCCCGAAGTCGGGCGAGACGAGTACGAGGTCCAGGTGTCTTTTCCGGCACCTGCCAGCGCTGTCGAGCCAGTGTTGAACCGACTGCGCGCCATCGGACTCGAAGAGGACGGGTTCACCGTCGTCGTCGCGGCGGAGACGGTCGTCTCGCGTCGCTTCGAACAGCTCAGCCGGAATTACAGCAACCTGTCACTTTCGCGCCCCGAACTCGTCACGCGGGCCCGGGAGATGTCACCGCCGCTCTCGACGTTCGTGGTCATGACCGTCGTGAGCGCCGTCGTCGCGACGACGGGGCTGCTCTCGAACTCGGCGGCCGTGATCATCGGCGCGATGATCATCGCGCCTGTCATGGGGCCGGCCATCTCGGCGTCGGTCGGGAGCGTCCTCTACGACAGGCAACTCTTCCGCAGAGGGATCGGGTTACAGGTGCTCGGGGTGTTGCTCGCCATCGCGAGCGGCCTCGTGTTCTCCCTGGTGCTCAAGGAGGCGCTACTCGTTCCGCCCGGGTTCGACCCGTTCGCGGTCCCACAGGTAGAGGAGCGACTCACACCGAACGTGCTCTCGCTCGTCATCGCCGTCGGTGCCGGCGTCGCGGCCGTCTTCAGCCTCACGAGGGGCGTCTCGTCGGTCCTCGTCGGTGCGATGATCGCGGTCGCGCTCGTCCCGCCAGCGGCGACGGTCGGTATCGGAATCGCGTGGAACGCCCCCCTCGCGGTGTTCGAAGCGGGGACGCTCCTGCTCGTGAACCTCCTCGCGGTCAACCTCGTCGCACTCGGCCTGCTGTGGGTGAGCGGCTACCGTCCCGTCGAAGAGACGCAAGTCGGGACGGCCCGGCGACGAACCGCCCTGACCGTCGGCGTCGTCTTCGTCGCGCTCTTGCTCCTGAGCGGCGTTCTCGTCGGTATCAGTGCGCTCTCGGTCGTCGACGCGCAGTTCGAGGCGGCGCTGCACGAGGAGATCGACGACGCGCTCGACCAGGAGGTGTACGCGGACGTGCGACACGTGGAGACGCACGTCGACGTCTCGCCGCTCAGACACGTCCTCCTCGGCGGGGAGATCGAGGTGACTGTCCTCGTCGACACCGGAGGCGGCCCACCGGCCGAAGGGCTCGCCGACGACATCCGGACCAGAATCGCGGACGAACAGGGGTTCGAGGCGGTCGTGATAGTCGAACCCGTCGACGCCTCGTTCCCGAGCGACCAGACGTGAAGCCGCAGAACGAGACGTGAAACCGCAGAACGAGCCGGAAAGTGTCGAAGCCCTACCGACTAGCGAGTGTTCTGCTTACTCGTCGTCCTCGAAGTCGACTTCAGAAAGCTCGCTCCGTTCGCTTTCTGAAACACCGATAGACTCGCACCGCTCGTCTATCGAGCCCAAGAGGAAGCTGCGTCCTCGTCAGTCCTCTTCCTCGTCCTCGTCTTCCTCTTGGACGTCCTCGAAGTCGGCGTCGACGTACTCCTCGCCCTGGCCACCTGCACCGCCCGCACCACCGGGGCCGCCCGGACCTGCCGCACCGCCGGGGCCCGCGCCAGCAGCGCCACCGGGACCAGCGCCAGCGGCACCGCCGGGGCCGGCACCGCCCGCGGCGCCCGCGGCCTGCTGGGCCTGGTCCTGGTACATCTGCTTGCCGATCTCCTGGAGCTGTTCGGCCAGCGCCTCGGTGGCTTCCTCGTAGTCTTCGGTCTCGGCCTCCTCGTCCTCGAGGACTTCCTCGACGTCCTCGATCCGTTCTTCGATGTCGGCTTCGAGGTCCTCGTCGATGGCTTCCTCGTTTTCCTCCATCAGGGTCTCGGCGCGCTGGATCGTGCTCTCGGCCTGGTTGCGCGCCTCGATCTCCTCGCGGCGCTTCTGGTCTTCCTCGGCGTGTTCCTCGGCTTCTTCCTGCATCTCCTCGATCTGCTCGTCAGAGAGCCCGGCGCCGCCCTCGATGGTGATGTCCTCCTGGTTGCCCGAGCCCTTGTCCTCGGCGGTGACGTTGACGATGCCGTTCTCGTCGATGGAGAAACTCACCTCGATCTGTGGGGTGCCGGCGGGGGCCGGCGGGATACCGCGGAGCGCGAACTCGCCGAGGAGTTCGTTCTCCTGGGCGATCTCCCGTTCGCCCTGGAAGACGCGGATCTGGACCTGCGTCTGGTTGGCCGCGGCGGTCGTGAACACCTTCGACTCCTCGGTCGGGATGGTGGTGTTCTTCTCGATGAGTCGCTCGAAGAGACCGCCCTTGACCTCGACACCGAGCGAGAGCGGCGTCACGTCGAGCAGGACGATGTCGTCGACGTCACCGGAGAGGACGCCACCCTGGATGGCCGCACCGAGCGCGACGGCCTCGTCGGGGTTGACGTTCTTCTTCGGGGACTGGCCGGTCATCTCCTCGACCTGCTCCTGGACCTGGGGCATCCGGGTCGACCCGCCGACGAGGATGACCTCGTCGATGTCGCCTTTCTCGTAGCCGGCGTCTTCGAGCGCCTGCTGGGTCGGTCCCACGGTCCGCTCGATGAGGTCCGCGGTGAGTGACTCGAACTTGGCGCGCGTGATGTCCTGTTCGAGGTCTTTCGGACCGTCGTCGTCCGCGGCGATAAAGGGTAGCGTGACGGTCGTCTCCTTGCGCGAGGAGAGTTCGTGTTTGGCCTCCTCGGCGGCGTCGCGCAGGCGCTGGAGCGCCTGGCGGTCGTCGCGGAGGTCGATACCGTGTTCGGCCTCGAACTCGTCGGCGAGGTAGTCGATGATGGCCTCGTCCCAGTCGTCGCCACCGAGGTCGTTGTCGCCGTTGGTGGCGACGACCTCGTAGACGCCCCCGCCCAGGTCGAGGATGGAGACGTCGAACGTCCCCCCACCGAGGTCGTAGACGAGCACGGTCTGGTCGGTCTCGTCGTCGAGGCCGTAGGCCATCGCGGCGGCGGTGGGCTCGTTGACGATGCGGTCGACCTCGAAGCCAGCGATCTCGCCGGCGTCCTTGGTCGCCTGGCGCTGGCTGTCCGAGAAATACGCCGGGACGGTAATGACGGCCTTCTCGACCTCGTCGCCGAGGTACTCCTCGGCGTCGTGTTTGATCTTCTGGAGGATCATCGCCGAGACCTGCTCGGGCGTATACTCCTCGCCTTCCAGTTCGACGGTGTACCCGTCCTCGCCCATGTGGCGCTTGATCGACTGGATGGTCTCGTCGGGATTCTGGACGGCCTGGTTCTTCGCGGGTTTGCCGACGAGGCGTTCCCCGTCGGAGAAGGAGACCACGGAGGGAGTGGTCCGTTCGCCCTCGCTGTTGACGATGATCTCGGGATCGCCGCCCTCCATGACCGCGAACGCGCTGTTCGTGGTCCCGAGGTCGATACCGAGAATCTTGTTGCTCGCCATGTTGCTCGGTGCTAATAGCCTGCCGCGGTTAATGTTTGTCTATTTGCCCCAGGCGGGCCCCAGCGCAGTCGGAAAAAACAGTCCGTTACTCGCTGTCGCTGACGGTGACCTGTGCGGTCTGGAGCACCTTCTCCGCCATGACGTAGCCCGGGCGGTGGACCTCGTCGATGGTCCCCTCGGGCTGGTCGGAGTCGACGCGCATGAGTACCTCGTGAGTGTGTGGGTCGACCTCGTCGCCGGGTTCGGGGTCGACGACGTCGACGTTCTCGTCGTCGAGGACGCGGTCGAACTGCGAGAGGGTCGTCTCGACGCCGTCCCTGATCGCGTCGGCGTCGGCGTCCTCCTGGTCGAGCGCACGCACCAGGTTGTCCCTGACGTCGAGCAGGCGCTCGACGAGGTCCTCGGTGGCGCGTTCCCGCTCCTGTTCGCGCCGTTTCTCCATGCGCTTTTTGAAGTTCTGGAAGTCCGCCTGCTTGCGCTTGAGCTTGGAGGTGAGGTCGTCTATCTCCTCCTCGCGGGCGTCGAGCTGGTCTTCGAGTCCCTCGACGCGCGTCCGGAGCGCGGCGAGTTCGTGTGCGACCGATTCGGGCTCGGACTCGGCGACCCGTTCGACGAGCGACTCGTCCACACTGGCCGCCTCCCCGGAGGTTTCCTCCACGGTCACCTCGTCGGTTTCGGTCGCCGCTCCGTTTTCGGCGGCGTCCGTCGTCTCCGCGTCGCTCTCCTCGACCGCTTCTGTCGCCGCGTCTACGGTTTCGTCCTCGACCGTCTCGCCCTCTGGGTCCGCGGCGTCCTGTTCGCTCATACACGACGGAAGGCCTCGAATCGACAAAAGGGTTGAGAATCCGACCGGCGAAATCCTGATACCCCGGCCGGTCGCACCACGACCCGATGCTGGACGCGGCCGAGAGAGACGAACTGGAGTCGGTGTTCGGACTCATCGCCGACGAGACACGGATCGCTGTCCTCCTCGAACTGTGGGAACACCGGACAGACGGTGACCCAGTCGTGGGCTTTTCCGACCTCCGCCGGGCAGTCGGGGTCCGGGACTCCGGCGGGTTCAACTACCACCTCGACAGACTCCGGCCGCGACTGGTCCGGAAGGTCGACGGCGGGTACACACTCTCGTACGCCGGCCGCCAGGTGGTAACTGCGGCGGCCTCGGGCGTCCTGACCGTCGAGGACGACGACACCGAACCCGTGGTCGTCGGCGACTGTCTCCGGTGCGGTGGCGAGGTCGCCGCCGAGTTCGGGACCGGAACCGTCCGGATCGACTGCCGGGACTGCGGCGCGCTGACCGGCGAGTTCGACGCGCCGCCGAACCTCGTCGCGGCCACTGACGACCAGCGGTTGCCGGCGTTGCTCTGGGACTACTGGGGGACGCAGTTTCGCCAGGCGGTCCGCGGGTTCTGCCCGTACTGCGGCGGGCGAACGACCGTCGAGGACCCGCTCGGTCCCGAGGACTCTTCGCTGGCCGAGGCGGGCGGCGACGAGCGAGAGCGAGACGACGGCCGGGACGTGTCGGTCGTGGTCTACGTTTGCGAGGGCTGTCAAGCGCGGATCCACGCCGGACTGATGCAGGTTCTCGTCGACCACGCCGCGACACTCGCGTTCTGTTTCGAACACGGGTTCGACCCCCGTGAGACGCCGTCGTGGGACCCGGGTCTAGAACCGCTGCTCGACTACGAGAGCGATGTCGTCGCCGAGGACCCGCTCCGGGTCGAAGCGACTCTCTCCGCAGCGGACGATGCGCTCGTACTGGAACTCGACGACGAGATGGACGTGGTCGACTACCGGCGCGAGTGACGCTGCGTCCGGTCTCCGGCGTCCGGCGCATCGGTTAAGAGGACGCCACCGCTATCGGTGCCCGTGACCGTCAGGCTGGCCTACGAAGAGGGAACCGTCCGCGTCGAGGGTCTCGCCGAGGCCGGCCTCGAATCGGCTGATCTCCCCGACGTCGCGACCGACGACCGCTCGAAGACCGCCCGGGCACCCGCTCACCGCTACGCCGCCCTCCGGGCCGCACTCGACGAGCGCGGCGTCGCCTACGACGACCGTGTCTTCGCCCTCCCGGACCTCGCTCTCACTTCGACCTACCAGCTCCGGGAGTACCAACAGGAGGCACTCGACGACTGGGAGGCGGCCGACCGTCGGGGCGTCCTCGAACTGCCGACCGGGAGCGGCAAGACTGTCATCGGCATCGCGGCCATCGAGGCGCTCGGGACACCGACGCTCGTGGTCGTCCCGACCATCGACCTCCTCAACCAGTGGCAGCGGGAACTCGAAACGGAGTTCGATATTCCCATCGGCCAACTGGGTGGGGGCGAACAGCGCGTCGAGGACCTGACCGTCTCGACGTACGACTCGGCGTACCTGCGGGCGGACGAACTCGGCGACCGGTTCGGTTTCGTGGTGTTCGACGAGGTCCACCACCTCGGTGGCGAGGGCTATCGTGACATCGCGCGCCTGCTCGCCGCACCCGCTCGGCTGGGTCTCACCGCCACCTTCGAGCGCCCCGACGGCGCCCACGAAGTGGTCGAAGAACTCGTCGGCCCCCTGGTCCACCGGGTCGCCGTCGACGACCTCGCGGGCGAGCACCTCGCGGCCTACGACATCAAGCGCGTCGAGGTCGGGCTGACGCCCGACGAGCGGGACGTCTACGAGCGCCACCAGGAGACGTTCACCGACTACCTCGTCCAGTCGGGTATCCGGATGCAGAGCGGTAGCGACTACCAGGAACTCGTCAAGCGCTCGGGGACTGACCCCGACGCCAGAGAAGCGCTGCTGGCCAAACAGCGCGCCCGCGAGGTGATGATGAACGCCGAGCGCAAAGTGACGGAACTCGAAGCTATCCTCGACCGCCACCGCGAGGACCGAATCATCGTCTTCACCGCCTACACCGACCTCGTCTACCGGCTCTCCGAGCGCTTTCTCACCCCGGCGATCACCCACGAAACCGGCGCCGAGGAGCGCCGACAGATCCTGGAGCGGTTCCGTCGGGGAGATTACTCGCGGGTCGTGACGGCGAACGTCCTGGACGAGGGTGTCGACGTGCCCGACGCGAACGTCGCCGTGGTGCTCTCGGGCAGCGGGAGCGAACGGGAGTTCACCCAGCGACTCGGGCGGATCCTGCGACCCAAGGCCGACGGCGGCCGGGCGCTCCTCTACGAGGTCGTCGCCGAGGAGACCGCCGAGGAGAACGTCGCACAGCGGCGGCGATAAGCAGGGTACAGTGCGCCGGACGGCACGCAGTCAGGAGACGAAGACCTCGTTGAGCAGGTCGATCACGGTCTCGGTGGCGTCCTCGCCCTCCTCGAAACTGGCGCTGAGGCCGTAGAGCGGGGCCGTCGCTTCCTCGGTGTCGGCCTCGCGGGCGACCGCGACGCACGC